>Ga0182024_10012521_pt1 | contig 16761 bp, 15 predicted proteins | sample P32metaG_FD_120480 | JGI IMG/M metagenome (GOLD analysis project Ga0182024, IMG submission 120480) | Permafrost microbial communities from Stordalen Mire, Sweden - P3-2 metaG (Illumina Assembly) | ecosystem: Environmental > Terrestrial > Soil > Wetlands > Permafrost | place: Sweden: Stordalen... | reverse complement strand
GACGTCGGGCGGAACGGCGAGCTGGTCCAGATGCTCTCCCCGATCGGAGAGCAGGCAAACGTCAAGCTTCTTACGACTTAGATCGAGTCCAGCGTGCAACATGTAAACGGGCCTCCTCGAGGTCTCCTTCATGGCAGTCCGAAGCAAGCGTCTGCCGCCTCCCGTCGAAGCGCTCGCCATGAACGCGAACGCAGAAGTCCGCGGGGCGGGGGTTGCGCTGCGCGCTGCGCCCAACGGGCGGCCGTGTCGGTGACGTCAGGAGCGGCTTTCTACGGAGCGAAATGCGGCTTAAACCCGGATGACCTCGAGTCAGGCTCAATCTAGCTTGAGGGCATGTTCAGTGGAAGTGCCACGGCACGCGCGCAAGTAGTGAACATGAAGCCGCAGCCTTGGCGCTGGAGCCACCCGCGGGTGCTCGTCGAGCACCCGGACGAGGCGGCAGGCCTTGCGATCGCCTCGGGCTTGCGCTTCGCCGGCTACGCCGTCGGCGTCTGTCCCGGCCCGCGGGGACGCGGGCAGTGTCCGCTGACCGGGCCCGCGGGGTGCGCCCCCGCCCACGACGCCGATCTCGTCGTGTGCTCACTGGGCTACGAGCGCGAGGCGGCCCGAGAGGTCCTGAGCGAACTGCGCACGCGATATCCCGACATGCCGCTACTGGTCGACGTGCCGTCGGACATAGACGCGGAGCTGCAAGAGCTCCTGGATGGCTGCCACCGGTTGCCAGCGGCGGCGACCCCGGAGCAGGTCGTGGCCGCCGTGCAGAGCCTGGCAGGGCATGCCGCCGAAGAGGGCCCCGCTGATGCGTAGCCCTTTTCACAGCGAGCCGGAGGCCTTCCGCTTTGTCCTGCTGCTGACACTCGCCCTGATCCCACTCGTGCTTGCCGCGACGCTCGGCCCGACGTGGCTCGCTCTCGTTGTGCTTGCGGTCGTACTCGGGGCTCTCGCTGTGCGCGTGGTGCAGCTGCGCGTGCGCAAGCTCCGCGGCCTCGAGCTGTCGGTGAAGATGGCCCCGCCGCACGTGGGCCCAGCGGGCGAGCGCCGCGTCCTCGTCGTCGCCAACGACACGCTCAGCGAGGAGGCGCTCCTCAACGAGGTCGAGAGGCTGGCCTCCGTGCCGTCGACGCACGTGCTCGTGCTCGTACCCGCGCTCATCTCTCCTGGAGCGCGCTTGACGGGCGCGGTCGACGATCTCCTGGACCAGGCGCGCGTCCGCCTGAACACGGCCCTCGACCGCGTCGGCCATGACCTTGTCGTTGCGGGCAAGATCTCAGAGGTAGACCCCCTCGAAGGCATCGAGGACGCGTTCGCCACCTTTGCGCCGGATGAAGTCATCGTCTCCACTCGCTGGGAGCGTGCCGCGAGCGGGCTCGAGCCGCGGCTCGCGGGTCTCGTGCGTGAGCGGTTCGCAGTGCCCGTTCGTCATCTCGTCTTCGAGCCCGGCTCCGGCGCGCAGGAGCCCGACGAGGACACCGAGGCGAGATACAGGCACGAATTCGGTGATGCAGCTGCGAGGAAGTTCGGGGTGAGGGCGCTCTCGGGCGTGGGGATCCTGGCCGCGGTGCTGATGTCGACGGTCGCGCTCGTTCAGAGCAGCGAAAGAGACGAAGCACGCGCGGCATCCCAGGCCGCTGCGCAGGCCGCTGCGCTACCGCCGGTGGCAAAGATGGTCGCTCTGTCGGTCATCGCGGAATATAAGCGCGGTCCGGAAGGCGAAAAGCACGACGCGTTCACCACGACCGAATTCGCCGTCCGGGCGGGCCAGCCCCAGGAGCTGAGGATCGACAACACCGATACCGTGCCTCACAGCATCACGGCGCCGGGAGCGGGTGTGAACATCGTGGTGATGCCCGGCACTCACACCTACACGCTGCTCGTGAAGCAGCCGGGAAGGTACCTTTGGTTTTGCACCTTCGTATGCGACGAATGGGCGATGCAGCACCCCGGCTACATGAGCGGCTATCTCAACGTCAGCTAGATCTCGGCCGCCTGCTCGGAGCTGGCCGGATGCGGGATGAGCGCTGCTTGTCTGGAGAAGCAGTCGTCGAGCTCGCGCGGCGCGGATGCGTTGCTGCTGTTGACCGATGTCCCCTACGTCGAGCGCAATCACGGGACCAGGCTCGCGCACCCGATCCACGAAGCGTCAGTGAGGGAGCTCGACCTCACCGATTTCGCGACGGCTCCATGCGCCCGAAGGTCGAGGCCGCGTGTCGGTTCGCAACGGAGACCGGCAAGATCGCGGCGATCGGCGCGCTCGCGGATGCCGTCGCGATCCTTGAGGGGCGGGCTGGCACGCGGATCTTGAGCGAGAGCAACGAGTCGCCGATCGGTGCAACTGAAGACGCCTTCGAGCGCCTGCAGGAGCGCGAGGAGGAGCTTGGCACGGCAACTCGGCTTGTGCCCACCGCCGGCGACGACCAGGCACCCCTCTCTCGCGCGAGTGGCGCTCGACGCCGGTGAGCGACGTGGGTCAACCCCATCGGCGGCCGGGGCTCTATTTCAGTCACGCGGCATGTCTCGAGCATGACCCGCGCTCGTACATGCCTGAGCATCCGGACACGCCGGAGCGTCTTGTGGCGATCGAGCAGGCGCTCGCTGGGCATGGATGGCTGGCCTGGGAGCGGCGCGAAGCGCCACCGGCGCAAGAGGCTCAGCTGGGACTCGTCCACGACAGAGCCCTGATCGAGCACCTGAAGGAGATGGCGATCGCGGGTGGCGGCGCGATCGACGCGGACACATTCGTCGGCGAGCCCTCTTACCGGGCGGCGCTGCACGCCGCCGGCGGCGCGTGCGAGATGACGAGGGCACTGGTGGAGGACGCGGCGGACGTCGCGTTCTGCGGTGTCCGTCCGTCGGGGCACCACGCCGAACCAGGCCGGGCGATGGGCTTCTGTCTCTTTAACAATGTCGCGATCGCCGCTGAGTCCGCGATCTGCGAGCTGGGCCTACGGCGGGTGTTCATCCTCGACTGGGATGTTCACCACGGCAACGGCACGGCCGAGACATTCCGCCGCCGTCCCGATGTTCTGTTCGCGAGCATCCACCAGGGCGGGATCTATCCGGGCACCGGCGCACTCGGAGACTCGGGCTCGGGTGCCGGTGAGGGGTACACGATCAACCTGCCCGTCCCTGCCGGCTCTGAGGAGGATCTATGGCTATCGCTGCTTGAGCACGTCGTGCTCCCGGCGGCGCGGGCATTTGAGCCGGAGCTCGTACTGATCTCCGCTGGCTTTGACGCTCACCGCGCGGATCCGCTGGCTAGCTGCCGGCTGGAGACGGGCTCCTTCGCGGAGATGACCCGTCACGTCCGCGACTTCGCCGAACAGGCAGGTACGCCGGTCGGGGCAGTGCTCGAGGGAGGCTATGAACCCGCGGCACTCGCAGAGTCGGTATGCGCCACGCTCGCAGCGCTGAGCAGCGATGAGCCGCCGCAGTCCTCTGCGCCAGAGGCGCTGCTGACCTCTCGCGCTGCCGCTCACGTCGCGCACTACTGGCCGCTGTGAGTGACGTAGCGTAGTTTTCCGTGTCAGGCTGACGGCCAATCTCGGATGCCGTACCTTGCTCGGTCCGCGAGTGTTGGGACATCGTGAGCAGCCCATCTCCAACACTGCGCAAGCCGCGCGGAGCGATGTCTATCGATGCCGCGCCACAGCCGGAGCTTGTCCGTTTGCGCGACGGCTCCTTGGTGACGATCCGACCTGTGCGCGAGGAGGATGAGACGCCGCTGCGGGTCTTCTTGAGCGGCCTGTGCGCGGAAGCCCGCCGGCTGCGGTTCTTCAGCGGCGCGATCGACACGGCCAAGGCTGCCCAGTGCGCCGCGGACACGGCCACGGGTCGCTGTGGGCTTGTGGCACACGACGAGACCGGAATGATCGTCGGACACGCTGTCTACATAGTCTTGGAGCCTACGCGCGCGGAAGTGGCGGTCGAGGTCGCTGATCACCTCCACGGTCGCGGCCTGGGCACGATCCTCATCGAGCGCCTGGCTCTCATCGCTGAGCAGCGCGGGATCACGCATTTCGTCGCTGAGGTTTTGTGTGAAAACCGGGCGATGTTGGAGGTCTTCCGGGAGGGCTTCGACGCGCGGGCGGTACGCCATGAGGGGCCAGAGGAGCGCGTTGAGTTCCTTACCTCGGGCTGGCGTCTGGCGCACGAGCGCTTCGACCTGAGCACCAGAGAGCCAGGCTAGGCTTTCAATGTTCAACAGGGTCATCGTGGCGTTTGATGGCAGCGAGCGCGCTCTGGACGCGCTCTTTCTCGCCGAGGCACTCACGACCTCAGACGGCGAGCTCGTCGTCTGCTGTGTTCACCACTATGAAGCTCTGTCGGCTCGCATCGATCCGACGGAGCCCGGCATTGACCGAGAGGCAGCACAGGAGTGCGTCGCGAGAGCGACCGGTCTATTGCAGCGAGGTCTCACTGTTACAACGATGTTCCTCGCCGGTGCGAGCCCCGCGGCCACCTTGCAGAAAGTAGCCGTCCGCAGGCACGCCGACCTGCTTGTGCTCGGCTCATCTCATCGCGGCGCCCTCGGACGGGTGTTCGTGGGCAGCGTCAGTCAGGAAACCCTGCATGGAGCCCCCTGCCCGGTCGCGATCGCACCTGCGGGCTTGCATCGCAAGCCCGCAGGCATTCGTTTGGCTCGCATCGCCGTCGGATATGACCTCGTCACCCCGCCACCGGAGGCGCTGAAGGAGGCCGCGACGCTCGCGTCGCAGACGGGCGCCGAGCTAGAGCTGGTCGCCGTCGCGGATACCGCCGCCGCGCGCGCGGGCGGAGCAAGCGCAGCGCTGTCCTACCCGGCGATCGTCAAGGCCCGTCTGGATGCTGCCGAGGCGGGCATCTCGCAAGCGTTGGGCGCGTTGCCCGCCGGGATCAGGGCTTGCGGGGTAGTGCGCGACGGTCGGGCCAGCGAGGAGCTGCTGGGGCTGACGCATAGCGTGGATCTGCTGGTGCTTGGCTCGCGCGACCGTGGCCCTCTTCGCACGCTGCTGCTGGGCAGCGTGTGCGACGTCGTCGTGCGTGCCGCCGCCTGCCCAGTGTTGGTCGTCCCGCCCTCCTCAGAGGCCGAGGATCCCGCGCACCGGGACAGCGATACGCTCGCAAATGTGTGAGCCACATGCTTAGAGGCCGACCGTGTCGATGATCGAAGTCGAGGCGGTGGGCAAGCGCTTCGGCTCCACGCAGGCGCTCGCTGACTTCGACCTCGTCGTCGAGGAGGGAAAGGTGCTTGGTCTTCTGGGCCCCAACGGCGCAGGCAAGACGACGCTCGTGCGGATCCTGGCGACGCTTTTGCGCCCGGACAGCGGACGCGCCACCGTGGCCGGCTGCGACGTGGTCGCGGACGCAGCGAGGTTGCGCTCGCTGATCGGTCTCACCGGGCAGTTCGCAGCGGTCGACGAGCTGCTCACTGGCCGGGAGAACCTCGAGCTCGTGGGGCTCTTCTATCAACTGAGCAAGGCCGAGCGCCGCCGTCGAGCCCAGGATGTGCTCGAGCGTTTCGCGCTTACCGACGCCGCCGAGAAGCTCGTCAAGACCTACTCGGGTGGGATGCGCCGGCGCCTTGATGTCGGGGCCAGCCTGATCGGCCGCCCGCGGGTTCTGTTCCTGGACGAGCCGACCACGGGTCTGGATCCGCGCACCCGTAACGGTGTGTGGAGCTTCGTCGAGGATCTCGTCGCCGACGGCACGACCGTGTTGCTGACGACTCAGTACATGGAGGAGGCTGAGCACCTCGCGCACCGGATCGTCGTGATGGACGCCGGCGCGGTCGTCGCGCAGGGCACGGCCGGGGAGCTCAAGGATCGGCTCGGCGGTGATGTGCTCGAGGCTCGGATGTCGAGCACACGTGACCTTGAGCGGGCGGCAGCGCTGATCGCGGAGCTCGGTCAGAGCGTGCCCCGCATCGATCCCGACCAGCGGAGCGTCAGCATGCCCACCAAGGGCGCGACGCGGGTGCTCATCGCCGCTGGTGAGCGTCTGCAGGCGGAGGGCATCGCGCTGGAGGATCTCGGCATTCGCCATCCATCGCTTGACGATGTGTTCCTGTCGCTCACCGGCGACTCGGCCCATGCTCAAGGCAACGGCGCGCGCACGGATCGCGGAGCCCCCGACCCGTCCAAGGTGGGGCCGGGGCAGCGGCCGACAAGCAAGCAGACTGCAGCACATGTGCCGCGGCCGACCGCGGCCGGCGCTCGCGATACGGGAGGCGTCGCCAAGCGCAACCTTCTGCGCATCCTGCGCAACCCGCGACTGTTGGTGATCTCCGCGATCCAGCCGGCGATGCTGCTCGTTCTCTTTCGCTACGTGCTGGGCGGCGCGATCCACATCCCGGGCGGTAGCTACGTCGACTACATCGTTCCGGCCGTCTTTATCGAGGCGGTGATGATCGGCGGCATGGCGACCGCGATCGGGCTGGCGGACGATCTTGGCAGCGGCATCATCGACCGCTTCCGCAGCCTGCCGATGGCCCGCTCGGCGGTGCTCGCCGGGCGCACGCTCGCGGACCTCGCCCGCGGCGTGTTCGCGCTCGCGCTGATGGTCGGTTTGGGGCTGCTCGTGGGCTTTAGCTTCCACGCCGGCATCGGCGCGATCCTCGCCGGCCTGGCGCTCGTGATCTTCTTCGGCTACTGCTTCTCCTGGATCTACGCGACGATTGGGCTGCTCACGAAGGACCCGGAAACCGCCCAGGTGGCGGGCATCCTGCCGTTTTTCATCCTCGTGTTCGCGAGCTCGGCGATCGTGCCCGTTGCGACCATGCCGAGCTGGCTGCAGCCCTTCGCTCGCCATCAGCCGGTCAGCATCACGATCAACGCGGTGCGCGCGCTGCTGCAGGGCGAACCGACGCACGATTGGGTGTGGCAGTCGCTCGCGTGGTCGACGGGGATTCTCGTGGTTTTCTTCACGATCGCCGTGCGTCTTTACCGCAACGTCACCGCGTGAGCGGCTTTACGAGTTTGACGGTGGCTTGAGCAGCGACTGACCGGTCATCGCTGCGGGCCGCTCGAGGCCGAGCAGCGCGAGCACGGTGGGTGCAACGTCGGACAGGGTGCCCTCAGCGGCCAGCACTCGGTCGCTCCCGGTGAGGATCAGCGGTACGGGGTTGGTCGAGTGGGCTGTGTTGCGGGCTCTGTCTGTGGTGAGCATGTTCTCGGCGTTGCCGTGGTCGGCGGTGATTGCGCATACGCCGCCGTGTAGCTGAACCTCCGCGATGATCCGGCCGAGGCACTCGTCGATCGTCTGCACAGCGAGGATCGTGGCGGGTATCACGCCGGTGTGCCCGACCATGTCGGCGTTTGCGAAGTTGATCACCGAGAACGCGGGTCGGTCGGAGTGGAAGGCCGCGAGAAACGCGTCGGTGATATCGCGGGCGCTCATCTGCGGCTTCTGGTCGTAGGTGGCCACGTCGCGCTGGGAGGCCACGAGCTCGCGGCGTTCGCCGGGCAGCGGCTGCTCGACGCCGCCGTTGAAGAAGTAGGTGACGTGCGCGTACTTCTCGGTCTCGGCGACGTGCAGCTGGGTCTCGCCCGCGCGTGAGATCACTGCCGCGAGCGTGTCCTCGGGTTGGGCCGCAGTGAACGCGCTTGGATACGGCCAGCCCTGCTGATACGGGGTCATCGTGGCGAGCCCGGCGACCGGCGGCGCACCGTCGCGCCCGCGCCAACCTGGCAGCGCTGCGCCCTCATCGCCGAAGCCGGGCTCGGCGAGCGCACGAACTATCTGGCGCATGCGGTCGGGCCGGAAGTTCAGGCACAGCACGCTGTCGCCAGCACGGATGGATCCCGCTTCGCCGACGAGCGTGGCGGTGATGAACTCGTCGGTCTCGCTGCGGGCGTATGCCTCGCGGGCGGCCGTGGGTGCATCTTCGACGTGGTGTGCGGCGCGGCCGTGCACCAGCAGGTCGTATGCGGATTGGGTGCGCTCCCAGCGCTGGTCGCGGTCCATCGCAAAGTAGCGTCCCACCACACTGGCCACCCGACCTGCGCCCGCCTGCGCGCACCAGCGTTCGACGGTCTCCAGGTGCCCTGCGCCGGAGGTGGGCGAGGTGTCGCGTCCGTCGGTGATGCAGTGCAGGATCAGCTGCTCGGTGCCTAGCTGGGCTGCCAGCTTAATCACCGCGCGCATGTGCTCGAGCTGCGAGTGCACACCGCCGTCGGAGCTCAGCCCCAGGAGGTGCACCCGTGGAGCTGCGGTCAGCGCGGAGCACAGGACCTCATTGTCGGCAAGCGCACCATTCGCGATGGCGTCGTTGATCCTGGTGATCGCCTGCGCCACCACCGCTCCGGCTCCTAGTGTGAGGTGGCCCACCTCGGAGTTGCCCATCTGCCCGTCGGGCAACCCGACGCTTGGCCCCGAGGCGCTAAGCGCGCTGCGAGGGCAGTTCGCCCACAGCTCGTCGAACACCGGCGTGTGTGCCAGCGAGATCGCGTTGCCGGCGCCAGGCGGGCCGATTCCCCAGCCGTCCAATACGATCAGACACACGCAGAGGGTGGGCTCGGCGTCCCGCTCGGCGAAGGTCATGGGCCGGACTCCCTCAGCGCAGCAGAATCCCGCCGTCGGCCACGATCTGTGACCCGGTCAGGTAGCTGGAGAGCTCGGAGGCGAGGAACAGCGCGACGCGTCCCATGTCGTCGGGGAGGCCCATCCTGTGCATCGGGATGCGCGCCTCGGTCTCGCGCAGCATGTCGGGATCGACGGTGCCGCTGTTGGCGCCGGGTGTCGTGATCGCGCCCGGTGCGAGCGCGTTGACGGCGATGCCGTGCTCGGCCAGCTCGAGGGCGACGTTCTTGGTCAGGCCCCAGACGCCGTGCTTGGAGGCGTCGTAGTGGGCCAGCCCTACCATCGAGGGGTGCAGCGCGTCGATCGAGCTGACGTTGATGATCTTGCCGCCGCGTCCCTGGGCGATCATCTGTTTCGCAGCTGCCTGCATTGCGGCGAACACGCTGAACAGGTTGACCCGCAGCACGTGCTCGAATAGCTCGGGGTCCATGTCCAGGAACGGGGCGAACGGGTAGATGCCGGCGTTGTTGACGAGGATGTCTAGCCCGCCGAAGCGCTCGACTGCGCCGGCGACCATCGCGTCTATATCGGCTCGCCGGCTGACGTCTGTTTGCACGGCGAAGGCGCTGCCGGGACGCTCGGTGTTGAGGCGCTCGGCGAGCGCGATGCCGGTATCGAGATCGAGGTCGGCGATGAGGACGTGAGCGCCGGCCTCGTGCAGGCGCTCAACGATGCCGCATCCGATGCCCATAGACCCGCCGGTGACGATCGCGGTCTTGCCGCTGAGGTCGACGAGCTCGGCGATGGTTGGCTTGGTGAGAGTGGTTGGTGTGCTCATGGGACGTAGGCTTCCAGGTCGCTACAGCAGCGACGTCCGGGCAAACCCACACGGGCGGTCGGTAAATCTCATCGGCCTGATCGAGCTGCCCAGCGATTCACAGGGGACGCTGGGCGCGCGTCTCAGCCGAAGAACAGCTCTGCCGTCTCGTAGAGAGCGGGGTCGAGCAGCTTCGGCTCGCGCAGAGCCTCCTCCAGGTCTACCTCGACGATCTGGCCGGCGTGCAGCGCGACCATCGTGCCGAAGCGCCCACCCGCGACGGCCTCCATCGCGGCGACGCCGAAGCGGGTGGCGAGCACGCGATCGAACGCCACCGGGGTGCCGCCGCGCTGAACGTGACCGAGGATCGTCACGCGCGTTTCATAGCGTGTGCGTGCCTCGATCTCGTGCTCCAGCAGCACGCCGATCCCGCCGAGACGGGCGTGCCCGAAGGCGTCCGTCGGGGCATCCTCGCGGGTTTGCAAAGTCCCTTCTCGTGGCGTGGCGCCCTCGGCCACCACGACTATCGAGAAGTTGCGGCCGCGCTCGTGGCGGCGGCGCAGGTGGGCGCAAACCTCCTCGATGTCAAACGGTCGCTCGGGCACGAGGATCGCATCGGCGCCGCCGGCGAGCCCCGCGTGGGTGGCGATCCACCCGGCGTGGCGACCCATCACCTCCACTACGATCACGCGGTTGTGCGACTCCGCGGTGGTGTGCAGCCGGTCAATCGCGTCGGTGACGATCTGCACAGCCGTCTGGAAGCCGAAGGTCACCTCCGTGCCGGCGAGATCGTTGTCGATTGTCTTGGGTACGCCGACGATCCGGATTCCCTCACGGTGAAGGCGCAGGGCCGCCCCCAGCGTGTCCTCGCCGCCGATCGAGATCAGAGCATCGACACTGCGCTCGCGGAGGGTTCGGCGGATCTCGCCGAGGCCGTCGCGCCCGGCCGTGAATGGGTTGGTCCGCGAGGTGCCGAGGATCGTGCCGCCGCGGGGCAGGATGCCGGCGGTGCTCTCGATCCCCAGCTCGAGCGCATCGTTCTCGAGCACGCCCGCCCACCCGTAGCGGAAGCCCACGAAGCTGTGCTCCGCGTCCACCAGGCCACGCCGAACCACGGCGCGGATCACCGCATTCAGGCCGGGGCAGTCACCACCTCCGGTAAGGAGTCCCACGCGTGCCATCTGGCTTCAGCGCTCGACGACGACGCTGGGCGTATCAGGGTGGCGTGCGGCGAGGGATTCATGCAGCGCTTCGCGGGCGTCGGGATGGGCGTCATGGTCGATGATCAGGCGGGCCTGCGCACGCTGGCTGCGCCCGAACACGTGCGCGCAGCCGTGCTCGGTCACGACCGCGGAATGTTGGAAGGAGGTGACCGGGTCCGTGAGGCGTGGGACGATCGTCGAGCTCTCGCTGCGCGCGTGCCAGGAGCGCAGCGCGATCACCGCGTGACCGCCTGGTGAGTGCAGGGCGCCGGCGACGAAGTCGGGCTGCCCGCCGAAGCCTGAGTAGAGGCGCCCGTTTATGTGGCTGGCTCCGGCCTGGTCTGCGAGGTCGACCTGCAGTGCCGTGTTCACGGATACCATCGCCGCGTGTGCGGCGATGCGCGAGGGGTCGTTCGCGATCTCGGTGCGCGTCATCCTCAGCCTGGGGTTCTGGTCGACCCAGCTGTAGAGCTCTGGCGAGCCGAATAGGAAGGAGCACACGATCGGACGTTGCTGGTCTAGCGCCCCATCGCGATCGAGCGTCATCACGCCGTCGCTGATCATCTCCGACCAGATCGCGAGATCCCGCCTGCCCCACAGAGCGCGCAGTGTCGCGTCGGGGACCTGGCCGATGCCGATTTGCAACGTGGAGCCGTCGGCCACGAGGTTCGCAACGATCTGGGCGATTTGGTCTGTGTCCCCGTGCGCCGGGCTGAGGGGGGGCGATGAGAGTTGTTCGTCTACCTCGATTGCCAGGTCGATCAGATCCTCCGCGAACTCGCTGTCACCGAGCGTGTACGGCATCCGTGGGTTCAGTTGGGCGACGACCAGGCCGCCGCGTGCACGCACCGCTTCGATTGCCGCGGGGAGCACGTTGACCTCGATCCCGAGCGAGACCTTCCCCTCGCGCGGTGTCGAGGTGTGCAGCAGCACCACGTCGGGGGGGCGGATCGTCGCGAACAGCCGCGGGACGAGCGACAGGCGCATCGGCAGGTAGTCCAGCCGCTCGCCCGCGTCGCGCATCCCTGGTCCTACAAACGGGGTCTCGAGGATCACGCCTTCGCGCTCGGGCAGGGGCGCCTGGGCGGCCAACATGAACAGGCGGTAGCGCTCCACTGCGGCGTCCAGCGAATCGAGCAGCATCCGCGGGGTGGCGAGATTGCCGCTAGCCACGACCCGCGGCTCCGGACCCGGCAGCGCACGGAGGGTCTGCGCAAGCTCCTGTTCAGAGACGACCCGCATCGCTCTAGGCCGTTGCGGGAACCGGCGCCATCACCCGGGCGGCGAGATCCAACAGCCGGCTGGAGTAGCCCCACTCGTTGTCATACCAGGCCACGACCTTCACCTGGGTTGCGTCCATCACGCTGGTCGGCTCCGAGTCGAAGATCGAGGAGAAGGGTGAGCCGACGATGTCACTGGAGACGATCGGTTCCTCGCTGTAGGAAAGAATGCCGAGCAGCGGGCCATGCTCGGCGGCAACGCGAAACGCCCCGTTGACCTCCTCGGCGCTGGTCGCCCGTTCTGCCTCGACCGTGAGGTCCACGATCGAGCCGGTGGGGGTCGGGACGCGGACGGCGATCCCGCCCAGCCGGCCGTCGAGCTCCGGGATCACCAGACCGAGCGCCTTCGCCGCACCGGTGGATGTCGGGACGAGGTTCATGGCGGCGGCTCGCGCCCGGCGCAGGTCCTTGTGAGGTCCGTCGAGGAGATTCTGGTCGGCGGTGTAGGCATGGATCGTGCTCATTTGGCCGTGGCGGATACCGACCCTCTCGTGCAGCACCTTCGCCACGGGCGCCAGGCAGTTGGTGGTGCACGACGCGTTGCTGATGATGTGATGGCGCTCGGGGTCATAGACCTCCTCGAAGTTCACGCCGATCACCACTGTCGCGTCAAGGGGCTCTGAGCCCTTGCCGGGTGCGGAGATGATCACCTTGCTGGCGCCCGCCGTGAGATGCTCGGCGGCTGCCGAGCGGGTGCGGTAGCGGCCGGTGGACTCGATCAGCACGTCTACTTCCAGCTCGCGCCACGGCAGGTTTGACGGGGAGGACTCGGCGAGCGCGCGGATGGGGTTGCCGGCCACGACCAGCTCGCCGTCGACCGACTCCACGATGCCGGGAAAGGCTCCGTACACGGAGTCGTGGCGCAGCAGATGGGCGAGCGTGCTGGCGTCGGCGAGATCGTTGATTGCCACGATCTCGAGGTCTGAGCCTCGCTCGTGTGCGATGCGCAGGACGCTGCGTCCTACGCGGCCGAAGCCGTTGATGGCAACTCGGGTGGGCATCTTTGTCTCCTCGGCTCGTATCTGTAGATGCGGCGGTTTGCCTGACTTGAGGGCCAGACGGTCACGCTACGCGCGATCAGGAGCCACGTCATGAGGGATGAGTCCTCTGCCGAGCGGGTGATAACTACTGATCGCGTTGAGTGGACAGCCCGGTGGTAGCGGACGCTCGCGACCGGTTGACTGGTCTTCACGAGCGCAGGAGAGCCAACCGAGGAGCGATGAGCAGATGACCGTCACCCACGCAGAGGCGTCCCCATTGACCGAGGACGCGGTGCGTCCGTTTGCTGATCTGCGCCGCGACGACGTCGACTACGCCGGCGGTAAGGGTGCGAACCTCGGCGAGCTGACTTCCGCGGGACTGCCGGTGCCTGACGGCTTCGTCGTCGGCGCTCCAGCATACGCGGCGTTCCTCGTGCAGACCGGGCTGCGCGAGCGCTTGGCGCAGCTGCTCGACGCCGTTGATGTGGAGGACACCGCCGCGCTGCAGGCCGCGAGCGCAGCCGCACGAGAGATGGTCGATCAGACGCCGGTGCCCGAGCGGCTCGCGCAAGAGATCAGCTTCGCCTACGAGCAGCTAGCCCATGAGGATCCGCAGACGCCTGTCGCTGTGCGCTCCTCCGCCACCGCCGAGGACACCGCCGCTACTTCCTTCGCGGGGATGAACGAGACGTTCCTGAACATCCGTGGCGCCGACGCGGTGATCGACGCCGTGCGCCGCTGTTGGCGCTCGCTGTTCGGCGCGCGCACCATCTACTACCGGGGCGTCCACGGATTTGAGCAGGCGGACATGGACATCGCCGTCGTCGTGCAGGGCCAGGTCAACTCGACCCGTGCCGGCGTGATGTTCACCGTCAACCCCGCCACGGGGCAGCGGGACGAGCTCGTGATCGAGGGCTCCTTCGGCCTCGGCGAGGCCGTCGTCTCCGGCTCGGTCTCGCCCGACCGCTACATCGTCGCGAAGGCCACACTCGCGATCCGGCGCCGCGAGGTTCACCACAAGGATCTGGTCATCGAGTACGCCCCCAACGGTGGCGGCACCCGTCAGCGTGCCCTCTCCGAGGAGGAGGCGCTGCGCCCGGTGCTGAGCGACGAGGAGGTCGTCGCGGTGGCGGAGCTCGGCCGGCGCATCGAGGAGCACTATGACTTCCCGCAGGACACCGAGTGGGCGTTCGACCCCGACGGCGCGCTGTGGATGCTGCAGAGCCGCCCGATCACCACGGTCCACGACGCGGCATCTGCCGAGGCCCCGACGGCAACACAGACAGAGCCCCAGGCGGTGTTGCTGCACGGACTGGGAGGAGCGCCGGGCAGCGCCAGCGGCGCCGCGCGCGTGCTGGTCTCGCTCGCGGACGCGGCGAGCCTGCACGACGGCGACGTGCTGGTGACGCACATGACCTCCCCGGATTGGCTGCCGTTGCTGCGCCGCGCGGGCGCGATCGTCACCGACTCCGGCGGCATGACGTGCCATGCAGCGATCGTCTCGCGCGAGCTGGGCATCCCCTGCGTGGTCGGGACCGGAGAGGCCACCAGCAAGCTGCGCGATGGCGAGCTCGTGACCGTCGATGCCACGCGCGGCGTCGTTCTCGAGGGCGCCCGCCCACCCGCTGGCGTCAGCGAGCCCGCGCCCAGCGCCTCCGGCGAGCGGTCCGTGAGCGCAAGCCCGGGCGCCACCTCAGCCACGGCTCCCGTGACGGCCACGCAGATCCTCGTAAACCTCTCGGAGCCCTCGCAGGTGGCGTGGGTCAAGGATCTGCCGGTCGACGGGGTCGGTCTGCTGCGCGCTGAGCTGATGGTGCTCGAGGCACTGGCGGGCGATCATCCGCGCACCCTGCTCGAGGAGGGACGCGGAGAGGAGTTCGTGGCGCGTATGGCCGAGGGGCTGAGCACGTTCGCGGCGGGCTTCGCGCCGCGCCCCGTCACCTACCGCACGATCGACTTTCGCACCAACGAGTTCTCCGGGCTGCGCGGCGGCGAGCGCTTCGAGCCGCACGAGTCAAACCCGATGATCGGCTACCGCGGAGCGCTGCGCTACACGCGCGAGCCCGACGTGTTCGCGCTCGAGCTGGCGGCGCTGCGCCAAGTGTGGGATACGGGACTGCACAACCTACACGTGATGCCGCCGTTCGTGCGCTCGACGCGTGAGCTGCGCCGTTGCCGCGAGCTGATCGCCGAGTCGGGTCTGCTCGATCGTCCCGGCTTCGAGCTGTGGGTGATGGCCGAGGTGCCTTCGGTGCTGTTCAACCTCAAGGAGTACGCCGCGCTCGGCGTCACGGGCATCTCGGTTGGCTCCAATGACCTCACGCAGTTGCTGCTCGGCGCAGACCGTGACAACGAGGTGCTGGCCGAGACCTTCGACGAGCGCGATCCGGCGGTCACCGCCTACCTGCGCGAGCTCATCCCCCGTGCGCGCCAGCTCGGGCTGCGCACCTCGATCTGTGGCCAGGCTCCCTCGGTGCACCCCGAGTACGCCGAGCTGCTCGTGCGCGCCGGCATCGACGCGATCTCGGTCAGCGTCGATGCTGTTGAGCGCACCCGCCGGCTCGTGGCCGCCGCCGAGCAGCGAGTGCTGTTGAATGCCGCGCGAATCGAGGCGTAGAGGGATGTTCGAGGTGCGCATACATGGTCGCGGTGGCCAGGGCGTGGTGACGGCAGCGGAGATGCTCTCCCTCGCCGCGTTCGACGAGGGTCGCTACGCGCAGGCGTTCCCAAGCTTCGGCTCCGAGCGCATGGGCGCCCCTGTCGTCGCGTTCTGCCGCATCGACGATCACGAGATCCGCACACGGGAGCCCGTGATGGAGCCCGACGCGCTGATCGTGCAGGACCCCACGCTGCTGCATCAGGTGGACGTGTTCGGGGGCTGCAAGCCCGACGGCTTCATCCTCATCAACTCCGCCAAGAGCTTCGACGAGCTCGGCCTCTCCGATTTTGTGAAGGGCTTTCACCACGAGCGTCTGCTGACGGTGCCCGCGTCCGAGCTCGCGCGCGAGCACACCGGGCGGGCCGTCGCGAACGCGGCGCTGCTCGGCGGCTTTGCCGCGCTCACCGGCGTGATCTCGCTGGACGCCGTCGAGCGCGCGATCCGCGAGCGCTTCGCCGGCACGATCGCCGAGTGCAACGTCGCGGCCGCGGGCGCGGCGGACGCGTGGGTCACGGACGAGCTGCGGGAGCTGAGCGATGCCACGCCAGCTTGAGGGCTCCCGGGCCGTCGCCGAGGCGGTCGCGCTGTGCCGGCCGGAGGTCATCTGCGCGTACCCGATTTCGCCGCAGACGCATATCGTCGAGAACCTCTCGCAGCTGGTCAAGAGCGGCCAGCTCGCGCCCTGTGAGTTCGTCAACGTCGAGTCCGAGTTCGCCGCAATGTCGGCGTCGATCGGAGCGTCCGCTACCGGCGCGCGCGCATACACGGCGACGGCGAGCCAGGGTCTGCTGTACATGACCGAGGCGCTCTACAACGCCTCGGGCCTGGGCCTGCCGATCGTGATGACCGTCGCCAACCGTGCGATCGGCGCGCCGATCAACATCTGGAACGACCACTCGGACTCGATGTCCCAGCGCGACTCGGGCTGGATCCAGCTGTACGCCGAGACCAACCAGGAGGCGCTCGACCTGCACATCCAGGCGTTCCGCCTGGCCGAGGAGCTCTCCACGCCGCTATGCGGATCGTCTCGACGGAGGCGTTCTCGTCGCCGCTGGCGTGGTCGGTCGGCGTTGCGTCTTGGTCGCTCATCGCCATGAAGGTATCGACTGCGCCCCCGACTAGATGATTGATTCCACGGGATTAGGCGCAGTAGTCGACGAGTGCGCGACTGGGTCGCCCGAGTTGGTGGTTGAGGGCGATGGCCGCTGCGAGTGTGAGCAGGCGCTGCAGGATGCGCTCCCTGAGGCCGGGGAGCGTTCGTGCGCCGTGGCGCTCCAGGGTGAGGGTGCCCTTGCAGCTCCAGAAGATCGACTCGATGCGCTGACGG
>Ga0182024_10012520_pt1 | contig 16761 bp, 17 predicted proteins | sample P32metaG_FD_120480 | JGI IMG/M metagenome (GOLD analysis project Ga0182024, IMG submission 120480) | Permafrost microbial communities from Stordalen Mire, Sweden - P3-2 metaG (Illumina Assembly) | ecosystem: Environmental > Terrestrial > Soil > Wetlands > Permafrost | place: Sweden: Stordalen... | reverse complement strand
CGGCCACGACCGAGAGCGATTCGTCCAAGCCGACCGATCCTTTGGTCGTAATCGTGACATTGCCGGCGGTGAACTGCAAGCCGCGATGATAGACCCGGCCATCGATCATCTTGAAATCGACCGTTTGATTCTCGATTCGGATCAGCGACACCGGTTGTTGCGCATTGGCGAACGGAATCTGACCCCTGGCCAGGCCTTCGATTTGTTGGGCAAAACCGAGCAACGTTTGCAAAATCGGACCGGGTTGCATCGAAACCGAGTGCACCACCAACTGACCGGCCACTTCGGCGGCGCGCGGATTGGCCAGCGGCATGTTCCCCCCTTGCAGCGAAATCGAAAACTGCCCGGTGGTCTTGGTCACTCCCGCCAGCACCGGCGTGATGAACCGCAGCGCCCGGCCGGCGTGTTGACTCGTCAGCTCCATGTGATCGAGCATCGGGCCACGCGGAAATTCTATTTCGGTCGGCTGCGACGCCAGGCGAATCGACGGAGACAATAGCACCTTGCCGCCGTTCACTTCCACTCCGGCCGGCACCAACGTCAGCGTTCCGTCCTTGAGCACGGCCTGGATCGCTCCGTGGCTCACCTCCAGGCCATGCACGTTGGCCCGCTGCCAGCTCACCGTCGCCTGTCCGTCCATCTGCTGCGCTCCGGCCAGCGCCGACGCGGCGCCGGGCGTCCAGCGACCACGCAGCGAAAAGGGCCACGGATCGTGTCCCTCGATCTGCGCCTCGGGGCCGGCATAAGGTCGCCACAGCGGCGCCAGCCGTGCCCAGTCGGCCACGATCTGCCCCGATAGATCGACGTCGGGGGTTTGCGTCACGCTCGAGATCTTGCCGCTCGCTTGCGCTTCGATCGCGGCCGCGGTCAACTGCCCGCGACTGATTTGCAACTGGTCGCTCGCCGGGTCGTAATCGAGTTCGACCGCCAGAGTAACTTGCGGCTCTTGCCAAACGGCTGGCACTCCACCGGCCGCGGGGGGCAGAGCCACCTGCATGTTGTCGATCGTGCCGGCGAGCGTGGCCTTGGCCGTCCGGTCGGTCGACGACCAATCGAGCTTTCCGGACAACTGCCCGGCCATCTGGCGCGCCGCCGGGGCGCGGGGATCGGTCGTCCAGCGGCCGATCGTCGCCAGGTCGGTCTCCAGCGTGGCTCCGCCGGTCGATGCCAGACTCGTTCCGGTGTGATGCAGTTCGGCAGTGTTCAGCCGGGCCACCCAGCTTGCGCCGCGCAGGCTGGCCAGCGGCACTTCGATTTTTCCGTCGGCCCGTTGCCAGCGCCCCGAGGCAGTAATTTCGACCCCCCGCTCGTCGATGAACAGCCCGTGGCCCCAAACATGGAGCGGCTCAAACGACCCTTTGGCCTGCTGGATGTCGACCGCGGCCGGGCTGACCGTGGCCGCCGCTTGCAGGCTTCCGCGGCCCGACAAATCCCAACCGGTCACGTCGCACCAGGGCTCGACGCGTGGCATCAACGCAGCCAGATCGCCTTGCCAGGTGATATTCACAGGGCAGGCGGTCGCGGCCGGATTGTCGACCGCTTGGGTCAACTCGACCACGAGTTGATCGCTTTGTGTCTCCAGCCGCACGCTGGCGCTGGCAATCTGCCGCAACACTCCCTGGCTCAGGTTGCCGGCTGCCGCGGCAAGAATCGTCACGCGCGCCTCGCGCCAAGGAAGGCGCGTGGGAGCGTCGAGCGCAAAATCACGAACGTCGGCGTCCCCTTGTGCCGTGAGCTGTCCGGCCGCGTCGGTCTGGCAAGTCAGGTGTGCCACGCCGGTCCCCGCCAGTTCGTAGCCGGCCAGGTCGACGAATCGCCCCAGCTCGGTCGCCAATTGCGCCAGGTCGAACTCGGCCGCGCCCGTAAACCGCTGGGCCGTTCCCGACCCGTCGACACGCAGAAAACTCGAAGTGCATTCAAGCTTGTCGACGATCGGGCCGGAGCCGGCTTCGCGCACCCGAAAATTGACCGACAGCGGTTGCTTCCATGCCATGGGCCGTCCGTCGGAGACCGCTTCCAAATCGCTCGTGTCGAGCGTCCCCGACCAGTTGCTGTTGCCATCGGCCGGTTGGCTCGTCAGGCCGAAGTTCAATTCGCCCGCCGTAATTTCGGTTCCCGGCCGCAACGATAACAAGTGAGGAAACAGCGCCGCCAGGCGGACCAGATCGAGCCGGCCAGTGATCTGGCAAGGCTCTTTCATCAGCGAAGCAGCCACATTCTTGGCCGTCATGTCCTTGGTGTTGACCGAGCCGGTGGCTGTGAGCTTGCCCAAGTCGCAATCGACCACCAGTTGTTCAATATCGATTTGGCCCCCCTTGCCGACGATCCGGCAGGGTGCCGCGAGCCTGGCAACCTCCAGTCGATCCGGCGCCAGGGCTGGAGCGGCGAACAACAGATCGGCGATGTCGATCTGTCCTTCCAACAACGAGTCCCCGCCGTTGGCCCCTCCGCCCCAATTCGCATCGAGTGCGACCGTGAGCTGCCCGGCAAGCTGCGCTCCGTCGAGCGCGCGGCGAACCAGCGGCGCGAGGACGTCGAGCGGCAGTTGTTCGCAGTGACACGTCAAGCGCCCCTTGCCCAGCGGGTGGGTCGCGTCCGGCATCTCGGCCGACATCAGCAACGACAGATCGGTCGTTCGCCGGCGGTCGACGAACTTGGCGGTCGTTTGCAGATTGAGCGAAGCGTCCCCAGCCCCTTGCCAGCTCAGTTCCAGCGCCAAGTCTTGCACGGCATAGGTGCGTTTGGTCGGTCGATCATCGATCGTGGCTTGCCCGCCCGACAGTTTGACCGACACGGTCACCGGTGGCGTTTGCCCGCCGCCGGGCGCCAGCAGTGGCCGCAGAAAATCTTCCAGGTTGCTGCCGTCATCGCGCAGGACGACGTGGGCGTTGGGCTGATCGATTTCGAACTGGCCGAAATCATGTCGCGAGACCACCAGCGCCCACAGCGGCTTGTTGCCGCGCACCGAGGCCACCTCGGCCACGGGTTCGCCGGCCGGATCGCGCGCCGTGATCCCGGTGATGCTCAGCGGCGAAAACCAGCCGATCGACAACGATTCGATCGTGACCGTTCCGTCGACCGGCGCAAAGCGGCCGGCCAACTGGCGTCCGATGGGGGTCCACGAAATCAGGCTCGGAGCCAGCGCCAGGAGCACCAAAAACAGAAACAGCGGGAGCCAAAAAAAAAGGCGGCGCAAGCGGCGGCCCAAGCCGGCCCGCCGGCTCGGAGCCGGTTTCGCGACCGGTTCGGTTTTGGCCGTGGCCGGGGTGCGAGACGGTTTGGGATCGATCGTGGCCATAAAACTCTCCAGGCAACGGCGATGCCGGGGGTGCTAGCGGGGCTCGGCGCGCAGTCTCACGTAGCCCTGGTGATACGCTTTTCATTCGGCAAAGGCCAGACCGCTTTTCCGCGCCCGTGGGCGAAACAAGGTGTCGCCCGTGCCAGAAAATGCCCGGGAAAGCGCGGCTTAAAGAATGGGTGACCTCGCGGTCGCAATACGCCACGCACCGCGACACCCGCTCGTGGGAGAGTGTTGGAGATTTGGCCACCGACCGTGTTATGCTCGGCAGGCCGTTCAAAAATGGGACTGGCCTCTAGCAGCACGGGGGCGAACCGCGGCAAAAACGCCTGTCGCGCTGGTGCCTGTCCCAATTTTTCAACGCATTGCCAGCCATTCCGTGCGAACGTTTTTCTGGAGCGAACCGCCAACCGCCACATTTCCTGAAGGAGACCAATCTTATGGATGAAAGCAACACCCACAGTTTCTCACACCGCGAGCTGGACCATGCCCCCGATCCCACTCCGGAGGTAGACGAGATCACTCGCTTCGTTCACGCGTTGCGGGGCACACGCGTGCCAGACGCGGCGGCCGAACAAGAGCTTCGCGAATTCGTCGAGGCGATCACCGGGGTACGAGAAGGCGTCTGGGACCCGGCGAAGCACCCGCGAGGCGCCTTTCCCCAAAACCGCGGCTGGTACTCGCCGACCGGAGGGGCGGGCGGTGTGAATAACACATTCATACCGCACAAGCTGCCGCCAAAACGAGACCGCGGCACATCCGATGATGCGTCCGGCTCGACGGACGGCAAACTGCTGAACCAGCGCACGCCGTTCGTTGGCCGTGCCCAACCGGTGAACCCGCAAGCCCAAGCCGGCTCCGGTGAGACGGGCCACGCGCCGGCATCGCCACTGAAGACCGTTTCGCTCGCAGCGCCGGACACCCCTGCGATTTGGAAGGGGGCGGTGATCGCGGCCGGCGCTTTGGGACTTCCGAGTGCCTTGCTTGACTGGAACCAGCGAAACCCGGCCAAGATCTTGAAAGGGGACCGCGCAAAATTCAAGTGGGGACCCTTCAGCGGCCGCACCATGATACTCGATGAGACCAGTATTACACGCCTCGAGCGAGTGGGAAAAGCCGGCAAGTTCAACGCCACCACCGATCGTAATCCATTCGGCCCGATTTACAACGAAGCGTTCCACGCCTGGTTTCTCGGCAACAAGGCATCGCTCGGTTGGCTCCTGAAAACCCTCGACTCCCAGAAGCAATTCGGCCGCGATCACGTCCATAAGGGCGAAGAGGCGATGAGCGAAACGATCAATCAAATCATCAACGACATGGAATCAAAGCAAAAGGTTTTAACGTACGACGAAGTCATGGCGCTCGACCCCAGGGCGGGCGCCCGATTCAACGCTACACCGGGCCATAACGAGGTAGGGGACGATTGGCACGGCGACGCCGGCGCGAGCAAAGAAATGAGCGAGGAGTTATACTATTCAACAGTCTGGGTGCTGTTCAATGGAACCAAGGATCCGGCCCCCGGCGGTGGAGACCGGCTTACGGCGATGAAGAGGTTCTTTGCCAGCAAATTTCGCCCCGACTGGGACGAAAAGAAAGTTCGTGCGTTCTCTACCGCACGTTACAAGAAGTGATGTTCAAGATATCTGACAGTATGATCCACCGTCTGGTGGTAATCGTAGCGGCCGCGGCGTTTTGCCTGGCCTTCGCCTGGCTTCTCGGCTTGGTTCCTGGCAGCTTTCTGGTCGTGCTAACGAGCTGCTACGTGCTAGCGTCGTCATTGCCAATCCGGGCACGCGCGATCTGTGCTGCCTGCTGCGCATCGATGGCCCTGCTCCCTTGGCTCGGACTGGGCCACGGCTCGATGATCGTCGTGGGCATTGGTGACCGACTACTCCCTACCGTCAGCCTTCCCGAGGCCCTGCAAACTCCATTTTCCGTGCTCTACGATATCGCCGAGACGCCTTTCAGGATCGTCTTCCCCAACGGCAACGACCTTGAGGAGTTCATCTACTTTCAAGGCGAAGGGTTGGTGACGGTGCGGCCTTTTGTCGTGTTTCTTTTCTGGTTGGGGCTCTGCTTGGCGTTTGGCATGTCGATCACGACTTCGTTTCTAAATCGGCGTCGGGCGACGGCTCCGGCGCGAATCGATGCTCTGGCACACCCCGCCAACCCGAATGTTGGTGCTGCGTAGACGCAGTTGATCGATAAGCCGGCCCGCCAACCCTCTGCCCGGCGGTTCGTGCTAGAAAGCGCGGAATGCGACGACTGGAAAGTTCGTGCGTTCCCGAACGAGCGTTACAAGAAGTGATGTTCAAGATATCTGACAGTAAGATCCGCCGTCTGTTGGTAATCGCGGCGGCCACGGCGTATTGTCTGACCCTCGCCTGGCTTCTCGGTTTGGTCCCCGGCAGCTTTCTGGTCGTGCTAACGAGCTGCTACGTGCTAGCGTCGTCATTGCCAATCCGGGCACGCGCGATCTGTGCGGTGTGCTGCGCGTCGATGGCCCTGCTCCCTTGGCTCGGACTGGGCCACGGGTCGTTTATCCTCATGGGGCCGACCGAGCAATCCGATCGATTGCTTCCCACCCTGACCCTTCCAGAGGCCTTCCAAGCGTTGTTGTCGGTGCTCTACAGCATCGCCGAAACTCCTTTCAGGATCGTCTTCCCCAACGGCAACGACCTTGAGGAGTTCATCTACTTTCAAGGCGAAGGGTTGGTGACAGTGCGGCCTTTTGTCGTGTTTCTTTTCTGGCTGGGGCTCTGCTTGGCGTTTGGAATGTCGATCGCCACGTCGCTTTGGAAACGACGGCGAGCAGTGGCTTACCCCCGGATCGACTTGCAAACACGTCTTCCCGCCCGGAACGCTGGCACTGCCTGATCACAGCTTTTGTCGATAAGCCGACCCTCACGCACCGCGTGCCCGATCCGGCATCGGCCCAACTGCGCTTGATCGCAGCGCCCTTGTCGTCCTGGCCTCGGTCAGCCGATAGCGCCCTAATCAGCGCGAATTTTCCGAATCGCGAGAAATGCCGGGGCGGGGATTGACGGCCGCTTCATGCCGCCGCGGGCGGTGTCCGCCGGCCGTTCAATCGCGGGCGACGACGATGTGTCCGACCCACGCCCAGACCCCGGCAAACATGGTGGCGATGAGCACATGAATCAAATCGCTGGACATCGCCTGGGATCCTCGTGACGTTGGCGAACAGAGGCCGAACTGCGGCGGCGCCTGGTTCGCCTGTTTTGCCGCGCGCGGCCGAATCGCCGTGCTGCTATCTTTGTCGGATCGACCCAGCCTCCCGGCCCAACCGTTTTGCCGCAAGCCGCAAGGCATGGAAATCCGGCTGGATGCTCAGAATGAGCAGAGTCGACGCAGTCGGATCGCTGCGCGCCGCGGAGGATCAACGCGCGGGCCGCTGCCCCTGAGAACAACCACCGGCAGTGTCCGCAGCGCACCGCGCGTTTGACGATTCTCTCCCCCCCACATCCTGCTTGTCACGTTCTGTCTTACAAATTGCGCGCGTCACGTCGCACGCGTCACGGTGTGTATCACAATTGCGGTAACCCGCAACGCAAGTCGTCCGCATTGCGGTAACCCGCAATGGCTCGGTCCGCGGCGCTCGCCACTTTATTGCGGCCTGGCGACCGCTTCGCCTGCCCGCCGCGTTCCGCGCTGCCGCAGCAACGAGAGCTCGATGTCGGCTTCGGACTTCTGCGTCCATTCTTCGAGATGGGCGAGCCATTCCAGCGCTTTTTTATCGTGCAGCAGGAATTCGTCGACGGACTCTCCCCGCACACGCGTGGCCATGGTGCGCAGCCGACTGCAAACATCCAGCACGCGCAAAGCCAACTGGTCGAGCCGATCGGGCGTATAGGGTTGACGGGTCATTATTTTGGGCGTTTGTCTGGATGGACTTCCATGGGAGAAAAGGGAGCTGAGATTCTCTAAATTTAGAAGAAACCTGCGGTAATGTCGATAACCTGCGGCGGAATGTTTCAGTTTTTTTGCCGACCTGCCGCGCATAAATGGGTTAAAAAATGTTCAAAACTATGGTTGAAATTTAGCCACTTTGTGATTTAGGATGCCCGCGTCGACGGCGGATCCGCTCCGCCCCCATTTCTCCGGCCCGTTTTTCACAGGAGCTCTCACCCCCCATGCGGCCACAACCCGAGGAACCCGACCCCTGGGACGATCTGCCAGACGGCGGCTTGGATCCCGATCAAATCCCCTTCGGCACCGACGATGACGAGGAATCCGAGCCCGAGCCGGGCGACTTCTATTTCGATGACGACCGTGATGACAACGAGTAGCCCCTCGGGGCATTGCTGCATTCGCTTTTTGAGGGAAAAACCATGATCGCTGAAGCCAAAATCTGCGAGGTCCAACGGCTTTTGGAAGTTGGCGGATTGTCGCGACGAAAAATTGCAAAAATGGTCGGAATTAGCCGCGTCGTGGTCGGTGCCATCGCCGACGGCACACGCCCCGACTACGAAGCCCGCCGCCACGCGCGGCAAGAAGACTACCCCGAAACCCTCGGCCCGCTCGGCCGCTGTGCGGGCTGTGGCGGCCTGGTTTACGCCCCCTGCCGGCTCTGCCGGGTGCGGGCGATCAAGGAAAAGCAGTTTCGAGCCGCCCGGCTGGCCCGCCGTCATGCACGTCAGGAGTCGCTGCGCGAGTTGCTCCACCAGTTGCGCGAGCAAGCGCTGCGTGGCGACGGCCCCCGCCCCGCGCCCCGGCGGCGGGTCGGTTGAGCGGGGGGGCAGCGCCACTGGCAGCCGAGCCACTCGCAGCCGGCCCATTTGCGGTGGCTGGCCGCGGGGCGGTCGGTTACATTGATAGGCCCCGCGCGAGGAAGTGCCGCGTTTCAGCGCCGAACGACGGCCGCGCGCATCAACCAATCCAGAATCGAAACGCCGCCCCCGCGCCGCACCAGAAAGCCTCTGCCATGAGAACTCGACCCCACAGCAGTTTCGTTCAACAACTCCGCCAGCGCCGTTGTGGTAAGTGCGGCGCCAAACTCAATCCGCAGCGCAAACGCTGCAAGAAATGTGCGGCGGTCCCCTCGCGGCCAAAAAAGTAAGACGCACCCCCGCCCTGCAAAAAGGGGGCTGCCAAGAACCGCTAGTGCCGCGCCCCCGCCCGCTGCGCGACTCCCGCGCTGCCGTTCAGGCTGGCGGCATGAATGCCCGCGGCCGGCAGATTGCCGTCTGCTTCGAACGGAAAGTCGCGCACGCTCGAAACGACTTCGACGTTCGCGCGATTTTGCATCTCGTCGAGCAGCACCGCCGAGCATTCCATTTCCAAAAGTTCGCGCGTGTTGCGGATCCACAGGATGCGGCTCTGCGGCGGCTCGGTCAGGCCAACGGTCGAAAGCGCCGCTTCGATCATCTGCCGGTCGCTGTCGAATGCCAGCGGCAATTTAGCGCAGGCCATGCGACCGCTGGTCAGGCAGTTGATCGTCAGCGCACTGAAATCGATCTGGTCGACCAGCCGTCGAGTGCAGAACTCCGACATTCCGATTCCCAGCGCGTTGCCATGCGTCGCTTCGGTCAGCCCTCGCACCGCGATGCGGCGAACCTTGGGAAACTCGTCGGCCAAGGCTTCGGATTCGTTGAATTTTCGCCCGATGACATTCGTGTCCATGCCGGTGCCGCTGACGTTCTTGCCCATCTCGTCGACGACCAGCACGTCGCAGCGCTCCAGCGGCAGCCGCGGCAGCAAATCGCGGGCGATCACCAGCAGGGCCTTTTCGCGCGTGAGAAAATCGGCCGGCAACACGGCCTCGATTTTGGCGGTCGCTTCGTAGCCGTTTTCGACGATTGCCAGCCCGGCCACGATCGGACAGCGAACCAGGACTTCGCGTCCGACGCTTTCGACGATCTGTCCAAAGGTGTAATCCTGGAACGCGCGGTGATAGATCTTGGCCCCGTCGTGGTTGCCTAGCCCGATGAGCATCATTTTCATCAGGCCGCTTTCGATCTCGCCGTCGAAATCGGTGTGCGGTTTGACCCGTCCGCAAACCAACACGTGGTCGGCCGTGAAGGCGTGGCGGTCGAAGTAAACCGGAAACCCTTGCGCGGTTTGGCAGACGACCACCGTTTCCATCGACGACCGGATCGGACAGCCGCAAAACGCTTCGGTGATGCCGAACGACTCGATCATCCGCTGCTGACCCTCGGCTGTCGCGCCGGCGTGGCTTCCCATCGACGGCACGATGAACGGTTTCGCCCCCAGCGATTGAAAATATTGGACGGCCGCCCGCACAATCAGGTGGATGTTCGTGATGCCGCGGCTGCCGGCGGTGATGGCGACCGACTCGCCGGGCTTGATCTTCCGCTCGAGCCGCAAGCCGCTCAGTTGAGCGTGGACTTCGGCGGCGACGTCGGCCACTTGGACGCGAGGAAACTGTTGGCGAACGCGAAAAATCTGGGGGACTTGCGACATGGGGGACTCGGCTTCTGGGGCGTGGTTTCTCGTACTATAACCCATCGCCACGGGCCGTGCAGGCCGGCGGCGGAAGGCCCGATTTTTTGCGCGGGGCAGAAGGTCGCTTCGCCCAGTGCGCTGTCTCGTGCGCGCGCCGCCCTAGGCGGCACGATCGACGCCGGCCAGTTGGGGCCGGCGGATCCGCCAGCCCTCGCCCAGCACCGACAGGGCCACGCGATCTTCCAAATTCGGCCGGAAAATCGTCAGCAAGACCAGCGGCAAGTACCAGCCCATGTGCAGTCCGCCCCCTTGGGCTTGCCAGAACTGGGTCCCCAGCATCACCGCCGCCGAGCAGCTCATCAGCGTTCCCAGATTCTTCTGGGCCGGCCACAAAGCCAGGCTCAGACACATCACCAAAAAGGTAAAGAAAACCGGGATGCGATAGACCGGAGCAATCAGATCGCTGGCCCAAAATCCGTCGACTTTGATCTGGAAGACCAGCATCGCCGACTTCATGCCAAACATCTGCCGCACTTGCTCGAAGAACATGTGAACGCTATCGGAAGTGAAAGCCAGCGAGGCGACCATCACCAACACCGTCGCCAAAACGCCCGCCCCAAACCGCAGCAGACCCCGGTGCCAATAAAAGCTGAACCACAAGGGGAGCAAGAACAGCGGGAAGTAATTCACGCTGATCGCCAGTCCCATCAGCGCGCCGGCCACCATCGGCCGGCGATAGGTTTCGACCGCCCAAATCAACAATGCCGCCGGCAAAACGTGATCGACACGACCGGTCATCTGGGCCGTGTAGGGAAGCATCAAATACAGCGTCGCCGCGGCGATGCCCGTCCGGATGTTGTCGAAATGCCGAAAACCGATCAGCACCATTCCAATCACCACGGCCAGGTGCCCCAGAATCGCCATCGTCCGGGCAGTGGCCACTTGCACCACGTCGCGCCGCCCGTCGCGCTCTTGCGGCGTCTGCCGCGGGGCGTCGTCGACAAACAACATCTGCGTCGAAATCACCGGCAGCAAGTGCAACAGCGGATAGCCCGGCCCGTGCGTCGACAGGCTGCTGTCCTCGGGCGTGGTCGATTCCAGATGGCTGACCTGCTGTGCCTTGCGGGCGCCGATCAAGTCGTCGGGCGTCAGCTTGCTGTTGATGACGTTGGCCAACAGAAAGATCAGCAGCGACGTGCCGATGAACGTCATGCCGCCGACCGACAGGTTCGGCTCGAGCAGCGGCCGGCGAACCATCAAAGGATCCAGCAGCAGCCGGACCAGAAAGCAGCCCCCCACGGAAAACAGCCAGATGTAACCGGCTTGCTCGATACTCTGCAGGTTCTTGGCCAGGCCGTACTCGACCAGCAACAGCCCCGGCGCCAGCAGGATCAGGCCGATCAGGTCGAGGTTGCGGACGCTGAGCAGGCGGCTGAATTTGAAGAAAAGTCCGATCGTCAGCAGCGACGACAGGTAAACCCAGGTCGTCGAGTCGACTTTATGATATTGAAAGAGGATATCGCTCATGCGCTTCCGGCGCTCGGAGAGTCTTTCGTCGGTTCCCTCGCCACGCGTCGCTTGCAGCTAGGCAATCCGCGCTGGTGTGCCCATCCGGGGCGGCGCTGCTTCTCGGTCGGCGCTCCGCTGGCCGGTTCCGACCGGCATTGCGAGCAAGATCGTTTCGATGTTGTCGTTCAGGCAGGATTGGGGGGCGAGCGTGGGGCCGGCGCGGCGCGCTTTTCCCATTGGCATTGAACAGGCCACGAGCTCGCCAGCAAAAATCGCCGCCACCCTTCCCTGTGCGGCCAGAATCATGCAACCTGAAAGATACGCAATCTACCCAAATTTGGGTAGTGGGTCAGTCTAATCGCAAAGATTTTTAAGCCGGTTGAGAGACCGGGGTTAGACGCCGCGCGAGGGGATGGCGTCACAGAGAGTTTTGGCGGGTGAAGGCCGGTTGTAGGGGTCGGTTTAGTTCTGGCGCCCTTCTTGCTTTCCGGTCACTGCCTTGACCGACCATAACGCTCCCCCGATTGCGAAGCAGCCCACGAAACATCGGCGTAGGTCGGCTCGACATTCAACGGAACAGTCTTGAGGCCGCTACGCAACAAGCCAGTCCGACCAATCCCGCGAAAATTGGCAGCATGAAAACGCTCCCATCGCACATATACACCGCATGGCGCAATGGAATGCAAAACAGGAGTTCGCTCGCCCCAATCCAGATGATTGACGGGCGAACTCGCAAATGCTTGGTAGGCCGATCGCTCATACCCCCATCATAGCCGAGCGGAGGGGCGGAGAGAGCGGCGTGCGACTGACGCCAGCGCAAAGATAAGTAGAGCGAAGCCAACACGCGCTATGAATGAGAATCCGCCAACTCAAGGTCGGGATTAACCACTAGCGGCTTATTGGTTTCCTTCGCGAGGAGCCGTTCAACTTCTGCCGGGTCGTTCGCGGCAGCGTTGGATTTTGGCATCTCGTACAAGATGATCTTCTCTTGCCGGACCCCGCGAAGCTCGCGAAAGAAATGAAAAATACTGGCCATCTGTGCACCTCTGCTAGAAGTATAAGCTCACCCGGTCAACCAAATCAAGGAGCGGTTGATTGCCACTCCCTCGCAAGGCATCGTGCTGGGCTTGCAGAATTTTGGCACCCTGGGGAGTTAGGGCATCGTATGCCAGCACCCCCACTACGCGCTCGCTGACCGGGGCATCTTTACTGTGCCGAATCTTTCTCCGCAATGGCAAGCAAAGCACCGCTTCTACGTGTTCTGTCGACTGAATATCGGCATCTCTCATGCCGAAGTCCTTGGGATCGTCGACCCCCTTGTGGCAAATTCCGAATTTGCCGGTGCGGTAAACTTTCCAGCACAGCCCCCGCCCCCTAGGCCACCTCTTTCCGTGATCCGGGTCAGGGGTGTGGGTATTACAGGAAACCAATGGCACAAGTTCGGTGAAAGGCCAAATTCCACGTCGCTCGTAGACGTTCGCTCGAAGTCGGTGGCCTTTTTTCTCGATGTCCTTCAGGGCCTCCTTGACGGCAAGCTCCACGGCGACCGGACGCAATGTCAGGAACCTTTCGTCCGGTTTGAACAGCTTAAGCGACGACAAGAAAACCGCTGATCCGAAAAACAAGAAAGCCCACGGCGCCCAGTGGTCGCCCGCGTATTGTTTGATGAGGATCGGTACGAAGGTCAGCGCGGTGCTGCCGACGGCCTTCAGGAACGTCTTCATTGGCATGCACCAAAAGGCGACTAGACCGAGACCAAGTTCACGTTCATAATGTAGACATGCCTACCCGCTCAAGCAAGCAAAAAACGAAACAAAAAGACACGCAACAGCTCGCGAGGTCAATTCTCGACCAGATCGCGCCGGACGCAGAGCCGAAGAAGCCGAAGAAACAGTCGGTAAAAAAGAAGAACCCGGCGGCTGTCGCGCTTGGTCGGCTTGGGGGCGCTAAGGGCGGCGCCGCTCGCGCTGCGAGTCTCACGCCCGAAAAGCGGGCCGAGATTGCCAAGAAGGCTGCGGCGAAGCGATGGGAGAAGGCGCGGCAATAAGGCCGTCACCGGAACCCGCGCTAGAACAGGCGCGCCTGCCCCTTCTCATCGCGCGTTGCTTTCAGCGACCCCTCAGTCACGAATCCTTCGCCGATTCCGCGCATTAGCGCATACGGCGCCATCATCGAGTTAGAAAACCGAAACCGCGGGCGGTTGCGTATCGTGGTTTTTTTCAGAACTCGTCCGAACTCATCGCCACAAAACGAGTGGAGATGCTTTGCAAATACCTCGATTCTGGCACCCTTTCCCAACAACATGCCGAGCGGCGTGACAATGTCGCTGGGCGAGAAGTAGCCAAAGTCATCTTTCGGTGACATCGCGCATGCGGCAAGCAGTTGCTTGAATGTCGCATCTTTCCGCGAACTAATCGTCGCCTTCTGGTACGCCTTCTGGATCGTCGCCTGAGAGTTGTCGGTCAGTGCGACTGGAACCGCCTTTTCAACGTGAAGCTGGCTGACAACTTTCGTTCCTGCCGATGTCGCGGTTATTCCAGCATAAAGTCCGAGCAAGTGCGCATAGTGCGGTAATCCCTGAGCAATTCGAGAAATCTCGTGAAGTGCCCCCTTGTCGATCTCCATCGCCACAACCTTAAGGCAGCGCCTTACAATCTCCTCCAACTCATCGCGATCCATCCGAGGCATTGGAACCTGCGTGAGGCACCGTTCAACGGACTCATGATCGTGAATTAGAGTCTCAACGTCATCTGCGACCCCCACTAGAATCACGCTTGCCGGCGAATTTCTGTCCGAAAGCGATTTGATCGTATCGGCGATCGCGCGCCGTGCTTGGGCATCTTCGAGGGTGTCGAACTCGTCAATGGTAATTACAAGGACAGCTTCCTCCGAGACATCCGAAAGGACCCGCTCGATGATTTCGGGAGTAACGAAGTCGTCGAATCCCTCGCGCGTGAGCTTTAAGTAGCGAGCCGATCCACGGGGCATTTTGCACCCAGCTTTTTCAAGCGCCTCACCAATCTTGAAAATTGCTCGCGCCCAAATCGTCTTGAACGTGTCGTCAGATTTGCAATTGAAGGCTGGCATCAATACGAGTCGGCCAGGGCATGTAAGGTGAAAACGCAGCACGTTCGTCAGCGAGGTCTTTCCGACAGCTCGCTCGCCATAAACGATCGCATGGCGCCCGTTCTGCGTCAGCGCAGAGACGATGGAGCCAAGCTGAGCCTGTCTTCCCGAGAAAATGTCGTTGTTGGTAATCGGGGTTGCAGGCTTGAAAACGACATGCAGCTTGGCGTTCAGATCGCTTCGTTCCGCAGCGGTAAGCATGGCTTTTCCTCCCCGTATAGTATCGAATAGGTTCTGCTAGTTTCGGATAATTTCGGTGTGAAGTCAACTAGAGGCCATTGACAATGCTTGAACGCTCAAGCATGATCAAGGGCATGAAACAACTCACCAAAGCCCAGCGCGTCGCGGTCATCCGGTGTCTGGTCGAAGGCTGCTCGATTCGCTCGACAGTCCGAATCACCGGGGTTGCAAAGAACACAATCCAGAAGCTCACCCGCGAAATGGGCGAAGCCGCCCTGGCCTACCAAGACGACACGTTCCGGGGCATCACCTGCCAGCGAATCCAGTGCGATGAAATCTGGAATTTTGCCTACTGCAAAGAGAAGAACGTACCCGACACGATGCGCGGCATGCCGGGTGTCGGCTCGATCTGGACGTGGACCGCGATTGACGCCGAGACCAAGCTGATCTTGTCGTGGCGGCTCGGGGCACGCGATGCGGCCAACGCCAATGCGTTTATCATGGACGTTTCCGAGCGCGTCGCGAATCGCTTCCAGCTAACGACCGAAGGCAACAATCTCTATCTGGACGCCGTACACGACCACTTTGGGCCGTTCATCGACTACGGCATGCTGATTAAGATGTACGGCGCCGTGAAAGACGAGAGCCGCTACCCTGACCAACCACTCCCAGCCCGGCGGACAATCCGGCGCGCGGAAAAACAGAATCCAATCGGAGGGGAATGGGTATCCGCTGCTGGAAAGCTCCTCCCCGAGCCGCACTCCAAGTGATTCGGCAAGGCGATGGGAGGCCGCAACCGCTTGATCCTTGTCCATGTCCCCATCCTAGCCGAGCGGAGGGGCGGAGCTGCAAGCCGGCGGCCCGCGATTCACGGGGGCGGTAGCTCGTCGGGGTACGCCGCCCAATACAGTATGTCGCGATAGTCGCTTATGGCCCAACGGCGCGTCGGAAACACCCCTCTGGAACGGTTCATTGCGCAAACGGATTGCTTTCGGCCTGGACGAGCCTGAAAATAGGAAAGCGGCCGGCTCCGAGGGGCAGACGATCCAACGCAGCGAAAGCCCAAATGGGCAATCCCAGGTAAAACACATAGATCTTGTTTTAACGCAGCACGTGAACCAATCGCCCGTCAAACATTGGATTCAAAAGTCATGAAGCTGAATCACGTCAATCTGGCGGTCGTCGACCTGGTCGCGACGCGGGATTTCTTTGTCAAGTATTTTGGGTTTCAGTGCATCGAAGAGAAGGGCCGCGACACGCTGACCGTGATGCGCGACGCTGGCGGTTTGTTCCTGACCCTGAGTCATTTTCGCAACGTCACCGAAGTCAGCTATCCCCAAGGTTTCCACGTTGGCTTCATCCTCGACACGCGCAGCGAAGTCGACGAGATCTATCGCGCGTTGATCGCTGGCGGCGTCGCCGTCGAGCCGCCGCGGAGCCAACACGGCGGCTGGTCGTTTTACGTTCAGACACCGGGAAATTTTTTAACGGAGGTTGTTTCGTACGAAGGCGGATCGTGACCCATCCCCTCGATCGCCATCTCGCCGCTGGTCGCGCCCCACGCTCGCTCGATCAGATTCAAGGATGAGCGATCCACGATTAGCTCGGTCTCCATCCTAGCCGAGCGGAGGGGCGATTAGTTTGAAGCCGGCTTTCCGTCTGCCGGAAAAATGAAGTTAATCTCGATGATCCGTTGCGTGGGGATGGCGGCTTGAACACCGTCGACGGCGTTAAAAATCAGAACCCAGTCGGCGTCTGCTTGGGACAAGATCCCTTGCTGGTTCGACTTGCCGTCCGTGCCGTTTTCATACACGACCATGCAACGTCGTCCGAGCGCTTTTGCGAGCGAAGGTTCCGTCGCCTCGGGGCGCGGCGAAGCAGATTCGCGTGCGCATCCGGCGATCGTCAGCAGGCCCCACAACAACAGGGTTTGATAGGCAGGCACGTAGCTCTCCTTTGGGTAGGTGTGGTGGACAGTGTGAGTGGGTCTGAAATCCGCTTGTTGAGCGGCGGGACTGACAACCTCGGCCGCGTTGGGTGGTGTGCGTGTCAGACGACGTTCAATTCGACTTCGATGTTGCCTCGGGTCGCCTTTGAATAGGGACAGATGCCGTGAGCTGCATCGACCAGCTCCCGAGCCACCGCGCGGTCGACACCCGGCACGCTGACGTCGAGGCGCGCCCGCAGTAAAAAGCCATTGTTTTCGGTGAGCAAGTCGATCGTCG
>Ga0182024_10012519_pt1 | contig 16762 bp, 17 predicted proteins | sample P32metaG_FD_120480 | JGI IMG/M metagenome (GOLD analysis project Ga0182024, IMG submission 120480) | Permafrost microbial communities from Stordalen Mire, Sweden - P3-2 metaG (Illumina Assembly) | ecosystem: Environmental > Terrestrial > Soil > Wetlands > Permafrost | place: Sweden: Stordalen... | reverse complement strand
TGGCGGCGGTGCTGGGCGGTGCGCAGTCGATCTTCACCTGTGCTTACGATGAGGCATATCAGATCCCGACTGAATTCAGCGCCGAGATTGCTTTGCGCACTCAGCAGATCGTCGCCTATGAGTCGGCCATAGGCAAGACCGTCGACCCTCTTGGCGGAAGTCACTTCATTGAATGGTTGACCGACCGGATGGAGGAGGAGATCTCCAAGGTCATCCAGCAGCTGGATGATTATGGTGGTGTGGAGAAGGCTATCGAGGATGGCTACCCGCAAATGTGGATTGCCCAGCGAGCTCTCGAGCGCAAACTCAAGAAAGACAGGGGCGAGACCGTTGTCGTTGGCGAGAATTATTTCGTTAACCAAAATGCCGCCGCCGTCGACTATGGTGAAGTGTTCAAATCGGACCCTTCTGCGGAGGCGCGGATCCGGTCGAGGTTGGCTGCGCTGCGGGAAGCGAGGGAACACGCAAAAGTCGAGACTACGCTCGGTGCGCTGGAAGCCGCTGCCCGTACCCCGGACACCAACCTCATGCCATTCCTCGTCGAATGCTGCCACGCCTACGCTACCGTCGGTGAAATGGTTGCCAGGCTCAAGTCGAGTTGGGGCGAATTCTCCGAGCCGATACGATTGTGAGGGTGAGCGCGAATGGAAAAATTGCGCGGTAAGCGGATTATCATCGCCAAACCCGGCCTCGATGGGCATGATGCTGGTGCGAAGATCATTGCCCTGACCCTGCGGGATGCGGGCGCCAACGTGATTTATACCGGCCTCAGGAAGACTCCGGACTATATCGCACGGGTCGTGATCGACGAGGATGCCGATGCACTCGGTCTCAGCATCCTGTCCGGCAGCCACAATGCACTTGTGGCGGCGACGTTCGAAAGCCTGCGCAAGTTCGGTGGAGAGGATATCAAGGTGTTCGTCGGCGGGACCATTCCCGCCTCGGACCATGAAACGCTGAAACAACTTGGCGTAGTGGCGATCTATACCGCCGAGATGAAACTCGATCATGTGGTGGCCTCGCTTGCGGAGCACCTGGGGGTGACGCAAGGTGGCCATGAACGCTGAGGATTTGCGATGGCGCCGGCAGCTGGCGCGCGAACTGACGATACGCGCGCGGGCGCCGACTCGCGAGGTCATGAGCGCTTCCCTATCGTTCGGGGGCAAGGCGCGACGCATCGGCATTACGGGCCCACCGGGAGCGGGCAAGAGCAGTCTCATTGCCCTGCTTGCGAAACAGTGGACCGAACGGCCGAGCAAAGTCGGCGTCCTTGCGGTTGACCCTACCAGTCCGCTGTCTGGCGGTTCACTACTGGGCGACCGGATCCGTATGGACGAGATCTCGGCAAATTCCAACCTTTTCATCCGCTCGCTGCCAAGCGGCAATACTAGCGATGGACTTTGTCCAAACATTTTGTCATTACTCGATGCCTTCGACGAGGCGGCATTCGATCACGTCATCTTGGAGACCGTCGGCGTCGGCCAGGTCAGCTATCAGGCGAAGGCGCTGGTCGACACCTTCGTAGTGGTCCTGGTCCCGGAATCGGGCGACACCGTCCAGGCGATGAAGGCGGGCATTCTCGAGTTGGCCGACATTTATGTGGTCAACAAAGCCGATCTGCCGGCCGCCGCCAAAATTGCGGCCGAGCTTCGGTCGATAGCTCTTTGGCGCGGGCGCAATGAGAGCTGGGTACCACCCGTCATTCTTACTTCAGCCACGGATAATCGCGGCGCCTCCGAACTTTCCGACGCTATCGCATCTCATCGTAAAGCGAGCCTAACAGAAGAGCGGATGGCGGCACTGGCCATTGCCAGGCGGGAGTATCTTCTGCGTACGCTCCTTCTCGGGCAGATCGATGAATTGTTGGCACGCAATCGCACTGAACTCCAACACTTGCCGCTCGCCGAAAGTCTCCGCGCCCTCATTGCCGGGCTCGGCAGCGGCGCCGACGTTACGTCTAAGAGCCGGTGAATAACCTGGTCAATTTGGTTTTTGCGATGCGCCAGGCGTTATCTTCAACACGATACTGCTCGTGATAGTGGCCTGCGGCGTGCACGAGCCTCGTCTCCCGGTCGAGCGTCCGTATGTAATCTTCCATGGCAATTACGCCATGCGCTTCTGTCTCGCTGTCGATTGTTATCTCGTGACAATGACCGTGATGGACCGATGTCTTGTTGAGAAAGGATGCGCGAATCCAGGCCATAATGTTCTCGCGGCCGCTAACGACCGGACCTAAGTTTCCTTTCCAGGAACCACCCACGGGCATGACCCCCATTCCTTCCGAGCAGTCAAACACGGCATCTCGACAGAATACATATGCCATTCCATCGAAATCGCGCGTATCCATCAGACGGAAATAACGAGCCTTGAGTTGCTTTATTTCCTCGATGGCAATCAATCTGTCTATCTTCTCCATAAGCCCTCTACAGAACGCTAGGCCTGCAACCGCGCAATACCGAGCTTGACCAGGTCCTTCTGAGCATCTCGCAATTCTCGGATAGTCTCATCGAACCGTGCGTCTATTCGATGGCTCGGACCGGCGACAGCGAGGCCAAACAATTCATCGTTGATGCTCAAGGGGACTGCGATGGCGCTGACGTCAGGAACGTTTTCGCCGCGCGTCATGAAGTATCCACGCTTCTTGCCCTTCCGGAGATTATCCATCAGACGCGCATAGCTGACGATCGTTTTCGCCGTTACCTTTTCGGGTGGATGTTCGGCAAGCTGGCGTCGGATGACCTCGGGCGGCAAACTGGAAAGTACGGTCTTGCCGATGCACGTGGAGTGCAGAGGTTTGAGGTCGCCTACCTTCGCGCTGTATCGGACCGTCTGTGGCCCTTCGAGGACTTCCAGGTAAATGACGCTACCCCTATGTCGCTTTCCCAAGATAATTGTTTCTCGAGTTGCCACGCGAAGCGCCTGCATCGCGGGCTCCAGCCGCTGAAGAATCAAATCATTGGCGACAACCGCGACACCAATATCGTAGACCTTGCGCGTCGGATACAGGTCCTTCCTCCGCCCCGTGTTGTAAAGATAAGAGTGCTTGAGCAGCGTTTGAACCAAAGTGTGACAGGTACTCGGCGGAATCTGGCAATACTCTGCCAACTCCTTGAGCGAGAGCGGTCTACGTTCGCGCTCGAACATCTCAAGTATGGCCAGGATGCGCTCTGGACTAGTAGTGTCGGCTAGGGAATCCATAAGGACAGGTATCGTAACCGGTTGACAAGATAAACCCTATATGCGAATTTTGATTCGGATCCAGAGATTGTATTAAAAACGGATCGGGATGCGAAATGCTTGCACCTCGCGGTGTGACCGTGTCCAGCCGTGCTCCTGGAGAGCTTGCCCGTCAACGTACGCACCGGCTATTGGACGCGAAAAGACGCGAATTAATAACTCAACAGGCAGAGGTCCGGTGTCCGCATGTGCGGCAGGTTCGAGCTAGCGGATGGGTATGAGGTGAAACATGGCGCGCGTGAAGTGTATTTATAAGCCAAGCGACTATCCCGGAAATCCGGATGAGGCTACCAAAAACGAGCTCCAAGCCCTATTCGAACACCTATGCCCGGGGGAGCCGAAAGCGGAGCCACACGCGGGTTATGCACTATTGGCGCAAAGTCCAGGGTTGGCTTTGAACATTGCCAAGCTGGGCGACCATATCGTGCGCGATATGCCTTGGACGCAACGCCGCGATCTTCGCGAACTCGCGATTCAAGCGCTAAACCTGCACTACAAGTGCGACTTCTCCTTTCAGGCGCACCTCACGTACGCCCAGGTATGCGGAATCACGCTGGAGCAACAAGCGGCCATTCCCTATTGGCGGACATCCAATTTGTTCAACGACGAGCAGCGTCTGGTAATCGAATACACCTTTGCCGTCGTGTCGGGCGACGTGCCGAGCGATCTCTTTTCGAAAATTGTCGAAAAATATGGCGAGCGCGGCGCAATTGAGTTTAGTGCGGCGATTGCATGGTGGTCCTTTTGGGACATGATACTCAATGCGGCCCGTCCGGAATTCACCTTCGAGCGGGCTAAGCCGCTACCAGGAGACAGTAAGGAATTGACGGGTTACGGCAAGCAATAGCCCGGGGAAGAGCATTGAGTCCAAGCTCTAGTTTGATTCAATTGCGGATGCGTGAATTTGTCGCGCAAGGAAAATTCCCGGGGATTGCGACACTCGTCTGGCACCAGGGCGAAGTAGTCTCGTTCGACGCCACGGGATGGCGCAATATGCAGACGCGCCAGGCTATCGAGCGGAACACGATTTTTCGTCTTGCATCAATGAGCAAGCCCATCACCAGTGTCGCTGCACTGACCCTGGTACAAGAAGGCCGGCTCCGGCTGTCTGACCGTGTCGCTGACTGGCTTCCCGAGGCAACAGATTTGGCCGTTCTACGCACACCCAGTTCGGCGCTCGATGATGTTGTGCCGGCCGAACGGCCGCCAACTCTGTTGGACCTTATGACCCATACGGCTGGCTTCGCATGGGGCAAGGGAATCGACTTGCCCATCACGCGCGCGATGAACGAGGCTGCTGGGCAAACGCCCTTTGTTCCTTATGACCCCGATAGCTTCTTGCGGCGCGTCTGCGCTCTGCCTCTGATTCAACAACCCGGAGCACGATGGCATTACAGCATTTCCACGGAACTCCTGGGAATTGTCATTGCCCGAGCGGCCAATAAAGCGCTGCCGGATTTTCTAAAATCGCGAATATTCGATCCTATCGGAATGGTTGATACGGGTTTTTTCGCCCCATCTGAGATACTGCCTCGATTATCGGTGGGATATGGCCGCGATACTTCTGGCCAATTGGTTGTTCACGATGACGCTGAGACTGGGTTCTGGTCTCGACCTCCAGTTTTCCCGGCCGGAGGGGGCGGGCTACTGTCGACGCTCGATGACTATCTCGCCTTCGCACGCATGATTTTGAACCAAGGTCTGGCGGGTCGCGAGCGTATATTGTCCGAGGATTTGATAAACCTGATGACTTCCAACATGTTGAGCCCTGCGCAACTACGGCCGCTCGATTCGACTATAGATTTCCTACAGGGCCAAGGCTTCGGGTTGGGCGTGTCTATCGAACTAACCAGCCAGAATAATCGGCGTTCGCCCGGAAGCTTCAGCTGGCCCGGCGGCTATGGCACAACTTGGTTTGCAGATCCGCGAGCGAATCTCATAGCGGTGCTGATGTCGCAGGTCTGGCAAGAGTCCCTACGCGAGATCGGGCCCGCATTTGAGGATGCCGTATATACTGCGATGGGCTAGGCGGCGGGAATTGCTCGAGTGACCGACACGGTCGCACCGAAGCTCGGCAACGCGGCGGAGTGCTTGCCTGGTCCGCCGGCAACCAGCACGAGAATGTCGTCTGCTCTCGGCAGCATCGGAACCAGCGCATCGGCAGCCAATACATTGAGCTCGGGCGGCCAATCGCGCATGTGGTACATGCCGCCCGAGGCGAGTTCGTCGCGCCTGCGGGCAATTGCGCTGAACAAATACTCGCGCACCTGACGCCGGGACCAGCCGGAGTTGGCAATGCTAGCTGCGTGCTCGGGTCCAAGGACCAACATCAATTCTTTCTGACCGTGCCAGGCTATGAACCACGTGTTGTTGCCCAACGCTCTTAGTACGTCAGCGGCAACATGCAGAATACCTTCTGCGTCGCCATGTTCGTGATCGTTCACATTGTGCGGTGCTTCGCCGCCGAATACCGTCACGGCGTTTGCACCCTCGGGCAACCCCCGGTCGGTGATAAATGAACCCCAGGGAGATGCTTCTATATTCTCCGCGATGCAATAGCTGTACTTACTCGGAGAGCCCTGCGTCGAGCGATCGGCAGAACCCGGCAAACCGCCGCCTATGTTCCATAGGATCAACCGGATCGCTCGACCCATCACCGCATTTGCCATCGAGCTAGGACCGAAAGCGCCGGCGCCGGCGTTCATGCCAAGCTCCTTCGCAATCGGCCCATGCACAATCAGCAGCGGCGCGACGGGGTGCGTGGTTGCCTGCAGCGAGGCAAGGTTGAAGCGCGGTTCCAGCATTGCCTCGACGGCCGTGATCAACACCGGCATATGCTGTGGTCTGCATCCGGCCATTACTGCATTGATGGCGATCTGTTCAACGGTCGCGACTCCCAGCCGCGGAGCTACGATGCCGACGAGATCGCCGCTTGAGCGGCGCGAACCCTTGACCATCTCCGCCACCGCGGCGGCGGTCGGCGCAATGACCGGAAACCCATCGCTCAAGTGTCGCTCGAAGAACCAGAGTTGCATATCAGCCGGATCGGCCGGAGCAAGCAGGCGACTGGCGCTCGCGGTGTGTACTTCCAGCGCCCGTTGCGGCGGTACTTTTTTGAGTTGCCGAAGCACGCCGTCGTGCAGTTTGGCCGCACGCTCGAGGAGCTGCTCATCGGACAGGCCGCCCAGCGGATGTGTGAACTCCGCGACTCGGGCATCGGGCAACCCCAGCGTGCGGCAGTCATGTAGTGCTTTCGGATAAAAGGCACTCGACGCCAGCACGACGGTGGGAACGCCGCGGCGCTCCAACTCAACCAGGTCGTGGCAACTCCACGACGTGCAAGACCCTCAGTCGGCTGAGCCGGTAAACACCAGGTCAGCCGAGCGCGCAATCTGGTCCAGCAGCTCCGCGCCGGCGCCGACTGCCGGGTTTTCTTTGCGAAAGTAAGCGATATCCACCACCGACCCATCGTCGCGTAGCCTCTCGGCCACCAGAGTCGCCAGGCGCTTAAAATTCGGCTTCGAATTATCGAGAATTCCCAGCCGGCGTCCCTGCAGCGGAATCGTTAGCGGATTGCACTGCAAGGCGGCAACCTTGTGGACTTGGCCTGCAGGATCGAGCACTTCGATGGTGGTCATGGGTTGCCTCACTGTCATGTATGTGGTGTCGGCGATGGTCGGGTTCGTCGCCTAACTCGAGATTTACACTACGTTAATTTGTAGCAACTGTCACCCCCGAGCATTTGCAATGTACTGCGTCCACCTGCGCTGGCTCGTGTAGGATGATCGTGACCTCATGAACATCCCGACTCGAGGGATGCCCCCTTCATCGAGTGTTCGAAACGCAACATGCAGTCCCTAGACGAACTGACCGATGACGCCCTGCTCGATCGACTGCAGCGAGGGGCGTTCGCGTATATTTCGGAAAATACCAATTCGGCCAACGGGCTGGTAGCCGACACCTCTCGACCGGGATCTCCGTGCAGTATCGCCGTCGTCGGCTTTGCACTGGCGTGCTATCCCGTAGCGGTCGAACGCGGCTGGATGACGCGCGGAGAGGCAGTGTCTCTCACGTTGAAGACGTTGGAGTTCTTCTGGTCTAGCGCGCAGAGCGAGCATCCCGGCGTCACAGGATACAAGGGATTTTATTACCACTTCCTGGACACGAAGAATGGACTGCGCACGTGGCAGTGCGAATTGTCGCTGGTCGATACGGCTTTGCTGATGGCTGGAATACTCACGGTGGGCTGTTATTTCGACGGCGCTGGCGATGAGGAATGCATCCGACACTTAAGCGACGCGCTCTACCGACGCGTCGATTGGGCTTGGGCCCAAAACGGACTCGAAACGGTCTCTCAAGGCTGGAAACCGGAATGCGGATTTCTGCATTACGGGTGGGAAGGCTACAACGAGGCGACCATCGTCTATGTCCTTGGTATCGGTTCACCCGTGCATCCCCTTCCGGCGACGAGTTTCGCCGGCTGGACTCTCAGTTATCAATGGGAAAACTTGCTCGGCCAGGACGTCTTGTACTCTGGCCCGCTGTTCACCCATCTGTTTTCGCACGCCTGGATCGACTATCGCGGCATTCAGGATGAATTCATGCGTAAAGAGGGCAGCGATTATTTTGAAAACACCCAGCGCGCCATCGCAATTCACCGCGAATACTGCGCGCGGAATCCGCGCGGCTATGAGGGATACGATCGGAATCTTTGGGGCATAACGGCCGGAGACGGGCCGGGCGATCAGGAAATGCGGGAGAGTATTCGAGACAGACGGTTTTTTGGCTATATGTCGCGCGGGGTGCCGTTTGGGCCCGATGATGGCACCATAGCGCCTTGGGCAATGTTGGCCACACTGCCATTCAATCCTGACACGGCACTGCGCGGCACCCGGCATCTTCTGAGGAGCTATCCGCAGGTCTGCTCCAATGACCGCTTCTCGAGCGGGTTCAATCCGTCATTGCAAGTGGACGGCTTGGGATGGCTTTCCGAAGGATGGTACGGACTCGATCAAGGGTTGCTCGTGATGATGATCGAAAACCATCGTAGCGGTCTGATTTGGGAACTCACGCGCAAATGCGCCGTGATGCGCGCAGGCTTGACCGGAGCAGGCTTTGCGGGCGGCTGGCTATAGCAATGCCAGGCAAGCTCTCAGTCCCCAAATCGGAGCATGTCGCGCAACAGGACTACATGCGCCGAGTGCGCCCACCAGCGTGGCAAAATCCGGATCCGCAAACCCGATATGATCTGGTCATTGTCGGCGCTGGACCGGCGGGGCTCGCCGCAGCCGAGGTTGCGAGGCGCCAAGGCCGCAGTGTGGCACTTATCGAACGCCATCGCCTCGGCGGCAATTCCCTTAATTCCGGGTCGATTCCATCGAAGGCAATCATTCGCGCTGCCAGAGTTCTCGCATCCCTGCGCGATGAAGAGCAGTTTGGTGTCGCGGCGGCCGACAAGCCGCTCGCGGAATTTGCAGCCGTGATGGCTCGGATGCGAGGAATTCGCACGCGCATCGCCGAGTGTCATTCCGCCCAGAGACTGCGTACTCAGGGCGTCGACGTCTTCTTCGGCGATGCGCGCTTCGTGGAACCTTCGCTGCTGCTTGTCGGAGAGACTCCGTTATCGTTCAAGAAGGCGATCGTCGCCACGGGTGCGCGCCCTCGGCCCTCCGATATTCCGGGTCTTGAACAGATTGGGTATCTCACCAGTGAATCCATCTTCGAACTCACCGAATTACCCCGGCGCTTAGGCGTCATCGGTGGCGGTCCGCTTGGCTGCGAATTGGCACAGGCATTTTGCCGGCTGGGATCGCGGGTTACTATCGTTCAGAACCGTCCCAAGTTCCTGCCCGACGAAGAACGCGATGCTGCCGACCTGCTTTCGAGGTCGATGTCGCGAGATGGTGTGGAGACTCGGCTCAATACCACGGTCGTTGGCGTACGTATGCAAGGGGCAACAAAATTACTCGATACGCTCAACGACGACGCTAAAAGCTTGATTGCCGTTGATGAAATCGTGCTCAGTATCGGGCGTACGGCGAATGTGGACGGTCTGGGGCTAGCGGCGGCTGGCGTGGTTTTCTACGCGACTCGAGGTATAAGCGTCGATGATTTTATGTGTACCACGAACGCCGACGTCTATGCGGCCGGTGACATATGCAACTTGCATCGCTTTACCCACGTTGCGGAGGCAACGGCGCGATTGGCGGTTCATAACGCCTTCGGCGCAAGAATGGCGCATCAGAGCCGTCTGATGATTCCTTGGTGTACCTACTGTGATCCGGAGATAGCACACATCGGTATGCATCTGCGCGAAGCGAGAGAACAATCCATCTCGGTAAAGAGTTTCACGATTATGATGCAGGATGTCGATCGTGCAATCACGGACGGATTGGATGACGGTTTTGTAAAGATTTACGTCAGGGAAGGAACGGACCAGATTCTCGGGGCGACAATCGTCGCCAGTCGCGCGAGTGAACTCATCAACGAGATGTCAGTTATCATGAGTGCTGGAATCGGCATGCGCCGGTTGGCAACCATTCTGCATACTTACCCGGCGCAATCCGATGCGATTCGCCTGGCCGCGATGGCATTCGTGAACAATCAGCCGCTTCCACTAGGCGAAGCCGACCCGTGTGTGTAAACCCGGACGCCAACCGAACGTAATTCGCCGGCAAGCTAAAGTCGGCCGCCCCGTCTACCGCGATAGCCAAATACCAGGTAAGCAATGACGAGAGCGGCAATGATCAATCCAATAGGACCAATTCCCCAGCCGGCACCCATCCCCCAATACAGGCCTCCGCCACCGCCAAATAATACCAGCAGCACGATTATAAGAATCAGCAGATCCATTTTCCTTCTCCTGGTAAAAGGACTTTCATCACTCTCCAAGTTGAGCACACTCGGATTCACGCGGTCTGTACGCCAGCGTACTCGCGGTCGAATCCAATCGTCATTCGTGTGTTAGGTGCGTTATCGAACAGACGGCGGGATTTGTTGATGGCATCCTGGAACCGCATGAAGGAATAGGTCTTGTATCATGGGTAGCCAGAAGCAATCTTCATATCATTGCTTTGCAAATACTGATTCTGGGAGGGCGTTCAGAGCCGAAGTCATAGGCCTCATGCCCAGATTCCCGGTCGTCATACCGCGTGACTTCGTCGACTCTTTTGGGAGACGAAAAAAATCGGTTCGCAGACCCCATTGGTTGTCCGGATTTGTAACCTCCCCGGTCGAAGCTGATGCCTCTGGTATCCCCGGACCTACATATGCAATACGCCGACCTACGCAGCCTAAATGTTTTTAGACCGAAATCAGGCTTCGGTGGCAAAAGCAAAACGGCCGCTCGCGGTCCTGCGACCTGAGTTCGAAGAGTTTCTGTACTCATCTATTGGCGGATTCAACGACGATACGCCGTCGAGCGTTCTGTCCGCGCTTGCGCGCCAGAACCTCGATCCGTGGGAGGAAGCGGCACACTTGGCTCAATTGCCTCGCGAGTCGGCCATCCTCAGACTTACGCCTATGATCACTCCAGTAACAGGTGGACCACACGCAACGCCTTCCCCGGTAACCGCTGCTCGTCTACTTGCCTTGTTGCCACGGCCCGATGGTTTCAAAATCCGATCCTTCTCCATGTGGCGTGGTGAAGTGCCGCATCATTCTGCGCCAATCATCACGTACCTTATCATTGGCGCAATCATACTGGCCTACTGGCTCCTCGGTAACTAACGAGCGGATGCCGCCTTACTGCAGCGGCATCGTCATATAGCTGGTCGATCCTTGTAACGATTACACGATTGGAAGGATCGCGTGCGAGCCCCCGCGACCCACAATGCCTGGAAAATGCCCGGCCTGACTGTCTTCAATCCGATCAGTGGCAGTGCTCATCGCGTTCCGTGCAGTCATGCCAGCCATTTTCGTGGTAATACCGATGGTGATCGCCATCGTAGTATCCTTCCCGTGGCCCCGGCCCCGCAATGCAGCCCGCAACAAGGCCGATCAGTGCGAATAAAAAGGTGCTCGCCGCAATATGCTTTGTGTTTGTCATGGACGGTCCTACGCAGGTAATTCAACGAATAATCACACCCATGATGGCCACGCGGGGTAGGTTCGTCGGTGCGGTGCCCCGCTTATCCGACAGATAATTCTTGCTTGCCATCCATCTTGCGGGAGCGCGGCACGAAGGCATGCCTCGCGTTAAGTGCCAGCCTCATTATTGATTCAATTTACCGTGGCTCGACGTTCCCCTGCCCTCAATCGATGCGCGAACCGCTTTGGTAACCTCGATCGCGATGTCCTTTTGCACCCCTACCAGATCACCCAATGGCCGATCGTAGGCTTCCGACCACACCACAAATCCATTGTCAGCCCGAATCAACCGCGTGGCCACGCGATACGTGTTGTTCGATTTTCGCACGCTGCCGTCGAGGATGAAGGTCACACCCAATTGACGCGCGATATCGGCGATCGGTAGCTTTTTTCCTTTGAAGTTAAATGCCGCCGTCGGCGAGGGAACACGGAACGCACCGATCTTGCTGAGATCGCCGATCAGCTCCTCCGTCAACCCATCCGCGAAGAACTCCTCGTTCATCTCCTGGGTCGTCAAGTCCAGAAATGGCAAGACTGCAATCGATGCGCGCCCTTCGGACGCGGCGTGATTCTGAGTCCGGTACGCGACACCGAGAGTGACTAAAATCAGGCATGCGACGCCAATCGTCACTAGCCAACGCGTGCGATGGGATTCTGCTTTGGGTAACTCGGCAACAGCCGGGTCCACTGGTGTCGTCGCTCCATTCGGGAAGGGATCTCTTGGCTCCGGCATTTCTGCGCAGGGCGTCACGTCGGCAACCATTCGATAGCCCAGGCGTGGCACGGTGGCTATATAGCGAGGTTGCTTGGGATCATCACCGAGCAGGCGTCGCAGCGATGCAATCCCCTGGTAGACGGAGTCCGGTGTCACGACCACCCCCGCCCATACCTGGTTCAGCAATTCGTCGATGCTGACGACCTCGCCGGCGCGCTGCGCGAGATACAGCAACAGGCGCATCGTTCGCGCCTCCACTTTGACGACTTCTTGGTCCTTCGACAACTGACTCAAGATCGGGTCAACGCGCCATGCCCCGACGCGCATCGGAATGGTGACTAGGCGATCCATGCGTTATTGGTAGTTAACATGAATTTAGGCGTCTCTATCGCGTTTGAAGTATAGCAGCGGATAGAAACCGGCCGGTCGCGGCACACCTGCCCTGGCGCGCCCGTCGTAATGCCCCGTTTGTCGAAAGCGGCATTCTAAGGGGCTTTACCCGGCGATTTCGACCATGGGCGCCATTCCTTCAGGAATTTTCAACGGGATTCAGAGAGATTTCAGCACGGATTCGGGACTTTTCCGATCTCTGCCGGCACGCTAGGGCATCCATTGAGTCCCAGGAGTATTCCCCGCCATGACGAGTCGTTATTTGTACGGCGCTTTGCTCGCTGGCGCGGCCAGCCCCTTGTTTGCCACCACTTACACGATTGAACCGGACCATGCCCAAGGCGTGTTTCGATGGAATCACTTGGGCTTCTCGAGTCCGGCCGCGCAGTTCTCCCAGGCCAAGGGCACCTTGGACTTTGACCCGGCCGAACCGACCAAGGCATCGGTCGAGGTCACGATCCCGTTAACCACTCTGCAGACCGGCCTGCCCGACCTGGATGAAGTCTTTCGGTCTTCGGAGTTCTTCGATACCGCCTCCTTCCCAACGGCGTCGTTCAAAAGCAAAATGGTTGAGAAGGGTGCGACGGGTCACCTTAAAGTAACCGGAGATTTAAGCCTCCACGGCATCACCAAGCCGGTTACGCTCAATGTGACGGTGGTGAAGATTGGCAAAAACCCGCGCGACGGTTTGCCGACGGTCGGGTTTGTTGCGACAACAACCATTCTGCGCTCCGCGTTCAACCTTGGCGCCTACGTGCCTCAAGTCGGCGACGAAATTCCCATGCGCATCATCATCGAAGCGGTTGAAGCAGAGGCCTACGCGAAATATCAAGAAGCAGAAGCGGCCAAAAAGAAGTGACGATCAAATGCGCCAATCTCTATATAGCTTGACCCTCCATCTGCCGTCAGGCCGTCGGATCGTAGATGGCGCCGACGAACAGCAGTGCGCCGCTGCGCCGGTCTTCGATCGCACAGAAAAACGGCCGGTCCACGATCATCCGAAATGGTTGCACCGGGCGCGCGACTGCAGTGGCTCTTACACCGATCGACGTGACAGCCGCGGCTTCAGAGCCCTCCTCGTCCACTTTCCAATAGGTCGATTGAAGCACTGACGAAATGAAGAAGCGCACTGTGCCGCGTTCGCCCGGCGCCGACGAGAACATACCCGTTAATTGCGCAGCATCCGGGTGGAAAGCGCGTCTCATGCCGAGGGCTTGCAGCGGTTCATTCAAGTGATAATTGGATTTCAGCTCGAAGCGCGGCAGTTCAATCGTCCCGGGACGCGGCGCATATTGCTTTTGCCAGCCCTTCCAGTGCTCGGCTGTAAGCTCCGCTTCCAATGCATCCAGGCTCGATGATGGCGCGGGCAAGAGGACTTCCATGACGAGATCCCCATCGCCGAACGCCAGGCGGATCGCCTGCAGCAGCGGCGTTTCGAAATACTCGAAGCGTCCCGATTGAGCCATCCGCGGCACCTGTTTGACGGAACCGCCGGCGGGCGTGAAGTCGCGCGGCTGCGTCTGCGCCTTGTCGAACTTGTGCGCCCACTGCCCCTTAAAATACACTGCGTTGAGCAGTAGCAAGAGATCGGCCGAGTCGATCCGATCGATGACCTTGGCAATCCTGCCCTGCGTTTCTTTGGACGCCCAGCTGTTGATCCGAGTCGCGGCATTTGGATTGGAAAAATCAATATCGGTAATTTCGGCGTCGTACCCCGCTTGCGTCTGCTTTATGTAATCGGGGCGAAGCGTCACGTGACGATTGTCGACCCACAACGAATCCGCCACTGATAATGTGATGCTCTGGGCCGGTGTGCGGATGACTTTGAGCAGATACGCGTTGGCCTCGTTGATCGCGGCGGGCGTGTGCCCGCTCAGCGACAGCGCAGACAGCATCTCCTCTCTTGTTTCACTGCTGGCGCCGCTGAGCACCATTGATAGATCCAGCGCTGCACTGACCGGTGAGAGAACGACATTGCCGTTTGGGATGGTCTTTTGGACTGCACTGAGTAAGCGGAAGCCGAACGCGTTGTCTGCAGCGGCCACGTCGACTTGCGCCTCCGCTGGCGCCGCCTGCGCGGCAGCGGCGCAAATCAACGCCGCTGCGACGAATGCGGTGAGCAGTCCATTGGTGGCGCGCATCGTTCCTTCTGTCAGTGGGTGGCCGGCGCTCGCCGGCTCGTACCGGCACCTGCCAGCTGATTGATCAACGCTACTCCGGCAGGGCTTCCCCAACCGGTCACGAGGTCGTAGCCAGGAACCGCGCTGAAGCCGCTGCCATCACCCGCCGTGGGTGGGTTGCTGCCGGCGGTAATGTCGTGAAATACGCTGGAGTAACTCGAGCCGATGCCGAGATTGTAGAGCGCGGGATTGATGAACCCGACAGTACCCTTTCCATTCGCCACGGATTGCTGATTGACCAGTGCCAAAAAGCCGGCCCAGCGCGGCGTTGCAAAGCTCGTGCCGCCGTACCCGGTAAGGAAGGCGCCGTTGACCACGGTGGGATTGTCGAAATTCGCTTCCGCCGCCACATCGGGACAATTGCGCAAGGTGGTCGAACCGAGATTCGACGAATTGATGACGCTAGTAAGTTGCTGCCAACTCGGAATCGGCGTGCCGCTGTTATAGCCACCGCCGCTTTGCGGCCACGCCGTTTCTCCTGACCATGCGCCGCGCGGACCTGTCGTCGTCAACACCGTCCCGCCGACTTGGGTGATGTAAGGATCTACTCCAGGGAAGGAATATGTCGAGGTATTGAACTCGCCGTCGTCGCCGCTTGCACTGACGAAAGTCTGGCCCTGTGCTGCAAACTCCTGGAATATCGGGTCGTCGCTCGCGGCATCCGCCGGATTCCAGCCCCAGGAAGAACTGAGCACCTTGGCAATGTTGTCCGTCGCCATTTGATTGAGGATCTCGGTGTTGCTCGAGCCCTCATAGAAAAGAATCTGCTGGATTCCCGGAGCCATGCCGATCGCATTCACGATATCCAGCACCTGCTCGCCGTCATCACAGGAAGAACTCGTGGGCGAGCTCACCGAGGTGCAGGCACCGTTGAATCCGCCCACCAGTACATTCTTGATCGGTACGTTCGATGCCATCCCGGTCTTTGAGTAGTAAAGCTGCACGTCACTTGCAAGATATCCGTCAAACGAAAAGATGCCGATCGTTTGGCCCGCGCCGGTGAGCGGACCATTGCCGTAGTAGGCTGCGCGCATGTCACTCGGCAGATACTCACCGGCCGGCCCCGAGCCGGTCGCGCTGGCCAACTCGGTGGTGCCCGCCTCCGCCCTGTGCCGCAGCATCGGCTGAGGCAGAACATAGTTGTTCATGCCGGTGATCTGCAGCAGCGGCACATTCAGTCCGGCGACGGTGGGCTCGCGATCCGGTGAATAAAAGGTGCGCGCGTCGACCGGATGCCGGTAATAGTTTACCTTGACGTGGAAGGCCCGGTTGACCGTGGCCACCGAGCCCTCGACCGCGAGCAGGCGCCGATTCGGCGTCTTGGCAGTCACGGTGAGGCCGTTCGCCTTCGCCCAGGCAACGACCGTGTCGTAGTCTCGGGCCGTTATGGCAAAACGCTCGGTGAAGTCTGACACGCTCAGGTATTTGTGAAAGCGTGGACTCTTCGGGTCATAGAGATCGCGCAATAATTGAGTCAGTTCAGCCTGATTGCGCAGCGGCAAATGGATTGCAAGTTTGAGACGCTGCCCAGGGCTAACTGCACCGGTCATCGCAGCTTTGCCGTCAGCCACCGCCCCGGGAAGGTGTGGGGCCAGCATTGCGCGTCCGACGATCCCGTTGGGGGATGGAGGCACGCTGCTGCAAGAGATGCTGCAAGAGACAAAGATGGCGAGAGTGACGACCGAGGCAGCGATCTTTATATGCGTCATAGATGCCTCCAGATGAGAATGAGTCTACGCGGGCATCAAAATCTGTACTAGCCCTTCGAGATAATATTGGTCGCCGACGTGATTTGGCCGCCGGTGGCCGGAATCGTCACGCCGGTCAGCCAGCGCGCCTCGTCCGACGCCAGGAAAGCAACGACGTCGGCGATGTCATTAGGCGCGCCGACGCGGCGCAGCGCCGTCCACCGCGCAACTTTCTCTGCCATCTCGGGTGGCACCGGGCGGCTTGCCGTCATTCCCGGCTGTACTGAGTTGAGCGTGATTCCCCGCGCACCCAGCTCCTGCGCGGCGCAGCGGATAAAGGCCTCGGCGCCGGCCTTGGCTGCCGAGTACAGGGCCGCGCCATCGACAGGATGGGCGGCCGAAGCCGAAGAGATCAGCACGACGCGGCCGTGTGGGCTGCGCGTGAGTTTGGCGAATTCGATGGT
>Ga0182024_10012518_pt1 | contig 16767 bp, 14 predicted proteins | sample P32metaG_FD_120480 | JGI IMG/M metagenome (GOLD analysis project Ga0182024, IMG submission 120480) | Permafrost microbial communities from Stordalen Mire, Sweden - P3-2 metaG (Illumina Assembly) | ecosystem: Environmental > Terrestrial > Soil > Wetlands > Permafrost | place: Sweden: Stordalen... | reverse complement strand
TGGATAACTTACGTCTGAAGTTACAAGGGGACAAGCAAGCGAGATTGTTCACGCGAAGTGAGCCTGCGAGACAGGAGGCATGATATGAACGCATCGTCCGCCATTTTCCTTGCCGCCTGTATTCTTATCACTGCCGCGTGCAACGTTGGCCCCAAATACGTCAAGCCAGCGGCGCCCGCTCCGCCAGCTTTCAAGGAATCGGCTCCCGCGGCTTATAGCTCCGCCCCTGACGGCACGTGGCAACCCGCACAGCCGTCTGATGCGAGACGTAAGGGAAAATGGTGGGAGATATTTAATGAGCCCGAGCTCAACGCGCTCGAAGACCAGTTGAATATCGATAACCAGAACATCAAGCAATTCTTCGAGAACTTCATGGCGGCGCGCGCGCAGGTGCGGGAGGCGCGCGCGGGCTTCTTTCCCACGGTAACGGCAAACCCTGGCCTCACTAAGACTGGAACTGCCGGTAAAACGAACGCATCGTCGACCAACCTGGGAAGCGGCACCAGCGACTACTCACTGCCAATCGAAGCGTCGTGGGCGCCGGACCTGTGGGGGCGGGTTCGCAATACGGTGCGCGAATTTCAGTATGCCGCGCAAGTAAGCGCCGCGGATCTGGAAAATGAGCGGCTCACTGAGCAGGCCGCGCTTGCGGAGTTTTACTTCGAACTTCGCGGGCAGGATGCATTACAGGACGTGTACGACCGCACCATAGAAGCCGATCGAAAGGCGCTCGAATTGACACGCGCGCTGGTTGAGACCGGCATCGACAGCCCCGAGGCAGCGGCGCAGGCGGAAGTTACGCTTGAAAACGCGGAGGCGACCGGGATCGGCATTGCCACCAACCGCGCGATATACGAGCATGCGATCGCAACATTGATCGGCAAGCCCGCGTCAAGTTTCTCGATGCCAGTGAAAAACCTGACTACCCCGGTTCCCGCAATCCCAGTAGGGGTTCCTTCGCAATTGCTCGAGAGGCGTCCGGATATAGCAGCGGCGGAGCGAACGATGGCGCAGGCGAACGCTACCATCGGGGTGGAGAAGGCGGCTTACTATCCGACGCTAAGCCTTACTGGCAGCGGAGGGCTGCAGTCCTCCTCGATCGCCAAGTTGTTTTCACTCCCGGCGCTGTTCTGGTCGCTGGGCGCTTCGGCCACACAGATCATTTTCGACGCGGGCCTGCGCAATGCCACGGTCGCCCAGTACACCGCAACTTACAATGCCGGCGTCGCAGGGTATCGACAGATCGTGTTGACGGCATTTCAGCAGGTGGAAGACTACATTGCGAGTGTCCGCATACTCTCTCAGCAAATCGCCAAGCAAGATGCGGCGATTCAGTCCGCGCAAAGATATCTCGACATCGCCATGGCGCGATATCAAACTGGTCTTGATCCTTACCTCAATGTGATTAGTGCGCAAACTCTTCTCCTGAGCGATCAGCAGACGCAAGTAACTTTGCGCGTCAGCGAGATGACCGCGGCGGTTCAGTTGATCCAGGCGCTCGGCGGCGGATGGGACGCCACTCAGCTTCCGACGCCTTCGCAGGTTACATCGAAGGACACGTCGCAAGCTCCCGTCAAAACTCCACAGTAGAGTCATCCAGAGGTGCATGGCGAATGGCTAGCAAAGTGTCCGGCACTTTTGTTAGTGCCTGTCCGCATGCTTACGCATGGCGGCTCCGAGTCGAGGGTTAAGTCAACGAACACAAAAGGGTGAACTTTCTGGGAAGGACAGTGCCCTCAGTTTCCGGCAAGGAGTGTGAGCATGAATGTGCGATTTTCCACGCAGTTGCGGGCAAACAAATAGCAGGAGGCCTCCATCCCTGAATTTGCATTCGGTTGGCGCAGAAATTGCCAGATAAGCTTGAGACCAAAGCTCGTAACTCTATGTGTTTTATAGGTGCTTGAGTTTGGCATCCAATCGGCATGTAGGTTGTCGATGGCAACATCGGTTAGCGCTCCGACACCACAAGTCGGTCCATCGGTCAACCCGACGGACTTCGTTTTGTCGGGGATCGAATGGTTCGGCGAACTCGGAGCATTTTGCGTCCGCGTCGCCAAAGCCATGTTCATCCTTCCCTTCGAATGGTCGGAATTCGTGCATCAACTGGACGCGGCGGGATCGAAGTCTCTGCCACTCGTAGCGCTGGCGGGATCTGCAACCGGCGTCGTTCTCTCCTTGCAATCGCGCGCCAGCCTGGTGCGATTCGGGGCGAAGGGTATGCTGCCGACGATGCTCGTGTTCTCCATCATCAAGGAAATGGGACCGATCATTACAGGCCTCGTCGCCAGCGGGCGCATTGGAGCGGGAATTGGCGCGGAGCTCGGTTCGATGAAAGTCACCGAGCAGATCGATGCCATGGAAGCTTCCGCGGTCAATCCCTACAAGTATCTTGCCGCAACCAGAATTCTGGCTTGCATCGTTGTTCTTCCCTTGTTAACCATTGCCGCCGATGCGTGCGGAATCCTGATGGGCTGGGTCGCTAACACTCTTACCGAGCCAATCTCTCTCCAGTACTTTATCAACACTGGAATCAATGGCGTCTCATTTAGCGACTTCCTTCCACCCACCCTGAAAACCGCCGTTTTCGGCATGATCATAGGCACAGTGTCCAGTTTTCAGGGGATGAGAACACGCGGAGGCACCGAAGGCGTCGGGCGATCCGCGACCAGCTCTGTAGTGCTGTCATCTCTCTTCATAATTTTGGCCGATGTGATTTTAGTGCGCCTCATTCTCGTGTTTTTTCCCTCTTGAGGAAATATGGACCCGCAACCGGTCGTCGTCAAAGGATTACGCAAATCGTTCGGTGAGCAGCAGGTGTTGAAGGGAATCGATCTCTCGGTGAATAAGGGCGAGATCCTGGCTGTGCTAGGCAAGAGTGGAACGGGAAAGAGTGTCCTGCTGCGGTTGCTGATCGGCCTTGAAAAAGCCGACGCGGGATCGATCTGCATTCACGGCCAGGAGACCACCAACCTTCAGATGGACCAGCTAAACGAAATGCGGCTTAAGGTCGGTTTCCTGTTTCAGGAAGGCGCACTGTACGATTCGCTTACGATTGCCGAAAATGTCGCGTTTCCTTTGCGGCGGCACACCAAAATGTCGAACTCGGAAAGGCAGGAGAAAGTGCGCGCGCTTCTCCTTAGCGTCGGATTGGATAAAGATCTGGACAAAATGCCCGCGGACATTTCCGGAGGCATGCGCAAGCGAGTGGGGTTGGCGCGCGCGCTGGCGCTCGATCCGGAGATCCTGCTGTTTGACGAGCCGACGGCGGGCCTCGACCCCATCACTGCCGCTGAAATCGGAAAGCTCATTCAGAAGCAACGTGAGGAGAGAAATGTGACCTCGATCGTCGTGACTCACGACATGCACGCGGCGCATCATTTTTCCGACCGCCTGGTGATATTGAAGGAAGGCAACATATTGCTTACCGGCACATTCGAGGATTTTCAAAAGAGTCAGGATCCGTTCGTCGCTCAATTCCTGAGCGATGCAGCTTGAGGCTAAATATGTCACAGAACCTAAGGGTAGGTATATTTATCGTAGTTACACTCGCGGCTTTCGCTACGGCTGTGTTTCTCATTGGCAGCAGAGAGTCGATGTTCCGATCCGGTTATAAAGTGAGAGCCGATTTCGACAATGTTGCGGGATTGAACGAAGGCGCCGATGTGCGCGTCGGCGGAATCCGCAAAGGCTCCGTGAAGAGTATTCAATTGCCAAAGGAACCTAGCGGAAAAGTCGTCGTTCTAATGGAGCTGGAGAAAGAGACGCAAAGCATCGTGAAACTCGACTCCGTTGCCGAGATTAAATCCGAGGGAATGCTGGGTGATAAATACGTCGAGATTTCCTTCGGTTCGATGGACGCCGCAAAGTTGCGTGGCGGTGAAACCATCGGATCCCAGGCGCCGCTCGACATCTCCGACCTTTTCGCAAAGACAAACAAGATTTTGGACACTACCCAGGGCGCGCTTTCCAACGTGGTGAATGCCACGTCCAACATCAACGACATTTCCGCCAAAATCAATCATGGCCAGGGAACCGTGGGCGCGCTGATCAATGACAAGACTATCTATAACCAAGCGGCTGCCACAGTTACCTCAATGCATGAAGATGTCGATGCACTCAAACGTAACTTCCTCCTGAAAGGTTTCTTCAATAAACGAGGGTATGTGGATGCAGACGAGCTGAAAAAACATGAGATCTCCAAACTACCCGCCGGGTCTTCTGAAAAGACGTTCACTTACGCCGCGAAACAGGTTTTCGACAAACCGGATGCGGCGAAGCTTAAAGACAGGAAGACTCTGAATGAAGCCGGCCAGTATTTGCAGGGCCGCAAGTTCGGCGAGGTGGTTATAACGGCTGCCGCGAGCATGAAGGGCGACTCCGAGAAGGACCGCACTACCACGCAGGCTCAAGCGATGGTTGTTCGCAATTACCTGGTGCAGAATTTCCGGCTGGATGATACTCGCATTAAGACGATGGGCCTCGGCAAGACCGCCGACAGCGGGGATGACGGGAAAATCGAAATCCTGATCTACCCGGCGGATGTGACCGCCGCGTCCGCTAGTCAGAGGTGATCGTTGCATCGATGCCGATGCGGTTCGCTGTGGACAGCGATTTGAGCCTCGCGAGCGGTCCCGAATCTTCCTCCGAATGTCGGATGCAGCGCGATAATTATGGATCACGATGCTGACGTGATCCGGGTTGTTGAAGGATTCTGCGGTGCGATTGAATGTAACATCATCGAAGCCCCACTTCGGCGAGACGATCTTCCAGATGAGCTTGTAAGAACGGTTCCGGCTCGCTAAACAGCGTTTTAAGGTCATTTAAGCTATCATAAAATCCGCTTTGCGCCTCAATCTGGCATCCCTCGTCGACGATTTCAAGCGCCACGGCGACCAGATTGCCATCGTCAGCCGCCGTGGTCTCCGCAAAGAAATTACTTCCTATAAGGACCTCGCCGACCAGTCCGGCCGTTTCGCCGCGCTCCTGGACTCCCGCAAAATCGTAAAAGGCGACCGCGTTCTGATCTGGGGCGAAAATGGAGCTTCTTGGATCGCCGCCTTTTTCGGATGCATTCTGCGCGGCGTCGTCCCCGTTCCAATCGATGTCGCGGGCTCCGAGAGCTTCGCCCACCGTGTAGCGCAAGAGGTTGATCCGAAGCTGGTTACAGGCAGCCGGGAACAACTGAAATCGTTTCCAGGCGGCCTTGCTTTCGAGGATTTTTCGTCACTTCGCCAAAATCCCTCCACCATGATCGATGGCCTCTCCGAATCCGATCCCGTGCAAATCGTCTTCACCTCCGGAACCACCGCCGAACCGAAAGGCATCGTTCACACGCACGGCAATATCCTGGCGAGTCTTCGACCTATCGAGCAGGCGATGCAGAAATACTTGAAGTATGAGCGTATCTTCCACCCGCTCCGATTCCTCCACACGCTCCCCTTAAGTCACGTGTTTGGCCAGTTCATGGGCATCTGGATTCCGGCTCTATTAGCCGCCGAGGTCCATTTCGAATCGCGTCTCATCCCCGGCGACCTAATCGAGACCATCAGAAAAGAGCGCATCTCGGTGCTGGTGGCGATCCCTCGCGTTCTCGAAATATTACAGACGTTTTTACTTCAACAATTCGACGTCAACATCGAGAAAGCAAAGGGTCTCACCGCCGTCCGCCACTGGTGGATGTTCCGCCGGATCCATCGCGCCTTCGGCTTCAAATTCTGGGCCTTCATCTGCGGCGGCGCAACACTTCCCGACACCCTCGAGCACTTCTGGAACACGATAGGATTCTTGGTGATACAAGGATACGGAATGACCGAGACCGCCGCGCTGGTCAGCCTGAACCATCCTTTTCACGCGGCGAAGGGCAGCATTGGAAAAGTGCTGCCCGGCCGCGAAATTCGCTTGGGCGACGACGGCGAAATTCTCGTCCGCGGCGACACCGTTTCAAAAGCGACCTGGCAGCACGGCCGTCTCGAAACTCAAGATTCGGAATGGCTTGCAACTGGAGACCTGGCAACCTTGGACGAGTCCGGCAACCTGCAATTTCGTGGGCGCAAAAAGGAAGTCATCGTCACCGCAGCGGGCCTGAACATTTATCCCGACGACCTCGAAGCCGCGCTGCTTCATCAGTCTCCCGTAAAAGCTGCGTCAGTCGTCGAAATCGATGGCGAGCCAGCCGCCGCTCTCGTTCTCAGAAACTCGACCGACCCGGCCGGAGCAGTTCGCGCCGCCAACGCGGAACTGGCTGGTTATCAACAGATTCGACGATGGATAGTCTGGCCCGATCCGGATTTGCCGCGCACTTCCACCGGAAAAATCATGCGTCGTGAAGTCGCCGCGGGCTTCGAAGGCAGCGCTCCCAAGATGCTCACCGGCATCATCGAGCGAATTACCGGCAACGTTCCCGATTCAGAAGATTTGAACCTGGACAGCCTCGGCCGCGTGGAACTTCAGTCGGCAATCGAGAGCCAGCTCGGCGTCGAAATTGACGATGCCGCCTATCAGCGAGTCAATACGCTCGGCGATCTTAGAGGTTTGCTGAGCGGATCGGCGAAGGCTGAATCGCACGACGAAAATATTTACCCGACGTGGCCCTGGTCGCGAATCCAGAGCGCGATTCGCAACCTCTTTATCGAACTCGTAATGCGGCCCTTGGTAGCAATTCTCGCCAACCCGCATATCGATCGGACGGAAGTTCCTTCCAAGCCGGTATTGATCGTAGCGAATCACGTCAGCGTTTACGACGTCCCCCTTATTCTCTATGCACTTCCCGGCGCGATGCGGCGCCATGTCGCCGTGGCCATGGCCGGCGAAATGATTCTCAACTTTCGGAAGTCGCGAAAACTGGGCAACTGGTTCCTGAATCTCTGCGGACCGCCCGCGTATTTTCTGATCACCGCGTTCTTCAACGTGTTTCCTTTGCCGCAGTTAGCAAATTTCCGCAAGAGCTTCGCGCACGCGGGCCGTGCGATGGATCAAGGATTTCACGTGCTGGTATTTCCGGAAGGAAGGCGTACCGAAGATGGCGTTATGCACGCATTTCAAAAAGGCTCCGGCATACTTTGGAAGGAACTGCAATCGAACGCGTTGCCGGTATACCTCGGCGGAATGAGCACGGGAAAGTGGTTCCGGTCGAAGACTTTATCGATCCGAGTCGGCAAGCCAATTCCCTTCGACCCCGATCTGGATCCAGCCGCCGCAACCAACATCCTGGAGCAAGCGGTGCGTTCACTTGCATCCCCGGACTGACGTCGCGGGGTTATAACCCCATGCGTGAGCGTGGGGACTACTTCAACCGAACACACACCAATGTTTTCTCATCGCGAGCATAGAGCCGCCCATCGGCCAACGCCGGATACGCTCTAACTACTTTGCTCAGAATACTTGCGTGCTCCACAGGATGAAACCCATCGGGGCTTGCGGGGGCGAGCACCAGTTCCCCGCTCTCGCGCAAAATCAACAAACGATCCCCGGCCAGCGTCACAGTTCCCGCGCCATATCCATCGACGCTCCACATCACTTTTCCGGTTTTCAATTGCACGCAGCGCAAGGCCTGCCCTTCTTCCTGCCGGCCGTGGAAGCCGTATAAAAATCCGTCGCGATAGACGCAGGTCGAGTAATGATTGGACATTGAATCGTCGTTGGACCAGATTTTCTTGTACTCCGATCCATTCACTTCAAGCAGCGCCGCGCCTGTGCCATAGCTCGCCGAGACGAAAACCTGGTTGCCGATCACTAGAGGAGTCGCCGCGTTGACCGATGCCGAAGTGCGCGAGCGAAACGGGAATGAAAAACGCACTGCGCCGTTCGATGGATCGAGATCGACAAGTCCTGCCCGCGTGAAAAAGAACGCGTGCCGTGCGCCTCCGATGGTTGCAACTGTTGGCGATGAATAACTTGCTTCGTCGTTCGTCGCTTTCCAGGCAACCGCGCCGGTCTTCGCATCGAACGCGACAATTCCAGCGCCAGGGCCGCCGACATGCACCAAAACTTTTCCGCCATCGACCAGAGGAGAGCCGGCGGCTCCGAACCAGCCTTTCTTCACGCCGAATTGCTTACCGGTTTCAACGCTCCAGCGTTTTTTCCCAGTAGCGAAATCGACCGCGGTCAAAACTCCCTGCGCGCCGAATGTGAACACGGCGCCGTCGGAGATCGCTGGGGCTGAACGCGGGCCTTCGTCGAATCCAAAATCGTCGCGATACGTGGTTGGAGAATCGTAAGACCAGACTTTCGCGCCGGATACTGCGTCGAGGCAATCGATGATTTCTTTTCCGTTCGCACGATAAAAGAAAATCGTTTTTCCGTTCGCGACTACGGGCGCGGCGAATCCTTCTCCGGCGTCTTTGCGCCATAAAACCGATGGACCGGAGGCGGGCCAGCTCACACTGTCGGGTGATATGCCGTTGCGGGTGGGGCCTAAGAATTGCGGCCAATCGGCGGCGAGTGAGAGAAAAAGGAATCCTAAAAAGCGCATTGGCACCTGCGCTCAGTATACGGGGAGTGCTGCCCGCATGCCCCTGGCGCTCCCTGCGGTCACGGCTCGGTAAGGAATTGGAGCACGTTATTTTAGCTGGGTGGTTTGGGCGTTTCCGTATAGGACGCCGTTGAATAGTAATTTAAATGTGGCGTGTGGTTCGCCTCGGAAGGTTACTTCGGGGCCCATTACCATTACTTTTCCTTCGCCTACTTTTGCTTCGGCTACCGCGGTTCCTCCGTCTAAATACTCTTGGCCCCAGGCCCAGCCGCTGTCCAGGGTTTCCTTGCCGTTGAAGGAGGCTACTGCTTTTACACCTGAGCCGACGTTGAAGACGGGGCTGTTGTCGAAAAACATTTCTACGGTTTTGGGCATGCCGTAGGCTAGCGGGTTGGTATTGTCGATCGTCGCGCGCATTAGCGAGCCGGGGATATAGAATTTATCGCGCGGCAGATTGGCGAGGTGGTTGGAGACTGGCACGCCTAACAGCTCGGCCATCGTCGTTGAGCTGCCTACTGTGACGATGGCGCCGCCGGACTCCACGAATTTCTTGATTTCGGGGATGGTTTTTTCTTCACTGATGCGGCCGATGGAGGCTCGATATTCTTCGGGGACGGTCTCTGGATCGACTGCGCCGCCGCGACCGCCTCCACGGCCTCCTGGGCCGCGGCGCATGGCGCCATCGGCGAAGACTAGAACATCGAATTTGCTGCGCAGGTTTCCGGCGTCCAGCGTGGCCGGGTAGACGATTTCGAAGGGGAATTCGAACTGCTCGAACAGCCAGCGGGTCCAGCCGGAGGGCATCATGCCTCCGTATTGGTCGTACAAGCCAATGCGCACGGGCTGGATTTTGAAGGCTTCGCCGGACGGCGCTTTCGCTACCGCATGGACCATGATTCCCAGTTCGCGGGCGCCTTTCTGCAAGATAGGTAGCGCCGCTGACGATCCGGGGACCCAGATTGTGCCGGTTCCTAAATCCTGGCCGTCAGCGGTTAGCGCGGATTTAAGCCAATAGACGTCGGCTTGATTTTTCAAGAGACGATTCACCAATACGAACGAGTTATTAATGTGATGGCTGATCAGATATCCCGCAGGATTCGACGCGCCGATAATGGAGCCGGGCTCGGGCTGCTGCAAGCCTTTCAATTGGACGAACGGCCCCTCGAAACCTTCGAAAACTTTGACGTACTCAACGCCCATCTGCATTGCCAGCGTCCAGCCTGCGATGTCGTAAGGAGGCACGGGAGGGCCACCTGGATAGGCTTCATCGTGCGGATGATCCTGGGGCTCGAACATTTCGCGCACCATGGGACGGAAGGCCTGCGCGGATTTGACTACGTACGAGCCGGAAGGATATTTCTTGCCAGCCACTTCAAAAGACGCCGATGCTTTCAGGACGGTGAGCCCGTTCTTGAGGAGCGAATTGACGAACTTTGTCGTGGTCGCGAAATCCGGCTGATCGGATGGCATGATGTAGCCTCGGGGATCGCGGAAACCTGGATCGTGCAGGATCTTTTCGTAGAGCTCGGAGGGGACGGAGGCTTCGCCACGGCCTCCTCCGGGAGCATCGCCTCCGGCGGCTGCGATCTGAGCGCCGCGGCCTCGACCAATCGATGGCATTTTCGCGGCTGCTTCGCGGAGTGCGTCGATACGCTTCGGGGTGATGGTCCAGTGGTCGGCGCTGCCTCTCTCGATCGAGTTCATTCCCATCCGATAGAAGTTGTAGAGCAGAGTCTCGCGGTTGCGCGACGCGTAGTCGAGGATTGCCCGATCGTTTTCCATTTCGTAATCGATCGACTGGCGATAATGCCACTCCTGCGGCGCGATGGGCAGAGGGAGATCGCTGATGTACAACTGCTTTCCCGGCACCAAGGGGATCGACATCGGCGTGGGGCCGCCGATGATCTCGGTGATGATCGAGATTGTATTGTGATAGGTGCAGGTGTTGCGAATTCCTCCGTCCCACCAGCCGTCGTAGTTGGCCTGGGTGCGCATTCCCGATCCGCCTTTGCCTTGCGCTACAAGTCGCTCGTGCATCGCTGTGCCCACCGCCTGAATCCCTAGCGTGACGAGAGGATCGAGATTATGATTCACCGGATCGCGCATCGGGGGAATGAAAATCACCTCGCCCGCGGGGCCCGACTGATGATGGTTGTACATGATCTGCGGATTCCATTCGATAAAAAGCTGCCGGTTCATGTTGGTTGTTTCGGGCATGTTTGAGGTCAGCGAGTCGCGATTGTTGTCGTGACCGATATACTTTTCGTAGAGGCGGGGCAGGCCGTTGAGGGTGCGCTTCTTTTCGTCCTGTTCGCGCATGTACCAGTTGGCGACCAACTCCTGGCCGTCGGGATTGGCGAGTACGGATAGCAGAATATCGTCGTTCAGAAGGCGCATGGTCTCAGGGTCGGTGCGGGTGACCATTTGATACACGATTTCTATTTCCTGCTGCGAGCCGACGGTCTCGGTGGCGTGAAGGCCCCCGTCGATCCAGACTACGGACTTGCCTTCGCGGGCCAGGGCGCGGGCGGATTCTTCGTTGAGTCCTTCGGCATGGGCCAGGCGCTGCGAGATTCGCTGAAAGTGCGCCAGGTTTTTGATGTTGGAGGGAGACGAGATGATGGCCATCCATTGATGACGGCCTTCGGCGGTCAGGCCGATGTCGACCAGCTTCATGCGGTCGGATTCGGAGGCTAGTTTTTTCCAATAGGTTTCGAGCTGGGTGTAGCTCGCCATGTGGTAATCGTCGCCAATGTTGAATCCCAGGGCTTGCTTGGGAGTGGTGATTTTCGGGGTTGGTGCGGAGAGGGCGGCGGCGGAGAGAAGGAAGATGAGGGCGCGGTTCATAATTCCATCTACGTTACACGATTTCGCAGGAAGGTTAGAAGAGCCGCCTTGAAAGGCGGCTGCCGGCAGGATTGCCTGCCCCACAAGACGGGACGCCGGCTGAAGCCGGCGCTGCAAGCTGAAGCTCGCGCCACACTAGATTTCTGGGTAGAACTCGAAGAAGGCGTCCAGGGATTGTTCTAATTGGGCGCGGATTTCTTTTTCGCCGCCATCGATGAGATGCATGGTGACGTGCGCGGTTTTGCCGTTCTTGAGCTTGATCTCCGCTTCGCCGACGTTTTCAATTTCGTCGGCGGGCAGCAGGCGCATGCCGTAGATCAGGGCGAGTTTCGCCATGACTACTGTTTTACTAGCACGAAGGTGAGCTCGAAGTCGCCTTGCGGAGCGGAGATGCTCAACACGTCGGTGAGCGTTTTCCCGTCGTCGGCGAGCGTCCATTTGTCGGTCAGCTTCATGTCTGCTCCGCCGAAATTCGCGGTGCTCTTGATCACCAGGACCTTGCCTTCCCAGGCGGCTGTGCTTTTCACGTCGTTGCCCATCAGACTGTTGGTGGTTTCCTTGCCGTCGGAGGAGTATTTCATCGTGCTGTTCATGTCGCCTTGCGGCCCGCTTCGCGCTTCGGTGACGGAAATATCGGGATCCTTGTGGTCGATCTTGCGCGTCAGCGAAGTCGGCGGTGAGGGCATGGGGCCGAATGCGCTTTTATCGGCATCCATCTTCCAGTCGCCGGAAAAATCGGGTTTGTCGGCGGCTTGCGCCATGCCGGCGGCGGCCGCGATCACGAACAGAGTGCTCATCAGCGTCTTCATACTTCGCTCCTCATTGTTTATCGAACACGAAAATAATATCGAACTCGCCTTGCGGGGCGGTGAGGTGGCTGTTTACCGTCATCGTTTTGCCATCGGGAGATACGGACCAGACTTCGTGCGATTTCAGGTCCGTGCCCTGCATGTCGCGAACGTAGTCGATCGTCAGCTTGTCGCCATCCCACTTCGCGGTGCCCTTGGAACCCTTGTTCTCGCAAAGTGCGCCGTCAGTGGTGTACTTCAGCTCCGTGGTGGTCTCGCCCTGCGGGCCCTTGGAATGGGTGGAGATCTGAAGGGCCGGATCGGCGTGCTTGATGGTCCGGAGCATGAACTCTGGGGCGAACTGCTGTATGGGCCCGTAATCGGATTTGGCGAGGTTCAGCTTCCATTCGCCGCTAAAGTTGGTGGCGGCCTGCGACTGGGCGGCCAGAAAGGTCGCGGCGAACGCGGCGGCGACGATGAAACATTTTTTCATGGGTAGAATCCTTGAACAGTGTGATGCGCAAAACTTCTAAAAGTATACCAGGAGTACGATTTTTTTAGCTTGACAAAGCTACGACTCTCATTAGAATAGGGATAATCTGCTTCTATGCCGGGTTGTGAACACCAACGCACCGAACTCATGATGCGCCGCGACGGGATCGATTATTTGCGATGCCTGGACTGCGACCAGGTCTTTGAGGCCGAAGACCTGGAACAGCTTCCGGCGTTCGACGAAGATGCTATCGAAGAAGAAGCGCCTCGGCGGAAACGGGCGTCCTAGCTCCGCTCGTATTAACAGCGCCGACTCTATTTCCCCACTTCGCCGCGAACGATAACTCCATTATAAAGTTTACGATGGTGATGGCGGGGACGAAGGCCATGAGGGGCAGGAGGATCGCGGTCCAGGGTTTTTCGCGCACCAGCGACGCGCCGATGGAGCACACGGCTTGGGTCAGTTTCCAGACATCGCCAGATTCGCCGGCCACTGCGCTGCGGCCTTGATTGAGGCTCTCCAGAAACCCCGCGGTGGTGCGCGCGCCCGGTACCGTGGTGTAGGTCCGGCCTAGTGAAGCGAGGGTGTGGGCGTCGCTTCCGGCGATGGAAATGCGTCCATGGCGTTCCGCAAACGCGGCGGCGTGGCGATTGGCGGTTGCGAGCATCTGGCCGTTGCGGGTTTCGACGGCGGGGAACTTTACGGCAAAATCTTCGAAATCAGCCTCGGTTCTTCGTCCTGTAAGGCTCGAAAAGACGTGATTTATGCTAAAAAGGAGTCTCTTTTCGTACAAATACGCGATTAAGCGAGGCAGATCGTCGCGGCGAAGCTGCAAATCGGCGTGATCGCGCTCTTGAATCCCGTAAACGCCCATGTGGAGGTGCGTGCCATGCGCGGTCGAGCAGCTTACTTCTTCGCTCAGGAAGAAGTCGCGATGACGGCGCAGAGGTTCTACGGCGTCGATCGAGTCGTGGTCGGTGACGGTGACCAGGTCCATTCCGCGGCGCTTCAAGGTGTCGTACACTTCGAGCGGATCGTTATAACTTTCGCGGCAAATCCGCTTGAGGAGCGGCACGGTGCACATGCCAGAGTGGTGGGTGTGGACATGCAGGTCGCACTTCATGATCCATTGTTAGCCGCGGAGTGTTACAGAATAGCGGCGGACGAAAAAACATTTACTACATTATTTGTTTTTTGCCTGAAAGCATTTGGGAAACGCGAGGGGCTCGTGAGATGCTCTAAGGGTTGCTGAGAAATGGTTGAAACACGACACCTCATGGTGGCACTGGCTTCAGCCGATTAACTCCTAATAGGGAATGAAATCCTCGTCTCAAAATATACCTCTGCGCATCGTGTCGATCGGCGGCGGAAGCGGGCTTTCGACGCTGCTGCGCGGGCTGAAACGCTATGCGAGAGCGGGCGAGGGCATCCTGGACATCACCGCGGTGGTGACGGTAACCGACGATGGAGGCAGTTCCGGCCGTTTGCGCCGGGATTTCGACGTGCTGCCGCCGGGCGACATCCGCAATTGCATGGTGGCGCTCTCCGAAGATGAAACATTGATGAGCAGGCTGTTTCAATTCCGTTTCTCCAACGGGCACGGACTGAAGGGCCACAGTTTCGGCAACCTGTTCCTGACCGCGATGACCCACCTGACCGGGGATTTCAACAAGGCCGTTCGATTTTCGGGCGAGGTGCTGGCGGTGCGGGGCCACATTTACCCATCGACCGCAGCCAACGTCGTGATTGGAGCCACACTCGCCAACGGCAAAAGGGTCGAGGGGGAAACGCGAATCAGCCGAAGCCGTTCGCGGATTGAAAAGATCGAGATTCATCCGCGACGCCCGAAGCCTCTGCCGGAGACGCTGGAGGCGATCGCGAATGCGGATCTGATTACGCTGGGCCCGGGGTCGCTGTTTACCAGCGTGATTCCCAATTTATTGGTCGATGGTATTCCGCAGGCCATCGCCGAATCTCGGGCGTTGAAGGCATATTTTTTGAATCTGATGTCGCAACCCGGGGAGACGACGAATTTTCGCGCGTCCGATCACGTGGCGGCTATTCATCGTCACACAGAGACTCCGATACTGGATGTGTGCGTGGTCAATTCGCATGCCATTCGCGGGAAAGTTCTCGATCGTTACCAGGCGAGTGCGGCGCGGCCTGTGGAAAACGACTTGGAAAACCTGGAACGCATGGGTGTGAAGGTGGTTTCCGGCAATCTGGTGCTTATGTCCGGAAATCGGGTTCCGGAAAAAATCCGCCACGACAGCAACGTGATCGGCGCGATTGCGTTCGATCTGGCACGAAAAGGTCAGAAAAGGAAACTGAGAAGAAAATGAATCATACGGTGGTCATCCTGGCCGCGGGACTAGGAACGCGCATGCGATCGAAGCACGCGAAAGTGCTGCATCGCGCCGGAGGTCTCGCGCTGGTGGAACAGGTCGTGGCGGCGGCGCGCACGCTCGCGCCCTACGGACGCATTGCCGTCGTGACCGGTCACCAGGCGGAACTTGTGGAGAAACTGCTCCAGCCGCTGGGCGTGGGATTTGCGCGCCAGCAGGGGCAGAAAGGCACTGGCCACGCGTTGGCATCGTGCCGCGAGGCGGTGCCACACGACGGGTTGCTTACGGTTCTTTACGGCGATACTCCTTTGTTAACGGCGGCGACGCTAGGGCGTCTGCGGGATGCGCAGACCGATTCCGACGCGGCCGCGACACTGATCACGACGACGCTTGAAGATCCTACCGGCTATGGGCGGATTCTGTTAAACGACAAGGGCGACGTCACGGCGATTGTCGAAGAGAAGGCTTGCACGCCGGAGCAGCGGAAGATCAAGCTGATCAATTCGGGCATTTACTGTTTCCGGTCCGAACTGCTGTGGAAGCACATTGGCGAGATCGTGCCGAATCCGGCCTCGGGCGAACTGTATCTCACCGACATGGCGGAGATCCTCGCGCTCCACGGACACAGAGTTCGGCCCATGCACGTCGAAGATGCGACGGAGTTGCTGGGCATCAACACGCGCGTCGAACTTAGTGCTGCCGATCGCATTCTGCGTGGCCGCAAGAACGAAGAACTGATGCTTGCAGGCGTTACGATCGAGCGGCCGGAGACGGTGACGATCGACCCGCGCGTGGAGGCGGGCCCGGACACGATCATCGAGCCATTTGTCCGCTTGCTGGGGGCGACGACTATCGGCGAGGACTGCCGCATCGGCGCTGGAGCGATTCTGGAAAACGCCGTCCTGGGAGATGGCGTGCGGGTGTTTCCGTATACGGTGATCGGCGACTCGCGGGTCGACAGCGCGGCGCAGGTGGGTCCGTTCGCGCGCTTGCGGATGGATGCGCACGTGGGACATAATGCGCGCGTCGGTAATTTCGTCGAGCTGAAGAAGACCTATCTCGGCAATGGTTCGAAGAGCCAGCATCTGGCTTACCTCGGCGATTCGGAGATTGGCGAACGCGTCAACATTGGCGCGGGCACCATCGTCTGCAACTACGACGGCGTGAAGAAGAATCGGACGATCATCGGCGCCGGGGCTTTTGTCGGCAGCAACTCGACACTGGTGGCGCCGGTCGAGATTGGTGCGGGCAGCTACATCGGAGCTGGCAGTGTAATCACGGACGAGGTTCCCGCGGACACGCTAGCGCTGGGAAGGGCGCGGCAGGTGGTGAAGAGGGGGTGGGTCAGAAAGAGCGCGAAGAAAGATTAATCGGCGAGAAGTTTAGCGCCTGCCCGCATGCTTACCCATGGCGGCTCCGGTGCGTTGACAACGATCACAAATCCAGTCTACTTCTGCGTCTTTTTTTGTTGGGAACGGACGATGATCAGCTCCGCCGTTTCGCCATCGCCGGTAGGAACGTAGCGTACCGTAACGCGAACCTTCGCTTTCAATTTGCCCTCGCATTTGGTGTCGGGCGTGACGCGAAAAACGCGCCTTTCTTTCTTTCCGAGTGCGTCCTTCAGAACCGTGATTCTTTCCGGGGTGAACTCAATCACGGTGCCTGCAAAGAAGGTGTCGGGCTTCGGCTCCTCGGTTTTCTTCTCAGAGGGATCCTGCGGACGCGCAATCGGCGAAAGTGGCGCTGAAGCCAGCCACAGAGGAACCACGAAACCCAAAACGCGCGGCACTGTCATTAGAGTACTTGAACTCGGCGACAGGCGCG
>Ga0182024_10012517_pt1 | contig 16768 bp, 15 predicted proteins | sample P32metaG_FD_120480 | JGI IMG/M metagenome (GOLD analysis project Ga0182024, IMG submission 120480) | Permafrost microbial communities from Stordalen Mire, Sweden - P3-2 metaG (Illumina Assembly) | ecosystem: Environmental > Terrestrial > Soil > Wetlands > Permafrost | place: Sweden: Stordalen... | reverse complement strand
ATGACAACCTGGTTAAATGCATCCAGCTTCAACCCGTGCTGCACGTCTTTGCTAGTCAGCACCAGGATGACGGGTTCTCCTTTCTTGAGCGTGATCTCGCTCGGGGTGAATTCAAAACGCTTGGCGACGACTTCGACACGCCGCGGCGTTGCCTGGGCATGTGACATCAGCCGGCCACACGCAATGGTGGCGATCAGGGCAGCCATCAAAATGGGGAAGGTCAACTTGAGTTTCATCAGCTTTTCTCTTCTCGGGTTCATACGATCAAGGGGCCAGATATTTCAGAATGTCGCGCTCATCCTGCGGGCTGAGCAAAGCTCGTTCCCGCATGTGACGGAGCACCGTTCCAGTGATTCGGGGTGAGAGTTGTTCGGGTGGATTGTGGCAGCGGCCGCAGTTGGCCTGAAACGCACGCTCTCCCGGATTGGTTACAGCAGGCTTTGCGTGTGGAGCTGAGGGTGCTCGTCCGGCACTCTGGGCGGATGTGGCCGCTTGCGCCCAGGTCAGTAAGCTGCCGAGCAAAAAGATTGCCAGAGGCAGTACCGCGTATTTCGAATTGGAGCGCATGTTCTTCATTGGTGACCTCGCCACATGGGAAAGAGGAACCGGTAGGTCAGTGATATGTCCCAGATATTGGCGTTGCCGGTCGCAGAGAGCTTCCGCGAATAGCTGCTATTCAGGCGCACTTCGTGAGGCAGGTGGTAGTCGAGGCCAAAGTCAGCCTGCGTCGTATCGGCAGCGGGAAGACCGTCGCCCTGGCCCGGGCTGTTGCGGAAGGTCTGCTGCATACGAAACACCGGCTCGAGGCGGCCAAAAAGGCTATCAGGACCTCTCCACTGCGAAAGACGGTAGGTACTCTCTATCCAGTACCCCTGCGCGTGTGCTCCGTGGGCGTACTCGGACCGCACCTCTAAAGGAAACCGCCACGGTTGCCACCAGAAGTGGGCTCCACTGGAATTGTTGTGTGTTCCCTGCAAGAAGCGCCCGTAGGAAGTACCTATTTCGACCCGTTTGCCGGGAAAGTAGGCATCAAAACGATAGCCGGCCGCGCGCCCCGCCTGGAATTGGGGGGCATTGCTCGAGGCGGAAAAATACCCGATGTAGTTCACATGGATCGCCGGCTTTGCGATCAGGGCTCCTCTTACCATCGCGCCGTCACTCGACCCCGTCGTCCGCGTGCCAATAGAAAAAATGAGCGGAGCATCCTGTATCTTCTGGATCCAGATGGCCGTGAGACGTTCGTTGTAGGTTCCAAACGGAGTAAGGAAGCGCCCAGCCGTGATGGTTAGTTTGTCCGCAGCGAAATAATCCAGCTGAAGATACTGGGTCGACCCAAAGAAGCTGCCCTGGTAGGGGCCGCTATTGCCATTCTTCCGCTCATAGAATCCACGCAAATCGAATCGCGATTCCGCAAGGAAATGCTTGCCCAGAGGAGCCACGACCACCGGGGCGAACACCGGTTGAAAGAAATTGATTCCGGTGTTCTTGCTGTCAAAGAATCCGACGGCGCCAGAAACGATTGGGACATTCTGCGCTGACAACAAATGCCCAGGAAGCAACAGCAGGAAGCCGGCCAATCGCAACGCGATGGCGACACGCGGGAACCGCGTTTGCTTCAGCTTGGCTGACTTGATTGGTCGCATAGGGGAAACTCGTCTCGCATCCCCAACGTAACAACGCCCGCCAGGGGGCGTGTCAGTGCTCTGTCATCACAATGTCAATGGTTTGTAATCGAGAGAAAGTCCTATTGGGGCCTACCCCTGCCCCTTATCTGTAGCCATCGCTACGTCCAAGGTGCTACGTACGGGACCAGAAAATAAGCCGATGTTCTGCCTAGCGACAATCCAAGGAGAATTCGAGATGCGGGTATCAGCTGGGTCGTTAAAAAACTTCGAAGAGTGGATGCAGATGTATGAAGCGTCGCTGAGTGAACGAGTTTACAAAAACCTCGATTCATCCCGAGATGCCGGCCCGGCAACGCGATCAAAAACCTCTCTCTATGTCGTCGACGGTTGTGTTGTGGATGCGGAGCAACTGTACCGGGAAGATAAGCTTGGATGCGCACGCGGTGTGGTTTGGGCGCTGGTTTTCGAGGCAGGGCTGGTGATCGCCGCCTTGATTTATTGGAAGCTACGTCTCTTCGCTCGGTAGCGTTTCCACAGGAAGATCAAGAAGACCCAGTGCTGGTCGAAAACCGGCATAACCATTACCTGCAAACATTGCCCAGGCAACTCTCGATTGTGAATGAGGCGGTCATAGAGTTTACTGGCCGGTACCCTGAGAGAAGACCAAGTGATAGAGATGATGAGCGCTATCCATCCCGGGTGCGATCTGCAGTTCGCCTCCTGTACTGCGGGTGGCTCAAAATGAAGGTGAATCGCGCCATGCTTGCCGCCCAGGGGAGGCCACAGTCCGTCGATCCCGCAGCCTGGCCTTCGCCGGCCACATCCGTGACTTCGATGGAACGGAGGTCACCCGCTCGAAGAGCATCCCGGGGCAACAAACATAGAATGTCGCCGGCGGTCGTTGTAAATATTGTGCAGGTTTGCGACCTGCTTCTGTTGCTGTTCAGCGGGTTACCCGCCAAGACGATGTTGGCTTTGCTTGGACTGCGCTCTGGCGGCTCACTTTTCTTCGCCACTGTGACGGCAAGCTTCGTTTCTGCCGCCTTCCTCTCCCGTGCGGATGCCTACGTGCTCAGCTCGCTCTGCTCGCTGAGAAAGCAGCTAAAGCTTCTGCCTTTGCCGCTGCTGGCCGGCGCCGGGAGCATGATCGCCTGCCTCTTTTTCTTGCGTGACGACGGTCCCGTTTTTCGTGCATGGCCGTTTCTGTGGTTATTCTCGAGTGCCATTCTGCTGATCGCATCGCGGTGGTATTTATCACGCCTGATAAACCGGTGGAGCCGTGCCGGCCGGCTGGCACGCAGGGTCGCAGTCATTGGCGCGGGCGAGTTTAGCCGGGAGTTCATTGAACGTCTGCGTGCCGAGCCCAGCCTCTACACCGTGGTGGGCCTCTATGACGATCGCCTTTCGCGCATCCCAGCGGTTCAGGACGGGGTAAAAGTTCGGGGCAGCGTGCGCGACCTTCTTGAGCGTAGCCGTGAAGAACAGGTTGACCAGATTGTCATTGCCCTCCCGCTCAGCGCAATGTCTCGCATATCGATGATTCTCGAGCAAGTCGGCAGCGCGGTGGCCGATCTCTGCCTAACTACTGATTTTGTAGGCTTTCGCTATCAGAGTAGCCAGATTTCCTCGGTTGGCTCGAATCCTGTGGTGTTGATCGGGGAGCGGCCGCTGAAAGACTGGCGCGCTGCCAAAAAGGCGGCCTTCGATATCGTCGTCGGCTCCCTGGCGCTCCTCATCCTCTCGCCGCTGCTCGCGCTTATTGCGTTGGCGATCCGTATTGACAGCTCTGGACCGGTATTATTCCGGCAGCCTCGGCTCGGTTTTAATAACCGACTTTTTACCTGCTACAAATTTCGCACCATGCATCATGGAATGACGGACTTGTTGGGTGATCGGCAGGCGACGCGCGGGGATGCACGAGTCACGCGGTTGGGTAAATGGCTGCGCGCCCTGAGCCTCGACGAGTTGCCGCAATTGCTCAACGTCCTCAAGGGCAACATGTCCCTCGTCGGACCGCGCCCACATCCGCCCAACACCAAGGCGGACGACAAGCTGTTTAGCGATGTTGTTGCCAAGTATGCTTTCCGTCACCGGGTGAAGCCCGGGATCACAGGATGGGCGCAAGTCAACGGATGGCGAGGCGAAACCAGAACCGTCGAGCAGATTGAGAACAGGGTCGCTTGCGACCTGGCGTACATCGAGAATTGGTCTATCTGGTTTGATCTGCGAATTATGGTGCTGACGATCACTCGCGAAATCCTGAGCCGGCACGCCTTCTAAGGCCCACAGGGAGAAATTATCCCCGGAAAACATTTAGAAGTGCTGGGGTGAGGCGTTCAGCAGGGGCGTGCCGGCCGAGGAAAGCGTGGACCGGTGGTGCGGGCAGTCGTTATTTGTCAGCAATAATCTGAATTTTGTGAATTTCCAGCTTATTTGAGAATAGCTCGTCGGCTTTGGCCATGAGCGCCTTGGCAATGTCGCCACTCAGGTGAGCGTCTCGGCCTGATTCATCATTGAAGGTGTCGAAGACTGCATACGAGCCCTCGCCTTCCTTGATGCCATACCAGGTTACGGTTCCGGGCTCTGCTTTAGCCATCTCCGCGCCCTGCTTGAGAAACGCTTCAACCTCGGATGCTTTGCCGGGCTTGGCCTTCAATGCGATGTACAACGCTAACTTTGCCATCGTGCTGACTCCTCCCTGTGGTACTTCTACCTCTCTTTTGAGCATAGCCGCTCCCTGTAGCCAAATGAGGCAGGCACTAGACATCGTTGTTCATGCCACCAGCATTTCTTGTATTTCCGGTCCTGATGGGCGATTTTGCCTTAGAATAGTAAGGGCACTGTCCCCGTACCACCCTCGGGAATTTGAGGGGTTTTATCAACATCCTCCTTTGTGCGGGCCATCGATTTACACGCGCACGATTCGAACGTCGAAACAGGGTTCGGAGCGCCTTGGAGATCAGCCCCTCCCCCTTGCCGGAAGCATGGTCCGTTTTGTGCTCCATCACGTCTGCTGGGGTTGTGGGTTTGAGTCTGATCCAGCCCGGCAGCTAAAGAATTGCCCCGCGTTGGCCGGTTTGAGCGATAGGTTCACGCAGCAGGATTGAGGTCGACCCGATTGGCTCTAACTCGATGGTTCGCGGCAACATTCGTAGGCTTTTCCGTACTTCTAGCAAATCCTATGGCCAGGGCACAGCCAGCGGATGCCGCGCTCAATTTGCCGGACAATCCGGTTGCTGCCGCCCAGCAAACACCTCCCAGTAGCCCAACGGCCACGCCGGCTCCACATTCCGACTCCCAGACCTCAGCGGCCCAAAACCCCGGGACTCCAACACCGGAGGAAAGCGAACGGCAGAAGGCGCAGGAGCAACTGGATAAGCAGCTGCATCAGCGGGTGTTCGGGGTGATGGCAACCTTCAATACCACCAACAATAGAGACGCGCTGCCGTTAAGTACCAAGCAGAAGTACGAGCTCTTTTTCAAGAGCGCCAGCGACCCGTGGCCCTTCGTGCTCACGGCTGTTGGTGCTGGCATCGATCAGGCCGATAACAGCTTCCCCGAATACGGCCAGGGTGTGGAAGGGTACGCCAAGCGATGGGGTGCGGGTTACACCGACTACTTTACCGGCAATCTCCTGGGCAACGCTGTGCTGGCAAGCTTGTTTCGCGAAGATCCGCGTTACTTCCAGAAGGGCACAGGCAGCTTCACCGGCCGTGCACTGTGGGCAGCCGGAGGAACGGTGTGGTGCAAGCGCGATAACGGTAGCTGGGGACCGAACTATGCAAATGTCTTGGGCAATTTGATGGGTGCAGCCGTTTCCAATCTGTACTACCCCGCATCGGATCGGACCGTCGGTGAGACACTCGAACGTGGTTTTACCGTCACGGCCCAGGCGATTATAGGCAGTGAGGTGATCGAATTCTGGCCGGATATGGTGCGCCACCACAGGCGAAAGCAAGCGGAGAAGCTGGCCCGGCAGGGGGTGCAAAGCCCTTCTGCCCCGGCGACTGCTCCACCCCCTGCGCCCCAGCCCTAAAAAGAACGTGTGAGAACTCCACTACGAAACTCAGTCCCGTAGGGACGGCTGAACTTAGCCCAGGACGCTAGTCCTGGGCTGGATTCGAGGACGATCCAGTCCCGCAGGGACGGCTGAAAATAGGCCGCGACACAATCCTGGACAACCTTCAGCCGTCCCTACGGGACTCAACCATTTTGCTTGATGTACCTAGGACTGTCCTGGGCTAAGTTCAGCCGTCCCTTCGGGGACTAAATTCGTAAATCCTGGTTCACGACACCCTCTAAGGGCCCTTCTATTGGGGCGTCACCTTGACTACGTTAGCCCGGCAGGACCGCACCCCCTGGCAAGCTTCGGGGCGCAGGTCTTTGCTCAGGCAGATCTCCACTGCGGTCAGCCGGTTATTGCCGCAACTTAACGCAAAACTCCCCTGCGGGAAGCTTGGATTTGCTGCCGCAAATCTGGCCAGCAGGGCGTCCGGAGTCACCCCATCAGTATCACTCCCCGTGCCAATGTTCGCCGGCACCTTCACTTCTGCGAATGCCTTGTGAATCTCTGCGAAGTAAGCGTCCGCCGCCAGCCCGGAACAGGTGCCGTGCGTCTGCCACTCATGCTCGACCAGGCTGACGGTGGGGATAATGTCCGTGTCGGCCTGGGGATTGGCCGGGCCGGGCGAATCACTGCAATGCTCCGGAAAGTCACCGTTCGCATCCTGGGGCCAAAGCCCATGCACCACGAAGCCCAGTTGACGCCCGCATTCCGGGCTGTCAGAGTGGGTTGCGCAGAATTCCGGTGACCAGGAAAGGTTTAACAGGTAGAAGTCGAATTGACCCGGCGGCGCCTGCTCCTGCGGACGCCCGCGGCGTGGTCGGCGCCTGCCCGTTTCCGCACTGTCGCCGGTATCAGTTGAGGTCTCTTGCGGCTGAGACTGAGCTGTGCTTGGACGAGCGGCTGGTTCGCTGCGCTGAGCAGCCGGCGGTTGGGTGGGGTTTTGGCAGCCTATCGTGGAAAGCACCAGCAACAAGCCAAGGCTAAACGTGCCCCGCATCATGTGATTCATCGGTCGTGCCTCGGGTGAATAGGGCCGCTCAAGGTCTTCATAATTAAAGCCGATAAGGGATAACGAGCGCTTTAGCGCGTCTCAGGCTACCCTAGGCAGCGTTCACCCGCCAGCCAATTGGATCTTCAAATATCGCTACTGTCGAGTGTTGCAATTGACTCCACTTGGTGTGGTGAGCAGCTCAGTGAACGCACCCGGAGCCTCCCGAAATGGGAACACTCAAGGCATGGCTTGGTCAGAATCAGCTTATATGAAACCCAGTCACGATCTCAACGAAAGCATGGACGGAAGAGCGAGGTATCGCAGTCTTCTGGAGGCTTCTCCGGATGCGATGGTGGTCGTGAGCCCGAACGGGGAGATCGTCCTGCTGAACGCTCAGGCGGAGAAACAGTTCGCTTATCGGCGTGATGAGCTCCTGGGGCAGGATGTAAAGAGCATCATTCCCGAGGGCTTCGCGGAGAGGTTGATCGCGGACGGTACGCGCACTGCGGCGGAAGCACTGGCGCAGCAAATCGGTACCGGGATCGAGCTCAACGGTCGACGGAAAGATGGGAGTCAATTTCCTATCGAAATCATGCTGAGCCCGCTCGAAAGTGCAGAAGGAACCCTGGTAACGGCCGCGATCCGTGACGTCACCGATCACAAGAACGCGGAAAAGCATCTGGCGCAGATGGAAGCAAGGTATCGTGGCCTGCTGGAAGCTGCCCCGGATGCGATGGTGGTGGTGAACCGGAACGGGGAGATCGTGCTGCTCAACGTTCAGGCTGAAAAGCAGTTTGGATACCGGCGCGATGAACTGCTGGGGCGGAAGGTAAAGAGCATCATTCCTGAGGGTTTTGCGGAGAGGTTGATTGCGGACGGTACGCGGACTGCGGCAGAAGCACTGGCGCAGCAAATCGGCACCGGGATTGAGCTCAACGGGCGGCGCAAGGATGGGAGCGAGTTCCCGATCGAGATCATGCTGAGCCCGCTCGAAAGCGCTGAAGGGATCCTGGTGACGGCTGCGATCCGCGACATTACGGAGCGCAAGCGGATCGAAGACGCTCTTCGTGACAGCGAGGAACGCTTCCGGTTGATGGCGTCGGGGGTAAAGGACTACGCGAACGTAATGCTCGATCCGGAGGGCTTCATCGTCAGCTGGAACGAGGGCGGGGAAAGGCTCAAGGGATTCCGGGCAGAGGAGATTGTCGGCCAACATTTCTCCCGGTTTTATTCTGCCGAAGATATACGCAAGGGCCTGCCCGCCATGGAATTGAAGCAAGCCAAAGAGACCGGACGCTTCGAAGGCGAAGGCTGGCGCATGCGCAAGGACGGCTCCCGCTTTCTCGCCAACATCGTGATTACGGCGTTACGTGACGAAAAGGGTAAGCTGCGAGGATTCGGAAAAATCACGCGGGACATCACCGAGCGCAGGAGAGCCGAGGAGCACCTGACGAAGACGATGGAGGATCTGAAGCGTTCCAATGAAGAGCTGGGGCAATTTGCCTATGTCGCCTCCCACGATCTTCAGGAGCCTTTGCGTATGGTGGCCAGCTATACTCAGCTCCTGGCCCAGCGATACAAAGGCCGTCTGGACTCGGATGCGGATGAGTTCATCGCGTTCGCGGTGGACGGCTGTAACCGCATGCAAGGCCTGATCCAGGATCTGCTTTCGTATTCGCGCGCCGGAGCAAATGCGGAGCCGCTGCGAGAGATCTCCTGCGAAGGCGCATTGGAAAAAACGCTTAGGAATTTGCGCCCAACCATCCAGGACAGCGGAGCGACGGTCACCCATGATTCGCTGCCGACCATCATGACGGACGAAACACAATTGATCCAGGTATTCCAGAACCTCATCGCGAACGCGATTAAATACCATGGCGCCGAGCCCCCGCTCGTACACGTATCTGCCACCAGGAATAGTGGCAACGAATGGGTCTTTTCCGTGCGCGACAACGGCATGGGCATGGAGCCTCAGTACTTCGAAAGGATATTCATCCTTTTCCAGCGATTGCACGGGCAAAAAGAGTTCGCAGGCACCGGGATCGGATTGGCCATGTGCAAGAAGATTGTAGATCGGCTGGGCGGCCGGATCTGGGTCGAGTCGCAACCCGCGAAGGGGTCCACCTTCTACTTCGCTCTGCCTGCAGAGGATGGCAAATGATGGAATCGAATAGAACCAGCGCCCAACCTCTCGAGGTTCTCCTGGTTGAAGATAGTCCTGGCGATGTCAGGCTCACGAAAGAAGCGCTGAAAGACGCCAAAGTACATATCAACTTGCACGTCGTGCGGGATGGCATCGACGCAATGGCATTCTTGATGCGCGAGGGAGAGTACGCGACAGCTCTTCGTCCGGACCTGATCTTGCTCGATTTGAACCTGCCCAAAAAAGATGGCAGGGAGGTTCTTAGGGAAATCAAGGAGAATCCGGAACTGAAAAGCATTCCTGTCGTAATCCTGACTACCTCTGCCTCGGAGGCGGATATCCTGCGCAGCTATCTGCTGCATGCGAACTGTTACATCACCAAGCCCGTGAACCTCGATGGGTTCCTCACGGTCGTTAAGTCCATCGACAGCTTCTGGCTGTCCGTAGTCAAGTTGCCGCCCAATCCAGGCCCATGAAAGACAATCCACTACAGGTTCTGCTGGTCGAGGATAGTGCGGGAGATGCCCGTTTACTGCGTGAGATGTTCAGCAAGGAGAGGGCGGGCAGTTTCGAATTGACGCACCTGTTGCGCTTAGGCGACGCCGAGACTCATCTTGCGAAAGCGCGAGCGGACATCATCCTTTTGGACATGGGATTGCCGGATGGGCACGGCATCGAAACCCTACGGCGGGCGCAGGCGATGGCCCCAGGCGTCCCGGTGGTTGTGCTGACCGGGTTGGACGATGAGGCGCAGGCGGCCCAAGCCATGCAGGAAGGCGCGCAAGACTATCTGATCAAAGGCCAGATCGAAAATCGTGCGCTTCCCCGGGCTCTTCGCCATGCGATTGAGCGGCAGCACATGCTGACGGAAGCCGAACTCGCCCGGATATATCAGGTGCGCTTCAAGGATGAATTCCTCTCCCACGTGTCGCACGAGCTTCGTTCACCGCTGAATGCGATCTATCAGTTTGTGACCATTCTCCTGGACAGGTTGTCCGGTGAATTGAACCTCGAACAGAGCGGGAACCTTGAAATAGTTCTCAGGAATGTCAAGCAGCTGCAATCGATGATTAATGATTTGTTGGAAGTCACTGCTTCGCAGAGCGGTAAACTGGTGCTCGAATTACAACCTACTTCGCTTTGGGATGCAATCGTCGAGACACTGGACACTCTTCGGTGGGCAGCCAAAGCCAAAGGGATCACTCTTTCTTCTGACGCGGATCGCCAGCTGCCATTAGTCTGCGCTGACCCAACGCGCATGCGACAAATTCTCATCATTCTGGCCGAGAATGCCATCAAGTTTACCCCCGCAAACGGCGCAGTGAGCATTCAAGCTCGTCTGCTCGAACGAGATCCGGGTCTGCTGTTGATCGAGGTCTCAGATTCTGGATGCGGGATGAGTCCGGATGTGCTCGGACGGATTTTTGAACGCCTCTTCCAGGCACCGATTGCCGCTTCCGCAGCGCGCCGAGGCCTGGGCCTGGGCTTGTTCATTTGCAAAGACCTGGTTAACCGCCAGGGCGGAGAAATCTGGGCCACAAGCACGCTGGGTCAAGGCGCCGTTTTTTCGGTTACGGTACCCATCTTTTCCCTATTCGAATCGATCGCCCTGGCATTCAGAAGAGGGAAATACGTCGACGGCCCGGTCGCACTCGTGGTAACCGAAATAGGCTCACAGACCGGTTGGCTTTCCGAACAGGTGCGAGCAGAACAGTCTCATGAGGTCCGGCGTGTTTTGAAACAGTGCTTGCAGTCCGAGCTGTGTATTCTCTTGCCCAGGATGGGCTTCGCGGGGGCTGTGGAACTCTTTTTCATCCTGGCTGCCACCGACCAAATTGGCGCTGCAGCACTCGCTCAAAAGGTCCGGGAGCACTTGGACTTGAGTGATCAGATCCAGCATGCAGGCTTGACCCACTCGACTTCTTACCGGTTCCTCAAGGCGGATGCGATCCAACCAAGCTCGAGTGAATCGATAGAAAACTACCTGGGAACGATGACCGTTGAGGTTCAGGAATTTATGAATGAGGAAATTTCGCGGAGGACTGTGAGCCATGGGCAATAAGAAGATTCTCATCGTCGACGACGACCCGGACGTACTGCAAAGTATGCATGTGCGCCTCAAGGCCAACAACTACGACACCTTCTTTGCGGCGGATGCGATCTCCTGCATGGCTGAGGCGCGCAAGAACGAGCCGGACTTAGTGCTCCTCGATCTGGGACTGCCTGCCGGCGATGGCTTTCTGGTGATGGAGCGGTTCAAGGCAGTACCCTCTCTCGCCTCGATTCCGGTGATCGTGATCTCTGGTCGCGACCATCGCGCAAACCACAAACGTGCGATTGAGGCGGGGGCCAAGGCATTTTTGCAAAAGCCGGTCAATAACGCCGAACTCATGGCGGTCATCCGCCAAAACCTGGCAGAACCCCAGCAGCGGGATCGGCCTGTGGTGTACGACCTGGGAGAGCCATGAGCTGCGCCATCTTCTCCGGCGTTCCGTTCTTTAGCTGCCTGGAACTTGGTCCGAACTCCGGATCTTAGCCCGGCTGCCCGATAGTTCCTATTCGAACTGCGATGCAGATTCTCCGGCCCATCGTCTGCATTGCCCACATTCCCGCTTCCTTCTTCATCATTTACAACAGCGCATTCCGTCGTGTAGGATCTGCAGTTCTACGGCCGATCCGCAGTTGCACGTTACTGGCTCTCTATGCGCATCCCGATGGGTTGGCAAAAATGGTTGCTGATAATTCTGGCCGGCGCCTCCGTATGGGCGCTGCTGGAAATCTTGTTACCCGGGAAAGCAACGCGGGCATCGGGGCCATCTGCCTATGTGACCACGGGAGTCTTCACCCCCGCACACCCTACGGCATCCGCGGCTATCAAAGATTTTCTGGACATTCATCCCGAACATCCGGTACAGCCAATCGCCTACACGCATACCGTGCATCTGGCTAAGGGCTTGCCCTGTACGTTCTGCCACGTAGGCGTGGATCAAGGCCCCGAGGCCCGGATCCCCGGGGTGAATGTCTGCATGAGTTGCCACCAGACGATTGCCACCGATCGTCCCGAGATCAAGAAGATTGCCGCGTACAAGGCACGCGGTGAGGAGATTCCCTGGGTGCGCGTTTACAACTACAGCGAATCGGCGCACTTGCGCTTCAATCATGCCCCGCACATCCGCGCCGGCGTTGATTGCGCCATGTGCCATAGCGATATGACCAAGCAGACCACAGCGGAACGCAAGGTGAATTTAAACATGGGTTTTTGCATTAATTGCCACACACAAAAGAAAGTCTCGATCGATTGCGAGACCTGCCACTACTAGGGCACATTATGGAACGGCGTGACTTTATCAAGATCTCGACTCTCTCGGGCGTCATGGCGACGCTGGGAGGTTGTCGCAGCGCGGAGAAACAGCTTATCCGTTTTGTTCCGGAGGAAGAGCTGGTTCCTGGCATTGCGACCTGGAAGCCGAGCGTCTGCACGCTTTGCTCCGCGGGCTGTGGCCTGCTGGTGCGCGTCATGCAAGGCGAAGCCGAAGTCGTGCGGAGTGGTAAGCAGGGCCTGATCAAGATGGGCCTGGCGAAAAAGCTCGAGGGTAACCCACAGCATCCTGTGAATCGGGGAAAGCTCTGCGCCCGCGGCCAGGCTGGGCTGCAGGTGCTCTACCATCCCGACCGGATTACCCATCCCATCAAGCGCTCTGGTGCGCGCGGTTCCGGCGAATTTCAGGAAATTACCTGGGACCATGCGCTCAAGGAATTGACCGCCCATCTGACCGCACTGCAAACATCGAACGCCACCAACTCGCTGGCGTTTCTTGCTCGACCCCAGCACGGCCAGCGTCATGAATTAATCGAGCGCTTCCTGAAAGCTTATGGTGCGCCGCCCGCGGTCTGGTACCAGCCTTTCGACGAGGCTGTACTGCGCCAGGCAAACCTGCTCAGCTTTGGCCACGCTGCTATGCCCACGTTCGATCTGGGCCGCGCTGACTATGTCATTTCCTTTGGCGCTGATTTTCTGGGGACGTGGAACTCCGCCGTGGCGCAATCCATTGGCTATGGAGAGATGCGCCAGGGCCGCCCCGGACGCCGGGCAAAGTTTGTCCAGGTGGAATCGCGTATGTCCCAGACGGGCGCCAATACCGACGAATGGATTCCATGCCGGCCGGGGATGGAAGGCGCGCTCGCTCTGGGCATAGCGCACGTCATCCTGAGCGAAAAGCTCGCGCCACAAGGTGCGGAATCACATGCTGGTTCGCTCATTGCGGGATGGTCTGCGGGTTTGCCTGATTTCACGCCGGAAGCGGTCGAGAAACAGACCGGAGTGAGCGCCGCCGTCATCAAGCGCCTCGCGCATGAGCTGACACAAAGCGGCTCGGCCGCCGCCATGATTGGCGGCGCGCCGCTCGCCCATACCAACGGCTTGTTCACTGCGCTGGCGGTGAACGCTCTCGAGTCGTTGGTGGACGTGGGTCGTGATCAGGGGCAGATACTGGGCTTTACACCTGCTTTGCAGCCAGCAACCCCCGCGCAGGCGAGCCTCGCCAGCCTGATTGCGTTCGCGCAATCTTCGCCGCAGATGCTGCTGCTTTATGAGGCCAATCCTATTTTCGCTGCTCCACCGGGTCTTCGCGTCCGAGAGGCCCTGGCAAAAATTCCAACCATCGTCAGCTTCGGCAACTTCATTGATGAGACTAGCGCGCAGGCCGACCTGATCTTGCCTGACCACGCTCCGCTCGAGAGCTGGCTCGATAGCGTGCCCGAGTCGGGTTCGCTGCAAACCGTAGTCAATCTCTCACCGCCCGCTGTTCTGCCGTTGCACGACACGCGTTCGGTGCCCGATGTGCTTCTTGGCGTGGCCCATCAGCTAGGCGGCGAGGTCGCCAGGGCTCTGCCCGCGGCTACGTACGACGCCATGCTGCGCGCAGCCTACGTTCCCCTCCGGACCCGCGCCGGCTCTGTCGATGCCAAGACTGACGACGATTTCTGGGACGCTGCGCAGACCCAGGGCGGCTGGTGGAGCACACCCTCCACAGCCCACAATCCTGAAGGTGGAGCGGCGAAGCACGCACCCGTGTCCCCGGCTGCGCCTGAATTTGCGGGAGCGGCCGGCGATTTTCCGTTTTACTTCCTGCCCTATGTCTCGCAATCGTTTGGCGATGGTTCCCTGGCGCATTTGCCCTGGCTGCAGGAGCTCCCCGACGTGCTCACTTCGGCTATGTGGTCGAGTTGGGTCGAGATCCATCCCAAAACCGGCGAGCGCCTGGGCATAAGGCAAGGCGACCTGGTAGAAATCGCATCGCCGCAGGGAAGCGTGCATGCTCCCGCAATTCTTTCCCCCGGAATCGCACCTGACATAGTGGCCATGCCGGTCGGTCAGGGACACGAAAACTTCAGCCGCTTTGCCAGCGGCCGTGGCGCGAACCCGCTCTCGATTTTGGCTCCGCTCGCCGAACACGAAACCGGATCGCTTGCCTGGGCAGCGACGCGGGTAAAGCTGGTGCGTGCAGGCGGCCCGGAGCAGGCCAAACTTGTGTTATTCGCCGGAGGAATGAGCGGCTTCCCGCATGAGGAGGAACCGCGTTGACGAGGTTAGAAATCATTGGATGGGGGGAAGTATCTGGACGAAGGGCACGGCTTCAGCCGTGCCGTAGAGCCCTCATAGGGTCCATTCAGTGTGGCACGAAAGGAGAACCGCAGATCTGGAGAGATCTGCGGTTCTCAGCAATTTGCACGTACGAGGAGAAGGCAGGTAGAACCGATGGCCCATAAGTGGGGACTGGTAGTAGACCTCGATCGCTGCACCGGCTGTGAAGCGTGTGTGGTCGCGTGTCATGCGGAAAACAACATCCCTACCGCGGGCGAGGATCAGGCGGCCCGAGGCAGAGCGAAGCACTGGATTCGTGTCGAGCGTTATTGGGAGGGCGATTTTCCTAACCCGAAAATCCGCTTTCAACCGGTCCTCTGTCAGCAATGCGACGAAGCTCCTTGCGAGCCCGTCTGCCCGACTTACGCCAGCTATCACACGCCCGAAGGTCTTAACTCGCAGGTCTACAACCGTTGCATCGGCACCCGCTTTTGCGCCAATGCCTGCCCCTACAACGTACGCTTCTTCAACTTTTACAACCCGGAATGGGACATGCCACTGCAGCTGCAACTGAATCCTGACGTCTCTGTGCGCAGCGTCGGCATTATGGAGAAATGCACCTTCTGCGTGCAGCGCATCAAGGCCGCTGAAATTCAGGCAGAGGCGGAAAAGCGCGAGCTGAAGGACGGCGAATTCACCACCGCCTGCGCGCAGTCCTGCGCATCGAAGGCGCTGGTGTTCGGCGATCTGAACGACCCCAACAGTGAAGTCGCACGGCTTTCCGACTCCAATCGCGGCACCAAACTGTTGGGCGAACTGGGCACCAAGCCGAACGTGACCTATCTGGAACGAGGCACCTGGGAAGATGCAACGCACGGCTGAACAAATCGAGCAGGATCTGCTGCGGCCCCTCTTCCACAGCAGCAAGAAGTACTGGGTCGCCGTCGCGCTCGCGACCAGTCTCCTGCTCGCCGGCGTAGCTGCGTTTGGCTACCAGCTATACGCGGGGATCGGTGTGTGGGGCCTCAACTCGCCGGTGTTCTGGGCCTTCGACATCACCAACTTCGTCTTCTGGATCGGCATCAGCCACGCCGGCACGCTGATCTCCGCCATTCTGCGTCTCACCAATGCCACCTGGCGGCGCCCGGTCACTCGGTGCGCCGAGGCCATCACCGTCTTCTCCGTTCTGATCGGCGCGATCATTCCGCTTTGCCACATCGGGCGCCCTTGGCTAGGCTTTTGGATGATCCCTTATCCCAACGAACGCCATATCTGGCCTAACTTCCGCTCGCCGCTTGCCTGGGATTTCTTCGCCATCTCCACCTATCTCACTGGCAGCACCACCTTCCTGTATCTGCCCACGATTCCGGATTTCGCCGCCGTACGCGATGCCGCCACCGGCTTCCGCAAGAAGGTCTATCGCATACTGGCGCTGGGTTGGCAGGGCACACCGCGGCAATGGCAGCGTCTGGAAGTAGCCATGCACATCATGGCCGTGGTGATCATTCCGGTGGCCGTCTCCGTGCACACCATCGTCTCCTGGGATTTCGCCATGACCCCGGTGCCCATGTGGCACTCCAGCATTTTTGGCCCCTACTTTGTCGCCGGTGCGATCTTCAGCGGCATTGCCGCCCTGATCCTGGCGATGGCGCTGCTGCGCAAGTTCCTGCACTTAGAGGAATATCTGCGGCCCATCCATTTCGAAAACCTGGGCAAGCTGCTGCTGACCATGAGCCTGCTCTGGTTCTACTTCACTTTTGCCGAGCGGCTCACTGCGTGGTATGGCAACTCACCGCCGGAGATGGCCGTTTTCTGGGAGAGCATTCGCAAACAATTCGCGCCGCTATTTTGGACCATGGTGGTCTGCAATTTCATCATCCCCGTACCCATATTGGCCATCAAGCGTCTGCGTACGATCACGGGAACCGCTATCGCGTCGGCCGCCGTGGTTGTCGGCATGTGGTTGGAGCGTTTCCTGATCGTCGTGCCCGCGCTGGAGCATAAGTTCCTGCCTTACTCCTGGGGAACCTACCGCCCCACCTGGGTGGAAGACACGCTGATGGCTTCAAGCTTTGGCATGATGGCGCTGCTCTTCCTGCTGTTCTCCAAATTCGTGCCTATGATTTCCATCTGGGAGCTGAAGGTCGGACTCCAGCCCCATGGCGGCTTTCCGGTAATCGCCACCGCCGATCGTCAGCACCATGGCTTGGTGCTGGAAGGGCCCCTGCCCACGGATGTGGCGGAATGAAGGCTGTCTACGGTCTCTACGCCGATCCAGAGGCAGCGCAGCGAGCCGTCGACTCCTTGCGCGCCGCCAGCTCCGAGCTCAACTTCGAGGCGCAGCAGATCATCATTGTCT
>Ga0182024_10012516_pt1 | contig 16769 bp, 12 predicted proteins | sample P32metaG_FD_120480 | JGI IMG/M metagenome (GOLD analysis project Ga0182024, IMG submission 120480) | Permafrost microbial communities from Stordalen Mire, Sweden - P3-2 metaG (Illumina Assembly) | ecosystem: Environmental > Terrestrial > Soil > Wetlands > Permafrost | place: Sweden: Stordalen... | reverse complement strand
AGCAAAAACGGCTGATCGTGGCTACAAGATCGAAAACGTTTGTTCACCAAACAATCCTACGAGAATCTCCCTTGGATGCCACGCATTTTGTGCAATTTTCAGTTCTATCTCCGACACACTGTCGATCTGCGGCCAGATTTGCTACGACGCTTTCTTGAACATCAATACAGCACATGGGTTTCCCTGCGATTTTCCCGGGCCGGAAGCGCCTACCCACGTGCTTTCGATGATGTTTTCCAGTCCTGGCTTCTACTGCGTGGTAGCAGAAATCGAAGGACGCATCGTGGGAAGCAATTGCCTCTACGAGCGTTCTACGGTCGGCGGTGTCGGCCCGATTACCGTCGACCCCAGCACACAACACGTTGGCATTGGCCGGAAGCTGATGCAGGCGGTGATGGATCGAGCGAACGGACGAAACGCAGGATTGCGGTTGGTGCAGGCCGCTTTTCATAATCGCTCATTGGCGCTCTACACCAGCCTGGGCTTCGATGTTCGGGAGCCGCTCTCCTGCGTGCAGGGACGGACGCGCGAACGGACTGTTCCCGGATGTGTTGTGCGGCCGGCACAATCCAGCGACCTGGAGGCCTGCAACGCACTCTCGTGGCGAGTGCATGGCTACGATCGAGGCGCCGAATTGGCAGAAGCCACGCGGCAGAAAACTGCCTTGGTGGTAGAGCGCGGGGGCTGCATTACCGGATATGCTTCCGCCCTGGCCTTCTCCGGGCATGCAACCGCAGAGACCAACCTCGACATGCAAGCGCTGATCGCCTCGGCGGAGTCTTTCGGTGGGCCCGGAATCCTGGTGCCATCACGGAACAGCGCTCTGCTGCGCTGGTGCCTGGGGAATGGTCTGCGTGTCGTCCAGCCGATGACGCTGATGAGTACGGGACTCTACAACGAGCCCGCTGGTGCGTGGTTACCTTCCATTCTCTTTTGATCGGCTGGACGACCTACTCGGTGTTCCCTATTTCGTCATCCAGGCTTCGAATCCCATGGACGCGGTATCGATCCTCGGCTCGGCCCAACCTGCTTCTTTGGCCATGCGGGGAATCTCCTCCAGGGGGTAAGCCCGTTTGATCAACATATTGCGGAAGACGAACATCATGAACCAGCGGTTCAGCCGGCTTACGCCCAGGCCTTCCACATATTGTTTGACCGACGCCATGGAAGCATTCCGGCGCATGTCAATCAGCAGAGCTTTACCGCCGGGCCGCAGCACACGACGAAATTCGGCCAGCGCCTTCACCGGCTCGGTAAAGTTTTTGAAGGCTGCACGACAGACCACGAAATCCACGCTGGCGTCTTCGACGGGCAAGGCCGCAGCATTCCCCAGGTCGAAGCGCGCTTCCACGCCCTCGGCAGCAGCGTTACGTTTTGCGATCTCGACAAAGGTTTTGCTGATGTCGACCGCGCGCACGAGCAATCCACGCTTGGCCAGTTCGATGGAGAGAAAGCCCGGTCCCGGCGCTACCTCGAGCACCTGGGCCGAGGGTGAAAGCGCTGAGGCGATCCGCTGCGCCAACGCCTCGATTTCGGGCATGTTTTTGCGCGTGGTGCGGTCATACCATCGCGCGGTGCTGCCTTCCATGCCCATTCCCTTGTAAGCTTTGACTATTGCCGTCATTTGTTCATCCTCCATGTATCTTATAAAATAAGATACATGGAGGATAAGGCATAAGAGAACGGATGTCTATGCCCGTGAAAGCAAAATCTCGACGCGCCGCGTCTGTCGAAGCAGACATTACCAGGGTGCCGGCGCCGGTCACGATTGCCGACCGCGTTGTACTCGAAATTCGGAAGTTCCTTGCCGCAGGCATCTTGTTCAATGCCCAGGCTGCGGAAAAGGCGGGCCTGGGCCTGACTGATATGCAGATGCTGCATATGCTGCAGCTCTACGGGTCCTCTACGCCGAGCCAGCTGGGCGTGTGGACTGGCCTAAGTAGCGGCGGCGTCACGGTTGCCCTTGACCGGTTGGAGAAGGGCGGCTATCTCCGCCGCGAGGCAAACCCTGCTGACAGGCGGAGCCTGCTGATCACGCTTCTGCCTGCGCGCTTGCGTAAAGTGGCCGCGATGTATGAAGGAGTGGAGAAAGAAACCCGCCGGTTGCTGGCAACGCTGCCACAGAGTGATCTTGAAGCGGTGGTGCGGTTCTTTGAAACGCTGGAGGCGGTGCGGACGGAGCGCGAGAATTTGTTGCGTCCGTAGAGATTGAGGACTTGGGTCCGCTGTATCCCACATCTCGCGAAAAACGAGCGAGATATTGGGCACCCAGGATCTGTGGACTAGCGCAGAAGCGCGGAGGCCGACCATAAGACTGGGGCCTGCCCGTGGAAATCTCCGGTGATGCGCTTCCTTGCCAGGTAGTAGTCGTAGCTGTTCTGCTTGCCTGTTCCCTGGCAGACGCTGGTTATGTTTTCGTTCTGGTCGATGTAACCGGCAACGGCAATCCAGGCTTTACGGGCGGCTGGGCCGTAGGTTCCTGCGTCGAGCCAACCGTACTTCACTCCTGTGATCAGAGCGAAGGTGAACATGGCCGAACTCGAACTCTCGGGCCAGGCTTCGTCGTGGTCGATCAGTTGCCTCCACATTCCGTCCTTACCCTGATACTTGAGCAGCGCACTCATCATCAGCCGGTAGCTCTCCAGAATGCGCTTCCGCTGGGGGTGATCCTGCGGCAAATCGCGCAGCATCTCGGCCATGCCGACAGCTACCCAGCCGTCACCGCGGCCCCAGTAGAAGGGCACGTCGGGAGCGTGATAGAAGAGCCCGTTGGGTTGCTGCAGTTTGTCGAGATAGGCCACCATCTCCACTGCGTCGCGATCAAGATACTTCTTGTCTCCCGTTGCGCGGTAGGCCTCCAGCTGCAGGATGGTGAGCATGTACATATCGTCGATCCAGTAGCGTGTTTCGGCCGACAAGCCGTCCGGCTGGGGATTCTCCCATTGACGGTCTGCCCAGGCCTTTCCCATGGCGAGATATTTCGGATCCTTGGTTTGAATCGCAATCTCAAGCGGGACCACGCCAAAGATGGAGTCGTCCACATGGTGCCGCACAGGGATCCGCGCTGCCTCGGCTCCTCCGGGAGTAAGTGGCTCGAATTTGTGGATCAGTTCCGTGCGCAGGGTGTCATCATGCGTGAGCGAGGCAAAGGTGAGCGCGCCGTACCATGTGGCCACCTCAGAGTAGTGGATGGTCGGACCGTACTGGTGGGGACTGGTGACAAAGTGTTCCGCAACCCGCTTGCCCACTTCTTGCGGAGACAGTCCCGCAGGCCAGTTGCTGAAATAGGTATTTTCCTGCGCGAACACCGTTGTGTTCAGGGCGACGATAAGGATCAGGGACAGACGATTTAGCCGCTTCATTTCTCGGTTTTGCGCGATGGCGTAACCGATCTTAGCACCGTGACGTTGTAGTATGCCTTTTGCGTCCCGTTTGGCGAGACGACCTCTATCTTCGCCGTCGAAGTAGCTCCGTTGAGCTTGAAACTCAGTGAGTCAGGGGTTGCCGCAGCGATGGCGGTACCTCACTCAGGATTTTTGTTAACGGGCGGCCCGTTGCATTCGTCAATTCAATTCCCAATAGCGCGGAGATAGTCGGTGCCACATCCAGGTTAGAGATCGTGCCCAGGCGAACCCCAGGTTTTATGCCACTTCCCCAGGCCATGAAGATCGCCTGCATCTGCGGATCGCTATTCAGGTATCCGTGCGTGCCTCCGTTGGCTTCTCCTTTTCCGTCAGGCGCTCCACTGGCGAAGACATTCCCGGGTTTGGCAGAGATGAGCAAGCCCGGTGCCTGGTCGGACGTTTTGAACAACGGTTGCCGGTCTGCCGCAGCCTGGAATGTTGCCACGGATGAGCACGGTAAGCCCAACATCGGCCCGTATCCCTGCGGCGGCATCGTGATCATCAACGCCCACACGCAGGAGATCATTCGTAGCGGCCAGTACTGGGCCCTGGCACACTTCTCCCGGTTCATGAAACGTGGGGCCCGCCGGGTCGAGAGTCAAAGTGAGGCGGCTACCCTCGGTCACGTTGCGGTCGAGAATCCGGGGGGACAGAAGGTGCTCGTGCTCACCAATACCGGAAGCGCGCGATCCATTGGAATCTACCAGGGATTGAAGTCTGCAGTCGTCCCCATGAAGGAGAACTCGATTGCAACGCTGGTATGGAATTAGAGGCGCCGCGCTTGGGCTGAGGGTGTCGTGGAGCGTTGATTGGTGGGCAGCGAGGGACTCGAACCCCCGACATCCTGCTTGTAAGGCAGGCGCTCTAACCAACTGAGCTAGCCGCCCCACCGGGTTTGATTTTAACATGCAGCGTCACCCGGCTCTTGCCCCCCTTGCCACGAGCGGGGCGTTTCCATTACGCGCTGGATCAAAAACAAGGGCGAAAGCGGGCTCTTCGCACAATCAGTGGCCTGCGTCCTTCCGGCTTGTTAACGTTATGCTGGAAGTAGTTCAAGAGGGCGGTTCGGGTTGATCAGGCCGGAGAATTCAGCACCAGTACCAAGCGTAAACAAAAGTCGTCTGACCATTGGCATCGACCTGGGCGGAACCAATCTGCGCATCGCCGCCTTCGACTCGGAGTGGAAGCGGCTGGCTTCAGTGAACGTGGCCACCCGCGTCGGTGACGGGCCGGCAGCCGTTGTGAACGACATGTGCGATGCGATCGGCCGCGTGCTGCAGCAATGTGGACCCAATTACGAGTTGTTCGGGGTGGGCGTCGGAGCTCCCGGCCCGCTCGAGCTGCCTTCGGGTAAATTTCATCGCCCGCCGAACCTGCCCGGCTTCGACGGGTTCCGGCTTAAAGAGGAGATGGAGTCGAGGCTGCACTCACCGGTCATCGTAGAGAAAGACGCCAATGCGGCGGCTCTGGCCGAGTGGAAGAGCGGAGTGGGCAAGGAGATGCCTGGTGATTCCATGTGCATGCTGACCCTGGGTACTGGCGTGGGCGCGGGCATCATACTGGACCGGAAAATCTGGCACGGGATGATTGGCATGGGCGGAGAAGGGGGCCATATTCCCCTGGTCGAGGATGGTTTTGCGTGCGGGTGCGGCGGCCGGGGCTGCCTTGAACAGTATGCCTCCGCTACTGCCATCGGCCGGGCGGCCACGCTGGCGGCGGCTCGCGGGGCTGCCCCGCGTATCGCAAAAATGATCGCGCACCGTATCCAGCAGCAGGGAGAATTCACCGCCCGCGATCTTGCCGGCCTGGCGCGGGATGGAGATGAGGTTGCCCGGCAGATCTTTGCCGACGCGGGAAAATATCTGGGCATGGCTCTGGCTATGCTGGTGAATGTTTTCAATCTGCCGCTTTATGTCATCGGCGGTGGCGTGGTCAGCGGATGGGATCTGTTTGCGCCGCGCATGTTCGAGGAGTTGCGCCGCCTGAGTTACATCTATGGACTCACCCAGCCCGGCGTTGATGAGCCTTTCACTGCAGGCAAGACGTACGTGGTTCCCGCCGCCACCGGACCCGATGCCGGACTGCTGGGAGCGGCTATGCTGCCCTATCTCGGAGCTGGGTTGCTTTGATTTCGACAAATCATCTGTGGCGAACGCAGCCGCGAAAAGACCATGACTTCGCCTTATAGGTCTCGAAAAGCGTACCTCAGCGGCTTGTCAGGCGCACCCATTTAACGGCACGGCTGAAGCCGTGCCCTTCGTTTAGAGTGATTGCCTGAGGACACAAGTACCTCAGGGGCTAAAGCCCGTCGTAGTCTCAATCAATTTTACGGCCCGACTAAAAGTCGTGCGCTGATACAAAACTGGATTTTTCCGCAGCCTGTTCAGCCGTGGCCTTCGTCAGCGAAGACTTCGTGTGGCGCCCAAATTGACCTACAAGCAGCCCCAGACAGAGCCACGTGTGCACCCTTCTTGGGAAAGGCGCATGGGGTTCGCAGGATGGCCCACCCAAAGATCTGTTGTCAGTACAGATATTAGGCGTCAGCTTGCGGTCAAGGGTGGCAAAGACGTTTTTTGTACCGAGCCCTTGTAGCCGTAATAGGCGATGTAGATGTAGCAGAGCGCGGGCAGAATGAAGGCGTGGTGAATGCCGATGCGGTCGGCCAGCGCACCCTCTGCCACTGGGATGATGGCTCCTCCAACGATCGCCTGCACGAGCAAACCAGAGCCCTTCGCTGTTAGCGGTCCCAGCCCTTCCACTCCCAAAGCAAAAATGCTGGGGAACATGACGGAATTAAAGAGACCCACCAGGATGATGGTGGCCATGGCCAACCAACCGGTGCTCAGCATGGAAATCACCACCAGCACACACGCAACCACCGCAACCGTGCCGAGTACCGCTCGGGTGGGTAACTTCTGCAGGCCTGCTGAGCCGATGAAACGGCCAATCATGGCGCCCAACCAGTAAAGGGAGACAAGCCCAGCGGCGGCCTTCACCGTCATGTTGCCGATTTCAGGCTGGGTAAAGTAATTGATCAGGAAACTGCCTATGGAGACCTCAGCACCGACATAGAGAAAAATCCCCAGCGCCCCCAACACCAACTGCCGCTGCTTCCACAGATTTCTGGCCGCAGTATCGACTTCTCCCATTGGCCGGAATTCGCGGGTCTGCTCGATCTTGGGTAAGTTGAACATCGCGATCGCGAGCGCGAGGGCGGTGAGGGCAACAGCGATGAAGACGTAGGGGATCTTGACGGAAGAGGCCTCCTGCTGACGGTAAGCCAGCAGCGCGGGGGCGGAAAGTTTCTGCAGCTGGCCCGACGACAATGGGGCCGCTGCCAAGATGAGAATTCCCCCAATGTACGGAGCGATGGTGGTGCCCAGTGAATTGAACGCCTGGGTCAGGTTGAGACGGCTGGAAGCCGTGCGGGAGGGGCCAAGCACGGTGACATAGGGGTTGGCAGCCACCTGCAGTGCGGTGACGCCCGCCGCCAGCACGACGAGTGCGGCCAGAAACAGATCGAAGGAGGGCACATCGGCGGCCGGCACAAAGAGCAATGCCCCGACCGCCATGATCAGCAACCCAACCACCATGGTTTTCTTGTATCCGATTCTCTCAATCACCATACCGGCCGGTATGGCGAAGACAAAGTACGAGCCGAAGAAGGCGGAGTTGATCAACATCACCCGGGTGTAGTTCAGTTCAAAAATTGACCTGAGGTGGGGAACCAGGATGTCGTTGAGCGCGGTCAGAAACCCCCACATGAAGAACAGGGTGGTCACCATCGCCATGGCCCGGTAGTTGCTGGGGTGATCGCTGCTGACTGAAGTTTTGGTTACGGCCGCTTGAACCATGAAGAATGAACTCCGCCGGTTTCTGTGAGTCCGTCTCGAACCGGGGCGGATCAGCAAACCAAGTTACCACAGGGGTAGTTGGGGGCGGAACCCTGCTAGCCGACTACGACGCGCGCCATTGCCAGGTCGAGGATTTCCGGGGTAATGATCAAATCTGTCGTTTGCTTACTGCGCTTGCGGTAAAGGGCGGTGGTCTCACACAGGGCCACGATGTCTTCCACTTCCGCCGGGTTGATTACGTTTTCGAGGATGCGCTCGCAAAACGAGTGCTCGTCGAGCCCCTGCAGAATGAAGCCCCGGCGCTTCGCTTCGCCCAGATAAAACGTCGTCACCTGGGCCAGCATTTGCTGGGCGTCTTCGGGTATCTCCTCGCGATGAGCTTTGCCGACTTTCGCCCCTGGAAGCACCAGCTTGATACCGAAGATGTTGTCCAGGTCGCTGTTGGCTTCGAAGGCTACGGTGGTGGCAGCAACCAGAACATTTTGCCGCTCGGAGGTGGTTTCGATGAGCGCGTCGAGCTCGGTAAGGACCTCCGGGTCACCCTGCTGGTAGGCCAGATCAATGCGAGGCAGCAGCAGCATCACCTTCTGCCATTTGTAGCCGCGCACCAGACTCTTGGCCTTGGCCAGCGCGTCACTATCTCGGGGATTGAAGACCGTGACGACCCGATCCATGCCGGCGAGCTGTGCGATCTTCTGCGCCAGGCTCTTTTTACCGGTCTGGTTGGGACCGATAATCAGCACCTCGTTGCCGATTTTCAGGTCCTGATACGCGGCCGGGTTTCGGGCGCGGTCAATCAGGTCTGCGATGCTGCTGAGCAGCTCGTCCATGCCCGCGACCCTCGGCCGCAGGGAGCTCGCCACCTCGTCTTCCAGACTTAGATCGATGCGCTCCTTGCGCTTGCGCATCTCGGTAACAAATTCGATGAACGCGGGCAAGGCCGCTACCGACCCGACAAACACAGCAAATACCAGCAACTGCTCGGTGATGAGAAGCGCCGAGGTGTTGCCTGCCGCCGGATCGAACATATGGGCAGGATAGCAGGGGGAGGTTGCCGCTCAGGTCAAGTGTTATCTTCCTCGTGACCCGTGACCAAAGATCAGTGCGTTCGCCAACCGTTAAAACTAGACTCCATAGAACATGAAAATGGTCAGATACATGAGGCACTCTGGCTGGTCGGTGCTCGCGGCAGTGCTCTGCTGGGTGTGCGCTTCAGCCCCGGCCGAACAACATTCTATTACTCTTAAGGTGGACGAGAATAGCCTGACCAGGCTTCCTGGCCATGTCAGCCGAGCCGCGCGACCCGAGTTTGACCGCGGCCGGGCCCCCGACAGCCTGCCCCAGGAGCATATCCTTATGATGTTGCGGCGCAGCGGGCCTAAAGAACAGGAGCTGCAGCAGTTCATCGGGCGGCAGTACGATCCGCACTCTCCCGACTTCCACCGGTGGCTGACACCGCAGCAATTCGGCGAGCGGTTCGGGCCTTTGACCCAGGACGTCGGGAAGGTTACCCAGTGGCTGACGCTGCATGGGTTCAGACTCAATAACGTCCCCGCCAGTGGCCTTTTCGTGGACTTTAGCGGGAACGCCGGCCAGGTGGCGCAGGCGTTCCATACGGAAATCCATCACTACCGGGTCAACGGACAGGATCACTATGCCAATGCCAGCGATCCTTATATTCCCAGCGCCCTGGCCCCGGTTGTCGCCGGCTTTCGTGCCCTCAACGACTTCCACCCCCGGCCGCCGCTCCGCCGACCGGGCAGCGCTCACCTTGACCGGACGACGGGGAAATGGGCGCGAGAAAGCACGGTGGGTGCGCACCTAACCTCGGGCACATACCCTTTTTTTGTGGCCGGACCTCAGGATTTCGCGACGATCTACTCGATCAATCAGGTCTGGAAGGAAGGCGTGGTTGGTACCGGCGAGACCATCGCCGTGGTAGGAACGACCAACATCGAGAGCGCCGACATCCAGACGTTTCGTGATGAATTCGGCATCACCCCACTGGGGCCGAATGGCTCGGTGCAGATGGAAAATCCCCCATCGACGGTTTGCGCCGCACCAAATCCCTCAGATAGCTCGCCGGAGAGCTACCTCGATGCAGAGTGGGCCGGCGCCACGGCGCCGGATGCGACGGTGGACTATGTCGCCTGTGGCGAAGGGGTCACTTTCGGCGCCGACCTGGCTGCGGCCTACATCATCGGGGATCCAGCCCATGTGCAGCGGGTCTCGGTACTCAGCACCAGCTATGGCGCCTGCGAAACTCAAATCTACGGCGAAACAAACCAGTTTTATGTCTCCCTGTGGCAACAGGCAGCAGTCGAAGGCATAACGGTGGTGGTTGCGGCCGGAGATACAGGCGGTGACGGATGCGCATATGTCCCCGTCGACGCAACCGACGGGCTCACGCTCGATAATGAAGCTTCTACACCCTACAACATCGCCGCTGGAGCGACCAATTTCAGCGATGTTTTCAGTGGCACGACCGCGAGCTACTGGTCGCCGGCCAACGGCGCCAACTATCAGAGCGCGCAATCCTATATTCCAGAGACGACCTGGAACGACAGCTGCGCCAGCCCCCTGGTGTTCGCCCGTTTCGGACAGGGCTTCGCAGAGAGCTTCGGGCCGAACGGATTTTGTACCTATGCGTCGCAACAGCCAATCGACCCCAACACCGGCTACCCACCGTTTTTCCTCCCCTACGCCGGGAGCGGGGGGCTAAGCACGGTATCGGCTCGCCCGGCGTGGCAGACGGGCGTCCCTGGCATTCCACAGCAAGGCGGACGGGCGGTGCCGGATATCTCCATGTTTTCCGGGGGGTTCACCTGGGGGGAGGAGCTGATTATTTGCGACTCCGCTCTGGAGGGTATGCCCCCGGGCACCGCTTGCGATTTTTCCAACCCTAATGATGTCTTCATCAATGATGAAGGCGGCACGTCTCTGGTCGCGCCTGCGTTCGCTGGGGTCATGGCACTCATCAACCAGAAAAGCGGCGACCGCCAGGGACAGGCGAACTATGTTCTGTACAAGTTGGCCGCGGAGCAATACGTCAGTTATGGCAGCTCAACCCAGCCGAGCCTGGCAAATTGTGCCGCCTACCTGGGCCCCCAGGTGCTGAGCAGTTGCTACTTCCATGACGTCAGTGCCACGCCAAATCCCGGGGCTTCACCATCGACGCCATTCCTGACGGGTAATACGTCCATTCCCTGCAACGGCACCGCGACCAGTCCGGGTACTTTCACCGATACCAGTACTGATCCTGCCTCGAATAATGAAAACTGTTATGGGTACCAAATCACTGTGACAGCAAACGGCAGTACGCTGACCACCACGCCTGATTATTATGGGGTGGTTTCGGACGCCGAAAACGCCACTTCCGCAGCCTGGCCGGCAACCCCGGGCTACGATCTCGCCACTGGCCTGGGCAGCCCGAATGTCTATAGCCTGGTGAACGCGCCTCAGTGGCCTGGTGGATTGACGACCGAGGTCAGGCTTTCGCCCCAAAGCGCGAGTATTACCTCGGTTGAGAGCGTCAACCTGGTGGCGACCGTGACCGATCAAGACAACGTGCCGGTCCTGGGGGGTACGGTTACCTTCTACTCCGGAAACACGGTTCTCGGCACGGAAACGCAGGAATGCGCGCCCGGCGGCGTTTTTAGCCTGCCGGTAACAGGGTCAACCCTGGGCCCTCTCGGTGCTTACCGGAATATCTTCGCCTCCTTTGCCGGGGGATCTCAGCAGTGCCAGCAAAAGACAGCGACTTACTATGGAGCGCAGTCATCCCCGTCCACCGTGGTGGTGTGCCCGGAGTGGTTAGGCAAGAATCCTTCGCTACTGCGGCCGAGGGTGCCCCGCCCGCCAGGAAGTAGCCGGTGACCCTGGTTGCCCGTTGTACAGAATCCCTGCGGGACTTGGCGGTCTGGTGCGGCTGGACGATACTCTTTATGGGATAGCCAATGAAGCCCGGAAAACAAGTCTATTCACCTGAATTTGATCTTGTGCTGGCTTGCCTGCGTTGGCCGCAGGAAACGGTCGACGTTGATCGTATCCGGTCGCTTGCCCGGCAGCCAATCCGTTGGCCTTATCTGCTGGAAATCCTCTACCACCACAAGGTGGTTCCGCTATTTTTACGCAACCTTGAAGCCTTCGCGCCCGGATACATGCCGGACGAGGCAGCCGCAGCTCTGCGTGCCGCCGGAGGAGCAAACGATGAGACTTGCGTCCGCCGCACTTCGCAACTCCTGCTGCTCAATCGATTCTTTCGCGAGCAACAGATCGACCTCAGGATCTTCAAGGGCATTCCTTTGGCCGTCACCGCTTTTCAGGATCCCGCCTTGCGCGATGCCGGTGACATCGATTTGCTGGTGGCGGAGAAAGATATATTCAGTGCCGGAGAGATTTTGCGCGCTCAAGGCTACGTGCGGCTCGATCCGCAGGCGCGGCTCACCCGACGCAGGCTGCGCTCCTACTTAGCTCATCAAAAAGATTTTTCTTACGGCCATCCCTTATCGGACGTGATCATCGATCTTCATTGGCGGCTTTTCCGAAATTCGTTTCTGCCTGCCAATGCCGGCCTGACCGAGGTTGGCGAGGATTGGGTGGATCTTGGTTCCGAACGCATCGCGACCCTACCCGCACCCCGGTTATTGCTTTACCTCTGCGTACACGGTGCGCTGGATGGCTGGTTGCGCCTCAAATGGCTTACCGATATCGGCGCACTTATGCACGCGATGACGTCAGAGCAACTTGCGGCCACGGTGAAGATGGCGAGGGAACAGCAGGCATTACCGCAGTTCAGCGCGGCGGTTTTTCTTTGCCAGGAACTGCTCGGCCAGGAATTGCTGAGTGCTCCTACAGCACTAGCGGAGAATCTCGACCGCAACGATAAGACAGTCGCGCACATACTGCGTTTCAGCAAACGACTCGTCACCTCGAATCAATATCGTCCAATACGCGAGGAAATACCCTCCACTCAGTGGTTTCTAAATGAGTTCCGCCTCCACAACTCACTGCGCTATCGCCTGGATCTAATTCTGCGGTCTCTGTTCCGGCCTCGTGTTTGGCGCTGGTTGAATCTACCCGACACGTTGTTCCCTCTTTACGCGCTCATTAGTCCATTTGAATTTTTGAGTTTCCATGTTGGCAATCGTTGGCGAGCGTTCAGGGGTGCTCTCCGCCCGTCGCCCCTTGCCCCACGCGCCCCGCGAATGCGACTGAGTTTCCGTCGCATCAAGCGATTGGCCCCTGCGGATATTGCGCTGGCAGCGGAAGCAGCTTGCATGCTCACCTTCTTCCGCGCTGCACTCAATTTTCTGCCCACGCAGCGGCTGACGATGTGGATGGACCGATACGATCGCAGGCAACTGTCAGTTTCGCCGGCGATGGCGAGCGAGACGATTGGCCGCGTTCAATGGTCGATTGACGCGGTCGCACGGCACGCACCACTTACCTTCGTGTGCTTTCCCCGTTCGCTCGCTGCTTACTTTATGCTTCGACGCCGCCATATTGTGAGCAAGCTTTTCTACGGGGTCGCGCGGGAAGCGGATCAACTTACAGCACACACCTGGGTAAAGGTCGGTGATCGCACTGTTGTGGGCGGCGAGGCGGAGTCGCAATTCACCGTCCTTCACACTTTCCCGTGACATGTTTGCCGCGGCATGTCTACTCCTCGAGCAAGAGATTCTCCAGCGCATCTACGGTCGACTCCAGGTACATGAGGCCCCAGGGCCTAACCAGGCGGTAGGCTCTGGCCTGGGATAAGACCCGCCCGCAACGCAGGAAATTTTCTTCCTGCTGACCTGTGGCCTCCAGTAGATAAGAGTGATGGGTAAGATTCATCAGCAATGGAACTGCCTGCACGCGAGGCACTTCTTCAATCTCTGTGGTGACAGAAGAAACGTCATTGCCTTCGAGAAAGACCAGTTTGAAAATTGGTTCCGGCGTCAACGTAGGCGCGAGTGGCAAGCGATATTTGTCGTCCTCGCTGAATACGCGATCCAATCCCTCCGCTCCTCTTCCCAGATTTTCCAGAGAATTGCGCCAGAGCTTCAACCAGGGAGCGGTAGGGATCACCATGGCTGAGCCGGGTTGCGTGGCGTCGACGAGACAGACGTCATCGGCCAACACACGAAAGCCTCGCTGAGCGAGATGCGCAGCGAGCGTCGATTTGCCCTGGCCGGAGTTGGCGAGAAAAGCGACCACTCCTGACTTACCAGCGATCGCGCTCGCATGTAGTGGCAGTAATCCGCGTTGCTGGCAAAGCACAACGAAGATGGACCCAAGAAGGTAACCTCGGACATCGAGAGTAGGAGCTGTATCGTCGGGGTCTACGACAATCTCCCGTCCGTCACTTACCAGGTAACGTGCAATTCCCTGAATGTTTAAAAGATATTGCGTGGGGGTCGCGAAGGAATACGGATTCAGCTCGACGGCGCCCGGCAGCTGGCTGGGCACGGTACCCAACCGAAGGTGCACGGGATGCGATGTAGCACTCTGCTGTTGTATGAGCGGCAGTTCGGGAAGTGGTATTTCAGAGACGAGAGTAATCCCGCCGATCAGATACACCCCAGCAACTGGTCTCATTCACTATCCCCAAAAAGTGTAAGGCGCGACTATACCAAGTTAACCTTTAAAGTGTAGAAAACCCCAAATGCAAGGTTTAGTATCTACTTCAGTAACGACTACGCGGCCAAACGCATTGACGGTGACCCCCTCCTGCGTTAGGCTCTAGCTGTGGCGAGTGGCAGGGTGCGATTTCCAAATCAACGGGTTCCAGGGAGCTCTCGATGAACAGCGACACCATACAAGATCACGGCGCGACTGACCGGCTCAACGGACAGGCAAGGAAGCCGTGGATCACTCCATCGCTGCAGATAATTGACCTGAAGAGCGCGGAGAGCGGCAGGCAGCTCCATAAAATAGACGGCTTCGGTGGCAAGAGCCAAATAATCAAGTCGTAGGCATGCGCTCGGCAATTTCGGAAAGGTGTATTTCTTTAACTGCCATCGCGTCGAAAATGTTTACTGTCAAGTTGAAGTCTCAGGGTTGGTAATGTCTCCCCGATTGTGCGGCCTTCGCTCACGCCGCCTACCCCTTCCGGAATCCTGTAATGTCGTGCAATGAGTGCGATCGCTGGAGTCTGGTCTTTCAACGGCGAAGTTCAGGTTTCCACTGCCTGCGGTGTCATGCTTCAGGCGCTCCATCCTTATGGATCGGATGATACTGCGCAGTACACTGGCCCGTCGCTAGCCATGGGGCGTTGTCTTCTTCGCCTCCTCCCGGAAGATAATTTCGATCAACAGCCACTGTCGGCAGCCGGCGTCACCGCTCTGATTGCGGATATACGTCTCGATAATCGGAAAGAACTTGGGGTGAAGCTGGGCTTCTCCAGCCATCGGTGCGCGGCCATGGCAGACAGTGCCATGCTGTTGGCCGCGTGGCAACGTTGGGGCGAAGAATGCGTCGAGCACCTTTCCGGAGCGTTCGGCTTCGCGGTTTGGAACCAGCAGGAGCAGCATCTCTTCCTGGCTCGCGATCACACGGGAGAACGCCCGCTCGTCTATGCTGCCGGGACGAACTACTTCGCCTTCGCGTCCATGCCGAAGGGGCTGCATCCCTTGAGCTTTGTTGGAGCCGAGGTGGACGAAGAGTACGTTGCCCGCTATCTAATGGTCGCTAACATCCCGGTCGAACGCCTTATCTTTCGCAATATGCAAAGCCTGGCGCCCGGATGCGCGCTCAGCGTTCACCGCGAAAAGAAAAAGCTCTGGCGTTATTGGCAAACCGACCGTCTGCCCGATCTGCGTCTCGGTTCGCCGGGAGAATACATCGATTGCTTCAGGGAAAGGTTTGATCACGCAGTGCGGGTACGGCTGCGCACTCGGGGCGGCGTCGGCGCACAACTGAGCGGCGGTCTGGACAGTGGCGCGGTTGCCGCCACGGCGGCGCATCTGCTTGGCGCGGAAGGCCGCGAGCTCACCTGCTTCACTGCAGTGCCGCGGCCCGACTTTCAAAGCCTTGCCAGCACCACTCACTTCGACAACGAAGGACCGGCCGCAGCCGAGGTGGCCGCGCTCTACCCTAACATTCGCCACGTGTTGGTGGAATCAAGCGCAACTTCGTTTCTCGACGTCCTGGACCAGAACAGCAATCTCTATGACCACCCCTGCTTCGCTCCGAACAACGAGGTTTGGTCGAACGCCATCATGACACAGGCTCGTCAGAATGGAATGACTCTGCTGCTCAACGGACACTGCGGCAATTCGACGCTGAGCTATGAGGGAATCCCAGCCTTGTCGAACTGGTTTCGCTCCGGACACTGGGGAACGTTGGCACGGGTTGCATGGCAAATCCGCGCCGCGCGAAGTGCCTCCGTGCGCCTGATGGTGCGCCATGCGGTGTGGCCGTCGCTGCCGTTCTGGCTGCGCCGCGTGACCGATCCGCACATGCGCGGCTTCTCGCTCGACTACACTCCACTGCACCCTGAAGTCGTGGAGCGGCTGGGTTTGCAACATACCACCTTTGATGAGATGTACCGGACCATTCCAGATGGCCGCGAAATGCTGCGCAATCTGCTTGAATATGGCGACGTAAGCGATATCGGTATTGCGGCCCAGGGGGGTTGGCAACTGGATTGCCGCGATCCTACGTATGATCGCCGGGTGGTCGAGTTCTGTCTCACCGTGCCGCTGGAAGAGTTTCTTCGTGGCGGCCAACTGCGTTCCTTGGCCCGGCGTGCCATGGTAGGACGGTTGCCGTCCAGCACGCTGCAGCGGACCAAGCGAGGCCGGCAATCCGCGGATTGGTATCTGAATCTCGCAGCCGTGCGTGGGAGGATGGCGGTGGAAGTTGAACGGCTCCGGAGCTCGCCTCTGGCGAGCCGCATGCTGGACCTGAAACGCATGTCCTCGCTCGTAGAAAACTGGCCAGGCAACGGTTTCGAACGGAATGATGTGGCAGATTCGCATCACATGGCGCTCACCCGGGGTCTTTCCGTGGGTAGATTTCTGATGCAATACGATCCTGACAAAGCAGCGACAAGCTGATTGGGCATTGAGTGTTGGCTGATGCCGGACTAGATTGACCTTTACTAGGAGGATCCCAGGTCTCAAAAGCGAGACCCCACGGCAAGCCGGGGCAGGCTGGGGCACCCTTCGCGTGGCCTGCCCGCAGTAGCGGTTTCTAAAATGCAACCGCTATCGTTTCGTTAGCGGAAGACGATGCAGACGGGATGGCTCAGCGGATATTCTCCTCCGGTTGGGTTGAGCAGCCCTGATCGGGTGTTGCGAGCGAAGACGACGATATTGGATGAGTCCTCGTTGGCAACCAGTAGCCATTGATTGCCGGGATCAAGAGCAAAGTGCCGGGGAGTCTTGCCTCCACAGTCCACATGCTGCACCGTTTTGAGCTTTCCGTCGCGATCGTCGATGGAGAAACCCACGATGCTGTTATCGCCACGATTGGAGGCATACAGGAAGCGGCCGGCAGAATCGACCGCCACGGTCGCCGTGGT
>Ga0182024_10012515_pt1 | contig 16769 bp, 28 predicted proteins | sample P32metaG_FD_120480 | JGI IMG/M metagenome (GOLD analysis project Ga0182024, IMG submission 120480) | Permafrost microbial communities from Stordalen Mire, Sweden - P3-2 metaG (Illumina Assembly) | ecosystem: Environmental > Terrestrial > Soil > Wetlands > Permafrost | place: Sweden: Stordalen... | reverse complement strand
CTTGCGGACGATTTGGTCAGGGGTGTGCTTTCGGTGTTGCACTGTGCCCATCCTCCTTTCAGCCCACCATGGTGGGCAAGAGGACTCGCACAGGTGGTGGACCCGCCGGAGGGGGTCAGGTCAACATCAAAGAGGACCGCTCTCGGTCTGCTAATACCTCTCACTGATGAGAAGCTCCTGACGGGTTCGGTGCCAGTGCGCAGGGGGGACTATCTTATGCTCGTGGCGTTCCTTCCCAGCAAGTTTACGTTCACGGTGAGCCAGTTGGAGCGGTTTGTTCCCCCGGCGATCGCCAAGCTGTCCAGCTGACGGTCTGCCTGCGTCCCAGGTGATCTGGGGCAGGAAGTGCGCACCGTGTGACGCAGGAGAACTTCAGCGGTTGCCCAGCACGACGGTGCGGGCCAACTTGTCGTGGAGCGTCTGATTCCTGCGGTCCTAGATTGGCCATAGGTAGTTGACCAGCCAGCCGAATGGAAAAACGGCAATAACCAAAGCCGATCCGACGCGAATTGATCCTTTTGAACCCAGCTAGGACAATCTCCCGTAGCAGGATTGCGCGGATCCTGGCAATAAGCGGTCGTGACGCCAATCTGATCGTGGTCAGGAGTCGAGAGCCCGCCGAGGGTTGGGGAAAACTCCACCAACACGAAGACGTTAATGATGCCGCCGTCGGGGCTTTGGAAGTACTGGGTCTCGGATTCTTCGTTTTGGCCGCCAATCTTCGTGGCTCTCTGAGTGGGCAGTAGGCGATACTGAATCGCCACCTCTATGGCTTGCAGACTTAGATCGTGTTGAGAGAAGTGCTTCTCCCCGAATGAGCGAGTATTGCCAACTCGAATCCATACCTTCTTTCCACCAAGTGTGGTTTGCACTGACAGGCACGTGAACTTTGCGACCGATCCGGAGTACCGAGTTCCGGCTGGGCATGCCGCGTCTCCACTCGGATCCGTCTCGTCAACGGGATCGTCGCCGGCGTAGATCCGGTGATCTCGTCGTAGCCGCGCTTCCTTCAGCGCTCCGACCCGTTCCTTGCCATCTGGTCGGTGCTCGGGTGCGCCTGACCTGCAAGAATGCCCTATCTGCCCCGACGCCTGTACGACTCCAACAATTCGCACGTAGGCGTGTTGCTGGCACCATCGGCCGGAGGCCTTCGGTTTCTCGCCCTACAGGTGACGACGGCCGAGGTCTCCCCCGACGACCGCTCGCAGATGTCGGTAGACACCGTCATAGTCAGGGGAAGAGGGTGAATACGTCGGTATGCCTGGGCCGGACAACAGAGAAATGCCGACGGTCGATGGTAAGCAGCGTGATCGCTCCCAGCCGCTCAGCTACGGCGACTACGGAAGCGTCGACAGCGCCAAGCGGCATGCCGGCATACGTAGACACCAGCTCGGCCATGCGTTCCAGATCAGCCGTCCCGAGGTGTTCGATCACCAGCCCGGATGGCTCCAGTGAACCGAGAAACGCCGACTCGGCCGCCGACCCGAGGTGCCGCTCGATCAGAAACGAGGTCTCGATGACCACGCTCACGGGGACAACTAGCTGCTCCGTCGTGTTTCAAAGGCTCGAGCACAGGACTCATGGTGAGCATCGCTACTGTCGGCGGCTGCGTAGAACGGTCCAGTGTCGACGACGATCACGCGCCGAAGTCTGCGCGCAGGATCTCCTCAGCCCGCTCGGAGATGTCGCTTCGCCCGCTGCGATCGAGTCCAATGAACCCGGGTCTGGCGTTCCCAGACCCGTTGGCTGGGCCAACGTAGGAGCGGACAGCCTCGGTCGCCAGCCGCTCGGGCGTGGTGTGCTTCCGCCGGGCCCGGTCGGCCAGGCGCTCGGCGATCTCGTCGGGGACCGTCACTCGGAGCTCGGTCATGACTCCAAGAATACCTGGCCCGTGCGACCGCGGCAGCCAGCGTCTTCGCTGATCGAGAGTCCGGTGGTCGACCCTGCCGCCCTAATTCAGCCCTAATGTTCGCGCCGTTTCTGGTGGGCCCTAGTCCAACCGTTTTCCGTTCTTGCAGCTAGGACCGTGTGCGACCTTCCCGAATCAACCCACGCGGCCTACGTGGGCGCATTAGCAGTGAGTCCGATTCGGCCGCTCTCGCACCTCTCCACCTGGGATTTTATATGCCCAGGGCCCCGTCCACCCTCATTCAGCCCTCATCATGCGAGAGAACGCCGACGAACAGAGCAGCCCAACCCTACAGGGAGACCGCTGTGGCGAAGCCCAGAGCCGCCTACGGAGCCGGCAGCATGACCGAACGGGCGCCCGGTGTCTGGCGGCTGCGGGTCATGACGGACCGTGGCCAGGTGGAGCGGATCCTCCGTGGCGGTCAGAGGGGCGCCCGCAAGGCATTGACCGACCTTGCCGGTGAATCGCCGGTCGTGACCACCAGTGACACTCCTGAGCGCACCTTCGGCCAGCTCCTCGACGCGTGGCAACACATCGAAGCCCGTGGGTCGGTCACCATGGGCGACTCGGCCCGTTGTGAGAGATCGATCTGCCAGGCCAGATGCCGGCGCAAGAGAGCGACGGTCGGCGTCGTCAAGCTGCTCGGCGGTCAGATCGGCGACCCCGACGGCACCCAGCCTTGGTCTGATCCGTCGTTCGATCTCCCGTCTGTTCTCGTCGATGGTCTTCGGCGCCCAGCCGTTCGGGCGAGACGGTACAACGTGTCGGGGTGCAGGCCCAACCGCGTAGCCGCTTGCCGAATCGAGATGAGGTCGGGCGCCACCGTCTCCGCCATGAGGCCACTGCTCAAGGCGCCCCTCCATCGCCTGCAGGTGGTGAGACCAGATGTCCGGGGACGACCCGGTACCCCACGCCCATAGCCTTGATGAACTGCTCCACAGTCCCAGACCCCTCACCTGGACGTTTGTTTGGGGCGGATGGACAATCCTGTCATACTGTCTATACAGTGTGTGACATGAAGAAAGACCGGGTCCTCAACCTCCGGGTGGACGAGCATCAGCGGGCCGCCTACGAGCGGGCCGCCGCGATTGCAGGGACCTCGCTCAGCGGCCTCATCACCGGGGCCGCCGATGCCCGGGCGGAGGAGATCCTTCACGCATCGTCCTCGATGACCGTGCCGACTGAGGTTTTCGAGGAGCTGTGGACCGCCCTTGAGCACACCTCACCCCTCGCTCCTTCCCTCCAAAAGGCATTAGCCGACCGGCAGTTCGAGAACCGCTGAGTCCGGCGTCCCGTGTTCCTCTGCGAGGAGCTCTCGGCCAACCACGACCTCTCACAGTTCGAGAGCGGGGAGCCCGACCTCGACGACTGGCTTCGCACATCGGCACGAGACAGCGACGGACGGCGAATCACAAAGACCTACGTCTGGCACGATGGCTCGAGCATCGTCGTGGGGTACTACGCGGTCATGCCGTTCACCCTTGAGAGCGATGACCTGACGAAGAGCCAAGCACGAGGCATGCCGGCCACCATTCCTTGCTACCTGCTCGCAAGACTGGCAATCGACCGGTCGCTCCACGGCCAACACCTGGGTTCTCAGCTCCTGGCCAGCGCGCTGGAACGATTGGTTCACGCTGCTGAGGCCGTGGGAGGGCGTTACATCGTCGTCGACAGTATCTCCTCCGGTGCAGCTGCCTTCTACGCTCACCACGGCTTCCGACCCATCGCAAGTTCCCCAGACCGACTCGTCCTCTCGGTCCGAGACGTGTCGAACCACCTCTCGACGGGCTAACGGTACAGCGGCTGCCATTCCGGGCGGTGCTGCGTGGGTGGATCGTGTTCTTGACGGTACCTCAGGTCTACGGCACGGCTTCTGTCGAACGGCTCCTCATATCGGCGTCCGTCTGCGCCGTTGGGTTTGATGGGGTCAGGTGCTTTTTCAATCGAGGCAAGCCAAGAGGCACGCCGCCTAGTGCCTCCCTCCAGGCGAACTGTGACATCAGGGCACGATTTTGCCACTGAGTGTGTCAATCCGACAGCATCCGTAGGTAACCGTGCTGGCCGTGATTGTCTCGAGGTCCGACGGGGAAGTCCACCTCGGTGTGAGGACTGCGGCCAATGGGTTGCGTTGTGGATCTCAGGGCTTGCTCTCGGCACTTGCCTGGTCCCAGTCGATGACGACAGCGTTCGGATCACTTCCCAACTTTACCGGCACGTGTGAGCCGGGGAAGAGGAATGGGAGTGCAGCGGGCGGGGTGGGATTCCCCACCTTCACTTGATATGGATCCTTTCCTTCCGGCATGACAGTCAGAACGAACGCGTAGAGGTCGACGCCCGCTGGGTTCTTCATGCCAAGGGATTCGGATTCGATGATGACCGCTCGCGCCGGCGTACCGGTGGCAAGGATCCCGGCTGCCGACGGTGCATTGGGATTGGCGGCGACAGTGACGGTTGGGGGCTCCGTCTCGAGGTCGAGGGCGACGTCGGCGGGATCTCCTGGATTCACCCGGACTGCAACCACCGTGGCTCCAGGCTGGAATTGGGGGATTTGGATCTCAGGAATACGCTGACGACAGGACGCCTGATAGGCCTCCTTCCCATCAAGGTTGACCTGCAGCGTGAAGGTGCACACCCGCCCAACTAGCCCGTTACCCATCTGCAGCGTCGTGCCCGACGGCTGCACCCCGAGGACGATGCCCCTGCCGAGCAGCCCGGTTTCGAGCAGCTTCTTGTCCTCACCGCCTGTGATCTTGCGAAGTAAACCCATGCAATCACGGTACCTTCAGGTCAAAAACCGATCAATCCTCAATCTGCCTGGACGAATGGGGGGCTGCCTCCCTGAGGTCGCATCGGCACCGGCGGGGATGTCCGGGTGGCGCTTCGTGCAGGTCACCGATCCGTCGGGTCGGGGGACTGACCGGGGTTAGTTCGAGCTTGCTGGCAGTCGGACAGGGTTGCCTGCGACCCGCCAACCCCGCGGGTCGAGGGGAAGCCCAGCCGGCGATGTAGTCGTGGTTCTATCGCCACACGTACGAGTATTGAGCGATCAGGGGCAGACCCCCCCCACCGTCGCACCAGGTGTCGCCCTCACGTATTCGAACGCGGGCGGGGCTCAGAACTCAGGCGCGGTAGAAGGTCAGTCCGACGTCATTCGACGTCGACCAGTTCGGGGCGGTATTCCGGGTGATCAGCCAGGTATTGGGATGCGCGACGCATCGAGGCCTCGTTCTGGCGGTTGATGAAGCGGTAGATGGGTGCCTCGAGCCACCGGAACGGCGCCTTGGTCAGGTGGTAGCGCTCTTCGAAGCTGAACAGGGTTCGGTTGGGACCGAGCGGTTCCAGCAATACCTTGCCAGTCTGGTCGTTGCCAGGATCGCTCGAGATCATTGTGTAGGTGTAGCCCCGCTCCGGCTCGACGTCCGATACCAGTTCGAGCGCCGCTCCTCGACGCCCGAAAGGCAGCTTGTAGATCACGCGGCGTAGCCGCCCGTTGTGCTGCTCGTCCCCAGGCCAGAGCACGTCAACGCGTAGGACCATGGGCGCGTAGTCGGTCCAGCGGTCGTAGTCCTGGAACAGCGCCCAGATACGCCGGGCTGAGTGCGGCATTTCGAAGCTGTAGTGATGCTCACGCACGGCGGCGACACCCAAATCCTCGGAGTTCTAAGCCCACCTCGTCAGTCAAGCAGACCACCGATTGCCCGCGCCCGACCGGGTGGCGTCCGACCCCGATGTCTAGTGACACTGACCCGGTGCTCGGGGATGGCCTCGATGGGTGGATGCTTGGTCTCACGACCACCACATACCCGCCGAACCGCACTACTGGGGTGCCCGCAGAGCCGACACGACAAGTACGCTGCGACGGTGCCGCTGGCCATGAGCGAACGGATGGGTTGGATCCGAGCTGCCGTCGGCGCAGCGTTGATCGTGGCACCCGGGCCCCCGTTACGGCTATCGAGTCGAGAGCCGCCCACGAGTGCCTCGGTGCTTCTCTTGCGGACGATCGGCATCAGGGATCTCGTGCTCGGATTGGGTACGGTGGCGGCGTCAAGGTCGGGAGAGGTACGCGATGCTCGTCGTTGGACCACCATGGCCCTGGCGAGCGACTCCCTCGATGTCGCGGCCAGCTTGGCGAGCACACGCTCCATCGGCAAGAGGGATTCCCTGATCGCCGCGGGGCTCGCGTTCATTTTCGTGGTGAAGGACATACACGTACTACGAAGGGCTCTCAGCTCCATTGGTGCCACCACGGATGACATCCACTGACCACCCGCCGCTTCCTGAGCAACATAACGTCCCAATTCGTATTCTGAGGAGACCTCATGGCCCATCACCTACCCGGCGAACTGGGGCAGTCCGTGACTGTCAGGGTGTGCCATCTCTTGGGACGACGGTTCCACTGGCCGAAGGCCACTCGAAGATCAGGCGTTCGTTTGCTGACAGTTCCCTCCATTGATCGAGCGCTCGGTCGAGGGCTTCCGAGACCGGGGACGCCTCCCCAGCTCTCCACCGCTCGAGATGTGCCCCAGCCAGCTTCTCTGCACCGGCGAGTTCGTCGCGATGCTCAGCAATCAAGGCGCGGCCTGGCCTGGTTCTACGGCGCCCGGTGCTGTTGAATGTCGCTCCTTTCGAAACCAACTCCCAGAAGCCGAATCGGTAGCCGGTCGCCGCCTCGATCACGTACTGCCCGAGGTCGTGAGGGATCCCCTTTGCCCCAGCCATCACGCTCCCGGGGATTCTCGTTCGCTTTCCCCTTGTGGCCTCCCAGGCGGACTGTTGACGCCCGTGCGACTCCATCTTGTAGAACTCGACTCGCACGACTGAAGCCTATGGGATGACGTCCTCATCCCGGTGCGAGTTCAGGGGGTCGGCGGGGACACCCCTTCTTCAGCTTCGATGGTGTGCTGTAGGGGCGTGCGGGTCCACCCCTTCGGCCTTCGGATCCACATGGACGATTGCATCCGACAGGTTGGGCACCCCGTGGAGCAGCTCGTGATACGCCCGTTCTGCCACCTCATGAGCATCGGTCACGGACAACCGGCCATCCACGGTGAGGCGGATCTGGGCTAGGAGCCGGTGACCGGCCCATCTGGCCCGGACCTCACTGACAGCAACCACACCATCGACGGCCGCAACGATCGCCGTCATGGAGGCCACGATCGAGGGGTCGATGGCGTCGAGCATGCGTTGGCCTACCGCCCGGGAGGTCTGGACGAGCACGACCAGAATCGCCAAGGCGATCAGGACTCCCACGATCGGATCGGCCTTCGGTAGCCCAATGGCGACACCGATCGCCCCGAGGAGCACCAGGAGCGAGGTCACCCCGTCAACCCGGGCGTGGAGGCCGTCAGCTTCCAAGGCGGCCGAACCGATACGTCGTCCGACCCGGAGCCGGTATTGGGCCACCACCTCGTTGCCGATCACTCCCACGATGGCGGCAGCCATGACGATCGGGAGGTGGGTGACCTTCTCGGGATGGATGAATCGATCAACCGACTCGTACAGCGCCAGTGCGGCCGAGACGGCAATGACGCCCACCACCGCCAGACCAGCAAGATCCTCCGCTTTGCCGAAGCCGTAAGTGAACCGGGTGGTCGGAGATCGCCTTCCCAGGTTGAAAGCGAGCCACAGGGGCACGGCCGTTAGGGCATCGGCTGCATTGTGCAAGGTGTCCCCCAAGAGCGCCACCGACCCGCTGGCCACCACCACGAGAGCCTGAATCCCAGCCGTGGCCAGCAGTATCACCAGGGACCAGGCGACGGTCCGGGTTCCATCACGACTTCCTTCCAGAGCTTGGTCGAGTGACTCTTGGGGTCCATGGCTGTGCGACCCAAGCAGGATACGAATTAACGACCCCAGGCCACGAGGACGGTGGTTGTGGTCGTGCTCCCGTTCCGAATGCGAGTGGCCTTCAGCTGGAAAGGAGGTGGGCACCAGTCAATCCTGGCTCCGGCCACCTCTGGAAGCACGTTGCGACCAACTCGCACTACCGATCAACCCACCTGGAAGGTGCGCCCAGTCTCCGGCGCCCACTGCTCCGCCAGGCTCGTAGGTGAAGGTTCTCGTGTTTCAGGTGCCCCTAATCGCGTGCCGCGAGACCCACAGGCATTACCCCGAGCTGTTGGTCGGGGGCACTCAGCCACAACTGGGTTTGATCCACGCGGCCCAGGTTTCGCTGCACAATCATTTGTCTTGCTGCTTCATTGCGGTTTCCAAATTGTCGATTCGATCAGCCAGATCCTTGAGCCCACCTTCGGTGTGTATATCGAGCCGATCGAGGATCTGTACGGTGTCATCGTAGGTGTGCTGTGATCGGAGATCACTCGCCACACTCTGCACATTCTGGCCGACCATAATGACCGACAGCAGCACCAATTGGAGGAACGTTTGCGCAATCCAAGCGATGATTCCCTCTCCACCCGGCTTCAATGCCGGTGGTAATCCAATCAAAGCGATGACCGCAAACACATAAGCGCACCACATCGATCCAACGACGTTGGTGAGGAAGACGGCAATCTTGGCGTTGACTCCGTCGGCCCTCTGGACCTCGGCTCGCAACCCGCGAATGCTGATCGCTTGACCAATATGGTGGTGTGTTTTGACTGGCCTCGGTATCTGAACATCACTCATCCGGCCCTCCTTTCAGTCGCCAGACTTTCTCATGAACGAGGCTTCGACACTCGAAGTGAGTAATGACGGTCCGACCCTCGTCGAGCACATCGCCGGGCAGGATCTCGCCACAGGCAAAGCACCGAATACTCGGGCCCCCTTCCTCGTCGGAGTCTCAGGCCGGTGCTTGTTGAACACCGACGCCCTAGGGGTGGTGATGTACGCCTCCATCCCGGGGATCGGGGGCACCAGCAAGGAATGGGATCCCTCGGCTGATGTTCGCACAGGAACGCAAGTTCTTCCCTGTTCGCGCTGCACCGCACCGCCCCCCGAATCGAAGGCGGACCGGTCGCCCGGCGGTCCCTGGCCCTGGGCTACCCGACCTCGCCGAACCGGCAACGGGCCAGCAACCTGGCTGCGCCGACCATGCAACAGCATGCGCGCATACTTCGTCCAGCGGTGGAACTTGCTGGCGCTGCATACGGCGAATCCGTCACCGCTTGCTCACATTGACTGAAGGACGGGGGTTTGTAGTGAGGGTTGTCGAAAGAGCAAATCACGAAGCCTTGCTCACGTTCAGATGGCATCTCGGGTGCTCGGGCGGCCCGCTGGAGGCTCACTGTGCCCGGGTGGGTACCCTTGCCGTGAACCTCGGACGGGAATGCGGAGTAAGCAAGCCGGATCTGAGTTCGCTCGAGTGGGCCGGGCATCTCCATGATCTCGGAAAGCGCGCCGTGCCTTCGGCCATCCTCGACAAGGAAGGCCCGCTCGACGAGTCCGATTGGACGGAGATCAAGATCCACCCGGTCGTCGGTTACCAACTCTTGGTCGACGCGAGTCCAGAGCTTCATGGCATAGCGGTGGCCGTTCGGGCCCACCATGAGCGTTGGGACGGGTTGGGCTACCCCGACGGACTCAGCGGCGATGCGATTCCGTACTTCGGGCGGATCGTGGCAATCGCCGACGTATACGATGCGCTGACCACCTACCGCTGCTACCGGGAACGTTCTTACTCCCACGCTGAGGCGATCGATCTCATCGTTTCAGGGGCTGGCACCCACTTTGACCCCACGTTGGTGGATGTCCTCTTGCAAATGAATCGTCGATGGTTGGTTCAGCCGGGTGAGATCCTAAAGTCGTTCGCGAACACTTATTCGTCCTGAACCGGAGGGACCACCTGAACCCCACCTAACCGGTGAGTCCGGTTCAATGGGAGGGCGCCCGCTGAACAAGCCTCTCGTCGGTCTCGCGGCCACCCCGAACGGCAGCCAGAATCCATGGGCCTGACGTGTGTCCCCTACGTTCAACTCCGAATCGTTCAGAACGACTCATGCCCGACGCTCGGGGGCACTGCCGTGGAAGGCAATAGATGAAAGGATAAGGCGGTGGAAGGGCCGTCCGTGTTCGATTTTGCTGGAGGTTCCCCAGCGTTTCTGCGTCTGGCAACTGCCCACCACGAGCGATGCCTGGCCGACCCGGTCCTCAATCATCCGTTTTCCCATCCGGGTCACCCGGACCACGTGCAGCGACTGGCGTGGTACTGGGCTGAAGTGTTTGGAGGGCCGGCAATTTACAGCGAGGCTTCCGAAGGTCAGACAGGCATGTTGGAACTCCACGCCGGTATGGGTGCGGATGACGATCTGGGTGACCGCTTCGTCAAGTGCTTCGTAAGGGCCGCCGATGATGCCGGATTACCTGAGGAACCTGAGTTCCGGAGAGTCCTGCGCGAGTACATGGAATGGGCGGTCCGAGATGTTCATGGATACAACCCTCCTGGGTCCACTGTGCCACCAGGCTTAGCAATACCTCGCTGGTCGTGGCGAGGCCTGCAAACCTCGGCAGCCTGATCAGTTTCAGCAGGTTGGTTCCATCCCACCTATCCGATGGTCGGGGATGGTCCCCCACCCGTCATTCTTCGTTCGTCGGCACAGTTGCAAGCATGAGAAAGAGAGGACCCAATCGTGGCCGAGCAGTCTGCGCCATGGCCGAAACAGGGACCTGCGTCGTACTTCCCTTCAATTGAGAACAAGTATGGTCGCTCGATTGCGGAGTGGCAGAAGATCATCGCCGACTGTGGGCTCGACAAGCACATGGCGATCGTCGGATACCTCAAGTCCGAGCATGAGATGGGGCACGGTCACGCCAACGCACTCGTAGGTTGGACACTCGCGGGCAACACAGCCACACCTTGAGCTCCCTTAGCTGCCAAAGAGTGCCGGTGGCGCCCGGTGGGCGTCCCACCATCCCGGGCGGGACGCTGTCTAACCGGACTGCAGTTGTGCGCTGGACTGATGGGGTGTTACTTGCCTTCGCCGTTGAAGCAACCTAATCCGTCGGCGGGATCGACCTTGGCGAGCGAGTCTTGTGCCAGGCGAAACTCGTTCGCGAGTGCTTCGCTTGGTGTCAACATCCACTGCTCGTAGGCGGACCGTCGGTCATTGCGTACGCAGTACTGCGGGTGTTGGGCGATTTGGCGTGCGAGGTCGACAGCGACGGGTGAGCGCGTCACCGGAGGAGGTCACGCTCGCTCCCACGGCGCCCTTAGTGCCCGAACGCACGCCTATCGAGAGCCCAGACTGTCTCTCCATCCCAAAGCTCTGTGGGCACCCCTGACTCCCCAGGGGCCGGTGGACTTGATGTCTACCTGGTCGCAAGGGTGTAGACCTGAAGCACCGGGGCGAGTCCCGCGGGATTCAGGAGCGCCGGACGTGGCAAATGGCGGGAGCCATGGTCCCAGGGCCCTTCCCCGCAGGGACCCGCCCTGGGCTGGAAGGGAAGACCTCAACCATCAAAAGAGGTCCTCAACTCCTACGTTTTTTTGAGATAGCACCCCCGACAGAACACCTTCACCGCGTCAGCGTCAGCGTTGGGGTTGGTGGCCACGCGGCGTACCCGGACACGACCATGACGGTCAAGCAGGTCCGGGACGCTCTCGGCAACGGGGACACCGTCTACGCGGCCATCCCGGCGGGCAAAGTTGCACTCGTTCGCAAGGACACCTGCGAGGAGCCCGGGCTGCCACATTCGAAACGATCCGGTCGGCGGCCGATGCCACCACCGACAACAACCTGGACCATCAGGCCGTCTGTACCGCACATCGCAAGGGCCTGATTGCTGACCATTGAATTGATCGCGTCTCCGTATACGTTCGCGGGCTGAGGGTTCAACCGACCTCATCGGCCGCGTCGGGGCCGACGCCACCTCCGGCCGAGACGATGGCGAGTCGATCAAGGTAGTGATCCCACCCCTGAGTGTGATCACTGACTGCGTCGTCAGGCAGTCCCCGGTGGACCAGGCGGACCCTCGTCTTGCCATCATCAGGAATCAGGGTGATCTCCACCTCGGTGCTACCAGCGGGAATCGGGTGGTTGGGCTCGTCCCATCCGAATGTGAACACCACCTTTCGATCGGGCACCACCTCGACGAACTCACCAACGCCTGGGTGCTTGCCCTGCGCCAGCACCCGGTATACGCCACCGACCCGGGGATCGAGGTCGGCCTCGGTGCCCATCCACCGGACGTGTTGGGCCGGATCGGTGAGGAAGGTGAAGATCGTGGCCGGGCTGGCGTCCATTACGACCTCTCGGGTCAGTTCAGCCATCAGTGGTTCCTTTCTCTCGTTCGGCCGACTCGGCCAGGAATTGCAGTCGCTCCAGACTTCCGGTCCAGTACTCGTCGAGGAACTGGCGGAGCCGGTCCATCTGGGCATGGCTTGCCCGGTAGAGCCGGCGGGTCCCCTCGCGGCGCTCGATGACCAATTCGGCCTCCCGAAGCACGCCCAGGTGTTGGGAGACGGCCGACCGGGTGACATCGTCAAATCGGGCCGCGATGTGGGCCGCCGGAAGCTCGTCGGTCCACACCAGCCGCAGGATCTCGCGCCGACGGGGCTCGGCCAGGGCCTTGAGGGCTGCGTCCACGGATCTAATGTAACCATCTACTTGCGTTAGTGTCAACTAACGGATGGCGGATTTCGGAACCGAGGGTGGGTTTCATGGCATCGGGAGGCAGCAGCATCGGCTGGACCGCGAAATTCGACTGGATACGAGGCTGGCATTCCGGCGTCTCCACGACTCCGACGGCTACAGGATCCACAGGCGGTACGGATGACGGGTCCCGGGCCGACATCACCTTCTCCCTCGGAGAGGGGACGTACGTGTTGGTCGATCTTCGGGCTGAGCCACGCGGCCACGGGCATGTGGAATGGATACAAGGAAGGACTGCGAATCACGGTCTGCGGCTCATCTCATCAGAATTGGGTCCCTCGGGAATCCCGTGTCCGGCGACGGCACTGGCCGACTCCGCCGTGCAGGCCCCCCAGGCCAGCTTCGGCGGTCCAGAGTTCGACCCGGCCTTATTCGACAAGGCGGCGGCTCGCCTTTCACCTGGCATGGAATCACCCCACGTCCAGTTCGCCGGCGTCAAGGTGGATTGGATTCGGCTCGGTCAGCTCAAGCCAAACACGCCGACGGCTCCAGGGCTGAGGTTCGAGATTGGTCGGTGGCGGGACAGCGATCGCCATTGCGGTCGCGGCGGTTTGCCGCCGTCGTGGCGGGCGCCCTGGTGAGCGGAACCACTCAATGATCCAGTGGCTGGCGTCGTTGGGCCATACACCGCCAACTGAGTGCCGGTGACCCTCATCACGTGGTGCTGGTGACCTTGGTCGGGTCGACGGCCTCCACCGCGTCGCCCCCGGCGTGGTGTCGCCCCCGCCGAGTGTTCGGAAGCCGAGTGCAGCGACGCCGCCGCGTCAGTGGCCTGGTTGTACGTCCCGTTCCCCCGCATCACCTGGGGGAACCGGCGACGGTGGCGCCAGCGGATTGGCGGTCACTCAGCTTCCCCCGTTCTTCCCCGATGTCGTCAAGGGGACCGAGATGGACCCGTCTCGGGCCGCTCGCCCGTCTCGACCAGGGTCTGGGCCACTTCTCGGAGCTTGAGGTTGAGGTGCTGGGAGGCTCGACGGAGGATGTCGAACGCCTGATCGGCGGTGATGCGCTCGCGTTCCATCAGGATCCCTTGGGCTTGGCCGACTATCTCGCGGGTGGTGAGAGCGGCGTGGAGGTTGTCGGAACGGCGTTCCTCGTCTTCGTGGGTGTGGGCCGCCGAGACGGCGAGGCCCGCCAGGGAGGCGAGGACCACTCCCCTGGCCCGGTCGACCACGCCGAAGGCGTCGGGGTAGCGGGCGTAGAGGTTGAGTGCCCCGAGGTTGCCGTTCGAATTCAACGGAAGTGCCAACGCGCTGCGTACCCCTGCCGCGGTGGCCAGTCCCCCAAAGCGCGGCCAACGGGGGTCGTCGGTCAGATCCGCGGCATAGAAGATGGCCGCTTGGGTGACCGCGTCGAGACAGGGGCCCTCCCCGGTCTGGTGTTGGAGGTCGTCGACTTCGACCACAACCGGGTCGGTGTGGACGGGCGTGGTGACCACGTCACCCTCGATGAGAAAGAGGCCTGCGAAGTCACAGCCCTCGATCGTGGCCGTGGCCAACTCGACGACCTGGATCAAGGTCTCGGTGACACTGCCGGCCGAGAACAGCACCCGGGCCGTCTCGGAATAGTTGACGACGAGCTCGGAAATAGAGTCCCCGTCGGTGCCGACCTGATCCTCGGTCGAGTCCATACCGACCCCCTTCCCACGGCCAAGTCCCCTTCTCAGGCCAAAGTATCGCGCCAGAAATGATGGGGCGACGAAACGACCCTAGCAACTGGTCCGGGGAGGGTGTATGGTCGTAATTGCCTTCGCCAGTGAGGGTCCGGGAAGGGCAGGCCTGCGCCGCCCGCTGCAACCTTGGAGGCACGACCTCGTGTCGAGTCCCTCACTGTCGATCACCAGAAGTCATTGTGGGCTTGCGTTGGGTGGCTCCCCGCCCCTTGGCCCCGACAGGCTCATCGACGGGCCAAGTGCGCAGTGGGCCGCAGGCCCCTCCGGCTCGCCTCTGAGGTCTGGCTCGGCGTGAGCCGGGTGAAGGAGCGAGAAGCTCCATTCCTCGTGGAAGCCAGCTTTGCCGAGGAACGGGCCGTCCTCTCGGTTCGCGGTGAGATCGACGCCTCCAGCGGACCCAGGCTCGACGCCTTCCTCGACGCGGTGATGGTCAGCGGGTATTCCTCGGTCGTGTTGGACCTGGCCGAGGTGCAGTCGCTGGACCACATCGGGCTGCAGGTGATCACCTTTGCCGCCGGCCGCTTCGTCGCCCTGGGCGGTGAGCTGACGTTCCGATCCCCACCGGCCGTGGTCACCAAGATCCTCGACAGCAAACGGGTGGCCGGATTCCCTCGTCTGGAGCTCCCCGTCGAGGGTCCCGACCGATTGGGCCCGGAAGGGTCCGTCGCCTCGATTGCGCCGACGGGCCACGGAACTCCCCGTCCGGCCGACGGTCTGAGTTGGATCATGGCCATCCCCCCCGATGACGAGGTCATCGACGCCGCCCTTCGCCTGGTGGTGGCCCTGGCCCGCGTGACCATCGGCGGCGCCGACGGCGTCAGCGTGTCGCTTCGGCGCCACGGAAACCTCGGCACCGTCGCGGCTAGCGACCAGACGATCTCGGACATGGACGCCATTCAGTACTCGACCGGAGAGGGTCCCTGCGTCGAGGCCTCCATTGAGGGACATTGGTTCCACGTCGAGTCCTTGGAGACCGAGGCCCGATGGCCCGCCTTCACCCCGGGGGCTCACGATCTCGGAATCAACGCCATCTTGTCCTCGCCCCTGTTGGCCCGGGGCGCCCCGGTGGGAGCGCTCAACATCTACTCGCGCACCACGGCCGGCTTCGCTCCGGAGGACCAGGAGTTGGCCTCGGTGTTCGCCGCCGAAGCCTCAACCATCCTGGCCGACGCCGGCCTGGACGTGACCGACGATGAGGCGTCCAGCCGGTTCCAAGAGGCGTTGCGGAGCCGGGAGGTCATCGCCCAGGCCCAGGGGGTGATCATGGAGCGCGACGGTATCGGCGAGGAGGATGCCTTCGACATCCTCCGCCGATTCTCGGTGCGCAATGGCGGCTCACTGTGCGAAAGGGCAAAGGACGTCTTGGTCTCCACCCGGTGGTCGCACACCCGACCCAAGACGACGGCCGGCCCCAATGCGTGAGCAGACGACCGACGTGCTCGACGTGTACCGCCGGGACGCCGACCTCTCCCACCCCGAGCTGTGGTTGCGCTACTTCGAGCTCGGGGGCATGAGCACCGGGCTCCAACTGGAGGCCGTTCTCTACGGTGCCCTCCGGCCAAGTGACCACGACCATGACCTGATCGCACATGCCTTGAACGAGCGTTTCACGGAGCTCGGTGGGGATCACCCAGTCCCGTACGCAGAAGATGAACCTGATGGGTAAGGCGCGTCAGGCGCCGACCGCCCTTTTCTGGCGGGCGAGTGGTCCCGACCTTCTTCCAAAAGGAGCTGACGAGCTTCTGGCCAGCTCCAACCGGATCGACGCCACCCTCGTCGCCGCCTTGGCCGAGGTCCAGGAAAAGGCCGTGATCGGGTCGTACACGGACCTCCTCGCCACCCTGCTACCAGGCGGGTGTCGTGTGAGCCAGAACAGGTCCGCCGACGATGTCCCCGCTTTCAGGGGAGGTTCCCCGATACTCACCGGGCTTCCGATGGGACCGGGCCCCGGTGACCAGCAGGCCCGCCAGTCGATGAGGTTGGTGGGGAACGGGCTCGGCACCGCCATTCCGGACTAGGACCGACCGCTGGACGATCCAGTGGTCGGGGGGTGGCGCTTACACCTAGCGCCCGTCGCTCGAGAACCACCGCTTGGTGGCCGGCTCCCCGACGGCTCGGAGTTCGGGGCCGGGGGGATCATCGAGGTGGTCAACCCAGCCCCGCAACATCGGCCCCAAGAGCGTGGCCGAGGCACTGGTCAGCGCGCTCGGGGCGCGTTACGCGCTACCGCTCAAGGACGACTCCACCATCATGGTGGTGGGGATGGCCCCAGTCGAGGCTGCCTGAATCCGGACCGTTGGTCCCGTCAGGATCGCTGAGAACGGTCCGCCCGCTTGACGAGGACCGACCCCGACCGACGCCGGGGGCGACTCGCTCGCACCACCGCCGTTTCGAGGGGGATGAGTTGGCCGGTGGGGCATCGGTTGGGGCCGACCTCGGCCCATGCGCCAGGCGGAGGGAAATGGCGCACATCGCTGCCCTACCCGCCGACAGGAACGGCCAAACCGGGACGCGGGGGAAATCGCATACATCCGGCCCGGTGCCGGTTCGCCGGGGGGCATCGGGGTACCGGGGGGGACCGTCGGACCGTCAGGCCAGG
>Ga0182024_10012514_pt1 | contig 16772 bp, 17 predicted proteins | sample P32metaG_FD_120480 | JGI IMG/M metagenome (GOLD analysis project Ga0182024, IMG submission 120480) | Permafrost microbial communities from Stordalen Mire, Sweden - P3-2 metaG (Illumina Assembly) | ecosystem: Environmental > Terrestrial > Soil > Wetlands > Permafrost | place: Sweden: Stordalen... | reverse complement strand
GGGACACGACCGCCTGGCCTGATAAGAGCCTGTCCTCGTGCGCGAGTGACTCATGATTGGCCTGCCAGCTGTCTACTCACGTTCTCCAAAAGGGTCTTGACAAACATAGGAGCGTCGGATGGCCGCGTCGGCCGGGTCCTCCGGTCGCGCCGCCCGACTCCCGGCAGTTCCGGTCGGGCTGACGGCGTGAAACCGGGCGGCTTTGGGCGCAGCCAGATCATCAGGCGGAAATTTTGAAATGACCGCTTACGGTCGCCGGCCTTCTGATTCATGTCCCGGCTTGGCTCACTTCTTGGCCGTGTCAAAAGAGTCTTACCCCTTTTGTTCAAGCTCCGAGATCGCCCGTCTGCCTGGGTCGGCCTTGAGGCATACCCTGGGAGCAATGGCAGAGCGCGCCGTCTACGGCCTGATCCCTTCTGTGGATCCGCCCACCGTCCAGCACGTCTTGTCGATCGTCAGTGCTCGGAGCAAATGCGGCCGCCCCATCGACACGACCCTGCCAATTCCGAGGGACCTTCCGGTCTGCAAGACGTGCACTCGCTTCGATGAGATGACGGGGGCTTTCGGCCGTACTCTCAGGGGGGTTCACCAGACCCCTCCCAGGTGGGCTGTCGGGCATGACAATCGGTAGAAACGGGACTGTGATCTGGTGCAATTCGTCGGCCTGCCGTAGCTACCTAACGATCCCACTGGCGTTGATCGACCAGCCAGCCGAGAGCCAACGCCGTTGGGCTGCTGGGGAACACTGGACGACGGACCTCGCCAAAGGCTTGGATTGGTGCTCGAGGCACCCTCAGACACAGTCAGTGGCCCGAACCTGAAACTGACCCACTGCCCAAAGGCGATCAGCACGGATACTCGAACGCCATCCTGAGCCAACCACCGGGATCTCCGATCGCCCGCTGCAGGCGTGTTTCTACTGTCCGTCACCGGGCGGTCGGCTACAAGCAATGGCGAAGCGGTTTGGTCACCGGAGCCGGGCGGCGTAACGGGTCGGAGCGCTAGCCCTTGGTGGCGGCTCTGAAGGCGACGGGGTCGAGCAGTTCATAGAGCGTGCTTTCGAGTTTCGTCTTCCTCGCGGACGAGTAATGATGAGTGAAACGACGACCGGGGGCGGCCAATCAACCTGCACCGCCCCTGTGTCGGAGTTCTCGGCTGTGACCACAAGCTGTCGTACCTTGCCACCGAGGTTGGCGACCACAAGCTGGTCGGCTATCGGTTTCCAGGGAATGGTTTCTCTCCGATGCGGACGACGCGAAGCGGAACCGGGTCAGCCGACCAGGTGTCGGTCGATTTCGAGTTCACGGGCGAGGGCGCGGTAGGCCTCGGCACCGGCCGACAATGGCGCATGTTGCAAAATGCAGCGCCCGAGTTCTGGGGCTTCGGCGAAGCGGACACATCTCCGCACTGGAGGCTCGAGCACCTCCAGCCCGTAGCGTTCCTTCACGTCGTCCAGCACGAACCGACCGTGAATCGTCCGCTCGTCGTACAGGGTGTTGATGATCCCACGGACTCTGAGGTCGGCATTGGCGAACATGCGCACGTCGTCGACCATCTCGAGCAATTGCCCTACGCCCCGGCTGCAGAGAGTCTCGCATTGCAGAGGAATGACGACCTCATCCGCCGCGCACAGACCGTTGATGGCCAAGACACCGAGCGACGGCGGGCAGTCGATGATCATCATGTCGTACTTGTCGTGCAAGCTCTCCAACGCCCGGCGTAGGACGTGTTCGCGATCGGTCCGAGTGAGCAGGTACACCTCGGTGCTGGCCAGGTCGATGGTGGCGGGCAAGATGTCGAGTCCGTCGATGCCATCGACGGCGTAACGAGCGGCGGCCGCCTTCATTGTGCGCGCGAAGACGTCATGGAGCGAGCCGTGGAGAGAGGTGGGGTCGAGTCCGGCCGAATAGGTGAGGCATGCCTGGGGGTCGAGATCGATGAGCAGCACGCGATGGCCACGTTCGGCCCAGGCGAATCCCAAGGAGTGAACCGTCGTCGTCTTGCCTACACCACCCTTTTGATTCGCCACAGCCAACACTCGCGCCACGTGCCGCAGTCTAGGCACGAGGGACATTGAGAAAGGGGCGATTCGAGACATTCCCCATGCGAGACCACGCTGAGTGGATACCTCACTGCGCGTGATCCCGGTGTCCTGAAAAGTCGCGTGCTTTGGAGTACGTCGGCGACCGAGAGTGGAGTGCGTAAGGAGCCGGTCGAGTTCACACTGGCCGACGAACTTCCCGTGGCGCTGGACGCGAATATCTATCGCTCACGCGTTCTTGTCGCGAACAGAGAGTCTGATGGGTCTCACCGTGACATTCGCTCCGACCTGCCGTGGAAAACGGCGAAACCTTTGGATCTGAGCTAGTGCTGCGAGAACGAAAGGTCCATAGTTGTTATCGATGATGTTGTTAACGTGTCGCCTCGTCTCATAGCGAGGGTAGGTGCCTCCGGGTGCCGCCGGGACCGAGGAGGGGAGAGCCGTGAATTCCATGCCGTGGAAGATGTGGTGCACCACCGTAGTTTCCGTGGTGGTATTGCTCGGAGTGTCGGTCGGCACTGCGACGGCGAGCCCCATGGGCCGCGTGACGGCAGCACGACCGACGCCCGTCACACCGTTGGCACGGCCGCTGACGCCGGCACCACGGGTCACAGTGGCCGGAACGTGGGCAGCGTCGCCGGGGGGAGCGGCCGAGGCGCCGGCCGCCGCCGGTCATAGCACCTCACACCCGACCGTTACCATCACGGGGCGTCCGGCCGACTACCGGCCGAGGTCCGTCACGGCGCCGCAGATCGCCTACGGCAGCCCGTGCTACTCCGGCAACTACTCCTTCTTCCTCACCAACGGCACACGCCATTACGAGGACGTCACGGTCGACGGCCAGTTCCTCATCGAGCTCCCCCCCTACGCGGCCACAGTGGTGTGTGGGACCAGCCCCGACGGGGCCTCGTTCACTGCCTACTTCGGCCTGCTCGATGATCCCGGCGCCAGCCTCCGGGCCACCTTCGCCGGCGTGGTGGTGGCGCGGCCCACCGTGCAGATCACGGGGACGACACCCAAGTTCTCACCCAGCACGGTGAACGCTCCGCAGATCGCCTACGGTAGCCCGTGCTACGCCGGCAACTACTCCTTCCGTCTCGTCAACCAGACGACCAACTGGCAGACCGTCACCTTCGAGGGCCAGGGTCTGGTCACCCTCCCGCCCATGCAGGCGACAGTGGTGTGCGGTGCCAACTACGGCGATTTTCCGTTCTCGGTGCAGCTCGGCCTCACGAGCAACCCCAACGCCGTGCTGACGGCCAACTTCAGCTGACGTCCCCGACGCCGCCCGTTGTCGGACCGGTGGCGGCGGGGGCTCGGACAGTTGAGTCACTGCGGGCTTGATCCTTTGTGCCCCAAGCGCGAGGGTTGTCCGACTCCGTAGTCTCTGCAGCAGCTGAAAAGAGGACATGATGGGGCGGATCGGGAACAGGTAAAGAGGTGGTTGGGTCCTGTTGTCGTAGAGGGCATGGACACCGCCCGTGCCACATCATCCGATCTGCTTGTACGTGACCGGCTCACCGTGCTGCTCAGACCGCTACAGATCGACGGCTCCGGGTGCGATCAGGGCGAGCCGAGGCACGCGATAACTGCGCAATTTGCGGTCGTAAGGTATATCTATGTGTCGCGCCCTGGATGTGCCGCTTGCGCGTGGGGTCTGGAACCGGCCACGAGGCGAGAAGGCATCCGGTATTCGCGGACAGGCGGGTTCCCTCGACGGTAACTCGGGTCACAACCGCGGGGCCAGTGGTTCAGTGCCCGATCCCAACGCCGCTGACGGCACGGGGACCGGGCACGACGAGCCCGTAACGGTCCTCAGCTGCCTCCTGCCACGAAGGCGGTGACGATGTAGCTGGCGCGGCGGTCCAGGTTGTTGCGGGCCCGGTCATAGCGGGTGGTCGTCCTGGGATCCGAATGACGTGCCGCGATCTGGACGTCTCGAAGTGGCACCCCGGCATCGAGGGGTGATGAAGCTGTGGCGAAGCGAGTGCGGGGAGATGTGCTTGGTGATCCCGACGCCCTTCGCCAATCGGTTCCGGGTGGCCGCGTGGCGATTCAGGCGACTGCCCGCCTGGGTGAGGAGCAGCGGACCCGAGACCCTCTCGCCGGCGGCCAGATCCACCGCCCGTGCCACGCGTGGCGGCAGGGGGATCACGGCCAGCTTGGAGCCCTTCCCGAGAACGGTCATGGTGCGATGACCGCGCTCGAGGGACAGAGCTTCGATATTGATTGAGCATGCCTCAGACACCCGCAGGCCAAGCAGCCCGAGGAGACAGGCTGGGGCGTGGTCCATCGGCCCTCCGGCTGCCCCTTGGGCGATGAAGGCACTGAGCTCCATGCGGTCGAGGCCCAAGGTGGCCGCCTCGGTGTCGATCTTGGGTCGTCGGACGTACTCGGCCGGCGAGTGCTCGATCAGGCCGTCGAGCACGCAGATCCGGTAGAAGCCGGCCACCGTCGACAGCCTCCGCCCGATGGTGGCCCGGGCCAGACCCCTTTTCCTCCATGGAGCGGGCCCACAGTTCGATGTGGCCCCGCTTGGTGGCGAAGACCTCGAGATCGACCGAGGCGCACCAGGCAAAGAACTGGCGTAGGTCGCTCACGTAGCTCTTGCGGGTCGGCCCCGAGTAGCGGGCCAAGAAGCCGGCCACGACCAGGCGGGCCTCGTCGAACATTGGCGGGGTGGGCATGGTGATGGCGGTGTTGGACATGAAGGGACCACCTCCCTGGTCGTTTCGTTGGTTCCCTCCATCGGCCAGCTCCGGCTGGCCTGTGACCAGCAGCCCTCGATGGGCGGCATATCCCGCAGTATTGGGGGCAATGGCCGGCATATCCCGAGTTCCTGGACGCGATCACCGGCATATCCCGCCGTTTTCGGATCTCGCCGCTCGGTGTCGGAGCGGTGCGCCCGAGCTGGGCGGCGGTTGGTCGTGGGCCGAGCTTTGACAGCACGCCCGGTGCGCAACCATCGCCTACCGGTGACTTCAGGGGCTGCTGTCACGGGGCGTCGATCGGTCTCCAAACATCAGTTCTCGCGAATATCAATCAGGATGAAAAGGTGTTCTCTGGTGCAAATCCACCGCTGAGCGGTTGGAACTCGCTACCGTCGGACATATCCGGATTCTGGCCTGACTTTCCGGTAGCGGGACCACGTTGTCGTGTCGGCCAGATTTCGGACCAGAGAAACGGCGCGCCCCGCTCCAGAGGGGTGATGGACCGCTCTGTTACGAGCAGGGCGGAGATCACCGTCACTCCTTCACGGGACGGCCGCGCCACCCCTTGAACCTATGAGAGAGAAGGGATGGCCATGACCATCGTAGAACGTGACCGCACTGTCATCGGTGGAGTCGACACCCACCTGGACATCCACGTGGCCGCCGCCTTGGACCCCATCGGTGGCGTGCTCGGGGTGGAGTCGTTCGACGCCGGCCCCCGGGGCTACAAGGCCATGCTCGAGTGGATGGGCGCCTTCGGCACGGTGTCCAGGGTGGGGGTGGAGGGCACCGGCGCCTATGGAGCGGGCCTGGGACGGTTCCTGCGCAAGGCCGGCGTCGAGGTCATTGAGGTCGACCGCCCCAACCGCCAGGTCCGGCGGACACAGGGCAAGTCGGACCCGGCCGACGCCGTCGAGGCGGCCCGGGCCGTGCTCTCGGGTCGAGCAACGGGCGCACCCAAGTCTCGCGACGGCAATGTCGAGGCCATCCGGGCGCTGCTCGTGGCCAAGCGTTCAGCCCGCGACGGGCGTCTGCGGGCCATCCACCAGATGCGCCAGCTGAGCTACACCGCCCCCGATCAGCTCCGGTGCCGCCTGAAGGGCCTGTCGATCAAGGCGTTCATCTCCGAGGCGGCCGCTATGCGGCCCCGGGCCTCGGGCGACACTGTTCTCTACGCCGCCAAGGTGGCCCTGGACAGTCTGGGACGTCGCGTGCTCGATCTCGAAGACGAGACAGCCGGTCTCGACGAGCTGCTCGACGAACTGGTGAGGGCCACGGCGCCGGAGATGCTCGAGCTCTTCGGTGTCGGCATCGACACGGCCGCCACTCTGCTCGTCACCGCCGGCGACAACCCCGAGCGCCTGCGCTCGGAAGCCGCCTGGGCGCATCTGTGCGGCGTGGCGCCCATCCAAGCCTCCTCGGGCAAGGTCACCCGCCACCGCCTGGACCGTGGCGGCGACCGTCACGCCAACCAGGCCCTGTGGCGCATCGTCATGACACGTATCGCATGGGACCCGCGATCGCGCGAATACATGGACCGTCGGACGAAGGAGGGTCGGTCCAAGCGCGAAGTGATCCGGATCTTGAAACGCTATGTCGCCCGTGAGGTGTTCAAGCATCTACCTCGCGGCTAGATCTCCGAGCGGCGGACCTGGCTCAGCGAATATCTGCCGCCCTTCGGGACTGGCTTTCGCACGACACGCCGGCCTGCCGCTCGGAACCATCGCTTGGACAGCGTCGACGCACGGCCTGATAAGAGCTTGCCCTTGACCCTGAGTGGCTCATGATTGATTCGCCTGTCGTTTACGCCCCACGCACAAGGATCAACCCTTGACAAACATAGGAGCGTCGTGCGGTTTCTCCCGCAGGCTCCCCTTGCAGACCCCCACGCCAAGCGGCACCTATTTCGCGGTCCACTGAAATACAACTTTCAGTCGGTATCGCCAATTCTCGGTCGCGTCGCCTTCTCTTCGCGAGTGCCCCGTGTAGCAGCACTTATGGGACAGCCTGATCGACCGTCTCTGACTGGTCTTGAGCGCCAGCTCTCAGCCCTCTGTGATCACAGATCCTCGGCGCGAATCGGACCGATCGAAGACTGGCACTCCTTGTTCATCGGACATCAAGCGCCTGTACGCACTGGGTTTCCGGTATGCGTCTCCCATCGTCTCACGCCCTCGGTACTCCCTGAGTGCGTCCAGATTGAGAGTGACAAAGTAGACGTCCTCACCATCGCCTGCCTCGAAAATGAGCTGGTCACGAGGTTGACCATTCGGTTGACCATTCTGTTCGAAGACCATTCCGTCAAAGACGCTGGAATGGCCATCTTGATCGGGAGCCGAATAGTTCACCGTTGCGATCGCGGTCATATTTTCGAAGGCTCGGGACCGAAGCTGATAGGTCCGCTCGCCAGCCATGGGACAAGCGTTTGGAACCAGAATGAGTTCAGCACCGCCAAGCATCAGTTCACGCGCTGACTCAGGGAACTCTCGGTCAGCGCAGATCATGACGCCGACGTCGACGAATCCGCCCTCAATGTCGAGCCGAGCGACCTCAAAGGATTCTCCAGGCGTGAGGGCTTTCTCCATTCCCCAGTCACACGTATGAACCTTGGCGTAGCCAAGAACATCTTGACCATGCCGGTCGATTAGCAGGGCGGTGTTCCGAGGGGAACCAGGCCACCGCTCCAAAAATGTCGCCAAAATCGCCAAGTTGAGGTCGGACGCAGCCTTTCTGAATGCGCTCACCCATGGATCGTGACGGGCGATGGCCATCTCCTGCCACCTCGCCCGTCCAGCCTCGTCATCAGGGCAAGGGGCGTAACCGATTTGCCACATCTCTGGCAGGATTGCGATGTCCGCCCCCTCTTCGGCGGCCCTAGAACATACGGCCAATCCCTTTTCGAGGTTGGCCTGCGGATCGCCACTGGAGGCAGATTGACAGAGAGCCAGCCGTAGGTCGGTCACCACTCCATTATGCAGCCCGAAGACGGCACAGGTTTCTCTTGGGGTCCCCCACTACGCCGGGTACGGGCGAGTCGGAGCGTCTTCCGTGCTTGCTGGCGTTGCCTTGCTGCAATGCGGCACGAGTGGGGCAGTTTCCCTTCCTCAATCGGGCGCGTTTGGGGATAGGTCCGGAGCCGCTTAGGGAAGGCTGATTTGCAATTGGTCGATGCGTCTAAATGTTCGGGAAAGGCCCCGCCGAGCAATGAGTTCCCGATCCTCCAGTGGCGGGTCGAGGAGCATCACACGTGCGAGTACCTCCTGGGCTTCGACTCTCGCCAGCGACGCACCAGCGCAGAAATGAATCCCATGCCCAAAAGCTAAGTGACCAACCGGGGTCCTCGATAAGTCGAGTCTGTGCGGCTCTAAAAAGACGACGGGGTCTCGATTCGCCCCCCCTAGGCTAATGAGAACCTGAGAGCCAGATCCGACCGTTGTACCTCCGATGGTCACAGAACCTTTGGCCACTCTTGAAGTTAGCTGGATCGGGCTCTCGAAACGCAAGAGCTCCTCGACCGCTGCACCAAGATGCTCAGGGTTTCGTCGCAGCCAGCGCGCCTGATCGGGATTCTCATGGAGACAGAGCGTTGCGTTTCCGATGAGGTTCGCGGTGGTTTCGTGTCCCGCTGCGAGAAGCAACAGGATCATCATGATGGCCTCGTCCGACTCGAGGTCCGAGCCCTCATCCGAATTAACTATGAGAGAGGAGAGAAGATCGTCCCCAGGATCAATCCGGCGTTCGGCGACGAGAGGGACTATCTCGAGCATTGCAGCGAAAGCTGCACTGGCGCTGTCCGTCACTGTTTCCGTGCTGGCCAGTGGATCCAACATGGCGGTCATTCTCGGTGTCTCAGTCCTGAGCACGTGGGCTGTGTCCGAACCGACGTTGAGAAGCTCACATATGACGGCAAGCGGTACCGGGTAAGCCAGCGAATCCATGACCTCGAAGCTTTCCGAGTCTGAGATACCGCAGAAGGCTGCATCGACGATGGACTCGATACGGGGCCGCATCTGCTCCACCGCCCTCGGAGTTAGATGGCCGCTTAAAGCTCTTCGGAGTCGCTGATGGTCGGGCGGATCGCTAAAGAGAACTGACTTGGCCAAAAGCTCGCCTCCGCCACCCGCGACGTCGAGACGAATCGCAATAGCCGGATTGCTTCGCGGGTCCGCCGACCATTCGGGACTCGAGAGGACTGTATTCGCCTCTTGGTGAGCGACCACGAGGTGACAGTCGAGACCGGCCAGGTAGTGGACCTGGCTAAGAGATCTCATCTCATCCAGTGTGGGGTAGGGGTCCTCCCATGGGATGGGCCATGCGGTTTCGGCCGTCGCGCCACTCACCGCGTACGGGCCTTCAACGACCAAAACTCGGACTCCGCCTCTCCGAGCGGTGAGCCCGGGGGACCACCGTCGAAGATCTCAGTCATGATGTCGCGCATCGCGACCGTCGACCGCAACTCCGACATCACTGACAAGACGCCGAGATCAAAGCGAAAAAAGAACACCAGTTCTCGAGGCATATCCAAAGCCCGGATCACCTTCTTAGAAGGTCCGTTGACCGAATATTCGTGTTCCATGATGCGAGACATCATCTCGGGAACCCATGTAAATGGTTGAGGGGACAGATGCATCTCGTCACGGACTCGGTAGAAGTCAGCCATTTCATTCGGTGATGGTCCCTTGACGGGATCGATAGCTCCAACGTCAACGAAGCCACGCCAAAAAGCCTCTGCATCCCGGTGCAAGGAGGCTTGGTACAAGCCACGGTTCCGAGCCACCAACTCTGCATTGAAACGCTTGACGCAGCCGAAGTCCAAGAAGGTCACGGAACCATTGAGGTGGAAGATGTAGTTGCCGGGGTGAGGGTCGGTATTGAAGGCACCGAGACGCTGCTCACTCTCGTGAGCGAAGCGGTAGATCACCTCGCCCCAAGAATTTCGCAGGGACTGGTCCGCCGCAAGGGCGTCACTCCACATGAAGCCCTCGACGAGCTCTTGGGTTAGCACCCGGGCAGTCGAGACCTCAGGAATCACTTCGGGGATGTGAATGAAGGGATGGCCCCGATACGAATCGGCAAAGAAGGACTGATTCGACGCCTCCAGTCGGTAATCCAGCTCCTCGGTGATGCGCTCTGATATCTCGGCAGCAACCGCTTTGTTGTCGATCCGGGAGATCCCAGGGACAACGGAACGAACCATTTGCAAGAACACCGCCACCAGTTCTGCGTTGCGCAGGTCGGAACGGATTGCTTGGGCCACGCCTGGGTACTGCACCTTGACGGCTACCGCTCGACCGTCATGGAGACGGGCAGCGTGCACCTGTCCGATTGACGCCGCTGCGATGGGCACCGGGGAGAATTCGGCGAAGGCCCGTTCGGGTCCTTGACCGAGTTCGGAACGGATGACTTCGGCCGCGAGTTCAGTTGCCATCGGCGGGGCATTGGCCTGAAGACGGCCCATGGCCGCTTGAAATGCAGCTCGGTTCTGGGGTGGTACTGACGAACCGGAGGGTATGACCGAGAGCATCTGTCCGACCTTCATAAGGGCACCTTTGGAGTGTCCCAGCACCTCGACGTAGCGATCGGCACGGGTGGCATAGGCCTCGGGGTCGGATTTCCGTCGGCGCAACGAATCGATCACGCTCTCCCCGGTTGTGCGGGCTGCCAAGCGGAGGAGGGGAACTGTCCGGCGGACCCTGCCCATCGCAATGCCGTCGCCCTCGAGCCTCGGTCCTTCCGCCATGTGGCCTCCTTGCTTGACCATCGGCTGTCGATAAGTGTTTACTTACTGCGTGGCCGACTCGTCAAGTCCGACCAAAGAACGGATTGTTAAGGAGGCAATGCGTCTCTTCGGGGAGAAGGGATACAAGGGGGCGAGCATCACCCAGATCGAGGCGGCCGCCGGCCTGAGTCCTGGGGCCGGCGGGATCTACCGCCATTTCGCGTCCAAGGAGGAGTTGCTCGCAGCCGGCGTCCGCCGCCATTTAGAACGTCTGGACGCCCTTCGTGACCTCCGTCAGGTTTTCAACGATTTCGGAGATCTCAGAGCTGAGCTTTCGATAACGGCTCGCTATTTCCTCACCGAACTCGATAGCCAAACCGAGCTCCTGCGGATCCTCGTCTCCGAGAGACGACAGCATCCCAAGCTGCTGAACGAAGCCGTCGAAGAACTTTTCGCGTCGACCTATGAGAGCTTCGCCGAGTGGCTTTGCCAGGTCGCAGACTCCGACATCAGCGAGGAGAGAGCCAGGACGATCGCCGTGCTTTCGCTCGGTTCTCTTCTTTCCTTGCGGTTGCTTCGCAATGTCATTGGAGTGGAGTCTCTCTCAGTAGATGACGAATCCATCGTCCCGACCTGGGTCGACATGGTTGTCTCGCTCCTCCAGCCACATGAAGCCAAGGGCTGAGCAGATTGGCTGCGATTCCACTTAGACGGGGGATGGCAAGACTGTCCCAAAATGTTCAGAAGAGCAGAGATCGGCACGTATCCCACAACGCCGGGTACGGGCGAGTCGGAGTACGTCAGCAGGGGGTGGAACAGCGCCGGAGCGAACCGATCGGTAACACCGCGCAGCCTCGGAGGCTGTCACCCGATCGGACCGTCCGAACATGCCGGTTCCGGTGATGCACTGAGGAACTGGCCGGCAGGGTCGAGCGCTCGCAATCGCGCGCCGCCGTCAATACTGCGCAGCGCGCCACCCAGGCATTCTCAACCGGCACGTCCAGCGCCGGCAACTTCGATGCATGAACAGGCCGGTATCGCCCTAATCTCAAGCGGCTTGGGCGTCTGGGTCTGGTTTGTCGACCGCTGCCCGGACGACAAACTCCCTGGTCTCGCCTAATCTTTCGTCAGGTCGGGAGAGGGGAGGGTCGGTGGCTTCTACTGAGAACGTCACGGTGCTCTTCACCGACCTCGTCGGTTCCACTGAACTGGCCTCTGCGCTCACTCTGGAGGCCGCGACCGAGCTGCGCCGGAAGCACTTCTCCATGCTTCGTCAGGCCATCGCCGCGTCAGGGGGGACCGAGGTGAAGAACCTGGGTGACGGGGTCATGGTCGTGTTCCCAGTCGCCTCCGCTGCCCTGTCATGCGCTGTGGCCATGCAGCAGGCCGTACACCGGGACAACGCCAGAGCGGAGCGACCTCTGGGACTACGTATCGGGCTGAGCGCCGGGGAAGTGAGCAGGGAGACAGACGACTACTTCGGCGACGCAGTGATCGAGGCGGCCCGTCTGTGCGCGCAGGCCGACGGCGGCCAGATCCTGGCCGCCGATCTCGTGCGGGCGTTGGCTGGTAGACGCAGCCCGCACGCCTTTTCCCCGCTGGGAGCGATCGAGCTCAAGGGATTGCCCGAGCCCATCGAGACACTCGAGATCGGCTGGGAGCGGCTCAGCGATGTCGGAGCGGCCGCAGGAGCGATGCCATCGCCGTCACGCCTCGGCACCGGACCTGTTATCGGGGTAATCGGACGTGACGCCGAGGCCGTCTTGCTGGCCGACGTGTTCAAACGGGTGGCGGCGGGCGAGGGACGGGAGATCGTTCTGATCTCCGGGGAGGCGGGCATCGGCAAGACCACGCTTGCCAACGAGGCGGCGCGCGCCGCTTTGGAGGCGGGTGCCACTGTGCTGCTGGGCTGCTGCGATGAAGACCTCGGTGTCCCCTACGGGCCGTTTGTCGAGGTCCTCTCGCACTATGTAACCCACGCATCTGAAGAAGCCTTGCGCACACATGTGCAATCTCTGGGCGCGGAGCTGGCCAAAATTGTCCCCGCACTCCAACGACGGCTGGGGGAACTGCCCCCACCCCAGAGCGCCGACCCCGACACCGAGCGTTACCTCCTCTATAACGCGGTGGTCGGACTGCTCGGCCAGGTGTCTGAGGACAAGCCACTCGTCGTTGTCCTTGACGACCTTCAGTGGGCCGACAAGCCCAGCCTCCAGCTACTGCGGCACGTGGTAGCGAACACGACACCTCTTCGCCTGCTCATCGTGTGCACATATCGCCACTCGGAGCTGTCGAGCCCCCACCCATTGACCGAGGCCCTGGTTGCACTACGGCGCGAAACCGGAGTGAGCCGCATCGCGCTCTCCGGCCTGGATGACACCGGGGTACTCGCCTTCATGGAGGCCACCGCCGGTCACGACCTCGACAACGACGGGGTGGAATTGGCTCATGCGCTGTATCGCGAGACCGACGGCAACCCGTTCTTCGTGGGTGAAGTGCTGCGCCACCTTGCAGAGACCGGTGCCATCTATCGGGACGACACCGGACGGTGGGCGGCCGGCGCTGACCTCGAAGGGATGGCGATGCCTGACAGCGTGCGCCTGGTGATCGGTTCCCGGGTGGCCCGCCTGGGCAAGGCCGTCAGCGGGGTCCTGCCGCTCGCCGCAGTGATCGGCCAGGAGTTCGACTTGGATCTGCTCGCCCGCGTGACCGAGCGGACAGAGGATGAACTGCTTGATCTCCTCGACGCCGCCACCGCCGTCGCACTGGTACGCGAGGTGCCGAGCGCCCCTGGCCGATATTGCTTCGCCCACGCCCTCATCCAGCACACCCTGTATCAGGACATGGGCGCGACCCGACTAGCACGGGCCCATCGCCAGGTGGCTGAGGCCATAGAGGCCATCGTGGGGGACCGCCCCGGTCCTCGAGTTGGCGAACTCGCGTATCACTGGTTCAGCGCAACCCAACCCGTCAACACCGCCAAAGCGATCAGCTATGCCCGCCAGGCGGGCGAGGCTGCCCTGGCCGCGCTCGCCCCCGATGACGCCGTTCGCTACTTCTCCCAGGCGCTTCAGCTCGTCGAGCTGGCACCGGGCATCGACCCGCTCTTGGGCTGTGATCTCCGCGTCGGTCTAGGCCAGGCCCAGCGTCAGGCCGGCATCTCGGCCTTCAGAGAGACCCTCCTCCATGCCGCCCAGCGAGCCAGCGGGCTTGGCGCCACTGACCAATTGGTTCAAGCCGCGCTGGCGAACAATCGCGGCTGGTTCAGCGCCAGCGGAGTCATCGACATCGACAAGGTGACCGTGCTGGAGGCCGCTCTAAGCGCACTGGACGACGGCGACAGTCCAGAGCGGGCGTTGACCCTCGCTACCTTGTGCAACGAGCTTAGTTTCGGACCGCTCGAGAGACGCCGGGCCCTGGCCGACGAGGCCAAAGCCATGGCCCGACGAATACCAGATCCAGCCACCCTCACCCGGGTGCTGTGTCTGCTCAACAACCCCCTCCAGATTCCCTCTGCTCTACAAGAGCGCATGGCCGACACAACCGAGGCTGTGGCGTTGGCCGAGGTCTTAGGTGATCCCGAGGCCTACTACCACACAGGGAGCAATAACCAGGTCAATGCGATGCAGGCCGGAGACTTCGATTTGGCCGCCCGCTGTCTGGAAGACCTGCGGACGCTGAGCAACAGCCTGCGACAGCCGACGCTCATGTGGATGACGGCGTTTAAGGAGGCGGGTGCCGCCATCATGGCCGGTGACCCCGAACGGGCTGAAAAGCTCGCCACTGCCGCCTTCGAGATGGGCACTGACTCCGGCCAGCCGGACGCTTTAGCCATCTACGGATCCCAGTTGATGTATGTTCGCCATCAACAGGGACGCTTGGGCGAACTCGTACCGCTAATCAACCAGGCCGTTACTGAGAACCCCGGCCTCCCAGGGTTCCGCCCAGTCCTCGCTGCCGCGCATCTCGAAGCGAGGAACAACGCTACCGCGCTCGACCTGCTTGACGCGGGTGCCGCCGATGGGTTCGCCTCGCTACCGCTCGATTTCATCTGGATGATGGGCGTCACTTCTTATGCCCTGGTCGCGGTCGAGCTGCGCGCTACTGGGCCGGCCGAGAAGCTCTACGACCTGCTCGCCCCGTATCACGAGCAGGTTCCCTTCATCGGCACCCTCGGGTTCTTCCCGGCCGCTTTGGCTCTCGGCGGGTTGGCCTCGGTCCTCGGCCGCTACGACATGGCCGAGGCTCACTTCACTGCCGCCACCGAGCTCGCCGCCCGGGGTGTGATGAAGTTCTTCGCGGCGCGCACGCAGCTGGACTGGGGACGGATGCTGGCCGCTCAACAAAGGTCGGGTGTCTTCAACCTGGGGCGTGCATTACTCGAGGACGCCCGCCGTGCTGCCCTCACTCATGGCTACGCTGGCCTTGAGCGGTATGCGGTCGCGGAGTTGGCGAAGCTGGCGTGATCCTGCAACGCATCGATCGATATCAACGGACACCGACTCGCCGTGTTCGGTTTGCGGACCCCGACGAGACCGCCCCGAATATGCGTGGGCTGGATCCCTCGGCCCGTGGATCCGCTCCGAAGCCCCAGACGGGCGGGGTGGAGCTCACGGAGCAGGGCAGACGTAGCCTGAAACAGGTGTCGATGAGTCGATGGAGTTCCTGGGTTGCCGTGGGCGGGCTCGCCCTGCTGACCCTGGCGAGCGCCGCTTGGTCTGTCTCGACTTCGCCGAAGGGGACCTCAACCAGCACCGTGATGGCAACCAGCCAAGCCTCCGGCTCGACCCTGGACACCGCCCCACCGGGGGCCCACCTCACCGTAAGCCCGAAGACTGTCGGTCCCGATCAACCGTTTCGGCTCTCGGGAACTGATTGTCCCTCCGGCGATCAGGTCCTCACGGGACAGAGCTCGCCGGTCACGCCGGAGTCCAACGGGTCCTGGAGCGTTGTCGTCCGGGGCAGTCTACTTTTGGACACGATGAGTGTCGGCGCAGAGTGCGTCCAGAAGGACAGCAGATCCGAGGTGTTCAGCTACTCACCAGCACACATCCGTGTCACACCGCTACCTCGCGGAGCCCGAATCACCGTGAGTCCAGAGGTGGTTATAGTCGGCCAGTCGATCCGCATGTCAGGAAACGAGTGCTTCCCGAGCGACTATGTGATTCCCGATTCCACGGGCACCGTGAGTGCGGCGTACGGTACCTACCACGTGAGCATCGCCACCCCAGGGTCCGATGGGTCATGGAGCGCCGTCGTCCCCGTCATCGACGCAGCCCAGGTCGGCGACGTATCAGTCAGCGCCACATGTGTTACCGGAATCGACAGAGAGGAGCTGTTTTCCTACCCAGCAGTACACATCGAGGTGAACACGTACAGGCACTTGCACGTCACCCCGAGCACAACTATTCGTGCAGGAACAACCCTGACCATCACTTCAATAGGACCTTGCCCTTCGCAATCCCAGGCACAGGTCTATCTGCAATCTCCAGACAATCTCGCCAACGGAGTACCCGACGGCTTTGGACCGGACAATCCTTCGGGTGGTGAGTGGTCTGCAACCCTTCCCATTCCACCAGCCACAGCTCCGGGAAGCTATGTGCTCCAGGCCACCTGCCTCGGAGACCACACCTTCCTTGGCTACTACAGCGGCCTACCCATCACAGTCACGGCTGGATGACACCGTCGACTGGCCCAGGGTGCAGGGCGGCCAACAGGGCCAGGACGACCCCAATACGGTGCCCGGTATCACCCTGAGTCGGGCGGGCAACGATCCGTTGGCCACTGCCGATTCAGCCCGAAGGTGCGGGACTCGATTCAGACCTGACCCTGATTTCAACCGCTCAGCGACGGTGATCCCGAGCGGATCGCCACCTGGCCCGGCGAACCGGATCCGGTACAACCCGCCGACACAGATGGATTCCACAGCGCAGTCGGGATCCCCGATTATGTCGGGTGTCCCTGCAAGCTCAGCGGAACGACTGGAATCGGGCCCTTGACCGGATAGCTAGAGGGCTCCAGACTTACGCGCCAAGTTGGGGCCGCGAACCGGGGGTACAAATGATGAAGCAACTAACGAAGCGCCTTGCGGTGGTGTCTTTGATCGTCGGTCCGGTCGTCGGCGGCATGATCGGTCCGGCGGCCCCGTCCGGGGCGGCTACGGCCCTCCATGTGGTGATGTCCGCGATTTTTGAAACTCCCTAGAGACGATCACTGAAATTCCCTACCCCTGAGCGTCGGGTTGGGCCTGAGGGTCCACCAATGCGAGCGGGGCCCCTTCGAGGCTGGCGGTTCTCTACGC
>Ga0182024_10012513_pt1 | contig 16772 bp, 12 predicted proteins | sample P32metaG_FD_120480 | JGI IMG/M metagenome (GOLD analysis project Ga0182024, IMG submission 120480) | Permafrost microbial communities from Stordalen Mire, Sweden - P3-2 metaG (Illumina Assembly) | ecosystem: Environmental > Terrestrial > Soil > Wetlands > Permafrost | place: Sweden: Stordalen... | reverse complement strand
GCATGCCTTGCGCAGGCGGTTGCGCAGGTTGCTGCGCGAACGCGATTGGAGTGCAAACCATTCCGAACACGATTAGAAGACCCGCGATTGACTGGATGGAAACGGAACGTGGCATAAACATCCTCCTCTTCCCGGTCACCCCTAGCTTGTTGGGCGGAGTCTATATCAATTCCGAAATGCGAACAATGATTTGTGTCAACCAATGGGCCGAGGGAAAAATCATGTAGCACAGGAACTCCTGCCTGTGCGCATTTGTTAAGTTCAGCAAAAACCGCATAGGCAGGAGTGCTTTTGCGCCCTTGTTAAATCCAGCAAAAACCGCACAGGCAGGAGTGCCTGTGCTACTAAAACCCGCCCCGAACCGGTTTATTTCGCGGCCTGTTTAGGGTGCCACATGGCCAGGAATGAGAGGGCTCCTACATTGCTTTGCGATTCAATGGCTTAGAGCGACTCAAAAAAGTGGTACCAAATTTCCCAGAGTACAGACGTACTATTGGTTTTGATACTCCTGAGCCATTGGCAGTACTCGCCCCTTGCAGCAAACTTGCCTCGTCCCAAACTTATGCCAACCGTAACCGAAGTCGACGCACTGTTAAAAGCACGAGCTGAGATCGATGAACAGCTCCGCAGGCACAAAAATGCCATGACGGTGCTCTTCACCGACGTGGTTGGCTCGACTCGATTCTTTGAACGCAATGGCGATACAGCCGGTCTGGTAATGATTCATCGTCACGATGAGCTGGCCACCAGCGCCATCCAACAATTTGACGGAAAAGTGGTCAAGACCATCGGTGACTCGGCCATGGCTGAATTTCCGGATCCCGGATCGGCCGTGCGCGCAGCCGTGGAGATCGAGCGGCGGTTCCTCAAGCTGAATCTTTCTCTGCCCGAGGAACAGCGAGTGGAAGTCCGCATCGGCATTCATACCGGCGTCGGCTTCCGCAAGGGAAACGATTTGTTCGGTGATGTGGTCAACGTAACCGCTCGCATCGTCAAGCGCACCGCGCCGGCGCAAATCCTGATCTCACAGGCAACGCACGATGCCATTGCCAAAGACACGGACCTGCATTGCCGTTGGCTGAACAAACTGACCATCGATGGCCGCACCGAAAAAGAGGATATTTTCGAAGTGGTGTGGACCGACTTGGACGCCTATCGCGACGTGCAGGACAGGATGGCGGCATCCTCCAACATTCCGCCGCGATATGAAGTCCTGTCACAGATTGGAGCCGGCGGAACCGGCATCGTCTATAAAGTTCGCGACCTTGAGACCAGCGAAATCGTAGCCCTGAAGATTCTCAAGCCCGAAATTGCATCCGATCCCGACGCGCAGGAAAATTTCAAAAGAGAATTGTGCCTGGCCCGTAAAATCACGCACAAGAATGTTTGCCGAATCCATGAATTCAGCCGCCTGAACGGAATCGCCTACACTTCCATGGAATTGATCGAAGGCGAGACCTTGTCGTCACGGCTAAATCGCATGGGATCGCTGCCTGTTGACGAGGCCATCGAGATTGCGCGGCAAATTTCCGCGGGGCTGCGAGAGGCTCACGCACAAGGAATCGTGCACCGCGATTTGAAGCCTGGAAATATCATGCTGGACCGCAGCGGCACCGCGAAGATCATGGACTTTGGCATCGCGCGCATGGTTCAACGCGACGGACCAATGACCGGAACGATTGTGGGCACGCCAGCATACATGGCGCCCGAACAGGCCGAACTCAAACCGGTGGGCCCGTGCACGGACATTTACGCGCTGGGGCTGGTGCTCTATGAAATGATCACCGGCGTTGCCGCATTTAGCGGAGACACTCCGGTGGCCGTGGCCATCAAGCAGATTCAAGAGTATCCAAAGCGGCCGCGCGAAATCATGCCGCAGCTGTCGCGACGAGTGGACTCGGTCATCATGAAGTGTCTGCAAAAGGACCCTGCAAACCGTTTTCAGTCCGTGGACGAATTTGAGGTCATCCTGGTAAGGGCCGCGAAAGCCAGAAGCGCGAGTCCCTGGGAGACCGCGGTCAACCGCTGGCTGGCGCGCGCCGAATCCGAGATTCGCAACCGTTTGCAACGGGGCGCAGACAATTCCATATCTTTTTTCGAGCGGCAGGACTGGCGCTCCCTGCTGCAAATTAAGGAAGAGCCCCAGGCCATGCTGGGCGTGGCGGGAATGATCGGGGCCTTGATCGTTTTCCTGTTCGTCGGCGGATGGAAGGTGCGCGCGATCAGTGCGCAGACCTTGCCACCAGTCGTAAATCAGTATTCTCTTTCGCCGGTTGCCGCAGTCAGCCATTCTGCTCCCATGCCCACTATGCTGTCGGCGCAGAGTTCCGTGGACCCAATCGCATCGCACCAGGTGGATCTGTACGAAAATCTCAAAACGGATAACGCCAAGGCGCCGTCCTCCAATTCCGGATCGCCGATCCAGAATCTTGCAACTCAGCCTGTTGCACAGGCAAATGTCTCGCTGGATCCGGCGCAAACTGCGACACGCGTCAATCGCCCGTCACTGTGAAGCAGCCCAAAGCGAAGTTAAAGGCTGCGCCCTCTGGGCAAACGCAGCTGTCCGCAAGTTCCACTCAGCCTGACAGTGCAGCAACGGCCGACGCGTCATTAGCATCCGCGCTGGAGACGGCGAGCAGTGCATCGCAGCCAGGCAACGCACCCGAGCCGGTCTTTGAAAAAGCGTACGCGGGCAGCGAGATAGCGCCGAACAGCGTGCCGGCCAAAGTAGTGCAATTGTATTTCGAGGTGGGCACGTTCAAGGAAGAAGCCTGGGCCAATAGCGCGGTGGACAAATTGACGCAACTCGGCTTCCACGCCGTGGTCGTGCACAAGAATCTTCTGTGGTCACAGTCCTATCACGTACACGTTGGCCCTTACAGCAACCAAAAAGATTTCGCGGATGCCCGGCTAAGCCTGACTACGCAAGGTTTCAAAGCGCATCCGGTAAATTAATTTCCGCTTTCACAGCCTGCGGAAAAACTTGCACCATGTCATTCCGAAGGGCGGGGTTTGCCCGAGAAATCTGCTGTTTCTTGGAAGCCGAGAAGAAAAGCAGATCCCTCACTTCGTTCGGGATGACAAAAGCTACTTTTTGCCAAGCCTGTTCAGTCAAAAATCAGATTATCCAGCGCGCCCTTACTGGTCTAATTTTCGAAGGTCTCGAAGGCCAGATTGTCCTCGCAGATGTCTTCCAAAATGTCCCACTTGGGCTGCAGCCGAAAGCTCATCTGAGCCGTCCAGGGTTTCGGGTAGGCCTTGGGGTCGTCGAAAGTGAATTCGACTTGCAACGTCTTGTCGTCCACGCGATGGATGCGCTCCACAATATGCATCTGGTCGCTTTCCGGATGGCCCAAACGGTCCAGCCAGAGTTTTCCATTCATTCCGATGGTGTCAACGACTAGCGTGTCGCCTTCCCAGCGTCCGATGGAGTGGCCGTTGTAGGTGGGTGTCAAATCGTCAGGGTGCTTCCGCCCGTCAATAAAAATGTGACGCACGGTGTGGTCGGACTCAAAAATTTCAATCACTTCTTTAGGCGTCTGCACAATTTGCATGGGAAAGAGCTGCAAATAGATATACGGCATGCCCGGCGGAACGCATTTGTAAACCATATCATTTGTTTCAGAGAGCTTGACGCCTCGTGGTCCCTGCGATGGCTTTGCGGCATCGAACTGCGCCTTCCCCCACGGGGTCATCGGCGGGTCGCCCTTGCTGAACGAAGAGAAGTCATAGTTTCCGCGCATTGCATTCCAGACTCCGGTAAGGTCGGGGGTCGCGGCCGCGCCTTGCGGCTTTACCGCGGGTGATTGGGGGGGAGGCTGATTGTTGTTTTGCGCGCGTATTGCAGTTGAAAAAAGCAACGCTGCCGCAAGCATCCCCAGAGCGAACGCGAGACGAATTCGCATCATGGAACTCCTCCTTCTGACACGTCTGAAAACCGGATTTACTGATATGGGGTTTCTGACTGGGCATAGTACGCTTCCGCGCTCCGCGGCACAACAAGTTTGGTGACCAAATTGCTGACAAGGTATTGAAATTCCGATTTTAATTGCGCCGACGGCCCGCCAGCTCTTTCGGATTTCGCGCACCGCGCAAAACCGCCGGCGGGACGCCGGCGCTACTAAACGCCCGAATCCTCCAAAGTAAGAATCGCGAGGACAGGTCATTAGCCTGTACGCTTCTGGACCTTCCGTACAGTAGGCTGCGCGCTGCCTGCACCAATAAGCTACAGAACTAGATGCTTTCGCGACAGAGTGAAGCGACCGGCGATTGTGTTCAGGAGCCTAGATTCATGCGCAAATTCATGGCAATTTTCGGTCTGCTTCTATTCGGCGCGCTTGCTAGGCCCGCCGGAGCAACCACGCGATACGTATCGCAAAGCGGCGGAACGTTCAGCGGCGGCTCAGCACGCAGCGGCCAAAATGCCATTTCCGTGTCTGCCTTCAACTCGTCCAGGAGCTCGCCGGGCGACGTGAATTACCTCTGCGGAACGATTAACACCCCACTGACCCCACAGGGCAATGGCGCCAGCGGTAGTGTGGTCACCATCCAATTCGACACCGGTGCAAATATCACTGTCTCGGCCTGCGGTTCCAATGGTTGCATCTATCTAAGCGGCCTGAGCTACTACCTGATCGATGGCGGCACGCCATGCGGCTACGTAAACGGCGTGGACACGGCCTGCAATGGATTTATCCAGGCGACAGGCAACGGGACCGGTCACGGAAGTACTTCGTCCATCGGCATCCAGATGTACAGCGGCGGCAGCGCCTCCAACATTGAGATTCGCAACCTGGGCATTTACAACATGTATGTGCACACCGGAATGCCCGGAAACGACACCGTTTCCACCAATCAATACTATTGCATCCACTTTTCAGGAACCAATGACGTGGTGCACAACCTGGTGGAGCACGACTGTTCCGCTGGGTTCGTGGGTGAAGTGACCAGCGCTAATATTCAGTTCTACAATAACCACATTTATAACATCAACTGGGGCCTGTTCGCCTCGGGCAGCTTCAATCCGGAGACCATCACCAATTGGAGCGTTCACGACAACGACATCCACGACTGGGCCAACTGGGACGTATCCTCCACCGGCAACCACCATGACGGAATCTTTTTTGCCGGCAACGATGGAACCGCCTCCGACGACGACGGCGCGGACATTTACAACAACTACATTCACGGACACACTTCGGATTGCCCCAACAACTGCATGACGGCGTTTATCTACGTCCGGGATTCCAAAAATATTCGCGTGTACAACAATCTGCTTGTGGCCAACTCCGGCGACTTCATGTACAACGGCTTCCTGTTTTTTGAAGTGGTGGGTTCCAATCTTACGGGAATTCTGGCCGCAAACAACACCATCATCGGCGGCAACACGGGATTTGGAAACGGGAGCTGCCTGTATGCGGAGGGCGTAACCGGCGCCACGATTGAAAACAACTTGCTGAGCAATTGTCCGGTCTTGTTGTGGGGCGTGAATGGAAGCAACTACTCGACTCTCAACAATAACGTTTACCAGAACTCTCCCTTGTCCAATTCCTGGCAAATTGGCGGGTCGGCGGGCGGTGGCGGATCGGTTTACAGCACGCTGGCGGCCTGGCAATCGGCTACGGGAGCGGAGAGCAATTCGAAAGCAACCAGCGGCAGTCTCAATCTGAGTGCCACGTTTCAGCCGCAATCGGGCTCGGTTGCCATCGGAGCAGGCGCAAATTTGACCAGTCTCGGAATTACGGCACTGGATACGGCCAAGGGAGGAACTTCCCGCCCGGCATCCGGAGCGTGGGATGCCGGAGCATATGCGTTCGGTTCGGGCACGAGTTCCGCGCCAGCTCCGCCGACAAATCTGAAGGCTGTCGCTCAGTAAGCGCGTTCGCAGCGGCTTGATAATTGGCACTTCCGAAATCGGAAAGCACGCTGTACCCAAATGGTACACCAGGCCAGTTGTAACCGGCCCCGCTTGATCCTATTCTTTCTGTAATGCGCTGTCAGCAATTGGTGAATCTTATGATCAATCAGATCAAACAATGGGCTCGATTGGGAATCATCGTGCTGCTCCTTAGCGGCAGCATATTTTTTTCTGGGAGCATGGTGGGCGCGCAAACCAGTGTTTACAGCCCGTGGAGCAATGGCCCTTCCACCAGCCCTAGTTACTTTCCCCTAACCGTTTGGCTGCAAAGCCCTCCGAACATTGGGGAATACCAGAATATCGGCATCAATATGTTCCTCGGTTTTTGGGGCAGCCTGGACGCCGGGAGCATGACCACTTTTGGCAGCATGAAGATGCCCGTTGTGCCCACGCAGAATTCCGTTGGGCTCACTTCGCCGCAGCGCTCCTGGATCTGGGGCTGGGATCAGATGGATGAACCGGACAACGCTCAGTCCAATGGCAGCGGGGGATATGGACCTTGCATTACTCCGGCCTCGCTCATTTCCACCTACAACGGGTTCAAGGCCAACGACACGGCCAGTCCCGTATTTCTGAATTTTGGGCAGGGAGTGGCCAATACCAGCTATTCGGGACGCGGATCGTGCACCGGCGACACGGCCTACTATTCGCAGGCTTCGGCGGCCGGCGATGTTATCAGTTATGATGTTTACCCAGTAGCTAATTACAACGGCCAGCTGGAGATTGTGGCCACCGGCCTGGATAATCTCAAGGCCTGGACCACTCAATGCAATTGCGGAAAAAAAATCATCTGGAATTTTATTGAGACCACGCCATTCAACGGCGGGGCCACTCCTACCCCGTCGCAAATCCAATCGGAAGTGTGGATGTCGCTGATTCACGGCTCTCAGGGGATTATCTATTTCATGCACGTGCTTTCGCCTACCTTCCGGGAAGACGGCATTTTCAATTATCCGGCGTCAGTGGCGGCTGTGAAATCGATCGATGCGCAGATTACTTCGCTCGCGCCCGCACTGAATAGCGCGACGGTAACGAATGACGCTTCTGTTTCTTCCAGCGCCTCAAGCGTACCCATCGACATGATGGAGAAAAATTACGGCGGCTCGACTTACATTTTTACGGTGGCTCGCGCCAATGGTTCGACGGTGGGCAGCTTCACAGTTCCCGGAAATCCAAACGGAAGCGTCACCGTGCTGGGAGAGAGCCGACAGATTGCCATGAGCAACGGGCAATTCCAGGACAGCTTCGCGGCCTATGGCGTGCACCTTTACCAGCTTAGTACCAGCACCAGCGCGACTCCAGCACCGCCTACCAACCTCAGAGCCGTCGCGCAGTAAACTCTTACACTTCCGGTAATGCAAAACCGCGTCGTAGGACAGCCGCTCCTGGCTATCCTCGTTCAAAGCAGGGTTCAATGCGAACGGTGCAAAGCGGACAGTCCACCTGCGCCATCCTCGTTCGGCCTCAACGGCATAAAAGCGGACAGCCAAGAGTGGCTGTCCCACAAAAACTAGGTCAGGATACCCAAAAAGAATAGACAAGCCAGCAAAGCAGCGCGCCGACAGCAACTAACAAGAGTCCGGCTGAGCGTCGCTTGTTCAGGAAGAAAATAAGTGTGAGACCTGTTAGAGAAACCAGTGTCATCAGGACCGCCGAGAAGTCAATTACAGCGGACCACTTTTCTCCCGTGTCCCGACCCTTGTGCAGATCGTTCAGAACAGCGACCAGGCTGAACGGGCTGACCGTCAGGTCATAATTTCCAGTATCGCGATCGATGGTTGCATCCGCCTCGTATCCCGGCCCCTTGAACAACAGTTCGCATTGCTGGCCATCCACATGAACGTCGGACAAGGCGCCTCTGGTCCGATGCGTTTGGCGAAAATAATTCAGCAGTTCTTCTTTGGCCACTGCTCCGGGATCGGCAGTGTTTACCCAGGCCTTGTTCAGAGTGCCGTGGAACACGGCCGGGCGCTCGTGGCTGTCAAACCATTCGGCGTGATTCAACGTGAGGCCGGTCACCGCGAAAAAAAGAAGAAGTGCAAAGCTGAGCATGGAAAGGTAGGTGTGCAGCCAGCGCGCCAAATGCGCGAAGCGGCGTTTCCAATGCAAATACCGCGGGTCGAGCGATGGTTTGAGCGAAGGAGAGTTGTTGGACTCCTCGCCCGCGTTATTGGGAGATTTTGTGGTAATCAAGGGTAGCCGACGCAATCTCTACATCGCCCGGAAGCTGGAACTGTTTGGGCGAGCCGTTGAAATCCATCTCTTGATGCATCAATTGATAGGAGCCGTGCTCGCGCGCCGCTTCGATCATCACGTTGTATTTCCCAGCCTTCACTAAATTGCCGAAGTCATCCTTGCCGTCCCAACGGAATGTGTATTTTCCGGGAGGCCGCGTGGCGCTGGATACCGAATTTATAATGTGCGTGTCTTCGCTCATCGAGCGCGCGCTTTCTTCGCGGCTCCACGCGCGCAATTCGTTGAGGTATTTGAATTTTCCGAACCAAAGGGCGATGGTGCGCACCGAAGCGTGGTTTTCATTCTCAATCCACACGGCAACGTAGGGACGATGAACGCGGTAGCCTTCGATCAAACTCAGCTCGATGGTGATGCCCAGCTCATATTTCTGGTCCCAGGAAGAGGCGCCGGACTGCGCGGAAACTGTTTCGTAAGCCGCCGCGTGTTTTGGCGCCACCGCAGCACGCTGCGTAGCTGGTGCCAGGTAGGAATTCCACCCCGGGCTTACGATTCTCTCGCCGCTCTTAGTGACCAGCAGATATTCCACGCCCGGAGTTGCGGCCACGATTCGAGCGCTCTCCTCCGGAGTCAGCACCGAAAGCGCTGTGGCCAGCGCGCCCGCAACCGCTGGAGGCTGCGCGACGACCGTGGAGCTGATGATTTGGTCGGCAGTCATGCCAGTTCGAGGATCGACGATATGCGAATAATGACGTCCGCCAATCTCAACGCCGCGACGGTAATCGCCGCTGGTGGCAATGGTGCGGTCATGGATGGCGAGGCGCGCGATCGGGACGCCATTCTCGGTGTCCGATCTTGGATCGGAAACATCCACTGGCTCTTTCCAGTCGCCACGCACAACCAGGTCTCCCCCAATGTTGATGACCAATCCCTGCGCGCCGGATGCGCCCAGCGCGGCATTTGCTGCTCGCCCAGCAATGTAGCTTTTCACGAAGGAGTTCAGCGCAAGAGGAGCGTCGCTGGTATGCGTAGCGGTGTGATTCAGCGGATCGAGCCGCCAGTGCACTCTGCGAACGCTGGCCACGGCGGCATCCAATTCGGCCTGCGACGGAAGTCGATTCTCGGCGGCGGCCCGCTTCCAGACTCGATTGATGGTCTCAGCCGAAGGATCGAGAGCGCCATTCGTCAGCCCGCGCCATTTGTCGAACAGACTGAACACTTCAAAAAGTTCCGGGGAAACCGGAATGGGCTGATCCATGGTGCGAAACCACTTGCTGAATTCGCTGTTGGGATCCCAGGAGCTGAGGATGTGAGCCTCGCGGTCAATCTCCGCCAGAACCGCTTGTTCTGCTTTTTCCGACTGCGCTTCCGACGACGCCACAACCTTGATTTCCAGCGAGGTGCCCAGGACATTTTCGTATTGAAACACATACAGGTGGCCGCGCACGGCAGCCGGGGATGAACTGGCCATACACGGCGCCAGCAGCAGTATCACGAAAATAGCGGATGTGTATTTTATTGCAGACGTTCGCAACAAACAGTACTCTCCATTTCTCCTAATGGCCCAATGGAGTTTACACCGGCAACCTCCTCCTGACGAGTCCGTGAATTTGAAAATTAGCAGGCCGCGAAAACAATATTCCATTTTGTCATTCTGAGCGAAGCGAAGAATCTCTCTTTCTTTTTTCTGGGCTCAAACCGCCGAGAGATTCTTCGCTTCGCTCAGAATGACAAAAATGGCAGGACGCTCATTCCGTGTCATTTTTCAAAAGTGAATACTGCAAATGCAAGCCAAGCCGGTATACAATGCCGGGCAATTTGCGTACTGGCGCCGCAAACTTCCATCAAGAGCGAGGTTTCTCGATGTTGAAACGCAACGTGATGCGATTATTCCTGGCTGCCGCTGTTGCGGCAATTTTACTTTCCGCCCAACCCAATGCCTGCACGCAGAGCGCGCCTTCCGCGAAACCAAAGCCAAACCCTCCGCGCACGGTCCGGCTGTATGTATTCGATTGCGGCGTGCTGCACAACGCGGACATGGGGCGCTTCAATTTGAAGAAGGAAGATGTCGCCACCACGGACATGTCCATGGCCTGCTTTCTGATCGCGCATCCCAATGGAAATTTGATTTGGGATACCGGCGCGGTTCCCGACGATTCCTGGAAGCCCACGGGCGCAATGATCACCCAGCATGTGACGCTGCCGGACGGATCATCGCGCGACGCGGACCTGGACAAAACGCTTCGCGGGCAACTCGCGGAAATCGGCTACTCCCCTGCCGACATTAATTACCTCGCGCTTTCGCACTACCACTACGATCACACCGGCAACGCCAACGAATTTGCCGGCGCCACGTGGCTCGTGCCGCAGCTCGAACACGACGCCATGTTTGGGGGAAAAGCCTACGGCTCTTTGCAACCTTCGACCTTTTCGGCGCTGCAAAAAAGCAAGACGATCATCTTGAAGGATAACGAATATGACGTGTTCGGTGACGGCAGCGTCATCATTAAATCCGCTCCCGGCCACACCCAGGGCCACCAGGTTCTCTACGTGAAGCTTGCCAAAACCGGCGGCGTCGTGCTCTCCGGCGATCTGTACCACTACCCGGCGGAGAAAACTCTGGACCGCGTTCCCACATTCGATTTTAGCGGGGAGCAGACGCGCGCCAGCCGTAAGTCGGTCGACGCCTTCCTGAAGGAAAAGAACGCGCAGCTTTGGATTCAACACGATTTCGTGGGCAACGCCAAGCTGAAAAAATCGCCGCAGTTCTATGAATAGCACGGCCTTCAGCGGATGCAGATTGACGGCGGATTCCGTTTCGATGTGACTTGGTGGCGCAGTTTTTGTGGCGCCGGCGTCCCGGTGGCGGTTTTGCGCTGCGCATCGATTGCAGAAACCGCCGGCGAGACGCCGGCGCCACAAGACCACACAAAAAACAACGCCGCTGCAATGACGAATCGCAGCGGCGTTTAACTTTATTCGCGCTTGCATTGCAAAAAAGCTGACAAGCGATCTATTTGCGGTTACGACCAGACGGGCTTTACGCCCGGGCCGATCAGCATGGCCGGGTTTGCGCCCTTCCTGGGCATAAATTTCTGCGCTCGGCCATTGTCCACTTCGGCCGTGTACAGATTGCCTTCCTGATCCACGTGCATTCCGTGCACGCCCCAGAATCCGCCCGGGAAATCGCCGAACGTGCCCCAGGAGTACAGGAAGTTGCCGTCCAGGTCGTACTTGATCATTTTGTTTGTGCCGCGATCGAACAGCCAGAGATGGCGGTCGGCGGCTGCCAGATGCAGGCAATGTACGTCGGACGGCGGATCGCCCACTTTCCACATGTTTAGGAATTTGCCGTTGGTGTCGAATACCTGCACGCGATGGTTATTTCGGTCGTTGACGAAAACCCGCCCGCTGGGAACGTCCACGGCAACTCCGTGAACGCCGTTGAAGTAGCCGGGACGCGTTTCGTTGGGCGGAGTTCCCTTCATGCCCCAGTCCATTAGGAATTTGCCGTCCTTGTCGAATTTGGCGACGCGTGTGCCGACATATCCGTCGGCCACGAACATGGTGCTGTCGGGCAGCCATGCCAGGTAAGTGGGTCGAGAGAAGTGAGTGGCGTCGGCGCCCATCTGGTTGGGAGTCCCAATGGTCTGAACCAGCTTCTTCATATCATGGGTAAATTTGAAAATGGAGTGCCGGTAATCGTCCACCAGCCAGATATATTTGTCCTTGTCATAAGGATTAATGTAAATCGCATGTGGGCGGCGCAACATGCTGTCCCACTCCGGCCAAGTTTCCTTGATCTCTCCCTTGGCGTTCACTGAAGTGATGCAATTTGCCCACTTCCAATCCAAATTCTCCGTGCCGTGATTCGGGCCATCCAGCGGGCCTGGCGGGCTGGCTGACGTAGCATCGCGCCACGGCAGACGTCCGATAGGAAATCCCATGCTGGGCCCAAGTTGTGGAAGGTCAATTTCCTTAGGCCGTTTGATGTTGGGTAATTCGCCGCGTTGAAGAATGAAAACGCGGTCGGGATTCTCAGCGAAAATTCCTTCTCCCGATCCCCAGCTCCACGCTTCGTTGCCGGGCAACGCGGACAAAGCTTGCGGCCAGTTGGGGTCTACAGAGTAAGCCCCAAAAACGTCCTGCACGCCCTTCTCTCCCGGGACGGCTGCGAACGAGGTCTCCGCAGTCTTCGCTTGCGCCTGGGCAGCTTCGGGCGAGCCGAGCAGGCTCGTAACCACAGGAAGCGCAGCCGACGCCAGCCCAGTCTGAATCAATGCTCTCCTACTCATCTTGGATTTAGGATCCATGTTCACACGCTCCTTTTTCAAACACACCAAATCATACGGAATCTTTAATTGGGACCTCTCGTGTGCGCATGGTACGCCCGTCCCGCGCCAGACACAACAAATTTGCATTGACGAAGTGCGACCGCAAGATCGGAGAAGTTTTCGCGATCAGTGATTTTCTTGACAGGCATGAGCTAGTGAACTAGACTCCGCGCCACTGGCGGTAATCCCCACGGTCACGCAATAGCAATCGATAGGAGGGCGGCATCCATGAAAAACAATCGAACTGTTTTGGGCCGGTCATTTGTTGTGATGGGTGGGTTAGGCTTGTTGGCTTTCTGTGTGGGACTGGGGGCGCAACAAATCGCTGCGCCCAAGTACAAGTACGATGGCGACTGGCCGAAACCCATGCCCAACAACTGGAAGATGGGCGGCGTCACGGGACTGGCCGTGGATAAGGACGACAACGTTTGGGTGTTGGACCGCCCCAATGACTTGAGAGATATGGAGCTGAAGGCGGAAATCACGCCCAAAATTGCCGACTGCTGCACGCGGCCTCCCTCCATGATTCATATCGATAAGGGCGGCACCGTGATCGGCTCCTTCGATCCACCGCAAGGCCACGGCATGGCCGTCGACAACAAAGGATTCGTGTACATCGGCAACGCCGTGCACGGGCTGAACACGGTGCGCAAATACGATCCGAACACCGGCAAGCTGCTTGCGGAAATTCCTCGCGCGCCGGAATCGCAGGCGGGTGGAGGTGGCGGCGAGTTCGGCGCGGGTGATGAGGCGCCTGTCAACCACGCTCCCGGTAAAGGAGGCCCCGGCCCTGGCGGAACTTATCCGGTTATGGCGCGAGGGCGCGCGGCAGCCGACCCTGCGGCCGTAGCGGCGGCTACCGCAGCCTTCGTGGCGAAATATCCCCCGACGACGCCGATGATTGTGGGGCAGATCGAAGAGGTGCGCATCGACGATGCCGCACACGAATTGTATTGCTCGGACAGCTATTTGGGCGGGCGCGTGATGGTGTTTGATCTGGACACATTCGCGTTCAAGCGCGGCTGGGGCGCGTATGGCCACAAGCTCTCGGAAATAACTACCGACCCCAAGGATCGCGAATATACGCCCAATGGGCCGGAGCCGAAGGAATTCAGGGGCCACCTCACGTTGAATTTTTCGAAGGATGGCTTGGTGTATGCCGCGGACCGCGCGGCGAACCGCATCATCGTCACCAAAAAAGATGGCACCTATGTGAGAGAAATTGTCGTGGCTCCCTTTACTGCCGGCGGCTCCGCCGGCGGCGTGATGTTCTCGCCGGATAAGGGCCAACAATTCTTGTTCATCTCCGATATCAACAACAACCACGTTTGGTTCCTCAACCGCGAAGACGGTAAACAGGTCGGCCAGCTGGGAAGTATGGGCCAAAACGGCGGACTGTTTTTCGGACTTCACATGATCGCCACCGATTCCAAAGGCAACCTCTATACCGGCGAAGTATTTAACGGCGAGAGAGTGCAGAGATTCGTTCCTGTCAAGTAAGGTAGCCGCACTTTGCTTAACGCTTCCCCCATGGAAGCAGTATACATATTTCCATGTGATCGGGATCACGCATGCCTGGTGCCGCAATCACCGAATCTTCCGAACGGATTGTGCAAAATTGCAGGTGAAAGTAAAGGAGATTGTCATGCCTCCACTCACTACACCTACAGCGGCACTGGGATTTATGGTTGTTTTCTTTTTGGCTATGATGGCCATTCCGCTCTTTTTTGCGCGGCACCACCATCGCCTGCCACGGTGACCGCGCGACCAACCTGTGCGCGCCGGTGTATAGTACCTTCCGGAAATTAGTGTTCCGATGTCTCAGGAGAGTTTTTTCCGGAGGGGTAATTCATGACCAGACGCACACTAACGCTGATCGTTGCGGGCGTGGCCGCGATTGCATTTGCGACCGGCGCAATCGTCACCAGTAAAATGATTTCCGTACAGGCCGAGACCAAGCCGGGATACGGCTTCGCGGCGCTGGCCGGACAGCGCGTGGGACAAGATGTGGACGGCCCGTACACAGTCGATCCCAACTGGCCGAAACCGATTACAGCCTTGCCCGGGCACGAGAAGTGGACCTACGGCGCGGTGGAAAGCGTCTTCGCCGAAAATCCCAATCGCGTCTTTATTCTGGAGCGCGGCGAAATTCCCGCTATGAAGCGGCCTGAAGAAATTCCCTACCCTTCGGTTGGCCCAAGCATTTCGTTTCCAGTGGCGCAGGTGCCGTGGCGCAACGCCTCGGTGGGACCGGTGACATCCGCGGGAAATCCGGTGTGGAAAGGGACGCTGGGCGTGGACGCGCGCTGGGAGCATTGCGTTGTGGTTGTGGATGCCAATGGCAACCTCATCGAAGACTGGACCAAGTGGGACAAGATGCTGCGCCGCCCGCACTCCGTGACCATGAATCCCTACGACCCGGAAAAGCACATTTGGGTGGTGGACGATCAGGGCCACGCCGTCTACGAATTCACGCATGACGGAAAAGATCTGGTGAAAACGCTGGGCACGCCCTACGAGTCCGGCAACGATGAAAACCATTTCAACCGGCCCACCTTCATCAACTGGCTTCCCGATGGTACTATATTTGTAACTGACGGATATGGTAACACGCGCGTCGTGAAATTCGATAAAGACGGCAAATACCTGATGGCCTGGGGCCAACCGTCGAATCCTCCGGACGACACGCGCCCCGGAACTTTTCATGATGTGCACGGCGTGGTGTTTGATCTTCCTCGCCACCGCGTCTTCGTTACCGATCGCTCCGACCACCGCATCCAGATCTTCGACGAAAACGGAAAATTCCTCGATCAGTGGACCACCGGAAAACCGTCCACGCCGCAGTTTCTTTACAAGGCGGCCGACGGTTATATCTGGATCGCCGACGGTTCCACCGCCAAAATTATCAAGTTCGATATGGACGGGCATCTTCTCTACGAATGGGGCAGTGAAGGCGATTGGCCCGGCGCGCTGTGGAACGTGCACGGCATGAGCGTCGACCAGGAGGGAAATCTGTACCTCGCCGAAGTCAACAACGGCCGCGCCGAAAAATTCAAGCCGCGCCCCGGCGCGAATCCCGCGCTGATGGTGGGCAAGCCGGTCTACTCCGCCTGGAAATAGATAGAACGTGGCATAGGCTTCAGCCAGTGCGGTTTTTGGTCTTTGCAAGGACTAAACCGCACAGGCTGAAGCCTATGCCACGAAAGACCACGACAGGTGACCATGCGAATCATCACACTCGAAGAACACATCACTACGCCAGAAATATTGAAGGTCGCACGGATGCCCGTGACGGGCGCTTCTGCCGTCTTCATGCAGTCCATGAATGCCAAGCTGCTCAACGTTGGCGAGGGCCGCATCGCTGACATGGATGCAGCAGGCATTGACATGCAAGTCCTCTCGGTGTCAGCCAACGCAGTGGACACGCTGGACTCGGCCACCGCGAATGCCATCGCGCGCGACGCCAACGATAGAATGGCCGCGGCCGTGCGGGCGCATCCTACCCGCTTTGCGGCCTTCGCGACTCTGGCACTGCAAGAGCCGAACAAGGCCGCTATGGAACTCGATCGCTCGGTGCGCGAATTGGGATTCAAAGGCGCCATGCTGAACGGCACAAGCAACGACCAATTTCTCGACCACCCGCGATTTACGCCCCTCTTCGAAGCCGCGACGGCGTTGGACGTTCCCATTTACTTGCATCCAGCCCCTCCACCAAAGACGGTTATGGAGGCCTATTACAGCGGCTTACCGGGCGGGCTGGGATTCATGCTATCCACAGCCGGATGGGGCTGGCATGTGGAAACGGGCATGCACGGGTTGCGGCTTATCCTCAGCGGAGTGTTCGACCGCTTTCCGAAACTGAAAATCATCATCGGGCACATGGGCGAAAACCTGCCCTTTTCCATTGCCCGCGCGGAAATGGTGCTGGGGCGGGGCGCCGCGGATTTGAAGCGCCGCGTCAGCGAATATTTTTGCGAGAATTTTTATCTGACCACCAGCGGATATTTCAGCACGCCTCCTTTTCTTTGCATGAAGCAGGTGGTGGGTATCGACCACATCCTGTTTTCGGTGGACTATCCGTTTAGCACAAATGAGGTTGGCCGCAAATTTCTGGACAGTTTGCCCCTCAGCCCGCAAGAAATGGAAAAATTTGCGCACGGCAACGCCGAAAAGGTGCTGAAGCTCTGAATCATTTAATTTAAATGATTGCCTGGAGCGATGAGCGAAGAATGAGCGCATTCCTGATGCGCAACGAAGTCCGACACGCATTCGCAGACTCTGAGTCCAAGATTTCCAAATCATGAGTTCGCTGGGAGAGGAATGTGGAT
>Ga0182024_10012512_pt1 | contig 16772 bp, 21 predicted proteins | sample P32metaG_FD_120480 | JGI IMG/M metagenome (GOLD analysis project Ga0182024, IMG submission 120480) | Permafrost microbial communities from Stordalen Mire, Sweden - P3-2 metaG (Illumina Assembly) | ecosystem: Environmental > Terrestrial > Soil > Wetlands > Permafrost | place: Sweden: Stordalen... | reverse complement strand
ACTGCGCGACCCGGCGGGATGGCAGCGGCTTCGTGCTCGGAAGGAAGCCAATGGCCAAGCGCATGCGAACCAAACTTCGGGAGATCAAGGAGCAGCTCATGGCGACCCGCCACGACGGGTCGACGCGCAAGGCAAATGGCTTGCCCAAGTCCTGCGGGGCTGGATGGCCTACTATGCTGTGTCGATGAGCGGCTCAGCGATCTCTGCATTCCGGCATCATATGATCGAACGCTGGCACGGCGCCCTCATGGGCCGCGGCCAGCGGCGCCGATTAACGTGGACCCGAATGAAGACGATCGCTGATTGGTACCTGCCATTCCCACGCATCCTGCATCCTTCCAACCAAAAACCGCGTTTTTACACAGTCTGGACCCCAAGCAGACATTTACAAGCGTGAAGCAGGACGCAGGCGCATTTCTGACCTGAAGGGTAGATCACTAGCCAGCATTCACCTATCATCTCACTTTCCAGTGACGTGGAGGCCGGCTTGCGAGCGACCGAAGCAACCGATCAGCAGCCGGGACCGGCCGATTCGTCGATCGCATTTGGTGCGTTTCGCCTGCACCCTGGCCGGCGCCTGCTGCTTAAGGACGACTTGCCTGTTTCGATCGGTGCCCGCGCGCTCGAAATCCTGATCGCCTTGGTAGAGCAAGCCGGGGAGTTAGTGACAAAGGACCAACTGGTTTCGTGCGCATGGCCGAATTCGGTCGTGGAGGAATCGAACCTAAGAGCTCAGGTGGCGGCACTCCGGAAGGCTCTTCGAGGGGACCGGTCAGAAGCAAACTACATTGCCGCTGTCCCGGGACGGGGCTATCGCTTCGTGGCAACAACCCTGCGCTCCGGACGCCACGGAACGGATGTCCGAGCCGGGAGCCGCAACACCAATCTCCCGGTTCGTCTGACACAGTTGATCGGACGGGCTGAAATCGTCAGCATGCTCGTATCGCGATTGCAGCGCCGGCGTTGCGTGACGATCGTTGGTCCCGGAGGAATCGGCAAGACAACGGTCGCAGTTGCCGTTGGGACCGAAACATCAGCTGCCTATGAAGATGGCGTTTGGCTCCATGACTTGGCGTCGCTCGCGGACCCTGGTCTGGTGCCGAGTACACTCGCTGTCACGCTCGGTTTTCAGCTTACATCGAATAGTCCGACGGAGGAATTGATCGGCCTACTCCACGACAAACAGATGCTTCTCATCTTCGATAACTGCGAGGGAGTTGTGGCAGCAGCCGCGGATTTGGTTGAGAAGATTCTCAAGAACGCGCCGGATGTCAGCATACTTGCGACGAGCCGCGAGCCGCTGCGTGCGGAGGGCGAAAGCGTCCACCGGCTGTCGGCCTTGGAAATTCCGCCGGCAGTGGCCGGGTTGACGGCCGCGTCCGCGCTTTCTTTTCCTGCTGTGGAGCTTTTCGTCGAGCGAATTGCGGAAAATGTCGATGGATTTCTGCTCTATGATTTGGATGCGCCATTGGCTGCCGATATTTGCCGGCAGTTGGATGGTATCCCGCTGGCGATTGAGTTGGCTGCAGGCCGGGTTGACGCTTTCGGCGTGCGAGGTGTTGCGGAGGGCTTGGATGACCGATTCCGGCTTCTTTCTGGAGGCCGCCGTACCGCCTTGCCGCGGCACCAGGCCCTGCGCGCGACGCTCGACTGGAGCTACGAACTGCTTCCTGATTTAGAGCGCACGCTGCTCCGCCGGCTCGGCGCTTTTGTCGACGGCTTCACACTCAATTCCGTTCGCGCCGTGGCGACGGTTTCCGAAATGCAGGATTGGGCTATTGCCGACCTTCTCGCGAGCCTGATTGCCAAATCACTGGTTTCTTCGAAAACCGAAGGTTCAATTGTTCGCTACCGACTGTTGGACACAACGCGTGCTTACACACTCGTAAAGCTTGCCGAGAGCGGCGAGTCAGCGACGATCTTGCGCCGCCACGCCGAATATTTTCGTGGCCTTTTCGAAAGGGCGCTAAGCGAATGGGAAACGCGATCGAATAGTGAGTGGCTGACCGGTTACGGCTACGAGATCGCCAATATGCGCGCGGCGCTCGACTGGGCATTTTCATCGAGCGGGGACACGGAACTCGGGATTGCACTTACGGTTGCTGCGATCCCGCTCTGGTTTCAGTTGTCGTCAACGGAGGAATGTCGCAACCGCGTCGAGCAGGCCCTAGAGCACGCCGTCCCGGGCGTCGACCGCGAGTCGCGCGCGCGTGAAGTTATGCAGCTTTACATGGCGCTAGGTTTCTCGCGCACGTTTACGATTGGACTTTCACCGCAAGCTTCCGCAGCCTGGAAGAAGGCGTTTGAAATAGCGGACAGCGTTGACGATTTGGAGTTTCGGCTGGAGGCGTTGTGGGGCTTATGGTTTTGTCACATCGGAGAAGGCGAATATCGAGCAGCGTTAGGTATCGCCGAGAAATATTACGGTTACGCTAAGACAGCGGAAGATCGGCTCGTTGGCGATCGTCTGATCGGCGTGCCGCTTCACTGTTTGGGAGAACATACGCGGGCTCGCGGGCATATCGAAGGCATACTCAGTCAAGGTGCTGACACCGGAAAATCCTCGCATGGTAACCGCTTCAGATTTGATCAACCGTTGGCAGCACGTGTCATCCTCGCTCAGATGCTCTGGTTGCAAGGGTTTCCAGACCGGGCAATTGAAGCTGCTCACGGCAGCCTCGACGAAGCAACCGCGACGGGCCATGCGATTTCGCTGTGCGACGCGCTCGCTCAAGCGGTGTGCCCAATAGCGATGCTGGTCGGTGACCTATCTGCCGCGGATCAGGCCGTCACAACCTTACTCAGCGAGGCAACTCTGCATGCGCTCGATCCGTGGGCTGTTTTGGGATGCTGCTGGAAGGGCGCTCTTCATATCAGACGCGGCCAGCTCGACTACGGACTACCACTCCTAAAAAACGCTCTTAACGATCTTCGCGAAGTCAGATTCGCCTTCTATCATGCGGGCTTGCTCGGCGTGCTCGCGGAGGGACTTGCGAGCGCCGGCCAGTTCGAGGCGGCCCACAGCGCAATCGACGAAGCGCTTGAACGCTGCGAACGAAAAGAGGAGCTTTGGTGCATTGCGGAGTTGTTGCGCATCAAGGGCGAGATATTGCTGCAAAAGAGGGACGAAGGTGCGCCGACGGCCGAAGACCATTTCTTGCGTTCGATCGGCTGGGCGCGCCAGCAAGAAGCCCTTTCCTGGGAATTGCGGGCGACCACAAGTCTTGCGCGGCTGCGACGGCAGCAGGGTCGCGATGTGGAAGCGCGAGAAGCTCTGGCCTCGGTTTACGAGCGTTTTAACGAAGGATTTTCGACCATCGACCTGAGGGTAGCCAAAATGCTCCTCGATGCGCTTTCCGCCGGCGAATGATCCTCTTTTAAAATTGTAAACAGGATCGGGTCGCGCGACCCAGTTCACGAGAATTCACCGAAATTCACTGGCCACTTATGCCGCTCTCGCGCAGTCTGCCGCTACGGTCGCGGCCGTGACGAGCATGTAGCGGAAGAAGCAGGTCATGGCACTCGGGATGCAAGCCCTCATTCTTGACCATGCGAACGCACCATTCAGGCGCGCTACAATTGAACGGCCCGCTCCCGGAAAAGGTCAAGTTCTGGTGCGGATCAGGGCAAGCGGAGTAAATCCGCTCGATATAAAGATCAGAAGCGGGAATGCGGCTCATGCCAAACATCCGTTTCCAGCCATACTTGGGATGGACCTCGCCGGAGTAGTCGAAGGCGTAGGATTGGGCGTCACGGCTTTTAAGCCCGGGGACACGGTTTATGGACTGGCCGGCGGTATCGGAGGGCTGCAAGGCTCTTTGGCCGAATTCGCAGCAGTGGACGCCGATTTGTTGGCGCCCACCCCACCAAATCTGAGTCTGCGGGAAGCCGCCTCTGTTCCTCTCGTATTCATTACAGCCTGGGAAGGCCTGGTAGATCGCGCGGGAGTTCAGGCCCACCAAAAGGTCTTAGTCCAGGGCGCCGGCGGCGTCGGACAAATGGCGATTCAGATTGCTTGCGCTTTTGGAGCCGACGTCTTTGCAACGGACAGCGCCCCAAAACAGAAATTCATCGAGCGGCTGGGCGCAACGGCAATCGACCATCGACAGGCGACGGTGGAAGAGTACGTCGCCGATCACACCAACGGCCAGGGATTTGACATCGTCTATGACACCGTGGGTGGCGCTACACTTGACGCGTCATTCAACGCGGTCCGGCGTTTCGGCCATGTAGTCAGCTGCCTTGGTTGGGGCGTACACGCGCTCGCTCCGCTTTCATTTCGGGCGGCCACCTATTCCGGGGTGTTCACACTCTTGCCAATGCTCACCGGCGAGGGCCGGGCGCATCATGGCGAAATCTTGCGCGAGGCGACCAGGCTCATCTCAGCCGGCAAAATCATGCTTCGCATCGACCCGCGGGATCTCGATTTTGAAACGGTCGCCGAAGCCCACCGTACCGTCGAGAATCGAGAGGCCTCCGGCAAGATCATCATCAATGTCGGAGATTGACTCAATCGACTCCGCTTCAATGAAGGATCGAGAGAATGCCATTCGTCAACGTCAAACTGGTTGAAGGCGTGTTCAGCACCGAAGAGAAGCACGCGATGGCCAAGGCCCTCACCGACGTAATGGTCAAGTTCGAGGGGTCGGAGGCTTTTCGCGAGGTCGTATGGGTTTTGATCGAGGAGCTTCACACTGACGGCTGGCACATCGGTGGCCGACCTTTCGCGGGTCCCAAATCGCTGATGGAAACCCTCGGCAATTCAAAGGCGATCTTTGAAACCATCGATGGTAAGCCGACAACCCGCGACGAATGGGCTAAGGCAGCGCCGGTTCGGAATTCCTGACGTGACAAGACAATTGAGCGAAGATTTTGTGTCTCGCCGAAAGTTCCTGTCGGCCGCGTCTGCCGGAATTGCCGGAACCGTCCTTGCAGGACCTGCGGCGGCCGACACGCTGGCCGACGTCCCGCCGCGCGAGCCCGGGGCTGACCTCAGCGGGCATTCCGAGCGATCCAAATACGTCCGGATCAGCCGTATCCCCGAGGCAGGTCCGGGAAAAAGGAATGTCGATCCGAGTGATGCCATCAACTCCAAGACCCCCTTGGACAAATTGGTCGGCGCGCTGACGCCGTCCGACCTGCATTACGAGCGAAGCCATGCGGGCGTGCCTGATCTCGACCCGGAAAAACACCGGCTCCTGATCCACGGCATGACTCAAAAGCAGTTGGTCCTCACCGTGGGGGACCTCAAAGCCATGCCCTCGGTCTCACGCACAGTTTTCATCGAGTGCACCGGCAACGGCTGGGAAAACTGGAAGAAGGCAGACGAAAATCTGACGGTGCAGAATACCCATGGATTGGTGAGCACCAACGAATGGACCGGCGTTCCACTCAAATTCCTGATCGAGCTCGTCGGCAAGGATCGCGGATCGACATGGATGCTCGCGGAGGGCGACGACGCCGCCGGCGTGGCGCGAAGCATCCCGCTGACCGAGGAGATCATGGACGAGGCGTTCATCGCGTACGGGCAGAATGGCGAGCCGTTGCGGCCCGCCCACGGCTTTCCGATTCGCCTAGTGATGCCGGGCTTCGAGGGCAATCTCAATATCAAATGGCTACGCCGCCTTAAGTTAGGCGATCAGCCGTGGATGACCCGGTGGGAAACCGCGCGCTACACGCAGCTATTGGCCGACGGGAAGGCCAGGCAGTTTCAGCTCCGGATGGAAACCAATTCGGTAATAACCTCTCCGTCCGGAATGATGCAGATAGTGCCCGGATACAATCGCGTTACGGGTCTCGCCTGGAGTGGCCACGGCAAGATCGACAAGGTCGAGATTTCTACCGACGGCGCTAAAACCTGGAAGCAGGCACAACTCAGCGCGCCGGCGCGGCCGAAGGCGCAGACCCGGTTTCAGATTGACTGGATGTGGGATGGCAAGCCCACCAAGATCGTCAGCCGCGCAAGCGATGAAAAGGGCAACGTGCAGCCTGACCGCAAGTCCTTTATCGATCAGACAGGCACGAACGCGCTGTTTCACTACAGTGCGCAGCAAACCTGGAGCATCGATGCGGACGGGAAGGTGCGCAATGTCCTGGCATAAGATCGTCGGCGCCGGTGTGTTCGTCGTTCTGTGGCTGACGCCGGTGCTTGCTGCTGACTTCGGGCGCCGCGCGACGCCTGAAGAAATCAAGCTGTGGGACATCGATGTCCGGCCCGATGGCAAGGGCCTGCCGGAAGGCGGCGGTTCGGTCGAACACGGCAAGTCGGTATTTGAAGAGAACTGCTCAGGGTGTCACGGCGAAAAAGGCGTGGGCGGCATCAAGGACCGCCTTGTCGGCGGGCAAGGCACGCTCTCGTCGGGCACGCCGGTCAAGACGGTGGGGAGCTTCTGGCCTTATGCAACAACCCTTTTTGATTACATCCATCGCGCGATGCCCTACCAAGCCCCGGGCTCACTCAGCGTAGACGACACCTATGCTGTCGCAGCCTACATCCTGAGCTTGAACGGCATAATCGCCGCGGACGGTAAGCTCGACAGGGAGAGCCTGCCGAAGGTGCAGATGCCGAACCGCGCCGGTTTTGTTCCTGACGCTGAATTCAGCAAACCAACCGGTTTTAGGTAAAGGACGCAAGGTGAAAGCAAACGTCCTATTGTTAGCAGCGACGATTTGTTTGACGGGAGTGCAAGCGATGGCGACGGACGGACTGATCACGGTGAAGAGCAGCCACGGGCCGGAAGAAACGATGAACCGGCTGGAAACCCAAGTGCGGGCAAAGGGTTTGACCGTGTTTGCGAATATTGATCACGGCGCGGGTGCGACCGCTGCCGGACTATCGCTGCGCCCGACAAGGTTGCTGATCTTCGGCAATGCCAAGGGCGGAACGCCGCTGATGCAGTCCGTTCAGACCGTAGGTATCGACCTGCCGCTGAAGGCCCTCGTGTGGCAGGACGCAGAGGGAGTGACGTGGCTTTCGTACAACGCCCCCGATTGGTTTACGAAGCGGCACGGCGCCGGCCAAGCGGCAGACGGCGTGGTCAGTGCCATGACGGCCGCACTAGATACGATTGCGAAAGCCACAACGGCTCCGCGAAGTGAATAAGTTGATCGAAAGACACTGGTTCCGGAAAACCAAAGAGGTGTTCGTGATCCGCGGATACAGCGACCATGCTGCCAACGAACGGACGTTTCTGGCCTGGGTGCGAACCGGGATTGCGGTAACTGCATTCGGATTCGTGATCGAAAAGTTTGACCTGGTCGTGCCGACCATGGCGTCGGCGAACTCGACTGATCCGGCACGCCGTAAATTGCTGGAAAAACTCTCCGGTCCGCTTGGTCGTTACGACGGACTGGCACTGATCATCGTTGGAATCGTCCTAATCGTTGCAGCGGCAGCGCGCTTTGCGCGCATAGGCATGTGGCTTGATGATCAACAAGACCATTCAGCAAGCGGTATTCGCGCCGAGTTGATTCTGTCCGCTTTGCTCGCACTGACCGTAGCCGGCTTTAGCTTCTATCTCGCGCTCGGTTGAGCGACGGCGGCGTTAGCAATGGAGTCGACCATGGGCATCGTATATCGTACCACGACAGTCGGCGAGGTCGAGGTTTTCTATCGCGAGGCTGGCCCCGTCGATGCCCCGGTCATCCTGCTGCTTCACGGATTTCCGACCGCGGGCCATATGTTTCGCGATCTTATTCCCTCTCTTTCCAATCGCTATCATGTGATAGCCCCTGATCTACCCGGATTCGGCAACACCAAATCGCCGCCGCGCGCGCAATTCGACTATACATTCGATAACCTCGCTCGGATCGTCGAAGTTTTCATCGCGGCGCTGCGCCTCGATCGCTACGCGCTTTATATCTTTGATTATGGTGCGCCGGTTGGTCTTCGCGTCGCGATGGCCCATCCCGAGCGGGTAACGGCGATTATCAGCCAGAACGGTAATGCTTATCTGGAGGGGCTCAGTGATGCCTGGGGACCTTGGCAGACCTATTGGCGCGAGCCAACGGTCGAGCACCGGGAAGCTTGCCGGGATTCGCTTCTGCCCGAGACCATTCGCGACTGGCAATATCTGCATGGCGCTGATCGCGAGCGCGTCTCACCGGACGGCTACACGCTAGACATCGCTTATATGGGCCGGCCCGGCGCTGACGAAATTCAGCTTGATCTGGTCCTGGATTATCGGAGCAACGTTGCTCTCTATCCATCCTTCCAGGCTTACTTCCGGGAACGGCAGCCGCCGTTTCTAGCCGCATGGGGCAAAAATGACCCCGCATTTATCCCCGCAGGAGCCCATGCGTATCAACGCGACCTGCCGGGTGCGGAGGTTCACCTGCTTGATACCGGTCACTTTGCCCTTGAGACCCATTCCGAGGAAATCGCCAAACTCATCCTGGGATTCCTCGCGAGGGTTATTTGATGCCCATGCTGCAACCCCGCCGGATCGCAATATGAACGAGATGTCCAATCAACCAAGGAGATAGAACGATGGGTACGATCACGACCAAAGACGGCACCGAGATTTTCTACAAGGATTGGGGCAAAGGCCAGCCCATCGTCTTCCACCACGGCTGGCCGCTCTGCGCCGACGACTGGGACAACCAGATGATGTTCTTTCTGGCGCAGGGATATCGGGTGATTGCCCATGACCGGCGCGGGCATGGCCGATCCCGCCAGACGGACCTTGGCAACGACATGGATACCTATGCTGCGGATGTGGCGGAACTTGTCGCCGCGCTCGATCTGAAGAACGCCATCCACATCGGCCATTCGACGGGCGGCGGCGAAGTAACCCGCTACGTGGCACAACATGGCAACGGCCGCGTGGCGAAAGCGGCGCTGATCAGCGCGATCCCGCCGGTCATGGTGAAAAAGGAAAGCAATCCGGGGGGCACGCCGATCGAGGTGTTCGATGGCTACCGTGCCGCTCTAGCCGCCAACCGCGCCCAGTTCTACATCGACGTTCCGGCCGGCCCCTTTTACGGCTTCAACCGGCCCGGCGCGAAGGTCATCCAGGGAGCCATCGACAACTGGTGGCGTCAGGGAATGATGGGCGGGGCCAAGGCCCATTACGACTGCATCAAGGTGTTCTCGGAAACCGACCACACCAAGGATCTCAAAAAGATCACCGTGCCGGTGCTGGTGATGCACAGCGAAGACGACCAGATCGTGCCGTTCGCCGACGCCGGCCCCTTGTCGGCCAAATTGCTCAAGAACGGCACGCTGAAGGTCTACAAGGATTATCCGCACGGCATGCCTACCACCCATGCAGATACCATCAACGCTGATCTTCTAACCTTCATTAAAAGCTGAGATTAACCGGCTTTGGATAGCGCTGATTTCGCACACGATCCCCCACGGAGCCGTCATGGAATACTCAAGGCAAGGTTTGACATCCCGCCGTCATTTTTGTTTCTGCTGTGTCGCCGCCACGACTTTTGCCGCGACGAATGGTTGGCTAACGCCGCGTCAAGCTTATGCGGAGGCGCGAGGCTTGGTCAGTCTGATCAAGGACAGCGCCGCCACCTCGCCGATCGTGACCCATAAGCTCCGCAAAAACGTCAGCGTGCTTGAGGGATCTGGCGGAAACATTGCCGTGCTGACCGGGCCGGACGGCAAGGTCCTGGTCGACGCCGGAATCGGCGTGTCGCGCACGCGATTGACCGACGCGCTCGCGGCTCTTAGCTTCGATCCAATCACGCATCTGATCAACACGCATTGGCATTTTGATCATGCCGACGGCAATACATGGCTGCATTCGGTCGGCGCCAAGATAATCGCCCAAAATAACACACGCAGGCATCTGTCGGGCGTTCAACGGGTCGAGGACTGGGATTACAATTTCCTGCCTTTGGCCGCCGCTGCGCTACCAAGCGAAGTATTTGCCAAAGAGCATAAGCTGAAGCTCAATGGAGCGTCGATCGGCCTGACATATTACGGTCCGGCGCATACCGACGGCGACATTTCCGTTATCTTCGCCGAGGCCAACGTTGTTCACGTAGGCGACACCTTCTGGAACGGTATTTATCCGTTCATCGACTATTCCACCGGCGGAAGTATCGACGGAATGATCGCAGCTTGCGATGTCAGTCTCGCGCGGGTTAACGACGACACAATCATCATCCCTGGCCACGGCAAGCCCGTAAGTAACAAGGCAGAGCTGAAGGAATTTCGCGACATGTTGTTCGCGATTAGGGATAACGTCGCCAAGCTAAAGAAAGCTGGAAAAACGCGCGATGAAACTGTCGCCGCTAAACCGAGTTCCGCTTACGACGCGAAGTGGGGTCGGTTCGTTATCGATCCCGGCTTTTTCACGCGGCTGGTCTACGAGGGCGTATAGTTGGCATGACGCCACTCATTTCCTTTCGGCTAGCGATGTCGCTCATTGGCACCTTTGAGACATACCGATCAACGCTGAGAATGTCCGCTGTGGATGGCTCCCGCGTGCAACGGATAAATTGACGCAGCGTACCCTCGACGATCTGCCGCGCCATCAGCAGCGCCCGTTCCAGCCTTTTGGGAATGTTGACGCCGAATTCGGCGAGTAGACCGCGGATCATGTTGATCGACTGCGTACGCTGCTTAACCAGCAAATCGCGCGTCCGGTGTATCGACAGCGCCGCCTGCTGCTTGGACGACTTGATGGGCACGAACCGCATTGTCGGCCATGTTACCGCCTCGCAAACCGCTTCCGCATCGGCCGCGTCGGTCTTCCCCCGCTTGACGTACGCGATCAAGGGAAGCCGCAACTAGCTCGCGAACTGCTTGCGCCAATCTACGGCTGGTTCACGGAAGGTCTCGACACGCGTGACCTGAAGGAAGCGAAGGCGCTGCTGGACAAGCTGACATCGCCATAGCGCCGCGTGATCCGCCAATCTCCTGAATGGATACCGCGCCTCATCTCAGCTATTGGCACCCAACGGAAATGCCGGATTTCCGTTATGAAGGATGAATGGACCAAAATCTAAGTTTCGCGCGAGGACGGCGGTCTATCGTTTTGGCTGACACATGCATGCCGCAACCTTAAACGTCCACGCCGACCTTGATCCGTAAGGTTAAACCGCAGACGCGATCGCGGGGGTCGGTTGAGTTGCTATCGTAATTCGATGAGCAGGCCGATTATGTATGACGTTTATCGCGGAACTACCGACCGCATGTTGCGCCTGGCGACGATGCCGGGCGCCGGCTTGCCCGCTGACCTAAAACGCAAAGATTGGGTTCTGCTCCCGGCTGGGAAATTCCGCTTCATTGGGATACGGCGCGTGATCTCGGCGTTCGCGACTATTGCTCCTTCCAAGGCATCAAAGGCAAATGATGATATGATCGCGGACTACGCCGGTCCGGCCCAGGAGTTGACCTTGCGGCAAGTTTAATAAAATTGGCGGAGGAGGAAGCGAACATGACAGAGATCGACCTGGTCGATTGGACCATCCAAGAGGCGCAGAATTTGAAAACCGAGCGGAGGGAGCCGGGTGATGTCAAGGGCAACTCGTCGCTCGACAAACTACTCGCGGTACTCGAACGCGAACCCGCGGCACGAACCGACCCGGATGGCCCGACCGCTCTGATCGCCGGCTCCTCTAGCGGCCACCTGACCGCTGAAGAGCCGGCGGTGCGTCCGTCTAGTGAAACTGTCCCCGCGCCAAAACCGGCCACCGTGCCTGATCTACCGGCCGCCTCTTCGATCTCCGCTGGGACGTTGACCGCAGAACCTAAGTCCGCGCTTCTAATGGCTATTGTTGAGCCGGACATCTACACCGCTCGTGCCGATCGCGATCGGGCGGTGGCCCTTCGCTGGGTGCTGAGGGATATCAAAAACAACCGGTTGAAATGGTCGCCCGTCGATCAGGATGATCTGCGCATTTTGATCGAGATGGGGCTCGTCGAAATGCGAGACAGTGCACCTATGCTCACGAATGCAGGTGTGAGCGCCATAATCTGATATTTAGCGAGAGCCGAATAAGAAGCGCCCGAAAGACTTGGCCGATCGATGGCGCAAATTGGGTGAGCTGCAAAGGCTCGAGCCCAATGTCATTCTGCGCGAGACGTTTACGCTGCCGCTGCAGGCGGCCTTACTTCAGGCGCGTAAAAATTATCGACGAACATCCGGCCCGCGGTACGTGACGATCGTGGAAAACTGGTGCCAGCTTCCCGACGGCCAAGTTCATGATGCGGGGGCTTCCGACGGCGGATTAGGCAGCATCTGTGCTTCAACGGGTTGATCGCCCTCCCAATGACCGGGTTTGGACGTCACTTCCGTATTTCTACGAAGTGCGGAACCAACGAGGCCGACAGCCAAAAGGACGGCGCCGGAGGCCATTAGCCAATGCGGCAATTCCATTGTACCACCTCAGCGCGGCGTTGCGAGCCGACAAGTTAGCAGCGCACGGTTAATTAACATTTCTGACCCGACCGACAATTAGCATCATCGCTGGGTTGCGGGACCCGCCTTCGTTCAACTTATTAGGTTTTGATTTAGGAGTGTTTATTAGTTGGGCGCGAAGATGCTCGACAGCCGCAGCGTATCAAATGACCATAGATGTAAAAGAAAAGCATAAGACCGACCGCCCTGGTGCCCTCAAGAGCGGCTCTGTCTGGTTTGGCGACGAGAGACGAAGACATCCAAGAGCGGAGATCGACGAGGCCGCTTATGTCTCAAGCGACGGAGCGAGCACTCGTTGCCGGGTGTTAAATATCTCTGCGGAAGGCGCAGCCATCGATGTTCCAAACGCGGCCTACATTCCCCAGCGTTTTCGATTGATGACCGAAAAAGATCGCCTAATCCGCAAATGTCGGGTCGTCTGGATACAGCAGAACAGGATTGGCGTCGCGTTCGAGACCGAAAGCGGGACTGAAAAGTCTTAGCTAAGCGGCCGCATTCTGCTGGCTCGCGGCGATCGTGATGATCCATCGAGTAGGCGTGAGCGAAGCATCCTCCTTCACCGCCAAAACCGCGCCTGCCACTGTCGACCCCTCGAGCGTCAGTTCGGCGCGGCCGCCCAGGAACTGTTTGCGCCGAAAGCGTCTCGCGAGTTTCACGTCAGTCGTCTTAATCGTATGCAAGGCGCACCTTATGTAGACTGTTGCGATCTTGGTTGAAGCGGCGGCGCGGCATGGTCCGCCGGCGCTTCCAATTCTTCGGCCTTGGCGAGGTTTTCGGCAGCCATGTCATTTAGCGCCTTGCGCGCACGCTCATCGGTCGTATCGCGTGCCATTCGACGCAGACTTTCGGCCCGATCTCGGAATTCGTGCGCTTTGCGAAATGGCATTCGCTAAAGAGTGAACCAAAACAATTAAGGAAATCGTAAAGAAGTTAGCGCCTGCGCTTTGCAACGAAAAGGAAAGGGAGAACGGCACTGAACGTCGTGATGATAGAGGCCGTGTCGGTCATTCACAAGAAGCGCTTTGTCGTCAAGGGCTGACGCCGAACCAGTTCGCTTTCGAGCGAGGAGAGCGATCGCCACGAGCTACCGGAACAAAGGATAGTCCATAAGTCGCTTCGCCAATCGCAACGCGAGCGACGGAGACGATCATGGCTGCGAAGGAGATTTCGGTAAAGAGATATGTCGTGCGGTTGAGCGCGGATGAGCGAGAGCAACTTGAGGCGCTGATCCGGAAAGGAAAGAGCCCGGCGCAACGGCTCCTGAAGGCGCGGATATTGTTGAAGGCCGATGTTTCGGGCGCCGGTGAAGGCTGGAGCGACAGCCGGATCATCAAGGCTCTGGAGACGGGCCCGTCGATGGTTTACCGGGTGCGCAAGCAACTGGTGGAGGAGGGCTTCGAGGCTGCGTTAAGCCGCAAGCAGCGAGCGACGCCGGCGGTTGCGCGGATTTTCGATGGCGAGAAGGAAGCCAAACTGATCGCCCTGGCTTGTTCCAAACCGCCCAAAGGACGTGTGCGCTGGACCTTGCGGTTGCTGGAGAACAAGGTGGTGGAGCTCGGCATCGTCGATCGCGCTAGCGACTCAACGATCGGACGCGCGCTCAAAAAAACACGCTCAAGCCCCATCGCCGACAGTGCTGGGTCATTCCGCCGAAGGCGAACAGCGCGTTCGTAGCGGCCATGGAAGACGTGCTGGCCGTGCACGCGGCCACGCGATCCCGATCGCCCGCTGGTCTGCCTGGACGAGACCTCAAAGCAACTGCTTGCCGAAACGCGTGTGCCGATACCGATGAGGCCGGGGCGCCCGGCCCGGCATGACTATGAGTACGAGCGCAACGGCACGGCCAATCTCTTCATGCTGTTCGCGCCGCTCGAAGGTTGGCGCCACATCAAGGTCACGGACCGCCACACCGCCGTGGATTATGCTCACGTCTTGAAAGACTTGGCCGATATCCATTTCTCGAACGCCCGGACCATCGTGCTGGTTCAGGACAATCTCAACATCCACCGCAAGGCGTCACTCTACGAAGCCTTTCCGGCCGCCGAAGCCAGGCGGTTGGTCGAGCGCTTCGAATGGAACTACACCCCAAAGCACGGCAGTTGGCTCGATCTGGCCGAGTCCGAACTCGGCGTTCTAACGTCCCAGTGCCTCGATCGCCGCATTCCCGACAAGGAAACCCTCATCGAGGAAATCGCCGCCTGGTAACATGACCGCAATGCCAACCACACCAAGGCCGACTGGCAATTCACCACAAAAAATGCTCGCATCAAACTCAAGCATCTATACCCTGCAATCTGACTGAATCGGGCGACTAGTGGACAGCCGTCGATTTGGGCTCGCGCTCTTGAGTGTGCGTCCGGCAAGGCCGCTGTGCGTAAAGCGCGCGCTGATCTTGGCATCAGGGTCCGTGCCTAACGCGGTATAGAATTTGTCCGCGAACATTAGCGCTTCCGTTACCCGCACGATACGAGTGTTAAAAAACACCGCATTCCTATCTCGTGTGTCTTCAAAGAAGCTTTGCAAGAGGTAAAAATCGCCGTTCTTGCGAACCGCCCAATAATCGTAGGAGGTCCGATGATCAGCAAACGCAAGTTCTGCGCGAATGCCGTCACCAAACGGGCGTGGCCTGCACTCGGAACGGTTCTCCAAAACCACCGCGATCGGCCAACCAAAGGTATTGATCTGCGATCCGCGCACCGCACTGAGTAATTCAACCTGCGATTTGTTCAAGCCGTTATGCAGTCCGAAGCGCACTTCCATTGAGCCGGTAAGCTGCGCTTCCACGTCAATGTCGAGATTAATTTTCGTAAGCCCTGCCGAAGCTGCTCTGTGCTGGGCCAGAAACCACTCGCCATTCAAGATAGGCACTCCGGCAGGGGTGGCGCCACTCGGGCCCGCGACCCGCACCGGCTCTCCTGGCTCGATTACTTCGCCCTTGAACGGGTTGTCACCAAGGGCCGGCTTGACCGCAGCCGGCGCTCCGTGGATCTCTCGCATAAGTTCCTCTAGTTTGGCTTCGTACTGATCGTCCACCGAAAAGTCGATGTACAGGCGGGGTCCAAGGAAGTCGGGCACTTTGCGCGCGCCGCCATTGTTGCGGACGATAGGGATGAACTTGATCGTGTCGATCGACCCAATGACTTCCGCGGTGACGATCAATCGCTCATAGCCCACGCCACCGGTTCCCGCCTCGGCCTTTTCCACGTACGGAGCGGTGCAGATCAAGAGCGCCCGATCGGCATTGCGTATGCCTCTCGCCATAAAGGCGGCCATGTCCTGTCCAGGCGAAAGGTCCCATTGGTCTAAAACCGCATCAATGCCGTTGGTACGCAGGTCCGATGCCAGCCTGAGCACCCAACCCTTGTGCTCCTTCGAATCGTGGGAATACGAGATAAAAAGTCTTGGCGCCGGCATTTGCTCCTCCTAGAACGTCTGCAGCCATACCGTGCTGTGATGCTATCGTGCAACTAGATTCGCCACTCCGACCCTGAATCAGATACGTTAAGCGCAATGGTCTGCCCCCGGCAGGCCCGCATCGAATTTCCATATGCTTGAGGCGCAACCATGGACGGCTACATTTTTCACTTTGACGCAAAGAAATTCCGGGCAATTCCTAGACGTTACATTGGATTTTTGGTGGCGTCGGGTCACTGCTGCAACGAGCTATCCATTCTTCTGCCGTACATCATTTTCGAGCACGACCTAACGAATGCTAATGAATTCGAAGCTGCGTTCATACAAACCCGGAAGTTTACCGTCGATCGAATTATCATTTCTAAAATTGTCGAACACGGAGAGCTTTGCGCTGAGTACTTCAAGGTCAACAAGGAGTCGACCGATGAACCATTGTTGGAGTTGAAGAAGATGTATGAACCGATTGCTGACAAAATAAAGTTAGCAAAATGGGCGCGCATCATGCGAAATAAAATCTCGTTTCACTACGACCCGGCGCAAGCGCTCGATGCTTCGGACCTGCTCGATGACAATCATCCTTTGCGCCTAATGGCGGGAACCATCAAGGGACTTACACTTTTTGAATTCGCCGAAGAAATTACGAGCCGACCGATTTTTGAAACTGCTGGAAGTGGAGACATCGGCAAGGGGATGGATGTCGCCCATGCTTTCATTCGGGACCTTGTTGGCGAGATAACTAGATTTCAAAGTCAAGCAACGATAGCGATGTTCAAGTCGTTTGGGATGGTATCGGAACGAATCCAAACAGAACTGCGTGACGAATACTGTGCCGCTCCCGGAGAAGTTCAAATGCCGATTTCAATTTCGTCAAGCTATTCGGAATCCCGGTCCAAGTAGTAAAGTGTTGGTGTCGACGTGGCCAGGCGACATTAGTTATGGGTCCGATCGCACTATTCGATAAATCATTTCTTCAGT
>Ga0182024_10012511_pt1 | contig 16772 bp, 13 predicted proteins | sample P32metaG_FD_120480 | JGI IMG/M metagenome (GOLD analysis project Ga0182024, IMG submission 120480) | Permafrost microbial communities from Stordalen Mire, Sweden - P3-2 metaG (Illumina Assembly) | ecosystem: Environmental > Terrestrial > Soil > Wetlands > Permafrost | place: Sweden: Stordalen... | reverse complement strand
GATCGCGCCTTCTTCCGCGACATCCTTGACTTTCCGTGCGTTGACGCCGGGCACGGATGGTTGATCTTCGCCATGCCGGCGGCTGAGGCAGCGCTCCATCCCGCCGAAGACAACGATCGCCACGAGTTCTACCTGATGTGCGACGATCTCAAGCGAGAGATGGCACGGCTTGAGAAGAAAGGCGTGGCCTGTCCGGCTCCGCACACGGAGCGCTGGGGCACACTCACGAAGATTCCGCTTCCCGGCGGCGGTGCGGTTGGTCTTTATCAGCCGGCGCACCCGATTGCAATCGGCATGGCCCACTGACGAATGGAGCGCGCTTTATGGACTTTGCCCGGCGCGGCAACAGCTTTTCACTTGGCGAAGATGGGTCCGTGCCGGTAGGGTATTGAGCGTCGTTGCAATCGGTACGGACGGAGACCGGAATGAACCAATTGCCTTCTGCCGTGGCGCCTCAAAAACGCCTGCTTTCGCTTGATGTGCTGCGCGGGCTCACCATCGCCTTCATGATCATGGTGAACAACTCCGGCGAGGGCGCATGGGCTCAGATGCACCACGCCGCGTGGAACGGATTGACGGCCACCGACCTGGTTTTTCCCACGTTTCTTTTTCTGGTGGGTGTGTCGATCGTGTTTTCGACCGAGGCGCGGTTGCGGCGTGGCGATTCGCGGGCCAAACTCGCAGGTCACGCTGTGCTCCGCGCGGTCATTTTGTTCGCGGTGGGAGTTTTTGGCAACGGCTTTCCTCACTTCCATCTCCAGCACCTGCGCATTTACGGCGTCTTGCAGCGCATCGCGGTCTGCTACCTGGTTGTGGCGCTCCTTTATCTGTGGGACCGGCGCGCATGGACGAAGGTTCTGCTGCTGGTCTGCCTGCTGGTTGGCTACTGGGCGTTGGTGCGGTGGGTTCCAGTGCCGGGAGCGGGCGTGCCGGGCCGCGACGTTCCGTTCCTCGATAGGAACCAGAACATCGTGGCGTGGCTCGACCGTCAACTCATGCCCGGCCATCTCTATGAGGACTCGCCAACGCACAATGCGCGCGATCCCGAGGGGTTGCTCAGCGATATTCCTGCCGTCGGGACAACGCTGCTGGGCCTGCTTGCGGGTCTATGGCTTATAAAGTGGCTGCCCACGAGGATCAAATCGCTGGGCCTGCTTGGCGGTGCGGCGGGGTGTCTTGCCATGGGATCTCTATGGTCCATCTGGTTCCCGCTCAACAAGAAAATGTGGACCAGTTCCTACGTGCTGGTGGCAGCTGGGTGGTCGCTGCTCGCGCTCGCGCTCCTCTATTGGGCGATGGAGCAGCGCGGATGGGGCCAGAAAGGCTTGAGCAAGGCGCTGGCGTGGCCGTGGCTGGTGCTGGGCTCGAACGCCATTGTGGCCTATGTGATCAGCGAGGAACTCTACGTGCTCCTGAAACAGATTCACTTCAACGACGGCGGGAGCCCATCGAATCCTCTTGAGTATATTTTCCAGCACGTTTTCATGCACATCCCCGATCCGGGATGGAGATCGTTTGCCTACGTGGTGGTCTACACGGCGGCCTGTTTCATGCCGGTGTGGCTGCTTTACAGCAGGAAAATCTTTGTGAAGATATGACGCGTAGCGCGTAGAGTTGCGCTGAGCAAGAACCGGAAGACCCATCGCAGGCGAGCAGAGGAGATGCCGATGAAATTCGGTCGGATGGCGTGGATGGTGGTGTTGTGCGCGGGCGCGGCGGCCGCGCAGGCGCAGAGCTGCGACGTGAAGAGTTGGAAGGCGATCGCCGGCGTGAGCGTGACCGCGAGCCGCGGCGGCGTTGAGATCGCTTGGACAGGCGAACACGGCCAGCAGAACCGGGCGCGGTTTGCGCTGCGCGAAGGGCAACCGGTGGTTGAGGAACTGGCTACCCGAAAAGCCGGCGGCGCGTGGATTGTGCTGGGCGCAAATCTCCAGCCGGATTTTCAGGTGACGACCGGCCGCCGCCGCATTTCGACGACCGAGCTCGATATTCTGAAGCATCTCCACAACGACACGCCCGAGGCCGAGGAAGAGTATAAATGGAACGTTTTTTGGGATGCCCCGCTGGAGATCCCCGGTCACGACTCGCATCTTGTGGGTCCGGGCCGCACCTCCGATGAGGTGAAGCGCGCCACGGTGAGTTACGACGCGAATGCGTGCCGCGTAGAGAGCGACGGCGACCGCGTGAGCGTGGTTTTCAACGGCCTGGCGCTGGGAATTTTTTCGGGCGACCTGGAATTCACTGCGTACAAGGGCTCGAACCTGCTGCGCCAGGAGGCGATTGCCAAAACCGACGCCAAAGATGTGGCCTACATTTACAAAGCCGGCCTGAAGGGCTTCGCGATCGGCGAAAACACCAGGCTCGAATGGCGAGACGATGCGCAGGAGTGGCAGCAGTATGCGTTCGGCGGCGACTTAAATGAGCAGCCGGTGGATCTGGAGGCGCGCAATCGGCTGGAAATTCTCGATGCCGGTGCGGGCTCGCTCGCCATCTTTCCGCCGCCGCACAAATTCTTCTTTGCGCGCGAGAATGAAGTGAACCTGGGCTACGTGTATTACCGCAAGGACAGCGACCAATCGTTTTCGCTGGGCGTGATGCAGCCGGAGCACGGCACGGGATACGCGCCATGGGGAGTGAGCGACGAAGTATGGAACCGCCGCGTGCACGTTGCGCGGTCGCAGATCTACAATTACGCGCTTTACAACGCGCCTCCGGGCACGTTGCAGCACATGCCGGTGTACTACTACCTGAGCGCGGAGGGCGCGCGACCGGCGCAGCAGCAGGTGATGGCCTACACGCATGACGACGCCTACAAGCCTGTGCCGGGATTCAAAACCGTGACCGGCCATTTCCATCTCGACTTCAACGAGATGCTCCGCGACCAAGGGAGCACGGACTTCATGCCGACGTGGGTTCCGGTCTTCCGCGGCCTGGGCATTAACATCGTCTATCTCGGCGATTTTCACGACGACTCCGACCTTGCCGATCCCGGCCCCAAGCGCTTTGCCGAGCAGAAAGTCTACTTTGAAGGCGCGCGCAAGATGAGCGACAAGGATTTCCTGGTGATTCCCGCCGAAGAGGTGAACACCTATCTCGGCGGCCACTGGTACCTGATGCTGCCGAAGCCCGTGTACTTCTCGCACGCCACACCGCGGCCAGGGAATCAGACGTTTGAGGAGAACGATCCCACTTACGGGCACGTCTACCATCTGGGCTCGGTCGAGGACGTGGAGAATTTCATCAATCGTGAGCAGGGCATCCTGTGGGTGGCGCATCCGCGCACCAAGAGCTCGGCCATGTATCCCGACGTCTACAAGGATCGGGACTATTTCTTGAGCGACCGGTTCATCGGCGGATCGTGGGAATCGTTGCCGGTCGATCAATCGCAGCAGCGACTGTGTGAAGTGCGGTGTTTCGGCGTGAACGACGACATGAGCAACTGGGCGCCCAAGCCCAAGTTCATGCTGGCCGAAGGCGACACTTATATGAAGGTGCCGAGCGACGAAACCTATCCGATATTGGCCATCAATTACTTGAAGCTCGACAAGGTACCGGCCTACAACGAGAGCTGGGCTCCGGTCGTCGAGGGCATTCGCAGCGGCAATTTCTTCGGCACCACGGGGGAGATTCTCTTCCACAAGTGGGGCATGGAAGGGGCGGGTGCGAAGAGCGTTTACACGGCCAGCATCGAATACACTTTCCCACTGGAATTTGCGGAGCTGGTTTGGAGCGACGGCGCGAAGGTCGATCGCAAAATCATCCGGCTCACCGATACCGGGCCTTTTGGCACAAAAACCTTTCACATTCCCTTCGACGCGACGGGCAAGAAGTGGGTGCGCTTCGACGTGTGGGACGCGGCGGGCAACGGCGCGTGGCTGCAACCGACAGCGGTGAAATGAGAAAGCTGCTCTTAGCCTTTAGCGATTAGCCCTATCGTGCAGATTGACGCAGCAACGGAAGGATTGAAAGCCCGAGGATGCGTGAAACTGCGGGTATCCGCAAGGTCGAGCTAGAGGCTAATAGCTAACAGCTAAAAGCTTGCTTCTAGTACTTCGATTTGAACGCGTAGGTCAGCCCCATCGTGAACTGAAACGAATTTGGCTTGGTTGGCGGCGTCGACGATGTGCCCACGAACGGCGCATTGTTCAAATAAGAATCTAGTGTCCCCACAGAGAAACTGAAGTTTTTGTACGCCGGAAAAGCCAGCGTGTCGGTTTCTGTTGCCGAGTAGGCTTTGAAGTTGTTGTACGCGGGAATGAAGGAAAGCGCCTGCGTGTAGGTGAGCAGTTTGAGATGCAGAATATAGTTCACCGCGAATGTAGATCCAATCAGATTCTGATTCGCACTCGCCGCTCCGGAAATGAATTGTTGTTTCTCATATTGCGCGGTGCCCTTCAGGTCAACTTCCTGTTTGGGAGACTTCGCCGCGGTCCATCCCAGGCCGCCGCCGTAGATCTGCTGCAATTCGAGGTCCTGCGCATAGTTGTGGTCGAAGACGACCTGCGCCAGCACGTAGACGCGCGGCGAAAAATACGCGTCGCGCTCCGCGCCAAAATGCGTAATCGACGACTCAGTCACAATCGCGGCTACTGGAATGGATCCGGTTGCCGGAGGCGTTGCCGGGTAGGAGTAAGCGGGCTGCGTGATTTTGCCATACGACTCGTTGAAGCCAAAAATCGTCTTGTTGCGAGTATCCAGCCACGCCACCGCAGGAATGGTCCGCACCAGGTTGACCGCGCCCGTGAACGTGTATTGATTGCTTGTCGCCGCGACAACCGTAGCGCCCGCGGTGGCCGATCCATTCCATCCCACGAAGAAACCCGGCGCGTGGTTGATCTGCTTGTCCAGTGTCGCGTTGTCCATGATGTACTGTGCCTTCGCGACTGGAATAGGCGCGGGAGCCGGAGCGCTGTCAGGATGGACGGTGACTTTCTGGTCCGCGACATCGAATGTCCCCACCGGGAATTGCGCGACTTGCTTTCTGCCACGCATGGCAACAGTCTGGCTGAGGACGCCGAACTTCCCGGAGACGTGAAGTTCCTTGATTTTTTCCCAGGCCAGGGTAACGTCGCCCAGCGGGTCGCTGTGGAACGTGACTTTGCCGCCGGTTTCGCTCACAAATTTCCCGTGCAACATGTCGCCGTTGCTCAATACCAGCACGTCAGGAGCTGGATTTGGCGCTTCCGGTTTGTTCTGCGCCGCGCAAATTTCGGTCGCACTCACTGCGGCGATCAGCAACGCAATCCGAATGCACGGCAACAGCAAGGCAAGGAGAGTACGCGCCAGGAGGGTGTTCATTGGGTTTCAAACCTCTCTTAAAATGATGCGGCGAAGGCGGGAGTCATCCTCCGCGCGTGACGGCAAGTGTTGTATTTTGCGATGCGTCTCCGGGGTACGCAGGTTGCCGCGGCGTTTCGACGCCGCGCCTATCGCCGGCGGTTTCCGCAGCCTTACCCAATTGCGGCCCTTGCGTCCGACGGTTAGCGTAGACTGGTTCACAGATTCCGCAACACTTTACCGGAGCTGGCGATGTCCAAGGCTGCTTCATACGCCCAATGGTCTCTGGAGCCGTATTGCATAGGTCTCAAGCTGCGCTCACTGCGCAACAGCAAACGGCTTACTCTCTCCCGGCTTGCGGCTGAAACCGGGCTATCCACGGCGTTGCTCTCCAAGCTCGAAACCGACCGGATGATTCCCACGTTGCCCACGCTGGCCACCATTGCCCGCGTCTACGGCGTGGGCATGGATTACTTTTTCAACGAGCCCTCGCGCCACAAGCTCTCCATCACGCGCAAAGCGCACCTGCAGGGTACGGGGCGCAGCACGGAGCAAGTGAAGGTAACGCCGTTGAACGCCGATGGCGAGGGATTCCGGCTGGTGGCGCAGGTGGTTGAGTTTCCGCCCGGCGGCTCGACCGTGGCCATGAACGCATTTGAGGAAACCGGCGCCGTAATTTATGTGCTCGAGGGACGCCTGCGCCTGCACGCGGGCGCCATGCACGAGGTGCTCGAGACGGGCGATTGCGCGTGCATGGAGAGCGAGTTGCCGCTGGCCTGGAGCGCTGCCGACAAGCATCGCTGCCGGGTTTTGGCGGTGCTGCCAAGCGCCGCCACTGTGGAAACCTAAAACGGCTGTGGCTGGCCTCTCTCTGAGCAACCGGTCCCCGATTTTACCCCGCGGGCAGCGCTCACCGCGGCGGAAGGTACTTTGCCACCCGCGGCGCCGGTCTGTACTATGGTTTGGAACTTCAAGGACCACTCACGATGCGACCCAACGCCAAATTGATGCAAGCCTCGCTTACCGGAGCCCTTGGCGGCCTGCTGTATGGATTCGACACTGTTGTCATCTCCGGAATCATCGATTCGGTAGCCAAGCTCTACAGCCTTAGCCCGACCGGCGTAGGCCTTACAGTTGCGGCGTCACCGGTGGGCAACATTTTGGGTTGCTTCTGTGCCGGCGTGATCGGCCAGAGAATCGGCACGCGATCTGCGCTGCGCATTGCCGCCGCGGTCTATCTTTGCGCCTGTCTTGCAGCAGCCCTTTCCATCGGATGGCCCATGCTGCTCGCGGCACGCTTTGTGGGCGGAATGGCCATTGGCGCATGCAGCGTGCTGGGACCGGTCTACATTACCGAGCTTTCTCCGGCGCAGTGGCGCGGGCGTCTCGTGGGCCTGTTCCAGATCAACGTGGTCTCGGGCATTTTGATCGGCCTCATATCGAACTACCTCGTCCGCCGCGCCAACCTGGGCGCGTTGGAGTGGCACGTGATGCTGGGCGTGGCCGCGGTACCGACGCTCCTCTTCCTCATCCTGCTGTTGAGCATTCCGCTTTCGCCGCGTTGGTCGGTTTCGCGCAACCAGATTGACGAAGCTCTCAAAGTGCTTTCGCTGGTGGGCGCACCGGACCCCAGGATGGAACTAGCCGACATTCAATCGGCGCTCCAATCCGAGCATGCTACGGTGCACGAACCGGTCTTCCAGTGGAAGTATCGTTACCCGCTGTTTCTGGCCATCGCGATTGGCGCGTTCAATCAACTGACAGGCATCAACGCGATCTTCAGCTACGTGCACAGCATCTTTACCGCGGCCGGCTTCAGCCAGCTTTCCAGCGACTCGCAAGGCATCGCGATTGGCGCAACCAACCTGCTTTTTACGCTGGTGGGTATGGCCATGATCGATAAATTCGGGCGCAAGAGCCTGCTCATCGTCGGCGCCATCGGAACCGCGCTCTGCCTTTCCGGCGTGGCCCGGGTCTTCTATTCCAACAGCCATCAGTCGGCGCTGCTCGGGCTGCTGGTCGGCTTCATCGCGTTCTTCGCGCTGTCGCAAGGGCTGGTGGTGTTTGTTTACATTGGCGAGGTCTTTCCCAATGCGGTGCGCTCCAAGGGCCAGGGCGTGGGCAACGCCAGCCTTGCCACGATCAATACGACGATTCTCTTTACTTTTCCCATTCTGGCGCACCATTTCAACGCAGGCGCGCCGTTCGTGTTCTTTGCCGCGGCGACCGTGGTGCAGTTGATTGTAGTCACCCTGTTCTTCCCTGAGACCAAGGGGCAGACGCTGGAGCAGTTGCAGCGCAAGCTGATGCGCGCGTAGGGCAGAGAGGGCGGTTTGATGGCGTCTGCGAGCGCGTGACTGCCGCTTTCCCACCGTGAACGCGAACGGCGGGTTTAAGATGGGGCACCCGGATTCTTGCCGTTACACCGACTCGATGGCGCGAACGCTCTCCGCCACTTCTTCTTTAAGCGCCTCGGCGTCAACCTGGAAAAGCCTGCGTTCGCGCGCGGGCAGCGCCTCCAGCAGGTCGCTGAACGGCGTTGTTTCGCAACCTGGAAACGCGGCGAAGCCGATGGTAGAGGCCATGGCGCAGCTTAGCTTCACCAGTTCCGTTACATCCCACGCGCCGTCTGTGCGCCGGGCCTCATGGTGCCGGGCGACCACGGATTCGAATTCATCCGGGAGCTTCCAGTCGCCGACCAATTGCCGCCCCGTCTCGCAGTGATCCCAACCGAAGAGCTCGCGCTCGGCGCCGAGCAGGGTCGCCGCGGCTCCCCGATGTTTTTCCAGCAACGCGGCATAGGCCGCGGGCTGAATTACCGCCAGGCCCATGCGGCCCACGTCGTGGAGAATGCCCGCGGTAAAGGCGGTGTCCTTGTCAATGAAACCCGCTGCTCCCAGCCGCTGCGCGACGATGGCGCACGCCAGATTGTGCCGCCAGATTGCGCGCATCGCGGGGTAGCTCAGGGTCTTGCCGAGATAGGCGCGTACCCCAACCGTGACGCACATGCCTTGCAACGTGTTGGCGCCCAGGACGGCCACGGCCTGCAGGATGCTGGTGGATGGATAACGCGGCGCGTAGAGCAGGGAATTGGCAACAGTGAGCACTTCGCTGGCGAATGCCGGATCGGACGAGATGAGATCGCACAACTGATGCAGTTGCACGTTTTCATCCCTGACCAGTTGCAGAACCCTGACGGCCACCTGCGGGAAGGGCGGAAGCCGCAGATGCGCCCAGGGCATTGTGGGCGCTTGCTCGAGCCCCTCGTCCATTCTCACCGCAACACCTCACTGGGTTCACGCACCGATTTGCACGAAGACTGCTTTGGGCGCAGTCGCAAAGGGCTGCTCGGTTCCCTGAGCCTAAAGGGCGCCTGGCGCACCGTTCGCGCGTATTCCGACAACTAGTTCTTCGGCAGCAGGAGGGAATTTCTAGAGGCAGGAATCGCGCATGAGTCGGGATTCCGGGCGCAGTAACTTATTTTGGTGTCCAGGTTCGGCCATCGGTACTCTCCCACACCTGGTTTTTGTCATTTGAAAGTTCAAATGATACGATGGGCGCGGACGCAACGCCCGCATCGGGGAAGGAACCGCCCGTCGTCGGGTTTTGAGCGGCCGGTGCAGCCTGCGGCGAACCGTGGTCCCCAGCTTGCTGCCGCACGGCGACGGCGTGCCCCGTCCACTGCGTGGGGATGCGCTCCCACGTGACGCCCCGGTCCTCACTCAAAAACAAGGCGCCCGCCTTGTCGATAGTCAGCAGGAAATGGCCGCCGGACGCAATGGAGACGGATGCCAGTCCGCTGGGAAGTTGAATTGGCTTCGCAGGAGTGGTGACATCCCGGAAGGGTTTGTTCCCCAGCATAGGGGCGGGCTCTGCAGTCACGGCTGGGTGCGTCTCGAACTGCGGCGCAGCAGTGACCGATTCCGTAGCGCCTGCCGGCGGTGCGGAGTTGGCACCGTGCACGGCGAAAGGCGCGGCCTTGGCCTTAAAGTTGCGCATGCGCGATGTGTCCGCCTCGGCCTGGCGCTGCTGCTCGGCCTGCTCGTGTTTAGTCTCCCACGCGCCCGAGGCCGGCTGCGAGGCCGTGGAGCGCATGCCGCCCGCTGTCAACTCGGGGGGCGTTTGCATCGCTTCCGCGTGAGAGGGCTGCTGCGCCTCGCGCCTGACTTCCACCCGATCCATGCTTCCGGGCTCTCGGGCTTCGGGCTCTAACGGCATTTGCGCACCAACTACAGGCGGCGTTGGCGCCGGCATTGGTTTTTCTGCGCCGGAATGCGCGTGCTTCGCGGGGTGCGCCGGCGGGGTCGCTGGTACGGCGGCAGCAGGAGGCTCGACCTTTGCCTGCTCCGTTGGCGAAGATGTCGCAGCCGGCGTTGGGCCCTGTGGCGGACTTTGCTCTGCAATCTTGACGTTTGGTCCATGCCGATCTGCGTGCTCGATATAAACAGAGATCGATGCCGCGGCAAAAGCGGCCACAACCGCAGTCGGAACCCAGACAAGCCGCCACTGTTTCCACCACGCATTGGGTGCGATAGCCTTGCGCGGCTGCGCGGCTGCGACCACGTCACCGGCATCGGCGGCTTCGCGCGCCAGCGCCACTGCCTGGCGGCAACGTCCGCAGACGGCAAGATGCGCGAGCACCTCCCTGCGCTCCCGTCCCTCAAGCGCCTGCTCTGAAAATGCGCTCAGGCTCTCCGCATCGGGATGAAATCCGTGTTGGCTAGTCGCAGTCATGACGCCGCCTGTTCCTGGAACGCTTCCGATTGCGAATTTTGCAGCAGTTTTTTCAGGTTCACCTCCAGGTCGCGGGTGTCCGCACCCATCGCCTCTTCTGCTTGCCGCCGGCTCATGCCGTGGCGCTGCAAGTTTTTCAGGATATGTTTGCGGATCTGGTCCGTGGCGCGGTGCAATCTGCGGCTCACCGTTGCTTCATGCACGCCGAGTACACGCCCAATCTCGAGCAAAGTCTGCTCGTCAAGATAATAAGCCGCAAGCAGGTAGCACACCTCGGGATCGCGGCTGCTCACGGCCTGTGCAATCGCCTGTTCCAGCAGCGAGAGCTCGCGGGCCGGCATCTGCGGCAGAGGGTCGGGAGCCGGCGCGTCAAATTCCTGAATAGGTTCCTCGCGGCGCGTCCGCCGATAGTGATCCACGTGGCGCTGCGCAAGGGTGGTGCGCAGCCAGCCCATCAGGGAGCCGCGGCCGCGGTAGGAAAGCAGCGGGCAACGCCGCTGGCCCTCGCGCGCGTTCAACCCGTAGATCTCGGCGTAGAGTTGATCGGCTAAATCGCGGCCCAGAGTTTCGCTACCGGTGATGGCGATGGCGGCGCGGGTGAGCGGCTGCCGGTAGATGGCGATAAAGTGCTCCCACGCGCGCTCGTTCCCGCGAGCACAGGCGCGCGCGAGCGCGAGATCGGCCACGCACAAGTTGCGAAAGAAGGCGGCCTGCTGCTTGGGTGTCGCCGGGGTTGCAGTTGAGGTCAACCCAAAGTTCTGCGCCGTCCCCGCCTCGAGGAGGATTTGCTCGAACTCGTCGCGGGTCAGGCCCCATCGGGCCGCATCGCAGCCGCGCCAAAGCTCGGCGGCCAGGGCCCGGTCGAGACTGAGATCGGAAACACAGTTGGGCGCGCCGGTCCCGGTCGGGATCCCAGTCTCCGCTGCGCTGGCTGCGGATTCGGTTGGCGCCATTCCCACGCCCTCACGATACGCCAAAATGCGGTCCCAGAAAAAAATTGCAAGAAGCTGCCCGCTAACCGTTCGACGGTTGAAGGCCGGCTGTGGGAATCAGGCCGGTGAAGGAGAGCGATGAAAAACCTGAGCAGATGGGGACTTGTTGGCACTCTGCTTTTTGCGCTTGCGGCGTGGGAGCACGGAAGCCAAGTGAAAGCCGCCGGTGGACCGGGGGGAGACGCGAGCAGCCCGTACCGCGTGCTGGCGCCGATTGAGAGCGGCAACCTGCTTTTGTTTCCTGTGGTGCGGGCGGATGGAAAATCCACGACGGAAACCCCGTTCATCACCCTCGACGAGGGCCTGAAGAGCGGCGAAGTGGAAGTGACCGAAGCGGGACGAGCACGCGGCCTGGTGCGGCGGAGGGGCGGCGGGGAAGCGCAGAACTCCTATCGCGGCGACGAGGTAAACACGCTGGTCCTGGTGAATCACTCCAAGCGGCCTTTGCTGCTGCTGGCGGGCGAGGTGGTTACGGGCGGTAAGCAGGACCGCATTGTCGCCAAAGACCGCATTGTTGTTGCTGGTGGGGACCCTATCGATCTCTCAGTTTTCTGCATCGAGCCCGGGCGCTGGACGGAGAGCTCGCCCGCCTTCGGTGCGTCAGACAAGTCGGCCGCTCACAGCTTCATGGTCCAGCCCGAGGTGCGCGAGCGCGCCATGGTCGACCAGGACCAGCAGCAGGTATGGGACTCGGTGCATGGCACGATGTCCCGGATGGAGGCGGCAGCTGCTCCCCCGGCTTCCGCTGTATCCGGTGGCAGCGGGCCCATGTACGACGCCGCGCCGGCGATGGCGCCCGGCAACACGAGCTATGCCAAAATGATGGAGAATCCGGCCATCAGCCAGAAGGTGGACGAGGCTGCCGCCCCGGTGATAAAGGCGCGCGAAGAGGTGCTGGCCAAGTTGCGCGACGAGCACGCGGTGGGCGTGGTGGTGGCGGTGCGCGGCGAAATCGTGTGGGCCGATCTCTTTGCTTCGACCGATCTGCTGGCCCGCTACTGGACCAAGCTGGTTCGTTCCTACGCGGCTGAGAGCCTGACCGAGGGCGAGGATCACGCCGCGCCCAACGGATCCGATGCTCAGCACTACCTCGATATGCCTTCAGGCGGAACGGAAAACAGCGAGGGCGATGTGGGCATCTATCGCTATCGCGAGCTGAAGAGCGGGAACGCCGAGACCTTCGTGCTGGAATCGCTGCTGCCCGGCACGGGTTACGACGTACATATCAGCAAGATGAAGCTGATTGAAGAAGTTCAACACGTCCGCAAGCCGCGCCCGATGGTCCCACAGCATCCGATCTACGAGCCGCAGAACTACCACCCTAATTTTTAATACCAGGATGTGGATGGTTGACCGGCGTCACGCTTTCTGCCGCGCCCGTGATACACGTGGCGCGGCGATGAGCGTGAAGGCAACCAGAAAGATGGAGGCGGCAATGTAGGCCAGGTGGCCGTGGCGCAGGTCTTCGGTGACCAGCTTGACTGCGACCAGCGCGAGAGCCGCGTAACCCAGCCGCGTCAGCTCCCGGCGGCGCCAGTGCGCTCCACTGGAGACCAGCACGAGCGCGGCCGCGCACAACGTCACAGTACGAATCAATGCCAGGTGATGCGCGCCGGGCATCACGCCTAGCGCGGTGAGCGCGACGAGCCCCGTGACAAGAAATGCTGCTGCTGCGCCAGCTGCCAGGGCGGCAAAACCGAGATTCAGCGTTTGCGGAATCCATCGTTCAGTCTGGCGCGGCTGCGCGAGCACGTAACACAGCACGGCGCACATCGCAATCAACCACACGCCAACGGCCGGCGCACCGCCCGGCGTCCCCACGAGGGCATTCACCAGAAAGTTCAGCAGCCCCGAAGCCACCGAAGCGGCCAACAGAAATCCCATTCCGTAGAACGCGAAGACCGCCCAACGCTCCCGCCTGCTCAAGCCCACGGCTGCCAGCGCAGCCGCGCCCAGCAGCAGGATCGAGAGCACGGTCGGCAGGCACAGGAAGCTCCCGGCGAGGAGCAGCGCCGCGGCCCATGCGGCAAAGACGGTCGCGTTGCGCTGATCGGATGTGCCCGCGAAGACCGTAAAGACCGCGGCGTAACACGCGGCGGAAAAAACCAGGCACGCCGCGCCAAGAATTGCCAAACCGGCGGGCTGCCCGAAGTCCGCCAGGCTGACCGCGGCGAGCAGAAATGTAATGATGGCCTGCACGATCTCGAAAGTCGTTACGGGCCGCGCGCGAAGAACCGTCTTAACAACCACGCTGGTTGCAAACAGGACGAACGCTGCGATGCCGGGAGCGAGCAGTGCGCCGCGGCTCAGCGCTTGGTAGCCCTCATGCGCAGTCTGCCCGGCGAAATAGACGTAGACGAGAATCCAGATGGCCACGTCGGCGGCGAGCGCGATCAGGGCGCCGACCTCTGGCACGCGATCGCACCCAGGCAAAAACCCGCAAACCCCCGCGAGAATCAGCAGTGCCGCTACGAAGGGCAGAAGAACGTGCGAAGCAATGGCAAGCGCCAGCGCGAGCGCGGCTGCGGCGACGCACGCCACGCGCACGACCGGCTTGAGGTCGCGCGGCGTCAAGGCGGACAGCGCGAAGGCAGCAAGCGCAAAGCCGCAGACCACGGCAGCGGCCACAGCGGCGGGCAACACATTGAAGCGCAGGGTCAGCTCCCAAAGCATGGGAGCCAAAATGAGCGCCGAGGTGCCGGCGTAGATGGAGTTGGTGAAGCGCGGGCCGCCGCGCACCCGCGCCGCCCAGACTAGCCAGAGGAATGCGTACACGATGCCGGCAGCGGCGACGATCAGGCGCGGAAGCGTGCTGGTCTCTGCAACGGCGCGCAACACGTATGCGCCGGCAATGCCCAGCAGTGCTTTGCCAAGCACCGGGAAAAGACTGCCGGCCGGCGCGGGAGATTCATCAGCCGAAGACGCGGCGGTGAGCGCCGATTCAATCTCGGCGGAGGGACGGGGCCAGCGCTCGGCGAGTGGGTGCTCCAGCGCGTCGACTCTGAGTTCCGTTTCGTTCAGACGCCGCTCCAGCGCTTCGATGTGTTGTTCCATCGTGCGCAGGCCTTGCGTGAGCTGTTCGATATTTTCCGGGAGATTGTTCATCGTTCCTCACCGGTCCTGGCCCGTGCGACGACTGTCAGTCGCCAGCCGCTGGCTGGTGCAGACTCTTCTCGGGCCACGGAGGCAACAGCTTGACCAGCGCCCACAGGAAGAGGAAGGGCAGTATGGTTAAGCCAACAGCCACTAGCAATCCTTCGCGTGAAACCATCTCCATCTTGTAGGAGGTGTAGCCGAGAAAACTCTTGGAGAAAAGTTGCCCGCCGATCACCACATTCCAGCGCATGGCGAAAACGCTGATCATGATCAGCGATCCGCAAATGGTGTAAATCCGCTTGCGAACGATTGCGCTGAGGCTGTTCTTCCAGACCTGCGTGATGAAAAGCAGTGTCAGGGGCACGAGCGTGCCGAGGATGATCTGAAGCACGATTTGCGAGAAAAAGAGCTTGGTATGCACCATGAAATTCAAGCTGCGGAACGACTCGTCGGCCTCGTAAATACGGTGAATCAGGTCGAGCATCTCCAAGCTGAAGTCAATGATGAAGATGTAGAACATGTACATCGCGATGGTGTCCACGCAGTGCATGTCAATGGACAGCTTGCGCAGTTTCGTGGTGGCCATGTAGAGCAGCATCACCGCGGCGACACCCGACACCATGGCTGAGAAGATGAATACCACGGGCATGAGCGGCGAGGACCACCACGGATTGGCCTTGATCGATCCGAAGATGAATCCCACGTAGCCGTGCAGCAGGAACGCCGAGGGAATACCGATCAGGGTGACGATCCAGCCCACCTTGTCGTCAATGCGCAGCGAACGTGCGCTGATGTTGCTCGAGCCCAGCGTCATGATCTTGTAGATCACGCGCAACAGGCCCTTGGATTGCTGCGAGAGAATCACGATGTCGCGGCGATAGTCGAGCCAGATCTCGAAGACCAGCACGGCCATCAGGTACCAGAGGTAGACGTAGCCGAACATGGCCATGGCCGACGTGGCGTGAGGCGTGAAGTACATCTCCGGCGAGCGCTCGGGGTGGCCGAGATGCAACTGCAGCGGCAGCGGCGCGTCCAGCAGAAAAGCCAGCGCCGTGAGCAGCGCCAAGCGGTAGGTCGGCTTCACGGCTTCCACGCGGAACACGCGCTCCAGCGATGCCAGAATGAATGCGCCCGCAACCAACCCCGTGATGAACGGGTATAAAACGATCAATATGCTCCACTGCAGAGCATATTCGTTCGGATACATGAAGCCTACGACGCCGTTCATAAGTACAGCTCCTAGCTCTTAGCTTTTAGCTCTTAGCTTTTTTCTTGCTCGCTCCTGCCGCTGCGGCTTCCCGTCGCACGATAGCTAAGAGCTAAAGGCTAAAAGCTAATAGCTGGTTTATCGCACTGACCCATCCAGCCCGAAGTAATACGCCTTTGCGCCGGTCGCCATCTGCGGCTTCAACACCTGCACGGGATGCGTCTTCAGAAACTCGTGAATCGGGTCGTTGGGATCCTTCAAGTCGGCCAATTGCCGCGCTCCCGTGGGGCAAGCCTCGCAACACGCCGTGGTCAGCCCCTTGGTGATGCGGTGATAGCACAGCGTGCATTTGTCGGCCACGTGCTTCGTGGGATGAAGGTAGCGACAGCCATACGGGCAGGCCTGCACGCAATACCCGCAGCCCAGGCAGTAGGTCTGGTCTATCAGCACCACCCCATCCGGGCTGATGAACGTGGCGCCCACCGGGCACACTTGCGTGCACGGCGAGTCGGCGCAGTGGTTGCACATCTTGGGCACGAAAAAGTATTTGCCCGCATCTTCGTCGGCGACCGGAAATCCTTCCTTGCCGCCGTCGGGCGAAATCACTTCGGGCGTGGTCATTTCCGTGTCCGTGACGTGATAGCGCTCGACCCAGGTGCGGAAATTGCCGTCGGGTACATCGTTCTCCGTCTGGCAGGCGCGGACGCAATTGCCGCACCCGATGCATTTGGGAATATTGATGAGCATGCCCCACCAATGCTCGCTCATCTGGTAGTTGGGCGAAGCCTCGGGCGTGCCGGCCTCGACATATTTCCAGGCCACGGCTGCCGCGGGCAAAAGAATGAGCAGATGACGCCGGCTGATGTTCATTTCGTACCTGCCGGGGTTGGGCTCGAGCTTGTATCCGATCCGATGGCCGGGCTGTGAGGGTTATGGCAGGTTTCGCAGGGAACTCCGCCCATGTGAACCGTCGGATCTACTTGCGGAAAGCTCTTGAGCTTGGCTGCGCTGGCCGTGTGGCAGCGCGCGCACAGCACCAATGTGTCCGGCTTGACCGGGATCACGGACGTGGGATCGTCGGCATGGAGAAGGAGCGGAGCATCGGGAGGAGTCGGGGGAACGATCAGGGCCACGAAACGCTCGTAAAGGTTCCCCTTCGGTTGCGCCGGCGCAGGCAAATTCTGAAAGAGCGCGCCATGACAGGCTTCGCAGTTCACGTGCGCATGCGCGCCCTTGGTTTTGGTATCGGCAATATCCGAGTGGCAGCTCTCGCACGCCTGGTGCCCGGCAAATTTCACCGGGTACTGGGCAATTTCGCCGATCGCCGCTCCGCGATAATGCCCATATTGCCCGAAGGTCTTGGGAACGACGTAGCCGCGCACCACCAGAAACACCAGGAACGCGACCACAAAAAGCCCCGCAAACCGGAAAAGATGTCCTGCATCCTTCATGAAACGCTGTCTCCG
>Ga0182024_10012510_pt1 | contig 16773 bp, 24 predicted proteins | sample P32metaG_FD_120480 | JGI IMG/M metagenome (GOLD analysis project Ga0182024, IMG submission 120480) | Permafrost microbial communities from Stordalen Mire, Sweden - P3-2 metaG (Illumina Assembly) | ecosystem: Environmental > Terrestrial > Soil > Wetlands > Permafrost | place: Sweden: Stordalen... | reverse complement strand
CCCATCGCGAGGAATGGCCATATATTTGCAAGTGGCCCAAGGGTTCACGCGACAATATGATTGCAAGCGTCATGAAGCCCTACATCTAACATCTTACTGGGCTGTGAAGATCAATCCACACGATGAGATCCTGCAACCGAATTGACTTTAAATACTGCTAAATACATACTTCCAGACACTGATATGCGATCTCCGGAAGTGTTATGCACCACGAGAGGCTGACTACTACTGTAAGCGTGAGGCCGAAAACAGATGTCTTGGGCGAGTTTGAGGCCAGATGAGTGAAGAAACGAGATGTGCGGAATCACTAAGGAAAACAGGCCAGCGCATAACTTAGCTGCTATACATGGAAACGAGCCACGGGGTCGGAGACGAATAAGGAAAGTGGTTTGGGTTTGTTGCACCCACAGCCGCAACAGGAAGCACGTGCAAATAGAGTCAGGAACTTAGGCGCTTGCCGCCGCTACACCCATTTTGATGGGCTCGTCGTGCGTTTCCCCCATGAACAACATCCTTGCCTGACTGCCCTGGGAACCCGGCATCCTTCCACCCTAAGGTCTTCATTGGCCTGTAGCGGACTGGCAGATGTACCCAAAAGCTGTCAATTGCTCTTCGTCTTGCGTTTTTCATCTCCGTTCCCATCTGCATCCCCGCCCCCATCCCATACCTCGCCTGACTGCCCTGGGAACCCGGCATCCTTCCACCCTAAGGTCTTCATTGGCCTGCAGCGAACTGGCGGATGTACCCAAAAGCTGTCAATTGCTCTTCGTCTTACGTTTTTCATCTCCGTTCCCATCTGCATCCCTGCCCCCATCCCGTACCCCGCCTGACTGCCCTGGGAACCCGGCATCCTTCCACCCTAAGGTCTTCATTGGCCTGTAGTGGACTGGCAGATGTACCCAAAAGCTGTCAATTGCTCTTTGTCTCGCCTTTTTCATCTTGCCATTGCAGCCATTCACATCTACATCCCCACCCCTATCACATCTGACTCCCATGACATTTGTGATTCCCCAGGCTGCTCTTGCAAGGATCATTGGCAAAATTGTTCATCATTTCCAACAAGTCAAACGCACTCATTACAATGATGTGATTTCTCTTGATGAGCTCACAAACTTCATCAATTCCCTCCCGCCACACTATACATTAGAGCCCGATACCAGTTGGACGTGACCCTGCTATTCATGCCTCCTCACTGCTTTCTCATCGTGACTGAGGTATTTTTGTGCGCATCAGCCTACATCAGCCCAGCAATGGTGCCGAAGGTGACGGCGCTGCAAGGCGGGAGGGAATTCTGCACAAAGAGCGCCGTGGTGTGAATCAAGACAACATGTTTTAATATTATCCGGTGCTCTGACGCATATGCTCTGCAAAGAGAATCGGACCGCTTGCAAATACAACTATTATACAAGGTTCAAAATGTTCCTCATAATTCGAGTTTTTGACCCGATTCCTGGACGTCGATACGGAACACGAGAATTCTAAGACTCCGTTTGTTTGACTCTACGGCGAACTGACCGGCCCTTTCCGAATGAATGGTGTCAAGTCGCATCTTCGCGCATTCTCAAGCTGAACCCTCAAGGGCCATGCCAACCTCGTTACCTATTACGGTTGATCTCGTTAGGATCCTTCCTTGGTGCGCCATACCATAAGAAATAATTGCTTTCTTGGTTCTGGAAGCTGAGAGCTGGCATTTCAACTCCCCCTTGCCAGGCTACGTTCGAAGAGACAGATGACTCTGGGTCGGAGGGTGAATTTGAAGATGGGGATGTCCAGCTCACCCCAGATGCCACCAAGAATGACATTACGCTTATTGCGAGGCTCTCCCCTTCTGCTCTTCGCCGAATATCCGACAAACGACTGCTCCGATTCTGCAGCGAAAAGGGCTATTTGGACAATACTGTCGGCGACGATGGCGTCCTCGAAAATGATCCGCAAAACCTCGACAAATCACAATTGGTCAATTTGATTCTTCATTGGGTGAGTTTTCGGGAGTTCAAACCCACTTCAATCGCGTAACCTCCTCATAGAGAAAGGATCATGAAGTCAATGAGAATGGGGTGCTTACAAATCGCACCAAAAAAAAGAACCCCTTCAAATCCGTTCTTGGGCGTGACACTTTGACGATTATCTGGGATATCATGAACGCGACTAGTCTCCCTGAGACATTCAGTAAGCCTCCGTCCGATATTGGGTCAGGGAAGCATGGCCGAATCAGCGGAAGCCAGTGGCACACATTTTTCACTGTCTACCTCGTTATGGCTCTGATTCCGCTATGGTCATGCGCCAGTCCTCGATAACACCTAACAAGCCCATACCTAGCTCGATTGAAATGTCATCATGCCTGGAGAATGTCGGTAATACGCCGTAGACCGTCCGAAAATCGCCTAGCTCGCGCAGGATCTCGGCAAACTGCATGATACTGTCTCCCGCAGCGATGAGAGGCGTGTACATTTTCATGACCTATGCCGGCCTTCGCAGATTACAGTAATATTGGCGTCTCGCTCAGGCAGCGCACAGTAATGGAGTTCCGGTAGCACTCTTGATCTCGATAACTCCAGCGAGAGCAGAGCCGAATTAGAGGGAATTTTGTGATTGGCTACGTGTATACGCGATACAATTTAATCGCTTTCAGTTGCGCATTCAAAAAAAGCGCGCAGCACACACAGGCTCATGCTCAACTTTGCGGGTCTGGCTAGTCCCGAGTGTTCTTTCCGAGACACGTAAAGCTATAGTCATAGAACGGCGATCTAAGGATCTTGTCGGCTTCCAGTGGCTCGAGGCAGTTATCTAATATCATCGCGAACTCGGACACCCATTCCCCGTTCCTTGCACGCACTGGACCCAGCATCTTCCAATTCCTCGGCCTGTATTGTATGCGTAACTAGTGGGCAGGTCAAAAAGGCGGCGTGAACAAAATAACGCTTCCAAGACAAGTAAGTACAAGTCTACAATGCTGTAGGCAATCCTGTATCAGCAGTGAAGGACTTGTATATAGCATGGAGTCGGTCCTCAAATTGCGTAGTTCCAATTGTTTGACGACGCCACCCCTTTCCCAACCCGGCTATGCAAAGCATTCCCAAGGTGTTGTCCGACTCAGAATCGTCGTGCATTGACGGTGCAGCAAGGTAGCTTGCGACCGTGGCTTCATTGACTGCTTGGTGACAACCTAGGCAGTGCGGATAGTATCGCCCTGCTATCAGGTCCACAGGCAAGGTCATTTGACGGCAAGCGTCAAGGATCATTCTCCATTTAGATTTGGGAGGAGGATCAGGGAGCTGGCTGAAATTGAAGGTAGTCTGGGAAGGCGGTTCATACCACTGGTCTGAAACGGCCTCATACAACACCCCAGATGCCATCAGAGCGCCCGAGAGGCCGGAATGAGATATGTGAAACGATAGAATGTGAAAAAATGTTCCGTGGCGACCTGCCGAATGTATTCCAGGCGCTGGTGATTTGAAGTGACTGCGAATTTCCTCCGGGAAATGCTGCCGCTCTGCCTTCAACCGCACGAGATCCGATACCCACAAGCGCTCGGGGCCCCACCAGATGCCGTGGTACAGCTGGATCACTTCTGGCCCTTTTGTGATCATGAGTGGTTCTGCCAACCCATGAGCTTTGTGGCCGCAAGACATGTCGGGGGCGAAGGACGTTGCCAGAGAGTCGCAAATCTGAAGAGCGACTGCATAAAGGGTAACGATGTCATCGCGAGGAAGTTTGGATATTTCAGCCGAGAAATCGGGAGCAGATGACTTGAGCTGACGGCACTTCTCTGAAACGGCATTCAGATAGCTGAGCAACAGGATGGTACAACTTAATCACCCAAAGCCTTTGTTTCTGGACGATAGCCGTGGAATGGAATAAGGTCTTCGCCTCGTGCCTTCACCTTTTGAGATGTGCCGAGGAGATGCACGACGTAGACTGACATTTGACGAAACGTGTTGCCGCCGGGATCCTCGTTGCACTTGATGATCTCGGCGGTGATGTCAGTGACAACGGAAGGCCAAAAATCCATTCCAATTGCAAAAGGAGTGACAGTGCAGCGATGAGTTGCCAACCAGAGTAACTCTCCTGAACGATGAATTTGGATATCGGCGCTGAGGGTTCGATGGAGTGATGGGTCTGACAGATGTTTGTAGGACAGTAGGCCCTGGCCATGACTCTCTGCAGCATTTTGGTGGGCTGAAGGGCTAGCACGGCTGGAGGGCGGTACTTTGCGAACACGTGGGGGTGCCCTCTTACAGAATTCACACAAGCAGACGCCGCTCATATTTGTGTAGAGCCATCGGGCATGGGGCATAAACTGCTCGGGTGACCGGAACTTATAGAGCCGTTCAGAGTTGTCTGGACCTGGGAATGTGACATTGGCGGGGTGAAACGCAGGGGTGACTGTTTTCCGTACCGTACAAATAAAGATCGCGGCGATCTGGCCCATTGGAAGATTTCGAGCAGTGTGCGTAGAGCTCATATCCAGTAGGGAAACCCTCCATGATATACTTGCTGCCTGCCAGTAAAGGTGATGCCGACAAATTCAGTGGCAGCCAAAACGAAAAGTACTCTAACTTGAGCTCACGCTTTCCCTCTACCCCGGCGACAACGTAGGCTCCAATTTTCTCCCGCCACTTGACATGACCCTTATCATTGGATCCGAGGAGCTCGTAGTATTTGTAGGAGCCGCTAGAATCAACTGTAAATGGATTCATCCCGGCTCTTCCTGTAGTCACGAGGTTCGACACTCACTAGATTTTTCCATGTTTGTAGGAAACCCGCGACGTCCTTGCGCATCACTTTTAGTAGGCCAGGGTATCAGTATATCTTCACCTCTATCAGTACAAGGGGTTGCTTTGCGCTGGTGCATGGTGGGCGCCGACCGAACTGAAGCACAAATAAATGGAGCACGGGATCTGGCGTAAAAAGACCCAGGCAATTTCGATCCTTCACCCTTGCAACAGCACTTGCAGATTCAACGCGGTCGGTAATGGACATCAAGCAAACTGAAGACGGGTGGTTTGATTACAGGACCCAGCTCTCGCCACCAGTCGAAACGGCCCAGATCAAGCTCCAACACGTTGACCAGCCAACGACGACTGTTGCACCGGCACCAGTACTAGTCGAAACGGCCCGGATTGAGCCCCGATGCGCTGGTCCTGATCGTGATGCTGTAGCCCGAGGTAGCACCTCCCCGAACTCCGTTCCAAAGACTGTTGTGCCGGCACCAGCACCAGCCAAAACCGCCCAGATAAAGCCCCAACGCACTGGTCCTAATCATGACGCCGCGGCACGAGGTAGTAGCCCCTCCCTGGACTCCATTCCTGATGGGACTGCGAGTCAACCGACAACGGCTGTTCCAGCGCCAGTTGAAACGGCCCAAATCAAGCCCCAACGCACCGGTCGTGACGCCACGGCCCGAGGTAGTACCCCCTCCCTGGACTCCATTCCTGACGGGACTGCAAGTCAGTTAATGACAACCAATGGCCCTAACATCTCAACCATTCAGGCCCTGGTATGCCGTCTGCAGTTCGCTGGGGGCTTCTGCTCATGCATACCTGCGATCTAGATCCCTGCTGTCCACGCTAAGATCCCTACAGCGGATCCAGGCTTCACTAAGCGCTGGGACGGCCTAAAGCAAACTAGGTACATTCTCATGCAATTTAGCTGCACGCCCACTCACTGGAAGTACAGTTTTAAACGCGTCGCACTTTACACCCTCGCTACCTGCAGCGCAGCTGCTCTGCTTTATTTTTGCACGCTGATGTACTCTTATTGCGCAACGCCGCCTCCATTTTCCTTCCATAGAGCACACCAACAGAAGGAGCCGTGTAGAAGTTGCGGGACTTCATGACAATGATAATACTTCCCTAAATTTGACAATCATACCAAGCCCTATTGCCCATTGTACGCTGTTTCTAGCTGACGGTGTAGGCTGCATCTAGTGATAAGCATCGGCGTGGGAGCGGATCGGACCCATTCCCTTCCGCAATCCGGATGAAATACCCAACCGCTTGGCTGCCCATCAAGCCCCTATATATGGGCTGTCTGGCTTTGCGAGGCGACGGTGGATTTCATGGAGTTCAACCTCTCAGACGCTTCTGAAGGGCGGTCGGCCTCACGCTCGGACATAAATGAGGCAACCGCAAAGGCACTTATTTCCTTGCGAGGTGACATATTTCACGCAGTGCGACCTCTCAGACATCTCTGACAGGTGACCCTAAGCGTCGCGGTCGGTCAAAGGCGAGGAGACTATGAACGCTCTTGTTTCTACCCCCAAACCTTCTAAACGGCACGACCCCTCCAGTCCCCATACAGGTCTTGCTTTAGTACTGACCTTCCTGCAACTTGTAACAGGGCAAGACAGGCGTCCGGTGCACCCGAGGCGAACGTCTTAACAGCCCAGATTCCTCCGTACCTGGCCCCTGATATCTCGCAGCATCGCTCCCTTTCGGCTTCTAATCTCCACTCAGTCAATGCGCGCTCATTGTCTTCGGAGCCTCCATCACTTCACACTGTATGCATAGCTAAACTCAAGCGCCGGAGGGAGAAGGACCGACGTCGCCAAGATGAGCGGGCCATGAAAAGAACGAAGTATAAGTCAATAACGCTGAAGAGCTCTAACTGCGTATCTTGCCCTCACACTTCCCCCCCAATAGCGCCGGAACTGTTGCGAGAACGAGCACCGCAGCGCTCTTATTGCAGGATGGCCCCGGGACTTCGAGTGGCGTTTGTTGGGGTTCCGGGTCTTCCCAGTGGAATTGCGAGTTGAGTGCAGTTCAGCGCGCCCCCCGCGGGTCTTCCCTCCGCTAATCCTTGAACAGAATAAACGGTCAGCAGGTATGTGAGGGGACCCTTGACCCCTTGGGTTCGTCCCCGGAGACGGTACGTGCATCGACAGCTCCGCTGGTCACCAGGGCTGATTGGTCAAAATACCTAGTTCTCCAACTTCCTCCACGCGTGCTTCTCTGACCCTATCAAGGAAATGTCCCCCCCCCGCGGCTCAAGAGTGAATGTCATGATCTTAGTGCAAGGGATCATTCAGTAGCTTCGCACCAAGTTTACCATGCTGTGCCACAAGCTGCTTCCCCAGTCGTGAATGAACCATTTCTGCGTTACGTTGTCTGTCAATAAACCTCTCCCTCCAACACAAATTTAATCAAGAATGAGTAGAGATCGCAGAGGGGGCGCTCTACGAAATGGATCTTGATAGAACCAGATCGCAACGTCGCCGCCGAGTTGACGCCACCAGTGGATCACATATGCGCGTAGAAGGTCTCCTACGTGAGATCCAGCAGATTACTTCCTTCGGTCATGACAAGCTCCTTGTAGGCTTCAAATCTTGTTGGTTGTGAAGATTGAAGAGTCGTCCGTAAGAGAGAGATCACCGAGCTGCACTCCAACACTGTTTTCCAGCACGGGAGGAGTTTGTTGTGGAAAGAGCTAGTGTAGCAATCCGACTGTCGATCCAGCAATATCACTACCGCGCAACGTGAGCATTAGGGTCGCAGCCAACAGCGCAGGCGCTCTTACACTGGACACCCGTCAAGCCAAGAATCAAGCGGATCTTCAACCGCTCGGCTCGCCCTCGCTGCTCTTTGTAGCCACTGGGCAGCTCCCAGTTACTAGACCAAAAGCTGCAGGAGGAAACCGAACACGGTGCCATTTTGAACTGCGCATTGAATGAAAAAATGGAAGTGTTGGGTGTAGCGGCGGCAAGTGCCGGATCCACGACTTCGAAGATTGAGGAATTTGTAAGAGACCTGTTTATCACTACAGTCTTAGGCGGCACTAAGCCACTGGGAATTAGCACAATATGCTATTATAAATCCATAAGAATGACATAGCGACGTCTCCCATAGATAGCGAGATAATTATTAATGTGTTCACCGACTCTCCGCGTCTTGTGGCATGCCCCACTTGTTATTTGAGTAGTATACCCATGGGAATCGCCATTTAATTATTGGTGATGTTTTTAAATACATATTTAGAGCATCTCCCATGGGTATAAAGCATTTTATGTGTCTCAAGATGAGAGGTGCCGCTATCACAAGCAGCAAGATATTCACGATCACTGGAGTCATTATACCCATGGGACAAACATTTTATATGTACAATTTGCTACTAAATATCCATATAAATTCACTCCCATGAGTAGCGGTTGCCAGCAGGGAGCTTATGCTCGTCTCCCTCTTATTTGGCAACTTCAGTGTATTTACTTGTTTGCTTCGACGAGACTCCACGGCATCCAGAGGGATCCTCTGTTATGTCACGCATCCAAAGATGCAGAGCAAGGCGAAATCTGCAGCAATGCACCCCTTCTAGAGAGTATTCGTTGTTCTAATCCTCGAGACCCGGAGCCCCTCCTCGGCTGCAAGCCCCGCGGAGGCCAGCTTAACGGGCCATCCGTTCCTTCATTGAAATTACATGACTGAGAATGAAAACTTTGAGCCTGAATACAAGCACGCCGTCGTCTCCCCGATCATCCAACCTTGCCGACAGACTGACAGAAAAGAAACCTGCGGCATTCAAGGTTTCATTCGCCGAGCTCAAACTGGATGGTGCCCCGTCACTTCCTCTCCATTAAGGCATACAGAGACTGCGACCGGAAGCGCAAGTGGAGAAGGGGAGACGCCGTGGCCACCGCAGGCATCCGCGCAACGTTCATCACCCAATGCATAGCGCGCTCTTTACTTCGAGGTGCACAAGAGGGGTGGTCTGTATCAGTCCCCATCCACTGCCAATTTGAAGGTTCAGCCTCTCAGCCCGCGTGCTGCGATGTCACCTACGTCCGCGCCTGTCAACGAGGATCAAATATTCCCGATTCCAACGATTGATTATTCACCTGTAATACCAACGAAGCCATCCAGCGCGCCTTCAAAATGCGTATGCAGACATCCCCGAGAGGCCTGCTAAAAAGTGAACCTTTTCGAATGCTCTGAACTGAAATGGGCCGCCAAGGATAACGCCAGGATAAAGACAACGATCAGAAGTCACCCGCCACCCCGCGGAAGAGCAAAAGCGGCAAGACCGTCAACCAGCTCACCTCAGGCAGACATCGTCCCACACGTCAGGGTGGCGGTCTATCAAAATATCATCGGGTCGCCAAATATATCACAAGCCCATCTTCATGCCCCTCGTCGTTGGAGCTCATCAGCGACGCGTCTCCTACTCCGACCACGACAGTTAAGACGCACATATCCGATCATTCCACTCCCAGTCACATGGAAGGAGACATGCAGAGTTATGACAAGCGTCAGAACCTTGATCTCAACGACCCGATTTTGACAGCCATCTTTGCATCTGACGGGCAAACGATCGTATATTCAACTAGAAATAACTGATACTGCAGCATTCTCAATACGTTATTTGGCATTGGCTTGTGATCAAGGTAGAACTTCCCCAGGCTGTCAGCTGCGCCAAAGATTTTAAAAGGTTTTTAAGATTGTAGCCCACCTGCCTAGATACCCAGCTCTCCCGACCATTAAACCGTTCTTATCAATTTCAACTTCAACCCTGATTAGCGGTTTCCAGGCTAGAAGGCCCAAGGTGATATTTGCCTCTGTTAACAAAGTTGTATGCGATGAATTGTCACGCGCGGTCTGCACAAAACGTAACTGATGATTCGTGTCAGGCTTATGCAGGAGTACCGCCAAGAGCCATCTTACTGTTAATCGTGTCTGTCCAAAATGCGCGGCTGTGAGCGCAAATCTCTTTACAATAGGAAGGCGGTCAAAGGCCGGTGCAATTACAAGCACCTCACCCCCTAGGCAGCGTTGGATAGAGATAGGAACAACCCCGGGCAATTGACTCACCTGCCGTTATAAAACCAACATCGGCTGCAAGCGTAGAGCGGTGTAACGGAAGACTCGGCAGGGAAGCTAGTACAGGACCTGGAATAGTTGTCACAGCAGTAGGGTGCACATGCAGTTCTATCATCTTTGCCAACGCAGGTATTTGAGCTGATCCTCCGGTCAGTAGCACCTAAGATATTGTCAGCAACGATATCGCGCACTGCTGCAGCGGCGGGCGTACTTGATCGATATTGAGTCCAAGGCTATTTGCCCTCGCTAAGGCGGAGTCAATCGGTGCCAAGGTCTGTTCAAAAAGATCGAGATTTAGAGCTTCAAACTCTTGCCGCGTCACCACAAGGGAAAGCGCAGCATTATCCGTCAAATCAACTGTTATTGAGGCTGAAAGGTCGGTGGACAAGGCGCGCTTTGTCAGCTCAGCGCTTTGAGACAGCAACCCAAGGGCGCTCAGATTGTGAGCAATGTTGCGACCGGTGAGTCGATAGGATCGGTGCAACACATGAGCCAGCAAGCGGTCGTCATAAGTTGACCCTCCACAATGTTGATCGCTGACAGACACTATAATTGTCGCAGTCTAGCACCAACTTAGCACAAGTAGTTCACCTCGAATGCAGTAAAAAGCGCACACTGTTTTCCAATTTCGCCAGTGACACGTCACAGGTGCCTCCGCCGACATCAACCACAATAAAAACCCCATCCAGAAGGCCGTTGATGCGAGCATAATAGTCAACGAAGGCACACGGTTCATCAAGGGAAGCCTCTATAGTGATTCCTGCTGCGTGCGCTGACCGTTGTATCGTGGCCACGGCACCCTCATTATCAATCACTGACACAAACTTAGTCAACGTGTTGTTGATAGAGAGAGGAGTCGACGCACAGAGGGATTTAACAAGCGTGATGCGAGTAATAGTTTCCCTCATTTCTTGTTCTGCGTCTGAGATCAATTTCTTGAATACAGCGTTAAAAAGCTCCTGGATAGCCTGAGGGCGTAAAGTCAGGAACTGCGCCATTTACTGAGAGAGGTTTACACGAGGTTACCACAGGGTGTGAGGAGTGGTCGGACCGTGCACAGACGGCCAGCTCCCTGTCAAGGGTGGTTAGGCAAGACGGAAGATTCCTAGAAGCCGCAGCAATTCGACCGCCTTTAAGGGATTTCCCGATGAGCCCTATCAAGCGGTGAGCGCTGGGGGACTGGGGAGTAGTGCAAAAATAGGGCCCACTGGTTAACTCCGGGACCGTACTGGAAGGCGCCAGGTGATAGCTTTTGACAGCCTGAACGCCTACTTGGGTGCTGCCCCGTTGAATGGACGCCCACGTAGGAATCTCAACCGCGAGCACCCCCCCCGATCGTTGCCTAGCCCTGCGGCGCATTGTCAATTCTGAAGTTATGCACGGGAGTGACTGACCATAACCGAGATGTGTGAGACCTAAGCCACTGACAATGAGTGAGAGATGTTAAAATGAAGCGGGAACAGAATGCACCCAAAGCCTGCCACGCCGTTGAGAAACGTGCATCCATACAGTAAACAGTACTAGTAACGCACTGACTGTCACAACTGGCATCGCCGCACGACTCGTGTAGATGCCAAGCACGAGCACAATTGCACAAGATAAACCGCGAAGCATGTGGATGGGGGAGCGCCTGATCTTGGCTGCCCGCCCACCCCTTCACATCCGCATTCCCAGCACTTCCTCCGTCCCGCTTCCCAGCACTTCCTCCGTTGCGCTTCCGCTACACTTCCTCCGTTACACATCTGCTACACTTCCTCCGACCTCCGTTGCACTTCCGCTACTTCCTCCGTTGCTGCTCCTCCGCAGTCCGTTGCGCTTTACTGTTATACTTCCACTGTTTCCGCACTACTTGTTTCTGCCTGGACAGATACAACTGAGGCTCCTGCAACGTTCCTCCTGCAACGTTCTCTGTGCTATCCACCATGGAATCTGATCCCGCTGGGCCAGGCGGTGCTCGTGCTCCTGCAGAAGAGGCTGATCGAGGCTCTAATACCCCCGTGGCTCAGCCGGACCCAAACTTGAGCAGTTCCACATACATATCAGCGAAATCGTTTGATTCATTCGGTGAGTTTGGCAACCGCGCGTGGGCACCGGGAAATATCAATGCGCCTCACCTCACGATCGCCGCCGATTTGCAGAGTTCGCGGTGCCACCAAACCCCGAAATGTTCTCTGGGTTTAGTTTGCACCCGCCCCTTTTGCAGCCCGATTATTCGTCTCGTGCCTCGGGGTCGCTTGCACTAGATTCAGCGCAAAACAGGGTTGATATCTCAGTAATAGAGTTCAACGACGCCGGTAAGCTTGAGTCGGGCATCCGCATGCGAGTGCTGATCCAGCTCACGATTTGTAGAGTTCTTGGCGCCAAATCCCGAAATATATTCTGGGTCTATGCACCCGCCTCTTTTGCACCCCCCTCGCTCTCCTCAGCCTTACACAGCCTCGGGGCTGTTTGTGCCAGATTCTGCACAAAACAGGATCGACATCTCATTAGTAGAATCCACCTCAAATCAGCCTGTTGTTCCGGCGCGTGCGGACATCATGTTGCTTGATGAGTCGTCCTCAACATTCCGGGGAAACATAAACAATCGTGTTGATATCACCTGCATACCCGGGCCGTAAGTAAAGTCTTACAACCTTGCACGTATGTGTGCTGACAGCCCAACGGTGTACTTTACATAGCGCGTCCTCGGGTCTGGTAAGCTATTGTTTTTATCACTTGGTGGCGTGCATGTTAACTCTTTCACAGAGCGACACACCGCGTCTTCTTGCCGAGTCCGAGTCTGGGCACGCGGCTAGACCTCACAGAGGACCAGAATCGGTAAGAGGTGCCTTTAGCACCGCTTGCTGTTGAACTTATTGTTGTCCCAAAAGCTCTCTGTTGTTGATGCAATCAGAGAGCTGTCCAACCAGACTAGGGCCCATCGCCGGGAGGAACAAGAGGCCCGCCAACACAGCATACAAATGCTGTCAGCTGCATTACTTGAGGTGAGACAGCAGGTGACAATACTGACCGACGCATTCCGTGGCCAGGGGGTACAAGGCCATACACCCCCTGGTCCTACAGGTGCTTCTGGTGCCCAAGAGCGCCCCTTGCGTGGGCTGCCCAGACCTCGTCACCGCCAGAACACGACAGCTCAGGTGAGTTTGGGTTGTTGGCCCAACAGCAAATTTAACCATGCCCTGAAAGGCCGCCGTTCGCCGTGCAATTCACTTGTTATTTTTCCATGGCGATGAGACAAGACTTCGTGCAGAGAACACCACCGCTCGTTCACTTATTCAGTTTCGCCCGCGGCGCCACACGGTTCAACAGTTCAACAACTTGTGTTCTGCCAACAGTCTCCCAGAGGCTCTGGCTGCATGTGGCCCATCTCGCGACTCGTTCACGCTGGACCTTAAGAGCACACCAACCTCCTCATGGAATAAGGCTGCACTAGTTGTATTTGTTGACTTCTACTTTGGAGGGCGGGCACCGTCCATTGCTGAACAAGACGAGGTAGCGAAGCGATTTACTATCTATTTTCAGACATTGCGGCGGGAGTATCTGCGGGCAAGACGGGAGAACAATAATCTTGGGGCTGAGGAGGCTGGACGCACTGTCAATGCTCAAAAACAAAGGCGATATCGGGTATGCACGAGACCTTAAATCTGCGCACTGTAACCTGATCTCTTCACCCAGCTCTGGCATCGAAGAGTGAAGATTTCCAAACAAATACCCGAACTTCGCCGCCATACCGCTATGTTGTTGCACCTTGGGTCAAACGGAATGTCTGACGACGAACGTGAGGAGCACAACGGAGTGGTGTCATACAGGATCCTCCCACCTGACTGGAGGAACAGGGCGCTAATGCCTTTTCTGCGCCTTTTTGACGACGTCAGCGCCATTTGCAAGGAGGAGGACACGATGCTGGACCGAAGAGGCAACCCAGTACACAGGAGAATTCTGGGCGGGCGCCAGGCCCAGAAGACACCCGTCCGAGGTCTCCCATCCAATGCCTATGATGACGATTGGAAAGAATCTTTGTCAGAGGAAACAATCCTACGTTTGCACGAGGCGCCAGACTACGAATTTCAGCACGATCGGTCTTTATTTAGGTCTGTCCAAGTCTTTGTTCTTAGGCGATTCATCTAACCTGCAGTGTCAGGCGCTTTCCAGGCCTCCGCGCATCCCGGCTATCCACACATTGACTAGAATCTTGCCAGATCCCCTGCTATCCCCACACAACAAGGCGTGGGCATTTACCGGGTTCACTTCCTGGGTTGAATTCACTGTAGCACGTTCCAGGCCTTTTGACATCAATGCAGAAATGTTATATGAGCGACCCTGTTTTTTAGTCGCATAGTTGATTATGTATGCCGCTATATTTTTGGTGTCAGGCCCGAATGGAATTAACTTGATGTCTCCATTGCAACGGCAGGCAAAGGAGTGAATCCAGGGATTGTAAGCGTTAACATGCGGTATCAGGCGTCGTGGCTACACAATTTTTCTCAATTTGCATTGTTCTGTCTTTAGAAAATGAGATTCCTGTGCTGTCCACTTTTGCTGCCGCCGAAAGCTCAAATGGATATCCGCGCTTGCACTTCGATGGTTTTCCTTTTGCTTGATGTGCTTCGCATCAAAACAGGTGTGGTGCGCACCTGTGAAACTGGCTGGCTTCGACGTGTGCTCTTTCTGCCTCTAAAGATATTGTGGCCCATTCATCGGCATAAGGATTCGGAGGTCGGGCCCACGACGGATGGGGTACTGGGGCTGGCTTTAGCCCTCTTTCCACTGACCTTTCCGCTGGCAGCCCCTCTACATGAGCCCTGATGCACTGGCAAACGTATGCATTCATCCGTTCCAAGAAATCCTTGTCTTGGAACAAATTTCTTAGATTATTACAGTCGGGCGTGTTTGCCAGCCACAAGAGACAATGCAGATGCAGTGCTGCCCTAGCCTGCGCTTCCACCATTGCAAAATATGCCGTTACGAGGCCGAGTACCCCGTGTTCCAAGTGTACCTGTCGATCGGTGGATTCGTTCCAATGAGATATTCCGACGCTGCCTTCACAGTTATGTGGAAATACTCGACTGCTGCAAAGGGATCCGCCACCAATTTCCGGCTTCGGTTGCCTGCTGATGGTCCGCTCGTCTTGACGAATTCATCAAGATCGATGTCTTCCCCAACTAAAACTGCGGCGACAGGATCGTGACGGTCGAGGGGATTGATTGTCAGCCATATGGACGGCTTGCTGTATACAGTGGAAATTCCCCATAGATTGGCGTGACGATCCGAATCCGATCCTATTGCGTGTGATCGAGTGACGCTTGCCGTACGAAAGAATTCTCGCAACTGCTCATCGGAAACCGGCTTGCCCGCCTCTTCTTCCTGTACTGCCTTAAGGATATCAGCTGTGGTAATGTACTCCATCTGTGCCTTGAGTCGTTCCCATGACTCGCGCTCAAAAACAAGTCTTGCCGAGTTGGAAACATCGCGTTTCTGCGGCGTGGCAAACACATCAAAGAGGAAAAAGCGATCCTTTCGAAAACGATCATCCACGAGTTGCATGGCACGGCGAAAGAACACGACAAGACTGAAGTTTTTCACTGACCCTGGAGCTCCGCTCCGTACAGGAAGAGGTGCGGATGTCCGGCCACCCAGGAGTCCGCTATGTACTGATTGTTAAACTGGGTCCCTATGTGTATCCTATACTTCTGTTCTTTAACGTTTTCGGAGTTGCCGTCGTCTGTTGCCGTGTGCTCGGATGTTTCTTCACACACCATCTGTTTCCACGATTTGCGGGTGTCCGGCAAGAACTCCACTGAATCCATGTCAGCAAAATCGACGCCCCGCAGTTCATTGAACACATCAGGTATGACACGGCGCCCACGGATAGAGTTCCATCATTCCAACCAAGAATTTGTTATAGGTGTCACTGAACTCCTGAAGCTCCGATAGGGAGACCGAGCGCGATGTTGCAAGTTGATAGCTTTCACAAGATGCATGAAGTTTTCTAGCATCGCTTGCTTCCGTGATCAGTGGCAGGATTCATCAACGCAAACAACCTAAATACAGGATGACGTGGAACAGGTTCCAGGGTGCCCTTCTCAGTGAGTGTCAACGAGGCAGTAGGAGACTGCAGGAGCAGCGTGATAGCTTCAAGGGTTTCTGGAGACGCGAGATTGATCTCATCCAGGAGAACCCTATTTACAGAAGCGGTTTGGGTATATTTTCGGGATATGCCATCAAGCGACTCACCAGTGACCAGCTCGAATCGCTTGCACCAGGGGCCCCTTTACAAAGGCAAAGCAAGCTTGGCCCTGCCTGTGCTGCAGTTCGAAAGTGTTAACGTCCAACTCGAAGTCTTCTTACGCTCCGGGCTTTATTTTTACAACATCCCTCCCACCAAGCAGGCGCACAAACCTCCATCGCCTATCAGAAATCCCATCTAGGCGACTGCTGTCTTCAGCCTCTCAACGCCCGTACCGTCAAATCGCGTTTTGCCGAAATGGACGTCGCAGTGGTACCAAATCCTTGCGCACATTGTCCCTGCGCTTGCGGGCGATGCGGAATTGGCGAAGAAGGTGAGCGATTTGCTACTGTTGAAATACGGCACATACGTGCAGAGCATCGATTATCCGACGGTACCTGTGAGAGGTTGAGGATCATGCCCTCGCCAGGTCATAATGTGAGGCAGATGGAACATTTGTTACAGGCGACGAACGCGGTGTTTACCGAATTGGGCATCAAGCGGACCAGCGAATGGCAGGCGCTAGCTGCCACGGACACGATGCGCATGGCTGTAGTTATATCACTACAGCTACGATTCCTGCGGAGTGGTGTCTGTATATGGCTCAGCCTAGCTTCAGCCTAGCTTTACTAAGATGAGGTATGTGTCTCAATGGGTGACAACCTTGGCGTATGCACCAAATTGTTAACTCACTGGTCTATGCAGTCGGGCCTGTGTTCTCTTCTTCGCTGTCTGATG
>Ga0182024_10012509_pt1 | contig 16773 bp, 12 predicted proteins | sample P32metaG_FD_120480 | JGI IMG/M metagenome (GOLD analysis project Ga0182024, IMG submission 120480) | Permafrost microbial communities from Stordalen Mire, Sweden - P3-2 metaG (Illumina Assembly) | ecosystem: Environmental > Terrestrial > Soil > Wetlands > Permafrost | place: Sweden: Stordalen... | reverse complement strand
GGTGGCTTCGGTTGTCAACGGCATCATCCAGTGCCCGTGTCACGGCAGCCAGTTCAGCGCGGTCAATGGCGCCGTTGTCCAAGGGCCCGCTACACGGCCGCTGCCGCCGGTTGCCATTGCAGTCCGCGACGGCTATGTGTACACATGAGTTGCTACGCAGATGAATGAGACGAGGACAGCCTGATGCACTGGTGGCGCACAGTGCCGACGTGGATGTGGATGACAGCGACCGCCTTCGCCGTCGGCGCGCTCATCGCGCTGTCCTGAGTGCTGCCTGCCGCCTTGTGGGCGAGGGGGTCGGATTAAGGACGCAACCTCATAACCGGTTCTGCGTGCTTCAGGGACCGCTCACTCCGAACCGGGCACATTGAGTCCCGTGGAGGCGCCTACCTACTCGAAGGCCTGTTTGTTTATGCCGCTTGACAAGGACTTTTTAGTGGAGGTGACCGGACTTGAACCGGCAACTTCTACGATGCGAACGTAGATCGGGCAATATCCCCAGCCAGCTAGATCGCTCAAGCGTGCCTTTGACCAGGACCTCTGTTGCCACACCCTGCCACCCGGAACCAGCTCTTGCGGGGTGCTTCGCGCACGGATCGCTGTAGGTATCACGTAAGCAGTCCGGCAGAGGTGCTGGGCTGTTGCCGGTGGCTTGAGCGTGGCCTACGGATCGCTGGCCTTGGTGCCTCACGTGGGACATGCCCGCTCGGGTTATCGGCCCCCCGCCCGGTCAGAGAACCGGCTTGATTAGGAGCTTGGCCACCGGGGTCGTTATCGGTGTGCCCCGTTACAGTACTGCCGCCTCCGTCCGGGGTCGAGGACAGCAACGCCCCTTGGGCAAAAGGAGGACGCATGTCAATGTTGGCAGACGAAGTCGATGTCGTAATAGGCATCGACACCCACAAGTACACCCATACCGCGGCCGTGCTGTCGGCGAGCACAGCCGGGGTGCTGGCCAAAATGCCGGTCGGCAGCGGGGGACTGCCGGATACGAGGAGCTATACCGGCTGGGCCAGCGCTACAGCGATCAAACAGGCCCGTACCCAGTTCCAGTCCTTGGTGGTGACCGGCCCGGAACCACTGCAAGGACGGCTGGGGAAGCTCAAGGGCCTGGCTCTGCTCCGAGCGGGGGCCCTGGCCGACCAAGACGGGGACGGCCCCGAGCTCCGGCTGATGGCCGGGGCACTCCGTGCGCTCGCTCGCCGCGCCCTGTCGCTCTACCAAGAAGCCAAGTCCTACCAGGCTTCCATGCGCACCATCGTCGAGGCGTAGCACCCCGAACTTCTTGCCCAAACCGGGGTCAGCACCATCGTGGCCGCGACGGTCCTTTGTGCCTGGTCGCACCCGGGCCGGTTCCGCTCAGAAGCTAGCTTTGCAATGCTGGCTGGTTCGGCTCCCCTAGACGCCTCCAGCGGCCTGTCCACCCATCATCGCTTGTCGCGCTGCGGCGATCGCCAGCTCAACCGCGCTTGCACGTAGTCATCATCACCCGGTGGACCAAAGACAAGGCCACCATTGCGTACTGCCAACGGCGTCGGGCTGACGGCAAGTCAGACCGCGAGATCAAGCGCTGCCTGAAGCGCTATGTCGCCAGGTCGTTGTTCCGGCTCCTCGAGTACGGCTCGAAAGGAACAGGACAATGACTTGACAGAACATAGGAGCGTCGCACGCCAGCCACCCCGCCAGAGAAGTCGACCCTGTTGTTGCCCCGCGTCCCCTCTCCCACCAGGAGCACAACCTAGGACTGAACTCCACGGCTCATCCACGTAGACGCCTGCGGCGAACACTTTGGGCAGCTACGGCGGCGCGCGGTGCACGCTGGCCTAGTAAGCCACCGAGATGAGGGGAGGCGGTCGTCCGCCTAAGACAGCCGGACGACCTTGAAGTTCCCGACCCCGTCCCCAGTCACGTTCCCCTTGCTGTCACTGGCGAAGGTGTAGAGGGGCTTGCTCTTCCAGGTGACCTGGACGCCGTTGGCGTCCTTTATCGTGCTGATGCCCGTTACGCCCTTGCCGACTGCCACCCTTTTTTGGCCCTTGGGCACGACCAGGGGGGGCCAGGCCGACAGGCAGCCGCCCGTGCAGTCAAGGTGTTTAGGCGGCTTGTCGGCCGTGTCGTAGTACAGGGGCAGGCCCTTTTGGTTCTCCAATATCTTGCCGTACTTGGCCTCGGTGGCCGCTTTGACGGCGACCATGGCGCTGGCCGACAGGCTGGGACGGGGCGAGGCGTCAGCGGGCGGCCCCACCAGCGCGGTCAGCGACAGCGCGGCGGTGAGCGCTCCGGCGACGAAAATGGAGAACCGTGCCCGCTGTCCGCTGCTGCCCGCAGCGCTCTGCCGCCCGGAGCTGCCCATTACGGTGCGGTCGAGCTGCATTGTGTCCATGTCATTGTCCTCCTGAAAGTACGCTTGGCTCGCAAATCCTTGTCTGTGAGGGTACGCACGATTGAGTCCGGGAAATCCGGTTCTTTTTGTCGTCTTGCTTGCCGGCATGGCCGTCGGCGATGAGAGCGCCCGCGTGACTTTCGTGCGCCGCTATCAGCGGCGTGTTTACGCTCTCGCACTGAGCATGGTAGGCGACCGGCGCATGGCGAGCAATGGCAACCCGCAACCGGTTCCGGTGAGCCTCTATGTCGGAGGGGCCGGGAGGGCTCCAGGCCAAGCTGCGTGGCGGCCATGCCCCGAGCAGATCGATGAGCTAGGGAGGCATGACACCGCAGCCTGCCCCGCGGGCGCCGGGCGATGTGGCAAGGCGACCGCCCTGCCTTCGCCAGCATGCGCCATGAACATTGGTGCAACGCTGGTTTGACGATGTGCCGGGCGCAGGAAGCTGGCGCGCCAAGGTCATGGGAGCTCTGTCTCAATATCAGGCTGGCTTTTCACCCAGAAAGGGGCGTCGTACTGCGTAATGCAGAAGTGGTCGCTCCACTTGAAACCGGGAGCGCCGTCGGATCCTGTGAAGTAGAAGCACAGCTGCGCCTCGATACCGTGTTCGGCACCGAGGGTGACGGTCGACCTGGCGGGAAGGCGCTCGTAACCCGGCCCGCATACGGAGTAGTCCTGGTCGCAATGTGAGACTTCGTACACCTTGAGGTCTATCGTCTCTGGCCGGGTGGCGAACACGGTGCCGAGGCGCCTTTCGGCGGAGCTCAGGGCCTGGGCATCCGACCACAGGATCCCGCTTGGAGCTGCAGTTTTGGGCAGGCCGGGGAACCGTACGTTGCCGAGCCCAGAGAGGATCCGTCCGGCAAAATACGGGCTGATGTCCTCGGGCACGGTGGCCGCGTACGGGTCTTCGTCGAGACCGAGGGTGGAAAGGTTCTCGGCCAGGACGAAAGTTGCGATAAGACCCAGCTCCTCTCCGTACTTCGACAGAGCCTCGACGGCGTGCACGGTCGTAGAAACCACCAGACCAGCAACACCGGCGATCGCCGCGGCATGCTCTTCGAACAGGTCCAGAGCGGTCAGGGCGTGCTCTATCAGGTGCTCGGCATAGTGGTCGGCCGCTAGGTCGGCGACGAAAGAGCTCGGCTCCTCGGCCAGCTCGACCAGCAGGCCGACCTCCTTCGCCGCCAGCACCCCCGAGTGTTGATAAATAATGTAGGGCCGGACCACTAATTTTGCCGGCCCCGCTGTACCCCCCTTCAAGCTACAGGCGCTCCCCGCGCAGGTATCTTTCGCGGCAGAGACGTTGAGCGTAGTTTGGGCGGTGGTTACCAAACCGGGCGCCCAATAGATGAGGTACGCGTGGCCTTGCTCGTTGGTTGTCAGCCCGGACACGTCGGTGCCGCAGGGCGATTGGGGCACACCGGGGGCCTTGTCGGACTGGGCGCAAAGGAACTCGTTATTGTTGGGCGTGTTGGCGGTGGTCTCGAGCTCGAGCTTGGCGATCGGGCCGACCGAGGCCGTCACCGAGGCACCCTTGACCGGCCTGTGCGTCAACGAGTCCACCACGGTGACCAAGACGTTGGTACAACCAGAGATGCACTTCTGGCCCTCCTCGAAGGGCGCGGCATAGGCCGACCCGTGCTGGCCACCCGAGGTCAATGTGGTGAAGTTCACGGGGCCGCCTTGTGGGTACACGTCGTCCACAGCCAAGCCCGAGCGGAGGGCACCGAGCACCTTGACGAAGACCGTCAAGCCCGACGCTGGCGCTAAAGCGGGGAACGAGGCCGTGGTATCGCGGGGATTGATGTCGATCGGGCTGAACGTAGACGCTGAGGTGACCGCGATCAGGCTGATGGGGTGCGCTTGCGTGCCGCTAACATGCTGCAGTGCCAGTGTCTGGTTGTCCAACCACTGCGGGTATTGGTAGTAAGTAGTGGAGCTTTTCTGGCTGTACAGGACCTTCAGTGCCCCGCCGCCGGCAGGAACGGTAACCAGGAAGGTACCGGAGGACGGTAAAAAGGCGAAGCCGGCGATCGTGCTGCCGTCGGGGCTAACTGACAGGCCTCCGTACCAATCGCTGTCCTGATCTTGGCCCGCCAGGATAGGGTGCGGGCGGCCACCGCCGGCTGGCAGCTCCCACAGGCCGTCGTCGTAGCCGGAGACTACGACGGTGTTGTCTCCGACCCACGCGGCCAGCTGGTCGGAATCACAGACGCTCTGGTTGTTCGGGTATGACGGGTAGGCGTGCTGGACCCACGAATTGCAGGGCCCGAAGTTCGGCCCCGGCCCCGGCCCGTTCGGGAACGGCAGGAGCCGCTGTCGGTGAGCCGGGTCGCTCAGCTTGGCCACGTAGACCGGGTCCGGGGAGCCGTTGGCGGGTGGCCCCATGTACAGCACGCGAGTCCCGTCTGGCGAGATCCGCGGGCTGCAGCCAACACCGATCTCGATGGGCTTCGACCCATCGGCGTTGGCGGCGTAGATCTCGCCCGGGCCGTAGTTGACGTTGCAGGCCACGTCACCGCCGACCTGATAGGCGATCTTCGACCCGTCGGCCGAGAACGAGGCGCCATCGGCCCCCGCCTTGAAGGGCGTGGCCGAAGTCCCATCGGAGCTCATCAGCCATAGCCCGGCCGGCGACAAGTTGGAATCGTAAGCGACCCGCGCCGCCGGGGCCCCGGCGGCTGAGGCGGCCCTGGTATCCCTGTCAATCGCTGGCACCAGTACGAGCGTCAGCATGGCGCCACTCATTACGAGCCGAAGCCCGCGCGCCCGGACCCGCAATCGCTTGTTAGCGTTAGGCATGGCTGGCTTCGGCCTGAAGCCGTCGCTCCCCGAGCTGGTGCGGTTTCATCACTGCCGGAGCCTCCTGGCCCTGGTAAGACTCGGGACGCAGGGGCACGATTGCTGCCCAGGGTTGTACCTCCCGGGATGCTTATGGATGTCTATACCTGGACTGTAGCTCGACCAGTCACGGCACGCTCTGGGAACCGGCGCCCCGGATTGGCGGCCAGGCGGTGTCGGACAGCGCCCGGACGTGAGCCATGGGCCCGGTAGGAGACCCGGTGGACCTGCGCGATCCCTTTCCCAGTTCGGCGTCGCCGCGGGCACGGGTTGCTGGGCTCGGCCTTGAGGGACTGGTAGTAGGCGGCTTTGGAGACCTCGAGCAGCTCACAGGTGCGGGCCACCTTGCGCGGCCCCGGCTCTTCCGCCTCAAGGAGGACACTGGCCTTCATGGGGTCTCCTTGTTTAAGTGCTCATTTGGCACGTCATCCCACCAGTTGTCAGGTCCACCTCACCGACCAGCAGGCGCACAATCTCGCTTTAGGCCTTACAGGCCGGGGCAAGAACGAGTGCGGACCTGCTGGCGGCTCAGTGAGAGCCTCGCCAACTCACAAAGCGAGGTGGTCGGACCCCCATTAGAGTTCGAACTACCGAGCCGAGACCGGAGGGACCGATGTCAAAGAGTTGTCCAGGAGCGTGGCGCAACCAGTCAGGACGGCGTGCGCGGGCGCTGTCTGTCCTGGTCACCGCTGGGTTGGTGGCGAGCACCGCTATCGCAACATCAGCCGAGGCGACGGGACGGAATGGCGCGGTGTCTCTGGGGTCGTCGACCACCCTTTCCTGTGCACTGCCGGTGGTGCACGACAGTTATCAGGGCTTTCAGGTGGGAGTCCCGGATGGCTGGGACCTGTCCACCCTCGACGGCACGGTGAGCGTGCAAAGGGGCACTTCGGGGACGGAGGCTGCGCTGGTCTACCCGGCCGCGCTCGCGGGCGGCCTCACTCCGGCGAGTTTCTTCGCCGCCTACATGCGTTACCAGCAAAAGTTGGTAGCCAAGGACGGGGGCTCGCTCACCTTCCAAATGCAGCCTGACGTCGGCGGTCTGCCCCGTGCGTCTATACGGCTGCACAGCAAGAGCGAGGACGTGGCGGGCGAGGCGTCCGTGGCAGTGCTGCCACTGCGCACCCAGTTCAGCTCAAAGGAGGCGGTCTTCTCCGCTTACTGGGCGCCTCCGGCGAGGCTAGCGGGGGACGCAGCAACACTGCGCGCCATCGGGGGCTGTTACGCCCCGGAGCCGGCCAGCTTATTCCAGGTGTTCCGGGACCAGAGCTTCACCTATATCATGCCGCCGGGCTGGAAACCGCTCGACGAGGGGCAGGACAACATCGACCTCCGGGGGTACAACAACCGGGCCGACGTGAGCTACCTTTTCTTCGGCCTACCTGCTCAGTACAACACACCATCGTTGGCGCTGTCCCACATCTTCCAGGTCGACCGGGTCACGGTCACCTCCGTGCTGTCCACCATCAGTTCCCCACCCCAACAAACGTCGTCGGGCGCCGTCCAGGGGGTGGAGTATGTGGAGTTCCTGGGCCGTTCGGCCGGGCTCACCATCCACGGGCTGGTCTACATCCTGACTGACTCGGGGTCATCAGGAACGTTCGGGGTGATGCGGTTGGGAGCGGCTACGACCGATCTCTGGAACTCTGTCAACGGAGGCCTCATTGAGATGATGGGGTCGATCCAACATAGCTTCGTGCAGGACCTCCAGGACATCCAGCGGTTGAACCAGCAGTGGCAAGCGGAGAGCGCCCAAGAGGCCAACTTTGACGACATAATCAATGGCCAGCAGTTGGTCGAAGACCCTGCTACCGGGACCTACTACGAGGCCCCCTACTCCTCGTACAACCCTGACGGCCCGGAAGGCCCGGGTTACTACCTGCCCAACGGGGCCTCGCTCAACCCGGTGTCTCACTGAGGACCGTGCCTACCGAGGTTTCGCAGTGAACTGGCGTTCCTCCCTCAACGGGCTATGCTGCGCGCCGAATAAGAATCTTCAAATCCGAAATGGCCTTCCCGGCGTAATTCGTACCTGTACATGACCTGAAGTTCGCCACGACCGACGGATGGTCTCACCCTCGATCCGTAGAATAGTCCACTCTGACCGCTCAGTCCGAACCAATGCATCCAAGAAATCGTCAGAAGCGCTTTCCATAGCTTCTTCTACCCGCTGTCCTGACGAGTACATGACGGCACTCCAAGTCCACCCGAAAGTAGATCGTGTCGAAGTCCACCCGAAAGTAGATCGGTGTGAACCATATCCTCGATTAATTAGACCACTGACCTTGGCCTTTTTGGGTTCTTGCCTGATGGGAACTTTCAGCGTGATTGTTTCCGGAGCTTTCACGGTGATTAGTTGGCACTTCGGACCCAGCAACATTCGAAGTTCTTCGGCGTCCGTCACAGTGGTACCATCAGGCGCATCTCCCGTCAAGGAGACTCGCCAAGTACGGGATTCCGACGTTGAAACTCCTGGTATCAGCACGTCATAGCCTCACATGAAGTGACAGTCTCCCAGTGATATAAGCGTACTGAAGTGCCAGTGCCTGGTACCAGAACGAGCGCGCCGCTAGCAACGGCATCACCCTCACGATCTCGGACAGCGAGGGCAAGCACGTCGGCCACTTACGCATTGGCCAGGCCACCGTGGAGTGGCGCCGGGGTAAAGTACGTGCTGGGAATGGGAACAGCTGGTACTCGCGGAGCTGATTGACTACTTCAACGCTCTGTAGGGCGCCCCGATAACTGTGTCCTAAGGAACGTTGCGTTTGACCGGCGGGTCGGCTACGGCGGCGCGAGCGTACGGGTCACGTTCTTGGCTCCCGCAACGCTGTGCGAGAAACCGGGCCCGACCACAACGGTGTCGAGACCTGGACCGACGGGGTCACAAATCCAGGATTGCGGCGACGTTAAAGGGCCTGCTCGCCTGCTGGGGACAGGCGAGGGTGCTCTAGAGGCCAGCGACTACGACGTGATCATCCAGGGGGTCTAATGCAGCTTTGCGGTTGGCTGGGTCCCGGGCCTCATCGCACAGACCCCTTCGGACCACCTCAGCGGACCGGGAGGATACGTTTGCGGGGAAAGCTGCGACTGAGGTTGCCCAGAAATAATGGACACGGTTATGCGGCTTGTTGCTTGCGGGCCAACGATAGCTCGTAGCCGATAGGGCTTTGGTTGCCGGCCTTGGCGCAGCGGCGTTGGTGGTTGACAAGTTGATATAGAGGTTGACCCCGCACCGGAGCTCGTCGATGTCGGCGAAGGTGGGCGGTAGAAGTACTCGTGCTTGAAGATGGACCAAAAGCTCTCCGCGCTTGCGTGGTCGAAGCAGCTCCCGGTCGCTCCCATGGAGCGGGCCAGGTCGAAACGCTCGGACCTCGACCACGGTTGGATTCGGTTTCTAGTGCACGACCCTCCCAGGTAGATAAGTGTTAAGCGGGAGCGCGGGTGCGACTCCCACCAACACGGACTGGCAAAAGGGCACGCAAGTGCGCGTCGCCAAATGCCAGGGCGGATGCCATCCCCTTCAACCGTCCGGCCGGCAAGCGCGTCGTGGTTGCCGGCGGCGGGCCGACTGCCACACAGACACCACTGGTCTCATCTACCTGATAGGGCGCTACTACGACCCGCGTTCGGGGAGGCCGTTCCGGGGGATGCGGCAGCGTGCCAGTCGGTCGGGCGTCGCAGTGGTCCCCGGGAATGGCGGGTGTATGCTCGGCGAGTGGGCCGCAAAGGTTGCCTAGCACCTGCGCGGACAACGCGTATCGCGGATACTCACGGAATCGTGCCGCCTGGGACGGGCGCGTGACCGGGGCCGGGATGAACGTGTGGAGCAGGCTCTGTCGCAGCGCGGGCTTGCTCGTCGCCGTGGGGTCGTTGGTCGTCGCCCTTGGGGCCTCGGCGGTCGTTGCTGCCCCTGCTCAGTCTGCGGCCTCGAACAACTGCGCCGCCGTGACCAGCTGGGCGGTCACCGTCAACTCGACCTACTTCTTCCTGGACCAAGGCGGCAGCTGGATATCGAGCTCCACCGAGGACGCGTCGGGGCAGTTCGGGACGGTCTCGCTCTCGGTCACTGCCACCTCGTTCCACGCTGTCAATCCTTACCTTCCCAGGTACAACGGTTACACGGCGACGTTTAACGGCACGGTTTCAGGCAACTGCTTGGTCAGGGGCACCTGGACGTCGGTTAAAGGGGCTAACCACGGCGTCTTTACGGCATACCCGCTGAACCTTGCGCCCGCCAAGCTCGACATTTCCGGGAACGTCACCGGGAGCGACGGTAAACCCCTCGCCGGGATCGACATCGACGTGCGCAATGCCAGCGGCGTGGTTGTGGCCAGCGCCACCACCAACGGCGATGGGCACTACCAGACCATCGAACTGGACCCGGCGACGTACCTCGTTGAGCCTGCCACCGACCGGGCAGATTTCTCCCCTCATGCGCTAAGGGTGAGCTTGGTTAGCTCATCCGCGGTTGTGGACTTCCAGGAAGGCTGCCTCTCCGATACGCCAACCTCTGACCTTGACAGCGCCGGCCGGCTCGGCGCTGCGTTCATAACCCCGGAAGCGTTCGTACCCCCGGACTGCCATCAGTTGAAAATCGATGTGAAACTGCTTGAAAACCTCCGATCCGGCCTGGCGGTACACAGTATTCGGTACACACAATATCCCGTTGATTTCACTGCGGTCCACGGCTCTCCCGCCCGTTTCGCCTGCGAATCCGGCTGCGTAGATATCACCGTGACCGTGGCTGACCCCCCTAGAGGTCCGACGGGGGAGAACGCAACAGTCGACGCTTCGGTCGGGGAACTCCGCCCAGGCGTACAGGACTGGGACGGACATATCTTAACCCCTCCGGTGTACGGCGACGGGTACCTATGCGAGGCAACCCTAACCGGAGCCGACGGCCAATGCGGCACAAGCCTGTCTATAAAGACTGACACACACGGCCAGGTACATTTCCGTTATTGGGCTCCAGGGGTGGTCGCCGACGCTGACACAACTCTCACCGTCATCGCCAGCTGCCTCGCTCACACCGCCTGCAAAGGCGCACCGAAAACTGTAAACAAAACCCTGACCGTCAAGCCATACGAAATTTTTGAGCATAATGCCAACCTGCCAGACGCAGCCGTTTTGGCGTTAGACGAATGGGCCGGCGGCTCGTTCGGGTTCACTAATTTCCTGGAAAGTTCCACGCTCGGATTCAGCACGCTAAAGAACGCTCTGCAGATAGTAGAGGAGGCTGAGCGTGCAGCCAAAGCCGCTAAGCTCGCGCTTCAGGCCGCCGAACAAATCGAACCTATCTCCCATATAATCGACGTCGGGCTCGTAATCAACGACATCTTCGAGACGCAAGGTATGTTCGCTCTGTTCCTACAGGACAGCGGGCTGACAACCCCGATCGGGCTCGGAGACCATCCGTTCGAAGCTTCCGTTACCGGGCTGCCGACAACAGTCCTCACAGACGAGCTCACAAACCAGGTGCTGCTCGCGAAGGCTCTCTCGGGAGCTTTCTCATCCCTCGAGGTCGGCCACGCCGGGTTCTGGTGGGCAAGCGCCCAAGACATACACAGGATCGTTGGGCAGACCCGCGTCAGGCTCGGTGGGCTCGCCCCGGCCGGGAAGCCAGCCCGTTACAGAGCGAACGTCACCCCCACCACCATCAACCTGCCGTCCCCCTCATCCCTGCTGGACTTCTCTCTTCACGTCTCGGTGTACGAAGTCTCGCGCTGTGATAATCAACAAGGCACCTGCGGGCCAGGTTACGGCAACGAGCCCGGCAGCGACGTGGTTAACAACGCCGGCATCCAGCCCCAGCTCGTGTTCGAGCTGAGCCTTTCGCACGCTGGGGTCGCCGTCGAACAGCTCGGGTTCGTGATCCAATACGACGCCCTGGCCTGGACCAACACACAAGACCACCTGATGGCGGTCATCCGAGATAATTCCTAGTACTGAAGCAGATAGAGGTACGCCAGATCTCCATGTCTGGCCTCCTTCTTTTGGGATCACGTCCGTTGTCTGCATCCCGCGTTAATACCCGGCGTTCGGTAGAGCCGCTAAAGTGTGACCAGACGCATAGGGTGTGCCCTCTCGGGGATTCTTCGAGATTAGCATCGAATCCAGCGAGAGCCTACGGCCAAGGAATCTCCACCACGTCAAAGGGACCTTCGATGCTCGGCACGCCGTTCTTTACAAGAACCGGGTACAAGTCGCCCGCTAAGCGCAACACCGCTCGGGCGAGCGCGCCCCAGTGTTCGAGCGTGTCAGGGACGGTAAATCCCGGCTCGCTTGTTGTGATGCTCCAAACAGCGGCTTCCACGCCTTGCCAAGCCCGTGCGGCGAACGGAAGGTCACCGTTGCGGAACCACACCGGCATGGGGTGTTCCTTTGCGTGGACCCGAAGGATCTCGCGCAGTTCCGCCAGCGGGTAATGAGGGGCGTGGGGGTGCTGGGATGCCGCGGGAAATGTTCATCGGTCACGTAGCTACGAAAGTCACCGTAACGACCATCGGTCAGCTTATTGATGTTCGAGACGTACTGCATGACCGGTCTCGCAGCGCCATAGCGCGATTCGAATGCTCCAATATGGAAGCCCGACGCATTCGTCGTACGTTGGCCACGATCGACGCAACGGTTCAGCTCGTCGCGGAGATAGATACCCAAGTCCGCCACAGTGCGAGACCCCGCCCATCCATTGAGCGTCCGCCTCAACCACATCTCCGTCGGCTCTGTGCCGGCAACGGCCAGGCGGAAGAATCCGACGACCCCTCCTGTAAGCCCGAGCTGGGCAACTCTGAGTACCTTGCGTTGCTTGCTGCCCTTCTTCCAGCGCTTGAGGCCGCTAGATGTCCGCACCGTGATGGCCCTATCTGCCGCGAACATTATCCCCTTTGACATGTCGCCCTATGATGATGATGATGAGCACTTTCCATCGGAGCAGTTTGCTTCGCACTTCGGTCCAGCGGCCCGAGAACTTGTTGAACAGTTAGCGACCGAATCGGACATCACGTTGGAGCCACACGACAATGGTCTTCAATACCGGCTAACTCATCCACTGCTTGAACACACCCAATGGGGAACGATCGATCCTGCCCACGCCCGGCAGGCACACTCATCAGAGAGAGAAGCTGTTTCCTGGATGGTAATAGGGATCGTGTTGCGGTACTTGAGTTACGATCTCACCTTGGCGGATGAGTTAGCTCTCCCGTTGGGGTGCACTGTGAAACTGCATGGTCGGCTTCTTCGACAACTCGACACCACTCTTACTGGGGCGGACATCGCATTTCACCTTCAACTGCCAGTACTCGATAACGTGCCCGTACACGAACTGTTAGCCGTCCGGCAGGAAGAGCACGACCACTTCCTAACATTTCGCTCGTCACTGCGATCTGCGATTCGAGAAAGAGCGAGAGCGCTAAGCACCGGGAACAGTGCCGAGGGAGTAGCCAATGAGATCAGGGATGATGTTATCGAGCCGGCGGTAGCGAAGATCCGTGAACGACTTCTAGCTGCAAGGCACGTACTAAACCGCTCTGCGGGATTGAGCGTTGCGATAGGAGCGTTAGGTACGGTCGTTGGAGCGTTCGGAGGGCCAGGGTTCGCCGAAGGGGGCTGGGCAGTGGCGGCCGGAGGTGTGATTGCGGCGGGCAGCAAATATCAGGCGCAGAGGACCGCAGTCGAGGACGAAGACATGTATTTTCTTTGGGAGGCCGCTAGCCGGAGTTAGCACAGGGAGTCTTGGGCTAGAGGAACAAAAGCAAAGAGAAAGATGCGGTTCCTCATGACGGGTTTGTCGTTGGATGCAGGCTGTGGCTTTCAGAACGTGACCCTGGCGGTGGAAAAGCCTTACACTATACGGCCCCCAGGAGGCCCCAGGAGCGGCGATGGGCTCGGACGGCCTTTTCCCCCCCCACCCCTGCCCTAGATCGGCCCTCTACGGGGCGTACAGCGGCCTCTCAGGGGAGGGAGGCCCGAAAGCCCAGGTGGGACAATGGCTCTTGAGCTGTCTTAGACGGAGGAGGAGCAAAAAGGCGCTCAGGTACTGACCACTTTGGCGCAGATACCCAGAAGACCCCCTTAGCGCCGTTTTCGGTTCCAATGTTGCCAGTATGACGGGCCGACTCTATGTGTTCCCGCTACCGCCACTTTTGTCCAGTTGCTACCGGAACCCCCTTCCGGTCAGTAACCAGGAGGGGGTCCGGTCGCTTCGTCAGGTGAGGACCTAGCCGACCAGGGTTATTTGTCTATGTACGGTCGGCCCGTCGCTCACGGTGACTGTCTCTGTGGCGTTGAGGGTGTGGTACCTGGCCCTGTTCAGGAGGTGCATGGCTTCGCTGTCCAAGTACGTCGTCCAGGTGGAGGTGGTGCCCACCACCATGCCATAGCTCTTCTTGGCGAGCGAGGGCCTCCCGTAATTGAGCCATATCGTGCCTTGGCAAGTGGCCCCGCCGCAGTGCAGCTTCAGTTCCACTTTGTTGCCGGACACGACCACCCTTGTCGTAAGCGCGGTCACCGCCGGGCCGACCAGGGTTATGTGTTTCCGTACGGTCGTGCCGTCGGTCACGGTGACTACCTCGGTGGCATTTAGGGTGTGGTACCTGGAGTTGACCAGCAGCAGGAGGGCTTTGCTGTTCAAGTAGGCCCGCCAGCTGGACGCCGTGCCCGCAAACATGGCATAGCTCTTGGTGGCGAGCAGGGTGCCGCCTTCATAGAGCGTGATCGTGCCCCGGCAGGTGGCCCCGCTGCAGCCCAGTCTCAGTTCGACCTTGTTGCCGGACACGGTAGACCTTGTGCTGAGCGCCGCCGCCTCCGGCACAGCTTTGGGCTGTGTCGTGGTGGTGGGAACTGTCGTCGTGGTGCTCGTCGTTGTCGTGGTCGGGGCCGGAGCGCTGCTGTAGAGGTCGAACTCGTCGATCGACCACCAGTTGGTGGTGCTCGCTGCGGTCAGGACCACCCTGACCCACTGTGCCGTTTGGGTGGGGAAACTGACTATCTCGGGGTTGCCCGTGCCCGTGCAGGCGGCGACTGTGGTCCAGGAGATGTCGTTGGTCGAGACCAATACGTTGTAGCCTCGAGCGTAGTCGTTGGGCGAGTTCGGCGCCCTCATGGCCAGCTCGTCGAAGGCCCGGGCGGCACCCAGGTCCACCCGGATGGCCAAACCGGAGGCTTGGTCCTCGTTAGTGCTAAAGCGAGTGTTGAAGTTGCCGTCCAGGGCGTTATCGGGCGCGTCGGCGCTGCTAGAGGGAGCGTCGGTGGTGGCCGACCAGCCGGTGCGGTCGAGGAAAAAACCGCTCACCGAAGCGGAGCAATTCGAACCAGGCACCGCTGTCGTGGTCGTGGTGGGTGCCGTGGTGGTCGTTGCCGACGTCGTCGTGGTCGCTGAAGCGGGTGAAATGATGGGGACCAGGAAGAGGCCCACAACGGCGAGCGCCGCCACCACCGCCGTGCCCGGCGCAACATGCCAAAAATGCCAGTCTTTGAGTTTATAGGTCATCTTTTTCCATTTCTGTAGACGTCCAGTTCTGCTATTTCATCTTTTCCACCACGTGAGCGCTGCCCCCCACAGAGGGCCGCCTTCGTCATGTGGCCTCTGCCCGCCGGTCAATGCTTAGGGCTCGGGCTCTCTGTGTGGTGGGCCGGGCTCCCCCCACCAGCCAGACGGCTATCAGCTCAGGCTCAGGTCCCCGAAGGACCACAGGAGGGACAGCGAAGAAAGAAGACCCGACGGGGGCCATGGCACTCTCCTACCTCAGGCGCTGCGAAATGTCGCGTTACCAGGGTCCGGAGTACCGCCCCAGCCAGCAAGTGCTGGCACAACACGTCGGGGCTTTTGTCGTGTCCCCATAACCGTACAGGCGTTTGGGGAGGCTATGGCCGCGTCAACCGGGCCGTTTCCGGAATCGCCACTTTCTGACACCGCTTGACCACTTACGGTGGGACAATCTCGTCGGCGAGGGGCGGCCTATCCTTCTGAGCGAAGCCCACTTCGACCCTGTCCTGGATGATGCCGTGGGCAGCGTTGGTGAGCACCGCCTGGAGGTCTTGGCGCAGAAGTACGGCTTCCCTCCAACCCTCACCCCGGCCGAGGCTGTGGCCTGTTAGCAGGCCGCAGGCCTGACTGGGACCGACGACTACCGGAAGCTCTCAGGCTCTGTCCCGGGACGACCCCGAGGGGCTTCCGCTGCTGGGCCTCTTTGACAGCCAATTTGACAGCCAAGCCGGTAGATGACAGCCAATCTCCGTGGACTTCGGACCGGCCGCGAACCAGTCTGGTCGTTGCCGTTTCATGAGCTCACGGAATGCCAGCTCGGAGCAGCCCACTGGGCGCGGCGAGGTGTCCAGCATCACGAACGGCAGCGGGTCCGCAGGCACATCGTGTTGATGCACGTGCATCATCCAAGAGCCGTGAGCCGACCTCGGCGATGGCTGTGAACGAACCCGGTTTGGGCTCATCTGCCGATGGCAAGGGCGAGGAGGGTATCGACCGCAGTTTCGAACGGACGGCTACTCCGAAGTACCTGGGAGAGTAGAAGTCCTCCTTCGAGCGTGGCGAGCAGAGTAGTGGCGAGGTCGTCCGGGTCGATGCAGGACGGGAGCTTCCCGTCGGCATGAAGGGATCTGAGGCCATCGCCGATGGCGGCTGCCCACTGATCGAACCCTGCCGCGATGAGCGCTCGGGCCTCGGGGTCACTCTCGGCGAGTTGACCAACGAGCGAGCCAAGTGGGCAGCCCCCCTTTGCTTTGGTGCGCTTCGCTGCGGCGATCACCATCTTCCGCCAGGCTTCGACTCCGTTCGCGCTGCCGAGCGCGTGCCGCTGGTGTTTGACGATGGTGTCGGCTTGGTAGTCGATGACCGCCTGCACGAGTTCGTTCTTGTCGGGGAAGTAGTGGTACATCTGAGAGCCGCTGACTTCCGCTGCCACCTTGACGTCTTCCAAGGTGGTCGCTGCGACCCCGCGCTCGTGGATCAAGGCGGCTGCCTTCTCAACTATTCGTGCTCGGGTGCGTTCACCCTTGGCGGTGAGCCTCGGCCGGACGCTGGTGTCGTTGACCATGCCACCATGCTAGCCACTTTTGAGTTTGACAGCCCAGTCCGGCTGTGTCATAGTGAGTTGCACAACCCAGTTTTACAAGAGAGGGCAAAGCAACGTATGACGGATCTAAGAGGCAAGACTGCTCTGGTCACGGGCTCGACGAGCGGGATCGGCAAGGCTACGGCCATCGCCTTGGCCGTCCGCGGCGCTCAGGTACTGGTAGTCGGGCGCAACGAACAACGAGCTAAAGACGTGGTCGCCGAGATCGAAGGCAGCGGAGGCAGCGCAACGTTCCGGCTCACTACGTTGAGCGACCTCGAATCGGCGCAGGACCTGGTCGAGTGGGCCACTGAGGCAGGCGACGGTCACGTCGACGTCCTCATCAACAACGCTGGCGTTGCCTTGCTCGGACCAAGCAACGCAGCCACCGAAGCACAGTTCGACGAGACCTTTGCACTTAACGTCAAGGTTCCGTTCTTCCTCGTCGCGGCCCTGGCACCAGCCATGGCCGAACGC
>Ga0182024_10012508_pt1 | contig 16773 bp, 14 predicted proteins | sample P32metaG_FD_120480 | JGI IMG/M metagenome (GOLD analysis project Ga0182024, IMG submission 120480) | Permafrost microbial communities from Stordalen Mire, Sweden - P3-2 metaG (Illumina Assembly) | ecosystem: Environmental > Terrestrial > Soil > Wetlands > Permafrost | place: Sweden: Stordalen... | reverse complement strand
TGCCGTTGCCCAAGCCGTAGTCGAGTCGATAGCGAGCTGAAAGACCGCTGCCGGGGGTTGCAGGCCGGGCTTCAATCCAACTGTCGTGGGTGCCGACGCGAATCGTTCGGCTCACGAACAGTTGATTCCTCCAGGCATTTTGAACGACCGTGCCGGCGCGGTCGAGGCATTCGACAAAAGGATGGGAAGAACCGTCGCAGCCCGGGAGCTCGGGCTGATCGATCCACACTTCACAGTTGTCGATTTGCAGGCCGTACAACGCGGCCAGTAAATGCTCGACCATTTCGACCGTCGCGCCGCCGGCGACCAACGTCGTGCGGCGCGGAACTTCGACTCGATGAAAGACGCTAACCGGAATCCGCACCCGGCGAACCAGGTCACCCCGCACGAAGACGATTCCCGTGTGTTCCGGCGCGGGCCGGAATTCGACGCGAACGTCTTTCCCGCTCCAGTATCCGAACCCTTCCAACGACGCCGGCTCTCCGATCGTGCGCTGTTTGCGGGGCGTTTGGACCAACGGAAGGCGTCCGTAGGCAAGATGTGGAGCCGGCAGGCAATTCGGATTCATCGGTGTGGCGCTCGCAACAATCGAACGGGGGTGGCCCGCGGAAGGAGTCGCACGCGGGCCGCGCACTGTCGGCCAAATCCATTTGGCGCGACCGGTTGGCCACGCCCGCGGCTTTCGCCGCGGGCGGATAATTCAACAGCAAGAAAGCGCTAGCCGAAATGCTTGCCGCGCAAGAGCGGCGGAGCAATCCGGCGGCTCAATGCGGAATGCCGACGCCTTGCGTAGCTGCCCCGTTGCTGTTGCCCACTCGTGGCGCCGAGCGATTCAGGCTGGCCAGAATGTCGTTCGTGATATCCAGACCCGGATTGACGAAGACCACCTGGCGATGGGCGCCGCTGAGAATGGCTTGAGGATCGGACCCGTCGATCGGAGAGCTATCGTACTGAATGACGAGGCCGATGTTGTATTGCGCCGAGAACTGTTTGACCGCGTCTTGAACCTCGCGGTAGGCGCCCAACAGCATCTTGCTCTGCCGCTCGACCAGCTCTTTGTTCTTCAATGTCTTTCGGACGTTTAGTTCCGACTGACCATGCGTGATCTGCTCGTCGAGGCGCCGGTAATCGGGCGTGTCGGGAGCGAATCCCTTTTGCTGCTGAACCAGTTTCTGAAGGTCGTTGGCTTGAGCCCGAAGTTCCTGTTCCGTGGCGACCACTTCGGCTTGCAGAGCACTCATCTCCTGCTTGAACTTTTCATCGTTCTTCAGAATCTTGCCGACGTCGATCACGGCGATGTTTTGAGCATTGGGGGCGCCTTGACCTTGGCCCATGGCCTTGGTGGTCAGCACCGCGGCGGTCATGACCGCCAGTGACAAGACGGCCAGAACGGCCGACAACCGAATTGATACACGAGGAATCTTCACGGTAAGCGCTCCTTGCTAGCCTGCGTGTCGTCCATGACAGCGGCGCCGTCGCACCAAGCGACAACGCGACATCGTTTGGGGGTGCCCGCGTGCCAAACCGGCGAGGGCATCCCAAAACGAGGCGGTATTGTGTCGAGAACCGCGAATCAGGTAAAGGCCAAAAAGTAGGGTGAGGGTGAGGAGAGTAGGGTGAGGGGACGAAGAACGAAGAACCGCGACACCGCAAGCGAGCATCGCCACGTCGTTTGACCGTGATGCTCGCTTGCGGTTTCGCGCGTCCCCTAGCCCCTCACCCTACACCCTCACCCTCATTCTTCCTCCTCCGGATGCAGCACCGCCTTCTCCATGATTTCCTTCAGCGTGTGGCCGGGCACTACGTCGTAGTGGCTGAATTCCATCGTGAAGCTCCCCAGGCCGCCGGTGAGACTCGATAGGCTGCGGGCGTAGGTGGTTACCTCGGCTAGCGGAACTTGTGCGGAAACGGTCTGAAAATCGCCGCCGGCCGATTCCAATCCCAGCACGCGGCCACGGCGGGTCGACATGTCGGCGTTGATGTCGCCGAGCTTGTCGCTGGGCACGGTGACGTGCAGCGTCACGATCGGCTCCAGCAATCCTGGCCGCGCTTCGTGAAACACGTTGCGGAAGGCCATCGAGCCGGCCGTCTTGAACGCCGCTTCCGAGCTATCGACGTCGTGATACTTGCCGAAATGCACCTCGACGCCGACGTTTTGCACCTGATAGCCGGCGATCACGCCCCGTTCGATCCGCTCCTTGAATCCCTTTTCCACCGCCGGCAGAAAGTTGTTCGGGATCGTGCCGCCGACGATCGAATCGACCCAGAGGAAATTACTCTTCGGATCGTGGTGGAATTGCCGCATCGAGGGAAATCGCTGCTTGGTCGCAAATTCCTCGGGCTTGGTGCCGGCCGGGAAGGGGAACATGCGGATATGTACTTCGCCGAATTGGCCGCGGCCGCCGGTTTGCTTTTTATGGCGATAGCTGCCTTCGGCCGACGCTTGCACCGTTTCTCGGTACGGGATCTTCGGCTCTTTGATTTCGATCTCGACCTTGTCACGCCGCTTCAGCCGCTCGCGGGTCACCATCAGGTGCAATTCGCTCATTCCGGTCATGACCAATTCCTTGGTCTGCGGATCGCGTTCGATGTGGAAGGTCGGATCCTCTTCGACCATCTTGTGCAGCGAGCCGGAGAGCTTGGCTTCGTCGCCGCGGCTCTTGGGTGTCGCGGCCAGACCGACCATCGGCGTGGGGAATTTTAGCGGCGGAATGACGAGCGAGCCCAGTGTCGTGCCGGTGTGGAGCTCTTCGGTTTTCGCCAGCGCAACGATATAGCCGGGCCCGCCAGCGTCGATCGCGCGCGTCTCGCTCCCTTGCACTTCCAGCAGCGGGCCGACTTTGAAATTCTTTCGCGCTCCCGAGGCATGAACGACATCGTCTTTCTTGATCGTGCCGCTATAGACGCGCAGGTAGCTCACCTTTTGCACGAACGGATCGATGCGCGTCTTGAACACTTGGGCGCAAAGCGGCGCCGCGGGATCGGGTTTGAGCGTTACTTCCTCGCCCGCCTCGTTCGTTGCCTTGCGCACGATCTTGTCCGGCGGCAGTGTGCAAAGCGTCAGTGCGTCGAGCAGTTCCTTCACTCCAAGGCCCGGCTTGGCGGCCACGCAGACGATCGGAATCAAGCTGCCTTGAGCAATCGCCTCGACCATTAGCCGGGCGATTTCGTCGTCGGTCGGCAGGGTTCCGTCGAAATAACGGCCGGTCACTTCCTCGTCGACTTCGATGATCGTTTCGATGAGCGGCTGATTGATTGCCGCCGGATCGAGCAAAGCGCCGGCCGCGTTGCCGCCGAGCTTCAACGTGCTCGCGACTCCCTTGAAATCGTGCCCCGCGCCGATCGGCACATTCAGCGGAATGCAAGCGTGGCCGAACATCGATTGGATCGACTTTACCAGCGCCGGGAAATCGATATTCTCCGCATCCATTCGGGCGACGATAATCATCCGGCCGCAGCCGGCCGCGCCGGCTTCTTGAAACACGCGGCGCGTATTCACTCCGATGCCGGAATGCGCGTTGATCACGATGGCGGCAGTTTCGACCGCGCGAAAAGCCCCGATCGTTTGGCCGATGAAATCGGGATAGCCGGGCGTATCGATCAGGTTGAATCGCTTGCCGCCGTGGTCGAAATGGACCAGAGCCGACTCGATCGTGTATTTGTGGGCCTTTTCGACTTCATCGAAATCGCAGACGCTGGTGCCATCGTCGACGCTGGCCGGCCGAGTGATCGCGCCGGTGACTTGCAGCAGCTTGTCGGCGAGAGTGGTTTTTCCGGCGGCGCCATGGCCGCAGAGAGCAATGTTGCGGATGTCCTGCACGTTGAGCATGGGCATGGGGAGATTTCCTTTGCTGATCGACGCAGTGGGACTTATCATTTTCCTGCTTTAACAGTTTTTTCTAACCACAGAGTCACAGAGAACACCGAGAACACGAAACCGAGTTAAAGGGCCACGCGTTTCGCTGCGTGCGTTAGAGGATGTTCTTCGTCCATTCCAATGCTTGCGCTCTTCTCAGTGTCCTCTGTGACTCTGTGGTTAGCCCGCCGCCGCCGCGAGCGCGGCGGCTATCGTGATTCTGTTTTCATACAAAGCCCGGCCGATAATGCAGCCGGCCACGGGAATCGCGGCCAGATTTGCCACATCATCGACCGTTGTCACGCCGCCGGAGGCGACGAGCGGCAACTGGATCGCCTCCGACATGCGACGCATCGCCGGCAGGTTCGGCCCGCCGAGCATCCCGTCGTTGGCAATGTCGGTGTAGATGATCGCGGCCAGCGGCTGGTCGTCGAACTGCCGGGCAAGATCCTCGGCTGCGGCACTGCTGGTTTGCAGCCAGCCGTCGGTGGCCACCTGACCATCGCGCGCGTCGATCCCAAGCACCAGCCGGCGCGGCCAGCGAGCGGCACACGCCCGCAGCCAATCCGGATCGCGCAAGGCACGCGTGCCGATGACCAGCCGCGCGAGGCCCAGCTTCAAAAGCCGCTCGATCGTGTCCTCGTCGCGAATCCCGCCGCCCAATTCGCAAGGAACTTTCACGGCGGCAAGAATCGCTTGAATGCTGTCCCAATTGACGAGCTGGCCCGCCCGCGCCCCGTCGAGATCGACGAGGTGCAAGCATTCCGCGCCTTGGTCGACGATGCGCCGGGCAGCGGCCGCCGGATCGTCGTCGAACACCATTTCGCGGCGATAATCGCCCTGAACGAGGCGAACGCATTTACCGCCGCGCAGGTCGATGGCCGGCCAAATCTGCATGGCAACCGCGGCTCCCCGGGCGGACGCTATTCGAAGAGTGAGAAAAACAGAATATGTCACACAATTCCAACGGTTTCAAGCGTCGGACGGCGAAGGAAAAGGTGTCAGGAACCGATTCGCAAACAGCAAGCCTGAAAAATCGCGCTAAACCTGTGCGAATCGGTTCCTGACACCTTTTCCAGCCATCGGAGCAAAACGGCGTCAAATGGTGGCGTTGCGGGGCCGGTTGGGTCGAATCCAATAGATGCACCGCGATAGACGGATCGTGACGGCTGACCAGACAGTTTGGGCCGCGGAACCACAGGCTGCAACCGGTCGAAACCGCCCAGTCCGCCGAGTTTAGCGGATCATGATTTGCGATCCGCATTGTCAATTTCGATCCCTGCCAGTAAGAATTAGCCCCCAAAACTTGCCTCCAACGCGATCCGACTGCGAGCATGGACGCTAGCCTGTCTGATACCACGCCCCGACCGACGCACAGCCGAGCGCCAGCGCCCGTGGCCGCTCGCTCCGCGTCGAAATTTCGGGCAACGGTCGTGGCTGCGGCTTTGCTTGCGGTTATTGCCACGGGCTGCCGCTTTACGCCCCTGACCAACCGCGATTGGGCTCCTGAATTGTCGCGAATGGCCGGCGCGGACTTCGAGGGATACCAGGTCCGAGTTCACAACGTCCGCAATTCGAACTACCGCACCGACACCGATTTCGACCTGCGTTACGAAGATCGCACCTACGATCTCGCGAAGCTCGACTCGGTCGACTACATCCTTGTGCCGCTGGCCGGGATGCCGAGAGTGGCGCACACGTTCATCACCTTCGGTTTCCAGGGCCAGGATTACCTGGCGATTTCGATCGAAGTGCGACGGCTCCGCGGCCAGCCGTTCAAGCCGCTTTACAACTTTCTCAACGAAAATGAAATCATCTATATCGCCGGCGACGAGCGCGATCTGATCCGTTTGCGGTCTAATTTCCGCAAGGACGATGTCTACGTGTATCGCGCCAAGCTGACGCCCAACCAGTGCCAGGGACTGTTTGTCGACATGCTCCAGCGAGCCAACACGCTTTCCACCAAGCCGGAGTTCTACAACACGCTGACGAACAACTGTGAAACCAACCTCATCGCCCATCTCAATCACGTCTTGCCGCAAAAGATTCCTTATAACTACCAAGTGCTGTTTCCCGGCCTGTCGGACAAGCTCTTCTACGATCTGCGACTGATCCAAACGAGCGGCACGTTCGACGAAACGCGAACCGCCGCTCGGATCAACCGGATGGCCGAGCTCCATCCAAACAGCGCGGATTTCTCGCAGCAAATCCGCCGGTACTAGCCCCCGCTCCCCGAGCCCGAAGCGCAAGCAAGGATTTCTTCGGATCGATTCCAGTGCTGCGTCTGTCCGTCGGCACCTCGCTTGCGGGGAGCGCGCGTTCTCCGCTCTTGCAATGCGGTTTATTCCGCCGCCCCAGCCATTGCCCAATCTGCGCATTCCGAATAGTTGCATCCGGGACGGCTGCGGCGTAGCATTGGCTGCGGACACGAATTTTCCCATCCACCCCACCTCAGAAGGACCTCGACATGCGACACTTGCTTGTTGCGATTCCGCTGGCGGCCGCGTTGCTTCTGGCATTTGTCCAGGATGCATCCGCCGGACGCCGATGCCGGCATCGCTGCTGCGAACCGTGCCAGTCTTGCTGCCCGTCGACTTGTGCCTCCAGTTGCACGAGTTGCACGACGCCGGCGGGAAGCGGCACCGCCGACATGACTCCGCCTCCGCCGACGGAAGGACCGACGACGCCACCGCCGGATGTCAAGCCGCCGATTGCCGTCACGCCGACGCCAGCGCCGCCGGTGACGAAATCGCCGTCCGATGTTCACGGCGTACCCGTGCCGCCGCCGGCTCCTTCGGCGCCGACACCGGCCCCGAAGACGGCAGCGCCCACGCCTGCCGCCCCACCGGCTCCGCCAGCGCCTCCGGCGCCGCCGGCCGCTCCGACGACCACTCCTCCAAAATCAGCCCAGGACCACTCGACCGCCGCTCCGGCGGTCGACGTGGCCCATTGGACTTCGCTCTTCGACGGCAAGTCGCTGGGCGATTGGAAGCCGAGCGAATTTGGCACCAACGGCAAGATCGAAGTGAAGGACGGACAGCTTGTCATCGGCTCCGGCGAAGGCTGCAGCGGAGTCACCTGGAAAGGCGAATTCCCGAAAACCGATTATGAAATCAGCCTCGAAGCCAAACGCGTCGATGGTTCCGATTTCTTCTGCGGTCTGACATTTCCGGTCGGCAAGGACCCCTGCTCGTTCATCGTCGGCGGCTGGGGCGGCGGAGTGGTGGGCCTCTCCTCGATCAACGGCGATGATGCAGCAAATAATAGCACCAGCCAAAACAAGAAATTCGACGACAATCGCTGGTACACGATCCGCGTCCGCGTCAACAAGGTCCGCATCGCATGTTGGATCGACAAGGAGCAGATGGTCAACGAACCGCTGGAAGGCCAAAGAATCTCGATCCGGCTCGAAGTCGAAGCCTCCAAGCCCCTCGGGATCGCCACCTGGGACACGACCGGCGCGATCCGCAACATCCGCTGGCGCCCGCTGACCGGCGACGAGCTTCAGTAAGGGCTAACCACAGAGTCACAGAGAACACAGAGAGAAGCGGAATCGTCCGAACCGACGAGTCGCACGCGCTGGAACTCATGGCCCTTCAACTCGGTTTGTCTTCTCGGCGTCCTCTGTGGCTCGGTGGTTAGAAAAGAAGCCGGCAAAGCGTTCCTAATAAGAAACGTTATTTCATAGACACTACTCTACGACGCAGCTTAGCAAGCACCCCTCGCTTGATTTCCCCAATCGAACGCTTATACTTCTTGCAATCGCCTCGAACCGGCCACCTTTCTTTCACCGGTTGGGCACCCTCGCCGATGCCGTCCGACCGTCTTCGCCGCCAGATCGCCTGGGAAGCCGCCCGACTCATGTATGGGCGGCAGGAATCCGAATACTATCGGGCCAAGCTCAAGGCGGCCCGGCGATTGTGTGGCAGTTGGGTCAAGCCGCACGATCTGCCCACCAACAGCGAAATCCGCGACCAGGTGCAGACGTTTGCCCGGCTGCATGAAGGCGACAAGCGGACCAAAAACTTGCGCGAAATGCGCATCGAAGCGCTCCGCCTGATGCGGATTCTCCGCGATTTCCGCCCCCGCCTGATCGGCAGCACGCTCACCGGCCACGTCCGCCAAGGCTCCGATATCGATCTGCATCTGTTTTCCGATAGCCTCGAAGCCGTCACCGGGTCGCTCGACGACGAAGGGATGGAATACGAAGTCGAACGCAAACGGGTTCGCAAGCATGGCGACGAGCGCGTTTTCACGCACGTTCACATCCCCGATCGCTTTCCCTTCGAGCTGACGATCTACGCCTCGAATCTGGCGAGCTTCCCGTTCACCAGTTCGATCACCGGCAAACCGATCGAACGGGCCAGCATCGCCGAACTGGAGAAACTGCTGCAAACCGAGTATCCCGATATCGAGTTGGACCAGGCCGTGATCGAGGCGGAGTCGAAGGTCGATCGCTTCCAGATTTATCGGATGCTGCTGTTGCCGCTGGAGCGAGTGCGGCAAAGCCCGAAGTACCATCCGGAAGGGGACGCACTTTATCACAGCCTGCAGGTATTCGACCTGGCCTGCGACGCCCAGCCGTATGACGAGGAGTTTTTGCTCGCGGCGTTGTTGCACGATGTCGGCAAGGGAATCGATCCCCAGGATCATATCGCAGCCGGCTTGGAAGCCCTCGGTGAATACATCACGCCGCGCACCGCCTGGTTGATCGAGCATCACATGGAAGGGCACGCGTTGGCGGATGGAACCCTCGGCGCCCGCGCGCGGCATCGCTTGGAAGCCGACGAGAACTACGACGACCTCGTGCTGCTGTCCCAATGTGACCGCCGCGGCCGGCAAAGATCGGTCGAAGCCTCCGAACTCGATGAGGCACTCGAATACCTGCGCGAACTTGCCCGCACTTGCGGTGAATGATCCTCCCATTCCCATTTTCCCGCGGCGCTTCGCGAATCGCTTGCGGTTTCGCGCGTCCGTAGTTTATCCTTGCACGCATGACTCCCACCATTCCCACGCCCCCCCATCAGCCGACCGCCGGCAAAAAAATTCTCCGCGCCGGCATGGTCGGCATGGGAATGATCTTCGACGAAACCTACCGCCCGGTGTTCGAATCGCTGCACCGCAGCGGCTTGTTCGCTCCCGCGATCGGCGACGTGTGTGCCGTTGAACTCGCCGCCGTGGCCACTCGCACGGGCCATCGGGCCGAAGCCTATCGCCAATCGGCCGGCGACCGGATCGGCCGGCTTGCCAGTTATTTTGGACCGGATTCCGTCGCCGAGCTGCTAGAGCGTCGCGGAACCGGCGGCGGTGGCGATGATTTCACCGGCGTCGACTTCGTATGCGTCGCGACGCCCGACGACCGTCATTTCGCCGCCGCCCGGGCCGTCCTCTCCGCCGGCAAGCATCTGCTTGTCGAAAAGCCGTCGGTTCTGTCGCTCGCCGAGCTCGACGAGCTCGATCAGCTCGCACGACAGAATGGTGTTCTAGCCAAGGTCGTCTACCACAAACTGCTCGACCCCGATCACAAGCGGATGCGCACTTTGGTTGCCGATGGCGAACTGCGGCACGTCAACCACGGCTATTGCTCGCTCTTGGAGCCGAAAGCGATCGGCACGGGCCAGTTTGCCGAGTGGATTCGCGGGCGGAATCCGGGCACCTACGTGGCCGTGCATTACATCAAGTTGATCGACTTCAGCTTCGGCGGCCGGTTGCGCAGTGTCGCCTGCACTGGCCAGCGTGGAATCGTCGGCCCGGCCGACGGCACGACGTGGGATTCGACGCAGCTTCGCCTGGTGTACGACTACGACGATGGCCGCGAGGCGGCGTTCGACATCCACACCAGTTGGGTTACGCCCGACAATTTCCCCGGCTACGTCGAGCAAGAAGTGCAATTCCGCTTCGACAATGGCGTGTGGAACGCTCATGGCCGGCGGCGCGGCGTCGAATGCACGATCGAAGGCCGCACGCCGCAGACGCGCAAGATCACTCCGAATCACCACTACAACGCCGAAGTGCTCGAACCCTGGGGCGAACGCACCATACGCGGCTACGGGCTCGAGACCATCGAGCGGTTCATTCGCGAAGTGGCGATCGTCGAATTCGGCGGCCCGCCGGAGCAACGCCCCGCCCGGCTTGAAGCCGCCCGGTCGCTAAACTACAACGATCTGTCGGCCGACCGGCAAGTCGTGGCGGCCGTGCAGGCGATGGAGGCAATTTTGGCTCGCCGGGCCGCGGGGATGCCCGACGCGGTGGCGTATGTGAACCATCAAGCCGGCGGACTGGTCTTGTTTACGCCGGGCAACAATATTCCGGAAGTTCTTTACGCCAATCGTGTGTGAGACGGGCAGGGGTCTGGCTCATTTTTCGGCGATGAGCGGCATGGAATTGCAACTGGTGCGTGTGCCGAAAAATGTGCCTGACCCCTTGAATCGCCAAAGATCGAGTTGCGAGAAGCAAATGTCCGACACCATGCATTCCCACGCGATCGAGCATCCCGGCGAGAATTTGTCGAACGATATTCGCCGGCGGCTGGCGGACGTCGAGCCGCGGGCACAGCGCACGTTTACTCCCAGCCTGGCGGCAATCGCTCGCAGCGCCGGCTGTTATCATTGGACCTGCGACGGTCGAAAGCTGGCCGATTTCACCTCAGGTGTTCTCGTCGCCAATCTAGGACACAATCCAGTCGCGTGGTGGCGGGCCGTTTGGCGGTATCTGGGGCTCGATCAATTGCCGGCGACTGCAGATGGCTTTGCGGTTGCATCGCCCCTGACGACATACAATGCCACCGGCGAAATCGAAGTTCAGGCAACCGAGCGATTGATCGCCAACCTGCGAAGCCAGTCGGGCGGCGCGAGATGCGAACAAGTCCTGTGGGCCGCCAGCGGCAGCGAAGCGGTGCAAAAAGCCCTTTGGGCAGCATTGGCCTGGCGACGGAAAGACGAACCGCCGCAATCGACTGCCGATAGTATTATCCTCGCCACGCGATTCGGCTTCCACGGAAAAAAAGGCCTTGCCGGCGCCACGACCGGCAGTGAAAAAGACCCCGAGCGCGACGCCCGCGTCCGATTCATCAGCTTCCCGCGCGAAGAGTGCATCGACACCGCGCATCGCGCGCAGCCGCTTGATACGACCTGTTACGAAGCCGAACTGAACGAGCTATGGCGGCAACACGCTTCGCGAATCCGCGTGCTGATTACCGAGCCCTATCTCGGCGGCGGCGGTTCTTTCCATCCGCAGCCCGAGTATCTGCAATTGCTGCAGCGTTTCTGCCGCGCACACGACATCGTCTTCATCCTCGACGAAATCCAATCTGGCTTCGGTCGCACCGGCCCGATGTATGCGTTCACTCACTACGGCCTCGAACCGGATTTGGTTTGTCTCGGCAAAGGGCTGGGAAACGGAATGCCGGTGGCCGTCGTCGCCGGCCGGGCCGATATTTTGGGCTCGCTCGAATTTGGCGAGGGAAGCGACACTTACAGCGGCAATCCGTTGGCCGCCGCGGCGGTGCTGGCCACGCTCGACGAATTCGAGTCAACCGACGTTTTGCCGCGCGGCGCGGCGCTCGCGGCCGTTTTTCAAGAGGGGCTTGAAAGATTGACCGAATTGCCGGCAATCGCGCATTTGCGCGGCGAAGGATTAGTCTGGGGCATCGAATTCGCCCCGCTGGGCAATCGCTCGGCGGCGGAAGTTGCTCGTGCCGCCGTGGCGGCATGTTACCTCGGCGACGACCACGGCCGGGCGATCCATCTTCTCGGCCCGCTGGCCGGCACCGTCGTCCGCATCGCCCCGCCGCTGATCATGCCGCCGGACGAAGCCCGCGAGTATCTCGATGCCATGCACGATATTGTCACGCGGCTAACCTGATCAATCCGCCGGATTCTGCTTGCCGGCGTCGAGATTAGTACCGACTTGTACCGCGATCGGCTTGCAGAATGATGGTGGTGCTGCCGCCCACTCCGACCCATTCCGCCGGCTGATAGCCGTTCGAAACCCAGTGGGCCGAGTACGGGCCGTGGACCGGGTCGGGGTTGGCTTGGGGTCGCGAATTCGACAGGCCGAACCACGCCATGGCCGCTAGTCGAGCGTGTCGCTCCGCCGCGCGTTGCTGCGCATTGGCTCGGACTAGCGCCTGAGGATCTTCGCTGCGCCGCCGCTCTTGCTCATAGAACCACATCTCCTGCGTTTCGCCCGGCGAAATCATTCGGCCGCTATCTCGGACGGCCGACGGATCGGGAGTGAGCCGTTCGGCCGGTTGCTGGCCAAACGCCACCGTGGCCGGCAACAAACCAACAACCAGGGCGAGCGCGAATTTCTTCATGGGAGGCTCTCCTCGAACTAGCTCGATGGGCATGGATATTTCAAAGCGGCGCCGCGGACGGAATTTTGCGCCGCATGGCCCGCTACTCACGGATTCGGTTGTATCGCCCGGCGGGAATTAGACGATTCCGCGAGATACGCCGTTTTTGCCGTAAGGCTCAACCGGCGGGGCAATTCAGAGAGTGTTTGCTGCTTCCAGCTATCGCGGAGTTGGGGGTTTGCAATAGAGCTAGCGGAGGACCGGCGTCGTCCAACAGGCTGCGATAGGCTCGTTCGTCTCCTTCAACCACCAGCACGTAGATCAACTCACCCGTCTGCCAGCAGCCGATCATCAATCCGCCGGTACACGAACCAGGTTTGAGCGGCAATGCGGAACCGGCGATTTGGCCGTCTTCGGAGATGACGAACAGCGCGGCCGGGCGTCCATCGGCGGCCGTCAGATCGTAGGCACATGCCGACTGACCGACCACGGACGTAACGTCCGCCCAATGTCGCGGATGGTGACGAATTGCTTCGGCCAACGGAAAATCGCGGATCACTTCCCGCGGAGCAAGGGGTTGCCAATCCGGATTGGCGCGCAATTGTTCGTACCAGTGGCTGCTCAGATTCAGCAGCCGGTCGTAGGTGAGAACCGAGTGACGAGGCCAGAACGCGTATCCCGCAGCGAGCAGCAGCAGACTTGCGGCGACCGCGGCGATCGAACGGAGCCACCGCCGTCGCGGCGTCGGCGCCGACTGCAAAGCGACATCTTCGTCTTCTGACCCCTGACCCCTGACCCCTGGCCCCTGGTCCCTGTCCCCTAACCCCTGACTGCTCTCCGCGTCGAGCCGCGCCAGAATTCGCTCGCGCAAGCCGGCCGGAACTTCAACATCGTCGATCGCCCGAACGAGCCGCGCATCCAAACGCTGCGTCCGTTGATATCGATCGTGCAAATCCGGATCGCCTTCGATTCGATCCGACAGCGGCGACATTTCGGGCAATCCGATGTCTTCGCTGCCGGGGCGGCAGGCGTCGATCCTTTCGTCGAGCTTGCGGTGGTCCATCATTGGCCTCCCCGCCGCGGCAAGATCGAGCCGTCGCAGCCAGACGCTCCGGCCAATTCCGCTTCGAAGAGCCGGGATCGCAAATGCGATTTCGCCCGGGCCAGCCGGCTCATCACGGTTCCGATGGGCAACTCGAACTCTTCGGCGATTTCGCGATACGAGCGATTTTCGAAATAAAAACTCAGCAGCACCAATTTGAATTCGTCGGGCAATTCGTCGATCGCCGTTTGCAACAGTTCGCGATCGATTTCCCTACGGTCGGAAACGTCGTCGGCCGGCAGGTTGTCGATATCCAGCGGCACGGTCTTTTCACGTTCCGGTCGGTTCTTGATTTGCAAGCGGCAATACGTTCGACGCATCACGGTCATCAGCCACGCTCGAGTGTTACGCGGATCGCGGAGTTGATCGATCTTTCGATGGGCGATCAGGAAGGTTTGTTGGGTGAGATCCTCGGCGTCGGCCGCGGCGCCGGTCAGTCGGAAGGCATACCGAAACAGGGCATCGGCATGTTCCGCTACCAAATCGGGCATGTCCGCCGGCGCCACTGAGCCGACGGTCTGATCCTTCGTCCTCCCGTCGGAAGCAACCGCCGCTGATGGCTTTTCTCCGTCGGCATGGGCCGCGCCGCCACCTTTGGCCACACCGTTTCCACCGGCCAAGCAAATCTCCTCCATGGTCGAATCCTGTCCAATAAATAAGAGACTTGGTTTGGTCGGATTATTCCCTGAATGGTCGCAAAAAGATCGAAATATCGGTGGGCGCGGTCCGTCGGGCATCTTGGACAACCGATATTCTATGGTTTTTTCGTTCGTCTGGGGAATAAATTGCCAACCTTGAGTCTCTTTTATGGTAGCGGAGCGTGGGAAGGTCCCTCGCCATTGAGCGAACCGCGTCCATGGAAATCGAAAGGTATTGAAATGAAGAAGATTGCAGCGATGTTGATGTTGATTTGCAGCTTTGGCGTTTTCGCCGTCGTGGGTTGCGATTCGGGGGCCAAGAAGGTGGAGCCCCCGGCCGTCACTCCAGACAAAACGACGACCACAGACAAGACGACGACCACGGACAAGACGACCACGCCAGACAAGACGACGCCGGTTACCCCGGCGCCGGTCACGGACAAGTCGAAATAGGTGTTCGCGCGGAGTCTGTTGGTCGGCAGATCGATTGTTCGATCCAGAACGTAGCGAGGGACGGCAGCGCGATCCAGCCTGCCGTCCCTTCCCTTTTCTTGCAACCGCCCGCGTTGACTTCTGTTCGAGTTTCTCAGGCGCGTTTCGGGCGTGGCACACGGCTGCCGCGGCGGCGGGATTTGTCGCTCGACTCGCCGCGATGCGTGTCGACCTCATCGACCTTCTTGCCGAGACTATCGCGCATTTTTTCGATCCGATCGCGAATCGCCGCGGCCCGTTCGAATTCCAGCGACTCCGCTGCCGCATACATCTCGGCTTCCAACTCCGAGAGATATTCTTCGGTGATATATTGGGCCTCGTCGGTCCGCCCGACGACGGCGTTCGCGCGGGCATGGGCCTCGGCCTCCGAATCGATTCCGGCCCGGATGCTCTTCGTGATGCTGGTCGGCGTGATCCCGTGCTGGCGGTTGTATTCTTCTTGCAACGTGCGGCGACGGGTCGTTTCGTCGATGGCCCGCTGCATCGATTCGGTCACGGCGTCGGCATAAAGCATTACCTTGGCGTTCACATGCCGGGCGGCGCGCCCGATGGTTTGCATCAGCGACGTTTCGCTGCGCAAGAAGCCTTCCTTGTCGGCATCAAGGATGGCGACCATCGATACTTCCGGCAAATCGAGCCCTTCTCGCAATAGATTGACGCCGACGAGCGCGTCGAACCGGCCGGACCGTAAATCGCGCAGAAGTTCGACGCGCTCGAAGGCGTCCAACTCGCTATGCAGCCATTTGCAGCGAATCTTCTGCTCTGACAGGTAAAACGAGAGATCCTCGGCCAATCGCTTGGTGAGCGTGGTGACAAGCACGCGTTCGCCGACGGCAGTCCGCTCCTTGATCTGACCCAATAAATGCTGCACCTGTCCGCGAGCCGGGCTGATTTCGATAACCGGGTCCAAAAGCCCAGTCGGCCGGATGACTTGCTCGACGAATTCTCCGCCCGTCTTGCCGAGTTCATAAGGCCCCGGCGTGGCCGACACGAAGATGGCCTGCTTGATCTTGGCTTCCCATTCCTCGAATTTCAGCGGGCGGTTGTCCAACGCGCTGGGCAGACGGAACCCGTGCTCGACCAGCGTCGTCTTGCGGGCCGAATCGCCGTTGAACATCCCGCGGACCTGCGGCACCGTGGCGTGCGATTCGTCGACCAGCAGTAAATAATCGTCGGGAAAGAAATTGTAAAGCGTGTCGGGTGTCGAGCCCGGCGGCCGGCCGCTCAAGGGCCGACTGTAGTTTTCGATCCCCGGGCAATAGCCGACCTCTTGCATCATCTCGAGATCGAAGCGCGTTCGGGCATTCAATCGCTGGGCTTCAAGCAGCTTGCCGACGGACCGCAATTGCTCGAGCCGTTCTTCCAATTCCTGCTTGATCGTCGAGACCGCGGCGGCGATCCGTTCCTCGGGCAGCACGAAATGCTTGGCCGGATAGATGAACAACTGCTCCTGCCGATCGATGATCTCGCCGCTGGTCGGATTGATGAGCGACAGTTGCTCGACTTCGTCGCCCCAAAACTCGATTCGATACGCGAACTCTTCATACGAAGGCCAGACCTCGACGCAATCGCCCCGCACGCGAAACTTGCTCCGTTGGAAATCGATGTCGTTTCGCTCGTACTGTACGTCGATCAGCTTGCGAAGCATTTCGTCGCGATCGATCTGTTGCCCACGACGCAGGCCAACCATCATCGAGCGATAGTCGTCCGGCGATCCCAAGCCATAAATGCAGGATACGCTCGCCACGACGATCACATCGCGCCGGCTGACCAGTGCGCTCGTGGCGGCCAGACGCAAGCGATCGATCTCCTGGTTGATCGAAGCGTCTTTTTCGATGTAAATATCGCGCTGCGGAATGTAGGCTTCGGGCTGATAGTAGTCGTAGTAACTGACGAAATAGTGAACGGCATTCCGCGGGAAAAACTCCTTGAACTCGCTATAGAGTTGGGCGGCGAGCGTTTTGTTGTGCGAAAGCACGAGCGTCGGTCGCTGGACGGCGGCGATGACGTTGGCCATCGTAAAGGTTTTGCCCGAACCGGTCACACCCATCAGCACTTGCTGCTGCCGGCCGCCGCGCAAGCCATCGAGCAGCGCGGCAATCGCTTGCGGCTGGTCGCCGGCGGGCTGAAACGGGCTGACGAGTTGGAAATCCACGATGCGCTCCGTCCTCTCGATAACGTGCGGAAGCCGAAAGAGCAACCGCCACTTAAAGCATAGTGGGCCGAGCAAGACTTCGGCTAGCGGTCCGTAGTCCGCCACTCCGTGGCGGATGTTCCGCGACGGAGTCGCGGACTACGTAGAACCCCTCACAAAACCGCTTAGCGGAAGGGGACAGTCCCCGTTTTGCTCCGCGGACTGCGCAAAATGGGGACAGTCCCCGGCGGTTTT
>Ga0182024_10012507_pt1 | contig 16773 bp, 31 predicted proteins | sample P32metaG_FD_120480 | JGI IMG/M metagenome (GOLD analysis project Ga0182024, IMG submission 120480) | Permafrost microbial communities from Stordalen Mire, Sweden - P3-2 metaG (Illumina Assembly) | ecosystem: Environmental > Terrestrial > Soil > Wetlands > Permafrost | place: Sweden: Stordalen... | reverse complement strand
ATTCCAATGATCTGCTGTTGGTTAAATCGGCCCTTCTTCATCGATTCGTTCTCCTTTTCGTCGTTCCTGCCGACGCTGGAAAACCTCAATTATCCGTGGTCGAGTTTATCGAGAGCAGGTCAGAAGGACGCGGACCGCTTCACGCTGTTGTGTTCGCAGGTTGCCGGGCGACGGCTGACATGGGACGAGGTTACGGGCAAGACTGCCGTTGTTCACTGACTGAAAAAACCGCAACGCGGGAAACGGAAACCGCGTTCGGACTCAACCGAAATCGCCACCTTACGGCAAGGACGTGATGAGGGTTTTTATTTTCTGAAAACGCTGATCGAATTTTGGGAATTGGCTCTTATGGTAATTGGGGATGTCGTATCGAGCCTGACGGCTCCCGTCTTTCAATCTGCGGTAATCGTTGTAAATGGGGTGAAGCGTTCCGTTGCTCTCGACCTCAGTATCTCTTAATTCGTGGCTCTTGGGATGTTTATACTTGCCCGCCAGAAAACTGTCGATGTAATGGAGCGCCGAATAGAACAAGATGACAATTGCCCAATCAACCTGCAATCCGTCATCGAAATCAAGCGACCTAGCGAGAGTTTCGTTTCCGACCGCTCTCTCAAGGTGCTGGTTTCGATCAGGCACGCACCCTAGTTTCCGGCTTGGTGGAACTTGGGAAATTCAACGTATCTAGTCCAGCTTGGGCAGTTCAGTGTTATGAGTGATCTGGTCTCTCGGCCCCTCCTTGTCACCACCGAAAAATCAAACCGTTGATTATTGAACTGGTGGATGACAGCTTTCTCCTGATCGTAGATAGTGTCATACACGTCCTCCGTAGGATCGTCAACGATTGTCCAAACGCGAACGATATCTCCGCCCTGCTCCACATATACGGTCTCGACGGATGGCACCGCTAGGAGATGGTTCGTAATTGTAGCGTTCAAAAATTGCGACTCAACAATATCTGAATTGTTCCCCTGATTGACGATTTGGTTGATAACACTCTCGAAGCCTAGCATTTTAATTAACCACCTTTGAAGACGATAGAGGTGAACTCATAACACTCACCACGGGGGTCGTGAATACAAGGTAGACTGGATTACCGTTAGCGTCATACTGCCCTTGGACCCTGAGAATCGAGTGGGGCACATTCTTGACGCGGAGCAAAGATCCATCCTCCAATTCATATTCATTGAAATGCTCTTCCGCTTTAGCGACAGGAACATCCATCACCACGGTATCGACTCCAAAAACTTTGATCGTCTTCTTTTGCTCAGCCATGGCCCGTAGCCTGTCGCTTCCGAGCGACTTTGCCGTTCTCCTCTTTCCCCTTTTCCTTATCGGCCTCTTCCTTCGGGACGCGGGCAATTATTCCTGCGAACCGTTGAAACCGCTCCCACGGCGGCAATTCCGGGTGTGGAACCGAGGTATTCGGGATAGACCGGGGGCGCACTACACCTCCCGCTTTCTTGGATGCACCACGGCCCTGTGGGTTTCGATGTTCATTACCAAACCTTTCCTCGCCAGACTCAACCTAAGCGGTTGAATCAACTAAAGTTAAGCAACGCCATCGAACCAACCGTCGTGCAAGCAAAGCAAGACCTGACGTGATCCGACTCCATAGAAATATCACAAACTACTCTCAAATGTACCATTTACTTTGGCAATCTTTCGGTCGCAACCGTCACATCGCCCCGTTCAAATGTGCCGTAAAGAGCCTGTTCCGCCCACAGGCCGGAGCGACCGGCCCACTAGCGGTCAGACGGCGTGGGCCATCTTGTGCCGTTCCAGTTCCAACCGGGCGACCTCGTAGCCGCTTCTGGCTTCGTCGGTTGCCGTTCTCATTTGGATATACGTCGACGAAGATGCCGTCTCACGCCGGTCAATGAGCGCCTTCATCGTCGTGGCGTATGACTGCCCAACCCGCTCGCATTCAGCCATCAGCCGGTCACATTCGGCGCACTCCATTGATTCAACTTGCCCTCCAGTCCGCAAGCCCGCATTTGTTGCAGATCGTCTTGATGTAAATCACTATGCCAAACTGACGCCGTTCGGCTGGAACAGCGGCCAAGAATTTCCCCGGACAACCTGGCGTTGTACACCGGAGACGTTTAGCCAGTGACCTACCCGGCATGGCGGGATATTACCACCGAATAATGGTTTGTCCAGTGGAATATCGAATCCGCCTTTCACTCACGCCACTACTTCTGTAGGGTGAGCCAACGAATTTTTTACCGCTGCGTCCGGACTGTCGACGTTTCCGCATCATCTCAATTCGAATAATGCTGGGTGCCCGGTTGCCAGTCAATATTCCCGAAAGTTTCAAATTAACCGAAAGTTATGTGTCCAGTCGACCGCTCGGCGGGTCAGAAGCTCCGCCGGGACCGCCGGAGATTTCTTTTGGATTGAGACTGTATGCCGCAGCGACCAACTGTTTCAGCGTCATTCCTTTCGCGGGCCTTCGGAGTCTTCGCTGGCTTGGCCGATTTCCGGGTCTTGGTGGGCTTCGGGGCTTTGGCCTTGCGCGCTGGCTTGGGCTCCGCGGCGGCCGCGTCCGTGTCGGACGCGTCCGTGTCGGCGTTTTCCCCATCCGGTCCGGCAAGCTTCTGGAGTTCCTTCCAGATCCGAGCCACGGCCTTCTTGCGGTCGGTAAACTTCTTGACCGGTGTTACACCAGTCAGGCTGTTGAATATTTCGATCAGGCGGCTGGCGGGCCAAGCGGTGGCGAGTTCCCCGAGGGCCTTCTCGCTGGTGAAAGTCTCAGCCCCTTCTGTTTTCGGGGCAGCCTTCGCCGAAGCGTGGAACGTGATGTTGTTGTCGGCATCGATGGTAAATGCTTTCATGTATCCTCCTTGCCGGGCGGTTGGGCCGCGCGGTCATCACACTGATCACTCAGGTGGCGGGGAACATCAAGTGAAATCTGCTGGTGGTCTAAAGAATCAGGGCTGGCGGACGTAATCGAGGAAAATGGCGGGGGCGGTCCTTTTTATAGAGGCGACAAAACGAGCGACCCCGAGATTCGCCCGATCTTCTTCTTTTCCCACTTCCCTACCAAGAATCAGCCGCTTTTTGTGTGCCGCGAGAATGGTGTCGAGTTGCGCGCGGGTCCGTGAGTACGGGCTTCCTTTTGCGGCCGAAATAGTGGCATCGAAACATTCCACGTCCCAGCAGCACAAAGGAAAACCACACGATGAAAGACAGCACAAAAGATAAAATCGAAGGCGCGACACATGAAGTGAAGGGCGCCGTGAAGGAGAAGATCGGTCGCGGGGTCAACAATCCCGATCTCGAAACCGAAGGCACGGCAGAGAAAACCAGCGGGAAGATACAGAAAAAGATCGGGGACGTTGAGAAGGTCGTCGAGAAATAATCATGCGGACAAAGCGGCGGCCGTTTTCGGCGCGCCGCTCGTCCGAAAATCAACGGACGCTGCCGCTGCTGACTGTAACTTCCCCGGCCGAGGCGATATCCTGCGCGCCCCTGTTTTCAAGAATGGTTTTCGCGCGGGAGATTTCGTCGGAAGTGTCACAGTGAACTGAAAGCAGAATTCCACCGTCTTTCACCCGGCCCTCAAATCTCTTGGCCTCATACTCGGGAATTCCCATTCCCACCAGCGCTCCAATCAATCCGCCCACAGCGCCACCGACTCCCAAGCCGGCGAGACCGGCCATAATCGGTCCGGCTGCTATGAACGGACCGAGGCCCGGAATAGCCAGCGTCCCGATCCCTGCAAGTACGCCGAGCGTACCGCCGATCACGCCTCCCGCAGTTACACCCGCCGTCGTGCCTTCGGGCGCTTTGGTCTCTTTCTCATGCGCAAATTCCCGTGTACTTTGCTGATCAGGAAGCAGCACCGAAACGTCGCTGCTCGAATATCCCGCCGACATCAGTGCATCAACGCTTCGCTCCGCCTGGGCCACTGTCGAGAAAATACCGAATACTGCCTTATTTTTGCTTGACATGCATTGCTCCTGTTGTGAATTAGTTGACTACCTGGAATCGGCTTTAACCGACATCTGATCCGACACTTTGTCGGGACCGCCTGTGGCTTCCACCGCTTTGCCAACGATAGATTTCCTCTCGTCGTCGGAGTGGACAGGTCCTCTCAGGGTGACCATACCGTTCTGACTGACGATTTTCACGTTGTGTCCGTAAGTGGAAAGCGATTTGTCCGCTATCACGGCTTTGCGGATCTTTTGTGTCAAAGCGCGATCCGAAGCGTTCATCTTCTGTTGATCTGCCGTTACGACGCCTGTGTCCGCATCGCCTTTGTTCGCTCTTGTGTTGTCCGGCTGCGTTTGGGGGGATGCGATCCCAACGCTGCCGAAAACAGCGAGGATTACCGTAATGCACGTTTTCGTTTTAATGAATTGAAGCTGCATGGAAACAACCTTTCTTTCTTTTGAAAATGAAGGACCAAAATATCCTGCGCCGGACCAGGATTTCAGCCCCCCTGGATCCCGCTCGAGGCGGTCTTAATCAGGACTCCGGCAATTTTTCGAAGTTTTTGTTCAGCGCCGCGTTCCTCAGCCAGAGATTGCTGAAGAAGGACAGCGACCTCCGCGGCATTGATGCGTTTTGCAAGGCTGATCGCGGTAAGATAGCCGGCTATTTCGTAATGTTCCACCCGGCTCCCGGCTCCGATAATTCCCACATCGAGCACGTCGTCGGCGCCTTCTGCTTCCAACGCCTCTGCACCTTCCTGAATAACGCCTTCCATCCCGACGCATTTCTTGCCGGTTGCCTTGATACCCAGAAGCCCGGCCGCTTCTTCGAGACGCTGGACTTGTTTCCGGGTTTCGGCGAGGTGATCCGTGAAGGCCGACTGCAGATCCCGGCTGTTCGAGCCCTTTGCCATTTTGGGGATTGCTTTCGTCAGCTGTTTCTCGGCCGAGTAAAGAACCCTAATTTCATCGGCCAGCAAATCCTTCAGCGTTTTCTTATCGGCCATAGCAGTTCTTTCCGGGTCGCCCTGGGGCGCGCCCTTTTTTGAGAGAGAGTTTGTGGCTCACGCGGATTGGCGCGAGCGAGAGAAATCCAGCGTTAACTGTGCGGAGACGGGCAGTCTAGTGATGAGCTAACACGAACCAGAGGACAATGAGAATACCCGGTACACCCAGAGCCCACGCGAAAATATATTTCATTTACTTTCCTCTTCCTATAGTTCGAATTTGGCGAACTGATCTCTGTATTGCACGTGGATAGCCCTTTTACCAAGCCTTCAGGAATTCGGACGTCTTGTCTTTGCGATACAGGATAATAGTCAGGAATGAAGGCGTACATACCTCCCTCGGGAGCGCACGCGAGGGAACTTCTTTTAAGACGTTCCCGAGATGCAAAAATGGCTCGCTCGGCGCATGCCTACGTCAGAGGCAACACGGCCAAATTCTATGAATGGCTTAAGACTGCGAGCAGCGATCTGGTTCCGGCAGGGCCGCCCATATGGATTTGCGGCGACTGTCATTTGGGCAATCTGGGTCCAGTTGCGAGTGCAGAGGGAGACGTTGAAATCGAAATCAGAGATCTCGATCAAACGGTCATCGGCAACCCCGCTCATGACCTTATTCGTCTCGCTTTGTCCATGGCAACAGCCGCCCGAAGTTCCGACCTGCCAGGCGTGATAACAGCGCGAATTCTCGAACAAATGATGGAAGGTTACGAAGAAGGGCTGCGCCATCCCGACGCGCGTCCCGGAAGATCGAACGCCACTGCTTCTGTTCGCATTGTCCTGAAGCGGGCATTGAAGCGTAAGTGGCATAACCTGGCCTCGGAACGCATAAAGGATGTGAGTCCGACGATTCCCATCGGAAAAAGCTTCTGGCCTCTGTCCGCGCCGGAGAAACGAGAGATCGACAAGCTTTTCGGCACTGAAGGCGTGCGGAAACTGGTCACCGGTCTGCACAATCGGCACAAGAACGATGAAGTGCGAGTGCTGGACGCTGCCTACTGGGTGAAAGGATGTAGTTCTCTTGGTCGTCTTCGCTTTGCTGTGCTGCTGGAGGTCGGGAAACATCGTCACCGCGAGGGGCGCTTTTGCCTTATTGATATTAAAGAAGCCATAGAACCCGCGGCGCCGCGCTCTTCGAAGGCCAAAATGCCTCGGGATCACGCTGCGCGGGTCGTGGAAGGGGCGTGCAGGCTGTCGCCTTTTCTGGGTGAAAGAATGATTGCCGCGCGGTTTCTGGGGCGCAGCGTCGTCGTCCGGGAACTGCTTCCTCAGGACCTCAAACTGGAAATGGACCAGCTCACGCGCGAAGAAGCGACGGCGGCAGCCCGATTTCTGGCGACCGTAGTCGGCAGAGCCCATGCCCGGCAGATGGAGCCTGCAATGCGCGACAAATGGCGGTCCGACTTGATCAGGCACAAGTCAAAGAATCTGGCCGCTCCTTCATGGCTCTGGTCGAGCGTGGTCGAACTGATCGCCTCTCACGAGATGGCCTATCTGAATCACTGCCGAACCTATGCCGAGTAGACGAATTCCACCCGTGACGACGTAGGTTTAGGGGGCTTTGACGAAGCAAGCGATCTATTTCTTTGCTTCGATCCGCAGGTCGTTCTCGACGCTGAATGCGCCGGGGCCGCCTTGCGCCTCGATATTGATAATATTGCGATCAAATTCATTCGCCACGACACCTTCCAGCCGAACGTTTCCGTTCTTAACGATGATGTGAATCGGGGGTACCGCTGAAAATCCGTAGCGGTCCCCGATACCGACAGCTCCAAAGACCGCCGTGAAGGATCTGCTCATATGTTTCCTGCGCTATCCGGGAGCGTGAAATAAAAGGTCGTCCCCTGTCCCAACTTCGACTCGACCCAGATGCGGCGACCATAGCGCTCGACCACGCGCTGACAGATCGCAAGACCAATTCCGGTACCCGGAATCGCGCTCCCGTGAAGCCTCTGAAACACGCCGAAAATCTTCAGATGATACTCCGGTTCGATTCCAATGCCGTTGTCGGCCACCGCGAAACGCCATTCGGCGTCTTGATCCTCGACAGAGACATGAATGCGGGGCGCCTGCGTTCACCCAAACACGGGTAGGTGACGGGCCGGTGAATTATTGTGGGGTTGAGCACTATCGAACAGACATCCTGCGAGATCGGCGCTAAACTTCAAGCGGTACTCAAAGGATACTTGGCAGGGAGGTTTCGCCGGTATGCCGAATTGCTCGATCTGCGGTGAAAGCACGCAACTGCACGTAATGGGCACGCCGATCTGCGTGAAGTGCGACGAAGCCAACACCGAAGAACGCAGGGTCAGAAACGAACCGCCAAAGCCGCCGGAGCGGATATCTACTCCAGCCGGCGCGCAATCACGCAGTGTAGCGGCTTGACGGGCAACTGAGCCGGTGGTCGAAAAGGGATAGCTAAATCGGAAGCGGTATGGAATCTCCGGATATCCTCGAAATGATCAAGAGACGCAGGGATTCCCTAAACAACTCAACGAGCATCAATGACCCTTCAGAGATGACAGTAACGCGCGCCGCAATGACCCGCCTGCTTGCGGACGAGTACATTGGCCTGCTGCGCGAAATCGAAAAGCCCACCGAGAAACTAAAGGAATACGAAGTAGTGAGGCTGACCGCGAGACCCAAGAACCTGGCGCGTTTCTTCCGGTGACCAGGGCGGCGCAGCCGGAACCCGTATAAATCTGAATGTTCAGCCTGCTGAACGCGGTAGTATCACGGAAAGCAGGATTGATCCGTGCTCGTTTCGGAGCACAATCATGGTGGTACGGGTAGCTCCCCGTGCTTTATCCAGCCGAATCGCATCGGCATTCATGACCGCACGCGGGCTGGACTGGTAACGGCTCCGCGTGCGGATTCGACTTCGCCTTCAAAACTGCTGGTGGTCTTGAAGAATCAGGACTCGCCGATGTAATCGGGGAAAATGGCGGGGGTGGTCCTTTTTATAGAGGCGACAAAACGAGCAATCAAATTGCGTCTCGGATGCTAAGGCTCGGGTCGTTGTCGTCGTGGGCGGGGCATTTCGCCATCCAATCGCTCCCAGAACGGCGAGCATGGAGAGAACGCGCGATGGTGACTGCATTCATAGCCGGGCGCTCCTTTCGACGAAATAGTTCGAAGTGATGCCCGCCGTGATGAAGATGGAGCGCAGTCTGCCGATGCGCTGGTACACAGTTGAACGGGCAACCCTGAGCCTCCGGCTTGCCTCCGCCGGGGAGAATTCCATGAGCGCCACCGCCACCCGGTGATCGTCAAAGTTCAGTTGGCTCAGTACGCGGGCTACATCTGATCGGAGGTGGAACGCCACCGCTTCCGGGCCAACGCCGTACTCCGCCGCCAAATCCAGTGGCTGCATCGTCGGTTTCCGACGCGCGGCCCGAATGACGGAAGCCAGTCGGGTGGCGATCACGCACTCAACGAAGGTTTTCAGTGACGCCCGGTGATGATCGAAATGCCGTGCCGCACGCCAGCACGCAATCAGTCCTTCCTGTTCGAGATCATCGCGATCTGCCAGCGGCACTGCGCCCGCCCGTACTGCGGCTCTGGCGCGTATTCGTGCCGCCCGTAGCGCGAACGGGCAGGCCTGTTGGAAGACCGCATTAGGCATTACCACGTCCTGCGCCGGGCTCCAGTTGGTGCTCGATCTCCATGGAAAACGCGAGTCCGTTCTTTACTTCGATTGCCAGGACTTGGCCGTCACCGATCCGAGCAATGGCTTCGAGCAGTTCGATGGTCTGGTGCTTGAGGAGGAAGTCGTGCATCGAAGCCTCCGCCCGCGGGCCGTTTTCGCTGCCCATTTTCAGCTTCTCAAATAGGCGAGGGGGAGGATCGAACGAGGGCTGGCCGTTACGTACGTGCAGCCCTTCGATCCGCCCAAAATTCAGGTTCTGGAGCAGTTCGACAAGACGGCTTTGCGCTTCAGATAGTGAGGATTTTGTCGTTTGTTGATTCAATCGGGAACTCCGTTCTTGAGATTAAGGAGTTGCCCGGTATGAAATGTAGGAAATCAGCCATGTTCTACGTTTCCCGCGTCTCAATCCGAACGCCCGGGACAACAACTGAATGCAGTCTGGCCGATTAGCCAAAAATCCCTGAGTGCCCCAGTTAGGGGGTGGCCCAGGGGGGACACCGTGTTCGGAAAGTCACTCCCAGCACTTGGAACGGCTTCAACTTCAGAACCATACGTCGGAAGTCGCCCGAGTCCTGTACGTCGGTCAGTCGCCAACAAAGGGCCAGTGCATGCATTTCCTTCCAACGCCTCTGATCCTGCGGAACAAGGGTTCGCCACCAGAAAAACGTGTGTCCCGCGACGGTTCGATGGAACTCGGATTTAGTGAATTTGACTTCTGCAAGGTTGGCGGGGTTCGGCTTGGTCGCGGCGGCGAAGCGTCTGATGAAAGCTGTAGCAGAAATGATGTCGGCCAGTGCAAACTCGGCAGCGACATCGGTCCGAAGCAAACCGTGTCCACCTTTGATTAGACCCTCGAATTTGGTCAATCTCGCACTCAAGTGGGTGGCAGAGGTGTGGATTTCCTGCTGCGCCTGACGCGCCCGCGCGTACGCCGCGCGAGCCTTCTCGGGATCGTCTTCAAGGATGCCGTGCTCGAATGCCGCTATGATCGCGACCTGATTTCGAATCGATTGCAACCGGGCTTCCAGATCCGCGACCATCGCTTCCGCCGCGACGAACATCCGCGCATATTTCAAGCGCAAAGCTGGCTTTATATCCAGGTTCCGAGCGCTCGTAACGAGCTGCGCAACTCGCGGCTTCAATTCCTTCGGGATGTTCTTCGACGGATCATTCATGGCTCTTCAACAAGAATTCGATATCCCGCAACGGACACTTCCCAATTTTCTCGCGTATATAGTGTCGAGCCGTTCTGCTGGCGAGCGCGCAGCGCACCCTCTGAAGGCGGTCGGGAAGAAGTATCCCCGATTCGACTGAAGTGGGCCGCGCGTCATGGCGATCCTCGGCGCGCACGCAGGGGCCAATCACGAGTAGAGATCAGCCTGCAAGCCAGTTGAAGAGCAAGTGGCCCGACAACCCGCGGGAAGACACCGTGCGACGGATGCCAGACGTGATCAGTCTGGTCAAAAAGCCATGGCCCGCTGTAAATGGGACGCAGCGGGCAGGAGCCGGGTAAGCTGCTCTTCTTTCGACAATGGGCTGTGAGAGAGCCTCAGTCAGGGCCGTGGGGTACTGACCAGAGGAGGGGGTGCGTCCCGCCAGCCAGATGGACCCGCATTCAGATGTCCGGTTCGCGCGTTTTTCGTCCATGTGGACGGGTAGTTTCCGAATCGTTAGACGATGCGCGCAGGCCGGCCCGCTTTGGGCTAGACGTAAATCGCGTGGCCTAGCATCGCCATTAATCCGAACAATAACCTTTCGATGGCTTCGGTCGCGGAAAGGGTGATGGAAGCCTCAAGTACTCCTGCGGCGGGTTGCCGGAGACGCATCTGAAACTCCCCCGGCGCAGCAGTGGACGCATCCTCCATCATCAGATAGCCGGAAAGGATGCGTCGCGCGTCGGGGCTCGCAGAGAAGTAATCGACTGTGGCCGTCCGTTCAGCGGCGGGCGCGAACGAAAAAGTAACGCCCACTGCGTTCGCGTCAGGAATATTCGCCGCGTTCCGACCCAGCAAAGGTGAACTCGGGTCCAGCTCCGCACCTTGCTTCCGGTAATGCCGCACCCCCCATACGGGTGCGCTTGTTGCTACGTGCTTCCATTCCGAGAGGTCCTGCGGAAGAGCACGGGTCCCCGGCGCTCCTCGCATGCGATTCAGTAAAGCAACCAAATAATCGAGATTGGTAGCCACAACAGCCACATTGCTGCGAGGAAACCCTACAAAGGTGGTCCAAGTGTCGTCTTCCGATTTCTCCTCGAAGACGGCGACCTTGGTCCCATTGCGTTCTTCAAACCGGACTGCGGAATTCGCAGCTGCCCTCATGAAGGCAGCGCCATCGAGCGACACGGTTGGGATGAACACCATGATGAGGCAACCTTCGTAGCGCATTAGGCCGAGAGCGCTCGGCGGCCGGAATCCACGCGAGCCCTCGATCGCCAACGATACGGTTTTGCGTTTGACGAAATCGCCGAACCCTCCGTTCTTGAAATTCAGCAGCGTCAAGGGGAACATGCGAGACTGCATCTCCAGCTCTGTCGCAGTCAGACGCTCCTGCGGGGGAGAGTCGTCGGAAAGAGCCTTGGGGTCCCATGCGAATGGCCCGTTAGCCCCCAGAACAGTCTCCGTGTCGACCGGTAGCCAGCCCAGCACTTGATTCAGGGTCGGCTGCTGCGCCACCGCCGGGGGCGGGGCGAAACAAAACGGAGCAACAACGGCAACAAGAATCCATGTGCGCATGTGTCACCTCTTTATATCGGAACGAATCCAACCGATCTGGCGGCTCGATCCAGAATTGCAGATGGAGTCCTTGATCAACGAACGCTTGCCAGTTTGGACTTCCAGCGTCTCAAGAGCCAGCGGATTCTGACTGGGACAAGCAGGCCGATAGACTGCGTGGAGCAGAATCCTGGAATCTGGCGACCAAACCACCTCGGCATCTTCTACGCCCCCAGATCGCGCCTGCTGGCGAGGTCCGTTCGATCAATCAGGACCGTCTTCGAAGGCGCTTTTGGGTCTCCGAGCTGCAACGCCGCGATCCACCTGCCATCCGGCGAAAATGACCCGCCCGAAAGCTGCCCCTCGATCTTTGTGATCGATCCCTGCCTCAGGTCCATCAGGGCCAGACTGTGGTTCGCGGATATCAGCGCTTCCGTCCCCTCAGGAGAAAGACTCAGCACGCGCCACGGCGATCCCGCCCGACAATCCGAGGTTTCGATGACTGGGCGGGTCACTCCGGAAGGCAGGCGCACTTCATACACTCCGCAACTTCTCGCCGGGTAGTTATCGCCCTTGGAGCCGCCGGAGACGACCAGATCCTCCCCCTGCGAAACCGAAAACGGGCCGATTGAGCCGAAGGCGTCCAGGCCCTGGATGGCACCGACACGCACGGGGTCTAGCTCGATCTTAAAGATGCCCCGTTGATCTGTGAAGGACCTCGTTCCTGTCTCAATGAGCGCTGTCGCGTACACCGACCGTCCACTCGGTCCGTAAGCGAACCATCGGGGTATTAAAGGGAACGAAATCTCAAACTCCTTCCCTGCTGGAGGGAACACGGCGATAAAGAACTCCGCGTGGTCTCCGGCAGTTTGGCGAGACGTGAGAGCCGCCGGACTAAAGGAGACAGGCTCGACGCCGCGCGCGGCGGGCAAGGCTAGCGCGATAACTAAGACGGCCATAGTACTCTTGCGCATGTCGTGAGGAACCCTCTCTTGCTAATTGTGAGTGACGACTGAGCGGAACAACGCCCCATTGTTACACTTCCTCAACCGTCACATTGGCTAGCGCCGGGCACCGGCTGAAAGCCCCGGGGGGTGTCAACTTGGTCGTAAGTCGGCAAACCGTAGATTGGCTCGGCGAATCTTTCCGTCGGCAACCCCGGACACTATTCCCAGTCTCGGCGTATATAGTCTGTGAGCGGACAGTTTCCGCTGAATACATCTCGCCAGACAGCAGATCGGCCGTGAAGCGGACATCGTTGTGGGCGATTCGGAGAACTTCATGCCGGATCACCAACGCAGCGCCGCCGTCGTACCGATTGATAGCTCAATCCCGAAGGCCGTGGCCCCGCCGCAAATCGTCCGTTCGTCCGGCGTTGCGTCGCTCGATACCGATCAACTCGCCGCCGTATTGGCGCGAGTCCTGGGGCTGTGATCGACTTGCCTTCGCTACGCCACAGAGCGAATGTGTGGACACACCATGCATGACGGTTCCGCCAGCGCCCGCTCAAAGAACGCTTCCGGCAGCGTTGCTCTGTATCTTCGGGTTTCTACAGAGGAACAGCGCGAACGCCAGTCAATCGACACACAGCGGGAATTCGGCGCGAAGTATACCGACCTGCATCGATTGCGTGTCCACCGCGTCTACGCGGATGACGGCATCTCCGGCACCGTCCCTATCGAAAAGCGGCCGGAGGGCCAGCGTATTCTTCAAGCTGCCCGGCGCGGGGAATTCAATCAGCTTCTGGTCTACAAACTCGACCGGCTCGGCCGCGACACCCGCCTGATCCTGAACGCGGTCGCCGAACTGGAAAAGCTCGGCGTTCGGGTGCGAAGCATGACGGAGGAATTCGACACGGCGACTGCGACGGGCAGGCTGATGCTAACGATGCTCTCCGGGTTCGCGGCGCACGAACGGGACATGATCCGCGAACGCTCGATGGCCGGGACGGACAGACTTGCCCGCGCTGGAGCCTGGCTGGGCGGGATCGTCCCCTACGGCTATAGAAAGGAGGGCGAGGACAAGGAAGCGCGACTCGTCATCTCCGAAGAGGAGATTCCCGGCGTCGGAATATCGGAAGCCGAGGTCATGCGCCAGGTGTACCGAATGGCGGCGAACGAGCGCGCCACGTGCATCCGAATCGCCGACTTCCTCAACATGCTCCGGGTTCCCTGCGCGTACGCGCGTGACAGTCGACTGACAGCAATCCGGGGAAAGCGCAAGCAGCGGACATCAGGACTCTGGCGAGCCGGGCGAATCCGCAACATGCTGATCAACTCGACCTATATGGGGCGGCACGAATACGGCAAGCGGAGCAAAGTGCAGCGTCCGACCATTGTCCGCGAGGTGCCCGCCATCGTGGATGAAGCAACCTGGAGGAAAGCTCAACAGGCCCTAAAGTCGAACTTCCTGTTCGGCATTCGGAGTAACAAACACCTTTATCTGCTCCGGGGAATGGCGAAGTGCGGATTGTGCGGACTGACGTTCATCGGAACTCACGCGAATCGCCCCAGCGGCAAAGTGGATTCGTACTACCGCTGCAACGGCAAGCACGCCACCCGCGGAATCTACGGGAAGGAAGGCCAACGCTGCCCGTCGAAAGACGTGAACGGCATTTTCCTCGAAGACGCGATCTGGAAGGATATCGAGGGGTTTCTGCGCGATCCCGGCGCGGTAGCCGAGATCCTCCGGCAGAAGATCGCCGACCGCACCCACGACCGCACCCCCGAATTCGACCGCCGGAGCCTTGAGATCGCGCTGGAAACCAAGGCGGAAGAACGCGCCCGCGTGCTCGGGCTGTTCCGTAAAGGACGGATCGACGAGGCGGCGCTCGACTGCCAGTTGGACGAGATCGTTGCCGAGGAAGAATCGCTTCGCACGCGCCTCGCTGCGGCGCGAAGCCCTGAGCCCGAGCAGGAAGCTGAGGCTCTGGCCAGCGTGCCCGCGATGCTCGAAAAGCTGCGGGAGAAATTGGACGCGGGCATCACCTGGGAACTGAAGCGGCAGTTGGTGGAAGTGCTGGTGGACGGGATCACCGTCGATACCGTCGAGGCCGAAAACCGCCGGGAAGCTGTTGTAAACGTTAGGTACAAGTTCGTCAGTTCAGTTGATGCATGCACGGACACCCTGTATGTTTTTGACTGCACCTTGGACCGCGTCCACCGGGTGGTGGCGCGGCGGGCGGCGTGATGTTTCTGCTCGCCAGAATTTGAATGCGCCGCAGCCCGCAGCGACGACGCTAACCCTTTGATTCCACGACGCTGCCCGACGCCAGCTACAGAAGCGCATTTCGAGCGGGAGCGGGCGCTGGTAGGATGAAGCCCATGTATTCGGTCCTGAACCGCCACATTGAGCCGCTGCTTGCGTCGATTGCGAAAGATGGCGGCCTCGATCTGTACAAGTATCTGATGGACACATTTCGACATACGGATACGACCCGCGACGATCAATTCCAGCGGACCTATCGCTCGTACTGGCAGATGGGCGCGGCGCGGCTGAGCGATGAATTCTGCAAAGCGTATTTCGGACATCTGGAGGAGCTGAAGGCGTTTGAGCGTGCCGACGTTGGACCCATAGCAGTTCGGCTGTACAGAATCCCTTCGAACAGCAAGGGGGAGCGCAAGCTGCACTTTTCCTTCTCGACGAAGATGGTGCATATGCTCCAGCCCGATGCGCCGGTGTACGACAACCTCGTGGCGCAGTTCGATGCGCATTCTTAACCCACGCCGGCATCGGAATCGTGCGCACGCGCCCATGTTTCCCGACCAGATCCGCTTTCGGACTGCGGTGATTCGGACATTAATAGAGATAGGTCCGAGCTTGCGGGCTTCGAGGGCCACGCGTCACGCGGTTACCGTCGCTTTCGTGAATCCGGCCGGGCGCGGCTCCTCGGTAAACCAGGCGATGAATTCGTCCAACCCGAGGTTGTACACCCGGCGCGTAATCGGGGAGGAAACGCTGTCGAGCATGAGCGCTTTCAATCTGCGCCACTCCGAGGCCCTATCGGCCACTACCAGTTCGTTCATCTGCTAAGTCCTTTCGCACCTGTTATTTGGCATTATCGGAAGCTAACAGGACATTAGCTCTCGCGGGAACAGATATCAACTCAGGCCCGCAGGCAGCGAAGAATTCAACAGCCGCCAGATAATGCAGTCCGTGTCCACATACAATCCAGGAATGCCATGGACACATCGCGCGTTCTGGATTGGACCGCTGATCATCGGCGGGATTCTGGCCGTTCTGGTCACGATTGTCTGGAGTACACGACTCCGCTACATCTACAATGCCCGGCTCGCGGAGTCGCGCCGTGAACGATTGTTCCTCGCGTCGGTCGGTTTCTTTACAGCCTTGTTGGTAGTGCGGGGGATTACGCTCGCGATCCACTACAATATCGGCCTATTCCACGACGTTTCGATGGGAGGGCGGCACATCCATCACCTGGTATGGGGAATCCTGTTGTTGCTGCTTTCGGGTTATGGCTGGCTTCTTGAGATGGGAACCGGCACGCAGGGTTCGCTCATGTGGGTAGGGCGCCTGATGTCGATGATCTACGGAGTTGCCGCCGCGCTTACGCTGGACGAGTTCGCGCTGTGGTTGAATCTGAGGGATGTGTATTGGCAACGCGAGGGGCGGGAGAGCTTCGAAGCCATGGCTCTGTTTGGAGGACTGTTGGCGATTGGTTTGTTCGGCCAACCACTGTTTTATGGAATCGCTAGGTCAAAGAAGCCATCACGGAATACTTAGATCAGGGCGAATTGCTCCGTTCGCGATCGTCCGAAGTCAAATCCGCCCGTGGAAAAGGTCGAATCGTCGTGACCATACCTGTGACCGATCTGGGTTCCCATCCGAGCAGCGCGCCGCCCTCATCATTGCGGGGCGGGAGGTTACTCGCTGATGTCGGAATGGACGAATGCAGTCTGAGTGCGGTCGGAAGTAACCCTCAACGGGCCTATTCCCTGCTCCCCGTTTTCGTACACCACAATGTCCACCAGATCAGCAGGAACTGCAACGGCAAGCGAACCCATAACTCCCAAGGCGGCAGCGGATTCGCGGTAACTTGCACGCGATCCACGGCCATGTAAACGTTAGCGGGAAAAACTGCGACCAGCAGCGCCACGAGACCCCAGGCAGCCAGTCGCCGAACCGGCGGCAAAAGCAATCCGAATCCTCCTGCGATTTCCGCCGCGCCGCTGAAATAAACCATCACCCGAGGCCAGGGTATGAACGGCGGCACGATCATCACATAGGTACCCGGCCACCGGAAGTGCAGGAAGCCGGCGATTACGAAAAACATTGCTGCCATCACCAACGCGATTTTGCGAAGCACTGGCAACATCCCCACTATAGTGGAGGGCGCGTTAAGACTTAGTGCTGTATCGGGAACGCTCCGGCGAGGAGAGTTTCGGGCACGAGAGAGTGGTGATCGCCGGAGCGTTTTCGATACAGCGTCTTGAAGGAAGCCGTTTTGGAACGGT
>Ga0182024_10012506_pt1 | contig 16774 bp, 10 predicted proteins | sample P32metaG_FD_120480 | JGI IMG/M metagenome (GOLD analysis project Ga0182024, IMG submission 120480) | Permafrost microbial communities from Stordalen Mire, Sweden - P3-2 metaG (Illumina Assembly) | ecosystem: Environmental > Terrestrial > Soil > Wetlands > Permafrost | place: Sweden: Stordalen... | reverse complement strand
CGCTGTTCGAGGTCGCGTTCCGTTGTTGCCTTCTGCTCTGTCGTAGCCTTCAGTTCTGCGATCCGGTGCTTCTTGTATCCCCAATCGAACGGCTGCCATTGCAACTGGAATCCGACAGTGCCGGCGCTCTGCGGGAGGAAATTGACGTTTTGGAATCCAAGATAGCTGACCTGAAAGCTCAGATCAGGAATGTATTTCGCGTGCTCGCGACGCACATCCAGTTCGGCAATCTTGGTCTGTATCCGGGCGCCACGCAGTTCGGGCCGCTGTTCGAGTGCCTGCTTTCGAGCCGTATCCAGATCCCATTCAACAAGCTCGCCGAACGGGAGCATTTCCACTGAAAAGGGAGTGCGCAGCTCGCGCCCCAGAAGCCGATTCAGGTTCTGCTTCTGTAGCTCAAAAGCGTCTTCCGCAGTGAGCAACCGGTAGCGTTGTTGTTTCAACTTTGCCCTTACTGTGAGTGATTCGGACAGCAGCACGGTTTCCTGTGCGAGCCGCTGTTCCGTTAACGTGGACAGCTCGTTCAACCACCGAACAGCGGCTCTTGCACTGGCTACCTGTGCCTGTAGCTCCGCTACTTGGTAGTAGGCTTCTTTCACCTGTCGCACTGTGTCTTGACTCTGCGCGCGCACGCCTTCCTTCGCGAGGTCGATTCCGAGTCGGGCCTGCTTGACTGCAAGATTTACTTTGAAAAGTTGTGTGAGCGGTTGTGCCGCGGAGGCATTCACGAACGCGCCGAACCGCACGGGTGAGTGAATGTTGGAATCGGTCGCTGGGATAGGACCAGTTGCTGGGTAAGTGCCGAAGCTGCCAGCGGGAACTCTAAAATTCAGTGGTTGCAGCGGCGCTCCTGCAAGAACGTTCGCATCCAGCTTCGGGAGGTAATTTGTCTTAACCTGCGCGACTGTCTCTTGCGCCTTGATGATTTCAATTTTGCTGATGTGGATGTCTCGGTTAGTGCCGCTTGCAATCCGGACCGCTTCGTCCAAGGTCAACAGCGGCGCGGTAGTGGTAGCGGGTTCCGGCGTCTGTGCCCAACCAACCGAAAGGAGGGTGAGCTGGAGGCACAGAAGCAGAGCCGCACGGGATAAAGATACTTTTAGGGTCCGACGTTCTGTCGGGCCCTGTGTGTGTGTTTTGGTCAGTGGATTCATTTTGCGTTCCCGGCTGTGAGTAATGCAGCGACCATGCCAACCTGGACAGCTCGCAAGTTGTTGGATCTATTGGGGGCCGACGCATCCCAGCCAAGTTCGGCGTGCCCGAATGCGGGCAATGCTGCCGCGTGAGCGATGGTCGCAGGCACACTCGCGAGACCTCGTTTGATTCTGTTCAGAACCGGCACACAACAGTCGCAAGGCTGATCTGCTGCGGAAGGTGGAACTGTGGACTGGCTAGATTGCCGCTGCCTGCCGCCTCGAAAAAACAGTTAGCAGCTTGGCTTTCTTGCTCTTTGGAAAAGGACATACCGTGCCCACATCGCGGCTTTGCCCGCATTGGGGCGCCTTTTATCCAAATGCATTCTGCAATCTCTCTTAATTCGAATAACTTACCCCGGCCGCCTTCTGGCACGAGACCTGCTGTTTCATTGGACGATAGTTCGTAGGGGAACGCCCGTTGAAACGGGCATGGCCGGTGATTTTTCCGGCTACTCACATACTAAGGAGGCGGGATGCTCCGCGTGGAAATATGCGATTCGGCTGAGGCTTTGATCCTAAGGCTGGTAGGCCGATTCACCGGTGATGATGCTGAACACACCCGCACGCTGGCAGCGCGCTTCGCCGCACGCGGAAAGCTTCTCGTCGATCTGACGGAAGTGGTATTCATCGACGCGGCAGGAGAAGAAGTGCTGTCTTTTCTTGGCCAGTTCGGAGCCCAGTTTGTCGCCCCCAATTCTTACGTGCTCGATGTGTGCGAGCGTCTGAATTTGGGTGTAGCTGCAAATGGCAGCTCGTATCTGAGCTGGGAGCCTCCCGCAAACGGCGACCAATCTAGCCCTAACAGATCCAAGCCTCGGAAAACGTAACTACATCGGAGCCTGAATATGACGTCCACCGAAAGACTTGATACTCATCGCAAAGCGCTGACTCTAAATCTCGACGCTTCTACATTCGGTTCATTTGCCGAAATCGGTGCCGGGCAGGAGGTTGTTCGTTGGTTCCTTTTCGTCGGCGGTGCCTCTGGCACTGTTGCGAAAAGCATTTCCGCCTACGACAAAGCGGTCAGCGACAGTCTCTACGGGACCGGTTCTCGCTATGTTTCCAGGGAGCGGCTGGAGGCTATGTTGGAAACCGAGTGGACTCAGCTGCTCGGCCAGTTAGACAAGGCTCGCGGAAAAGACAAGCGCCTCTTCTCTTTTGTCGATACTGTGTCCGCACGAAATTACGCCGGAACAAACGACGCCCATGGCTGGCTTGGACTTCGGTTCCAGTCGCGTCCTGGCGGAGAACCTAGCGAAATTCTCCTGCACATCAACATGCGGGACTCTTCCAACGTTCTCCAGCAGGAAGCCATCGGTATGCTGGGCATCAATCTCCTTTACGCTGCTTTCTATCAGTTACAGACAAAGGAATCGTTTTTCGAAGGACTCGCTCAGGATGTCGTAAGGGAACGGATAGAGATTGATTGCGTCGATTTTCGCGGGCCTGCTTTTGCGAGCTGGGATCGCCCCACGCTCCTGGCCTATCTGGTCCACGCGGGACTTGCCGAGGCCGTGTGCTTTTCGCCTTCGGGCGCCGCTCTGCCTCCTAACGAATTTCTGCACAACAAAGAAGTTGTACTGGCACCAGGATACTTCGGCCATGTGGATCCTGTTCATGCGCAAATTCATACGCAAATGCTGGCGGCCGGCATTCAAGAGCTTCGCAAGGAATTGGGAAAATCCACTTCTGCTCCTACCGGCTGCTTTTGCGTGTCAGCGGGTCCAATCGCAGCACAAGAGTCAGCCCCAGAAATCTCCGACCTGCTGACCCGGATCAATGCGCTTCTGGCACAAGGCGGTAATGTCCTCTTGTTCCGCGAACGCGAGCTATACTCCATGACGGCGCTCGTGAATCGCTATACAAAAGCTCCCCTGCGTTTTATCGTCGGACTCTCGCTTTTGATCCGGGCCTTCGATGATTCCTATTTCAATCTTGAAGGCAGGCTTCTTGAAGCCCTCGCGCGTCTCCTGGCTCAGAACGTACGCATCTATGCTTATCCGATGACTGCAATCGATCTACAGGAAGCGATCAAACTCTTCTCAGCTATCAACTTGGAATGGAATGAAACGAAAGGTTGGGTCTCCGCGGAACAGCTGCGTTTCACGCCTCCTCTCGAACACCTTTACGCCTATCTTCTCGCAAGTAGTTTTCTCGTTCCCATTCGCGTTCCAGCAGAATCCCTGGACGATGCGAACCACTCCGCTCCAATAAGAGAGGATGAACCAGCCGTTGGTGAGGTGTACGGTGCCTAACTTCCGCTATCTCCCTCGATTTTTCTTCCGGTCCTTCGTGCTAGTCCTTGGGGTCAGCCTGCTGGGGTACATGCTGAATCGAACCGGTCCCGGGGCTGTTTGGAAGCAAGTCCAGGCAGTCGGCTGGGGCCTGGCTTTGATCATCATTCTGGGAGGCCTTTCTCAGTTGATTAAGACATGCGCATGGCGACAGACTTTTGCATGCGATATCAGCGCCCTCTCCTGGTCGCGCAGTTTTGGAGCGCAACTCGTCTCCGATGCGGTCGGGCAACTTGGTTTTGCCGGGAAGTTGCTTGGCGAGGGCCTGCGCGTATCTATGCTGGGTTCTGCCGTGCCGCTGGCCCATGGAATATCGTCTTCCGCGATTGATGGAGGATTGCATGCCTTCACAGCGGTAGTGGTCACGGTATTGGGGATTACCGCGACTCTGTTGCTCGCTCCTCTTGATGGTCGTTGGCGAATTTACGCATTGCTGCTCGCTGCCGTTCTCATTGCAATAGTGACCATTTCAGCTGTGGCTGTTGCAAGTGGGTGGCAGCTGATGGGAAACGCCGCCAGAACCATTGGGCGATTGCCTCGGCTTCACAAGTTAGTCAGCGGCAAGCTGTCGGTCATTGATTCGGCCGAACACAACCTGCTCACCTTTTATCGCGACGAGCCTGTCGCGTTCTGGGCGAGCCTGATGCTCAATCTCCTTTGCCACGCGATGGCAGTCTTGGAGGTGTACCTAATCCTGCGATTTATGGGAGCAGGTGTTGGCCTGGTCAGCGCAATTGCACTGGAAGGTTTGACCAAGGTGATCAACCTTGTTGGCGCGCTGAGTCCGGGTAACCTCGGTACCTACGAAGGTGGGAATATGCTCATTGCAAATCTGTTTGGTGTGACAGGCACCGCAGGATTGACGTTGGCTTTGTGCCGGCGGGCGCGGGCCATCTTCTGGGCAGCAGTCGGGGCCGCCTGCATGACAGCGATGAAGAAAGGCGGGTCGACAAGCACAATGGAGGTAAAGGGCAATGATAAGGACCAGATTCTGCATCGCGCTTGTGGTCCGGTTACTGCTGGTGGCATCTGTCACTGAAGCTCAGGGCTCGGACGAGCCGTATAGATTCTTCCGAGAGTTTGTTGGCTTGAGTGAAGATCAGATAGGAGCGATCCGCTCAGGGAAGGCGGTTGCCAAGGTTATTGAGTCGCGCACTCCTGACGAAGTGTTCGTCTTCGGCTCGGTATCCGTAGAGGCGAGTCCAGAGAGCTACCTCAAGCTTGCCTCGCACGTCAACGCGTTGCGCAAGCTGCCAGGCTATCTGGCAATCCAAAGCTTCAGTGATCCGCCACAGCTTTCGGACCTTGAGGGCTTCACCCTTGAAAAGCAAGACATCGACGAACTGAAAAACTGCAAGGTGGGACATTGTGAGGTTCAGCTGCCAACCGAGGCAATGGAGGACATTAAGCAGTCCATCGACTGGTCTGCCCCTGACGTCGCCAATAGGGTGAATCACCTGGCTCGTCAAATGGCGTTTCAGGCGCTACTCAATTACATGAATGGGGGCAATACGGCCCTTGGAGTCTACCGTGACAAAAACCATCCTGCTGCGGTGGCGGAAACCTTCGCGGCGCTGATAACACGGTTAAGCGCACTTCCGGAATACCTCCCTGAGCTCAACGAATATCTTCTTGAATATCCGAAGGCTAAGTCAGATAAAGTGCAAGCTGGCTTCTACTGGGAGGAAGTTAACTTCGGATTGAAGCCCACGTTTCGGATCGTGCAGAAGGTCGTCTATCAAGGGACAAGCCCAAGGGACCCTGTTTACGCCTTAGCCGAGAAACAGCTCTACGCAAGCCACTACTTCGAGACGGCACTCGATCTCACTGTTTTGGTGAGAGATGCACAACGCCCCGGCTTCTACATCATTACCGTCAAAGGGTCGATGCAGGCCGGCCTTACCGGACTAAAAGGAAGCTTCGTGCGCAAGGTGGCCGTGGACAAAGCCCGATCCTCGCTCGGACGGGTCCTCGCGACGATAAAACAGACGTTGGAATCACACCACACACAGGATGATTGATCACCCTCCCGGTCCTGCTCACGACGCGAACCCGGAATCGTTATGTGCTGGAATATTCAGCGCGAGTAATGTTTAGCTTGCGCATCTTGTTTTGGAGCGTCGTTCGTTTCAGTCCGAGGCGCTCTGACGCCCCACCTTTGCCCGATATCCTTCCGGACGCGGCCTTCAACGCGTCGACAATCACCTGCCGCTCCGCTTGCTCGAATGTCGATGATGCTGACCCAGTGCCGCGGCTAGCCGTCCTCTTTAGCTGGTTGTGAGGAACGTTCAACTCGTCCCCCTGCGTGAAAATCACGCAGCGCTCGATGAAGTTCTCAAGCTCCCGAATGTTTCCAGGCCAGTCGTGATTCACCAACGCCTCCATGGCCTCCTTCGGGACAGACTTAATGCGCTTTTGCATTTGGCGGGACAAGCGCAAAACGAAGTAGTGAACTAGGAGAGGAATGTCCTCGCGCCTCTCGCGAAGCGGAGGGATCTCAATCGGGCAGACATTCAATCTGTAAAAAAGGTCTTCGCGAAATTGGTTGTTGCGTATCATGCCTTGCAGATCGCGGTGGGTTGCCGCAATCAAACGAACGTCAACTCGGATAGTTTTCGTACTTCCCAAACGTTCAAACTCGCGTTCCTGCAGAGCGCGTAAGAGCTTTGGTTGCAGGTCAAGACTGATATCCCCGATTTCATCCAGGAAAAGTGTGCCGCGATCGGCCAACTCGAAACGACCTCGTTTCTGCATGAGTGCACCGGTGAACGCGCCCTTTTCATGCCCAAAGAGTTCGCTTTCCACCAGTCCGGAAGGAATGGCGGCACAGTTCAGTCGAACGAAGGTACGCTCGCGACGCGGACTGCGGTTGTGAAGGGCCCGAGCGAGCAATTCTTTTCCAGTGCCGGTCTCCCCGTGCAGGAGCACTGTCGACCCTGTGGGAGCGACAATCGCAATTTGATCTAGCACTCTGCGCAGCGCGGCGCTCTTGCCGACGATATCCTCGAAGTTGTGTTCCGACCGAATTTCCGATTCAAGGTAAAGCCGTTCCTCCTCCAGACGAGCTGCCGATGCGTTCAGACGCCCGTACGCGAGCGCATTGTCCAGCGCGAGGGAGATCTGAATACTAATCTGCGCCAGCAAATCCAGGTCTTCTTGCCCGAAAGCGTCTGGCTTCCGGCTGCCGATCGCCAACAGACCCAGCGGTCCGCTCGCGGTCGCAAGCGGAGCAACGGCGACCGAGGTTATGGATTCGGCTCGCAAGGTGGCGGCAATGGTCGTCGGAAGTCTCTCGATATCGTCGACTGACCATATGTCGGACCTGCGGGCGCGAAGGTTCTCGTACTCCGTTTCAGTCAGATTCGTTGAGCCCACTTCCGCCAGCAACTCTTTGCCGTCAGGAAAATCCAGCACCACACTTTGAAGGCGATGTGAGTCCTTTTCAAGAAGCCAGAATCCCGTCAGATGATTGTCGAAATAGGAACGAATCGAAGCCGAAGCCGATCGAAAAAGATCTTCCATATCCAGTTTTGAAACGACGTGGTTGTTGATTTCGAGGAGTAGCCGAAGGCGATCGCGCTCCGCAGCGAGTTCCCGCTGATACTGTTCTGCACAATCCCTAGCTAGCGCGCATTCTAGCGCAATCGCAACGTGCGACGTCAGAGAGCGGAGTAGTTCTACATCTTCGCGCACAAACTCCTGACCCCGCTCCTTAGTGACAGCCAAAACTCCGTATTTTTGTTTGGCGGTAAACACGGGGAAAATGTAAGTGCTTCTGCCGACTGATTGGGCTGCAAACGGAGCCAACTCGGGATGTTTCAACATTTCCTGTGAAACGTCAGGCAGGAAAACTGGTTCTTGTTGCTCCAGAGCTTGCGCTGCCGCGCCAATCCGTGAAATTTTGGTGCCAGTCCTGATGGCGGGAGCGTCCGCTGCTCGATCAAACTCGAGAAGATGCAAAGTCTCTTGACCACTGTCCAGAAGATATAGGTCAGTTCCATGGAGGCGAACGCTGCTGGACAAAACGTCGCGCAGGCTGTGGAGGACGGCTCTTACCGTCGGTTGCTCGACAAGCGCGGCGGACACATCGAGCAAGGCTCGATATCTGCTATAGGCGGGCGCCAAGCCTTCATTGTCTTCCGGCATGCGCATCAGACTAGCACCACAAGAACTGATCTTCCATATCGAGACACGCTCACGTAGTCGTTGTCTGGAAAGTCGTTCTCTGATCAGTTCGGTTAGGCTTCGAAGCGAAGTTGAGACGCAACCAATTTCCTTCTATCGAGCGTCCCAGCAAATGGCTGCAAAAGAAGCAGCCGACGCGGATCGACGCGAACCTTACACGAGCTGAGGACGCACTGGCCGGGCTGATCCTGTCCAACATCGCCACATTGCCAGATCCATGACACCGAGACGATGCACTTCACCTCGCAGTTTCGACCTTTGGAAGAATGCTAGCGTCAATCCAGCTCTCGTCTTCCCCTGCTTGAATGTCCTTGAAGAGCCACCAATGCTCGGTATGTTCTGCCGCCTCTCCAGACTTCAGATTCCGAAGCGGCCCTAAGGTTTCCAGTTCGAGCGAGTGCTCGTCTGTGTATATCTCGAAATTGCAGCCGAAATCGGGATATTTTGCATCCTTTTCCACGTTGGTCTTCTTCACGAACAAGTGGCCTCTTCGAAAGTAAGCGCCCCACCCGAATGGATTAAAGATCCCAGTCATCTGCTGCGTGAACATGCATGCGGAATTGCTTGCCTGACGGAGTTGGATATACTTCGTCCCGATTTTCCACCGCGGGTCTGCCAAATCCGTATAGCACCAAAGGGCGAGGACTCCTTCGGGCAATAATCTGTCGGCCGAGAGTGGTGCCCGCGGCGGAAGGGGAAGAATGGCCTTCCCATCACCAGCCATCACGGAGAGTGCCCATGGAGCTATCTCGGCGGACTCCCCTCCGAGATTGTAGATGCGATGCGTGACGGTAACGCCCGATCCTGTTTCCGCCAATTTAATCTCGATCTCTTTTTGAAGATTTGTTCCGGGATGTGTGGACTCCGGAGGAGCAGTAAAAACAAAACCGTTGCCCTGCCTCCGCACCGAAACAGGGGCATTGTCCGGGTAATACGTGCGCGCGACTTCGGGTGAAACCCATAGGCGGTGGCCACCGTAGACTCTAAAGGTCTGATCACCGCCCTTCCCGGAATGCTCGCGAATCTCGTGGAACTCGTTATCTTCTCCCCGAAAGCCAAAGAAAAGAATCCGAGGTCCGACCTCGGTCAACACAATCAGTTGTACAGTGTCGTTGCTGATTTTCAAGGCTTTCTTCCATTTCTGGTATTCCACTTCTTCGGCTTTCGCCGCGCCGACTCCTGCAAGTTTTTGCATGCCTTTGCGCCTCCCGGCAGAGTGCTTCGGACAAATACGCTCGGCCGTATTTCCAGCTACCGACTGGTAATCGAACCATTACTTGTTCATGGCGCCTGTACGGAAATTGCCTTTCCCGTGTATTCGACGGTTTTGTCTGGGTTGGCTACTGGTGCGAGTCCCGCGCCGTGCCCGGCGGATACCCACACGACTTTGATCTGCATGCTTACAGGCATTTCGGGATACCGCCCCTGTCGATCCCCGACGGTCAGAGTTCGCGTTGACTGTGACCATTGAAGCGGGATGATCGAGTGCGCACCGTTTTCGTAATCGTAGTTATCGCCCGCGTCCTGGTACAGGTCAAATTTGCCATCAGCTCCGCCGTAAATCCGAAGCTCTATCGGCCCTGCGGGTTTTTCGTCGGCGTACTCGATTTCCGGGCCGAGAGGAAGAATCGAACCTGCACGCACGTAGAGTGGAATGCGGTCCAGAGGGGCCTCCGCATCAATCTCGCGTCCACCCTGCTGTGACGTTCCGGTCCAAAAGTCGTACCATGCCGGGGAATCCGGCAGATACAAAGTTCTCCGCGTGGCGTCCGCTTGGAGCACGGGGCTAACAAGAATGGAGGGCCCAAACATGAACTGATCGCCATTGTCGTGGGTCTTTGTATCGCTGCGCCAATCCATGACCAACGGCCGCTGGATTGTGTAATCCTCGTGCGTGACCCGCCATGCCAGCGAATAGATGTAGGGCATTAAGCGATAGCGCAACTTGTCGTAGGTGAGCAGGATTGGCTCGACTTTGTCGTAGGCCCAGAACTCATTTTGCGGCCGGTGCCCGTGGGTGCGGAAGATCGGACAGAAGACTCCGTATTCGAACCAACGCGCGTAAAGCTCCTGAAATTTCGGATCATCAAGGGGTTTGTCGTGAGGCGGCCAGTAACCGCCAATGTCGGTGGTCCAATAGGGGTATCCGGAAAGCGCGAAGTTCAGCCCAGCAGCCACCTGATGGCGCAAACCCCAATACGAACTATAAACATCACCGGACCACACCGTTGCTCCCACTCGCTGCTGGCCCAGGAACGCCGATCGCGTCAGCAGGAAGACTCGTTTCTTCCGGGTCGTTGCTTTCCATTGCTCCTGGATGCCGAGTGTGTGCATTAACGGGAATATGTTCGTGTACTGTGCGCCGTTGCCGATGGCAATTTGCTTGTCGCGCAGAATGGCGTCGCCCATGTGCGGCCAATATTCTTCGGGTTCGGCGCTGTCCAGCCAAAAGGCGTCCCAGCCTTGGGAGAAAAGCTTGCCGGCCAAACGATCCCAATAGAAGCCGCGCGCCTCCGGGTTTGAAGCGTCGTACACGTGGGCGTTGGGCACGTCAAAGTGCTGGGCGCTAAGGCTGCGGTAGTTTTCCGCCTTCGTATCGAAGAGCCCCCACACCGAGAGCATGGCGTGGACGTGTTCATCATGCAGCCGGTTGAGCTCACCTGGGACGTCGGGGAAATTGGCGTTGAAGATCGGGTCGCCTTCCGTCTTCCACCAATACCAATCCTGCACGATGCAATCGAGAGGGATATGTTCTTCACGGTAGCGATGCGCGATGCTCATCACCTCATCCTGCGACACGTAGCGGTCCTTGGATTGAAAGAATCCATAGGCCCACTTTGGAAGCATCGGTGTGTGTCCTGTAAGGTTACGGTACTCATGGATGATCTGATCCATTTGCGGACCGTACACAAAGTAATAGTCAATCGCATGGCCAGCCAGCGAATCCAAGTTCAATTCGAGCGGGAAACGATTATCGACATAGGTGAGCGACGCGGTGTTCCACATCAACGCGTAACCTTTGCTCGACACCAGCAGGGGAATCGCGACATCTGTGTTGTTCTGCCCAAGCTCGACTGTCCCCCCGCGATAGTTGAACATCCCGTTCTGATGCTGGCCCAGCCCGTAGAAGCCCTCGCCAAACTCGGGCCCGAACCTGTCTTCAAGGTGAAATGTTTTTTCGCCATTCAACTCCACGGGTTCGTAGGTACGGGGAACTGCATTGCCCTCGCGCAAAAGCTTTTCACCTGCCGCAGTACTGTATTGCACGCTTCCCCATTTCAGGGAGAGTTCCACCTTTAGAGCGTCGGTGGTGAGGATCGCGGCATCAGCGGTCTGGGACAGCTGAAACTTTGCGCCCGGACAGGAGTCTTTTGAATCGAGCATCCATGGTTCGTTTTGTCTAAGCGTAACTGGCGATTCGGGTGTGGCCACAAAATGTATGACGGATGAACGGCAAACGGAAACATGAAGACTTTCGTTCCCGATTGTGGCAGTCATGCCATCCGGAGCCGGTGCATACTTGACCGGCGGAAGAGGAGGCACATCCCAAAGCTGGGCTCTTGCCTCAGTCGTACTCCAGAGGAAGCAGCACATGGCGAGGATGTAAACCCCCATATTCCGCCGCCAAGCGGAAGTTGCTCTCGTGGAATGGCCCGGGTGGTTTGTCTGAATCCTGACGCGATCGCCGGACTCCTCTGCTGATCCGCAACGCATGGGGAACTGCAGACGAAACAGTCTCTTCGTGATCATCGCTATCCTTCCTTGAAGCAATTCGGTAGCTCAGTACGCATGAGGCCGGGTCGTACGCCTGTTTCCCCGCGGGTTGTACATACCTTCGGTGCGGCACTCAGAGCATCACCCCTGATATACGGTAGTTCCATCGGTCACAACGCATCGGCTTCGCCATCACCATCCGGAATGTCCAAGTTCACGAGCTCCCGCTTGAACCCCCGTGTGTTATAAGCACCGTAAGCTAACCCGATGACCATCCATCCGATTCCCAACACTTTGGCGCGCCAACTCAGACTCAGCCACAACATCGCGCAGATCAGAAAACCCAGTACCGGGGACACGAAATTGAACCAGCGCTTGTGCACTTCGCGAAAGTAAAATCGCACCAATGCCGATGTGTTCACACCCATGAAGGCAAGCAAGGCGCCGAAGTTCAGCAATTCCACGCCCTGCTCAAAACTCAGGACCATCGCACCGATGAGTGCTACTGTGCCGGTGAGCAACACGTTGTTTCGCGGAATGCGTTTCTTGGGCTCGATGGCCCCAAAAAACCGGGGCGGCAGGGCGCCGCTACGTCCCATGCCGTAAAGCAGGCGTGCAGCACCCAACTGCGCTCCTAGCGCCGAACCGAACGTCGCCACTAAAAGCGTCACATTGATGACCGAAAACAGCCAGCGTCCACCAGCTTTTCCGGCAACAAACACAAACGCCGTGTCGACGTCAGGAAAATCCTGGGCCCCGGGCCAGACAAGTTGCGCCGCATACACCTCGATGGACGCCAAAATGCCGGTAAGCAAACACACGAAAACCGTGGCGAGCAGAATATTGCGGCGCGGGTTTTTAGCTTCCTCGGATAGCGTTGAGATGCCATCGAACCCAATATAAGTCAGCACGGCCAACGAGGTCCCGCCCATGATGGCTCGGACGGAAAAAGTTTTCGGGTCGAAAAACGGGCGGGTAAAGAACCCGATTCCGTCATGAGGTGTCGTGTGCACGTAACGAGCGGCTGCCGCCAAAAACAGAAGAATGACCACGCCCATGACCGCAACAAGACCCGAGTTGATGCGGGCCGAAGTCTGAATACCTTGCATATTCAATGAGGTGAACAGACCGACGAAAGCAACCACCCATACCGCGTACGGGATTTCCGGAAAGAAGTTCATGGCAAATTTACAGCAGAGAATCGTGCAGATGAGCGGGTTGAGCAGGTAGTCCATGGCCATGCTCCACCCCGTTACGTAACCAAGCGCCGGGTGAATTTCGCGCCCGACATAGGTGAACGCAGAGCCGGCGCTGGGATAAGCGGAGGCCATTTTCCCGTAGCTTATGGCGGTAAACAGCATGGCGATCATAGCGAGCATGATGGTGATTACCGCGTACCCGTGAGAACGCGTGCTCATTACCCCGTACACTGGCATAGGCGCGGTAGGTTGTATAACAATGAGCCCGTAGAGAATTAGATCCCATAGACCCAATGAACGGCGAAGCTGCGGTATGGTGTTAGTTTCCGGTAGAGATGTGGGCATGAACTGAAAAATGCCTTTCGTGTCCGCAACGGGTCTGTGCTACTAATCCGAAACACTCTCAGCAGGCATCTGTTCGCACTGGTAGCACATAGACCGAAGCGAATCGGAAATGGAAGCGCCGTGAGATTCAGCGAAGCCGAACAAGTTGCTTAGCACTGCATCGGGGTGGATAGTATGTGGTGAAGTGACACTGAAGCTTGCGTTCAGGACGCCGAAATCCAGCGCCGTCCGCAGTACTCGGCCCGAAAATGAACTGCCACATTCATTCGGCATGATGAATTGAAGGCCCGCTGCCAAACCACACACAACACCTGCGAGGAGTGCGTCCCCGGCGCCGGCAGTGGAGATTGGTTGAAGCACCGGCGCTGGACAGAATTGCGAACTCCCGCACTCGAAGCCGTACGCTCCTTTTGGCCCCAAGCTAACAATGAGGCGCAACCGCGGATGGGTCGCGGTAAATTGGGCGGCGCACTCCGCTAACCGTCCGTCATCGAGAACAGGACCCGAACCATCTCCAAGTAGCGCAGAGGCCTCCTCCTGATTCAATGCCAGGAGATCCGTGAGAGAAAACAACCCCATAATTTGCGCTTCTTCAATCTCTCCGAGCGCGAATGAGCATACGCGGTAATTACCGCAGTCCGATGCAAGCTCAAGGAACGTCCGCCGCATTTCCAACGGCACTTCTGGAAGGCACAGTGCTACGCCGCGTGCTCCCGCAGCTTTCATGTACGGGGATGCCGCTCTTAGGTCATCGGCGGCCAACGCCCCAGCGGCTGAATTAGTGCTGGTAATGTTTCCGCCTGAACCATCCGGATAGTTAAAGCACACACTAAAAAGCGTTCTCAGCGACGGGTGGTTGCGTACAAACTGCGTGTCCATTCCCGCGGAGCTCATTTCGGTGAGAATCCGACGTCCCGTCGCATCGTTACCAACAACACCGACCGGCCATACCCGAAATGAGGCTGGGTCTCTGCTAGAGCCCATAAGCCGCGCAATATGGTGCTCGACAATATGCAGCTTGCAGTAATCCCTGGATTCAAGCAGTTCGCCCAGCCTGCTTTCGTTGCGGCCCAATTCGTGTTCGCCCTGGAGCGCATAGACGATGCCCGTGCCAATGCCACCGATACCTACGGCGCATGTGAATCCGCTTTTCGTGTTTGCGCGCAGTGTCAGCATGAATTCAAAACAGCTCCCAATCGGTATGTTCGCTAATCGGATGGCGGGCCGTTTCGAGCGTTGCCGTTATCACTGCGTCGGGATGGGTTTGGAGCAACGTCAACGGGTATTCCGGCGTCGGCTCGCTGAACAAAGCGACCCGTAGCGCCGTTTGCTTCCAGGCACCCGTATCGCTATAAACGCGCACCTTCTTTGCCGAGAGGCACTCGCGAATCCCCAATGTAATCGACATAGGCGGTACAAACTGATAGGCGGCACCAAACGTCCGGTGCGCCAGCGCGAGGATCGTATCAATATTGTTTTCTTGAATCCGGATGCTGGAGTTTGCGAGATCCCCCAACGTCAGATGGTGGAACGGATGACGGCGGGCCTGGTTGTAAGCCACGTGTCCATCCTGGCCCCATCCACCCACAGTAATGTCCATCGGTGCCTCGCTGATCACGGCGCGAACTTGTTCCATCGTCGCCGGTACAAGCCAGTGGCGTTGACCCTCCGGAACTGCTAACTCCGGGCGAATGCCTCCGTAGAAGTGGCGCTCCATAAAGGTCTTGAAGTTGTAAGGATGGCCTGTTGGGAGCGGTTTCCCCTGCCAATCCAGACACTCGTCCATATGAAACACGTGCAGCCTCTTCAGCGATACGCCGTCCGCATTGACCAACAGCCGAAAAGGTTCGTACCAACACGCAGGTCCACAAGGAACAATGGCGCGTGTTGTCCGTCCCTGCTTGTTGTTTTCCTCGATGGCTTCGACCAACTCCCTGACCATCAACGCACCTAACTCCACAGAATCGGCCACCTGCCGGTAACGCACACGCAACTCCGGATGCCCCAGCAATTTCTCCGCTGGGATCGCACACCAGCGCTGTAGTTCTCTGGGGTCGACAGGGGACGACAAGCGAAGATGTGATTTTTCTGAGTCCATATTAGAAATCCAAAGTGTTGAACATTTCTGCCTGCATCATGGTGAAGAATGGTGATCGCTTCGTAAAACTCGGTGTACCTTGGGTGTAAATTACTGAGAGTGGCAAACTTCGGCCCATAGGATTTGCCTGCTGAGTGTCTACTTAATTTGAGCGGAAGTCGCAGGCGTGTTGTACCCTTCGAGCTTGATCCAACGCGCATCCACCTTTTTTGACACGGTTCCATGAATCTCGGCGGTTTCGCCGGGATACACCGTGATGTAATTGTCGTCATACTTGATAGGGAGGATTTCGTCCCCATTTTGGGCGGCAGCTACGGTTGCCCGTTCGAAGAAGGCGATATGTTCGGACGGATTATGCAGCCGGATCGCGATATGCTTTTCGCTGTCGGTCCTCGTCTCTTCAGCTCTGACCTCAAGGTCTACCTGAGGCATCGTATTCAGCGCTGTCATGTCCGCCATGTTCATCTGCTTCAGATTCAGCGCATCATCGTTACTGAGGTCGCCCAAGTCGTCATCTTTCTGCGACTGCCAATAGGTGTTATCGACGAGCAGCTTTCCGGTGTTGTCAAACAACTGACAGCGGACAAAAAACACTGGAGTACTTTGGGGATAGCGAGGCAGCGTTAGGAGCTGACTTGCGCCATTGAACGGAACCTGGATGCCGTCGGCTGAGCGGTCGTCTAAAACCTTCCCATTCAGATCGTAAACGCGCACGCGTGCGCGCAAACCCTGCACGTCGCCAGGAGTCTGATTGAAAACAATGACTTTTGCCTGACTGTGATCGCCGGTTGCGTAGGCATCGAAGACCAAGGACAACGGACGCAGCCCCTTCTTCGCGCCGAAGTAGGTACCACCGGGGCTCAGATAATAGTCAATGATGTTGCCGTAAAACGAAGGCCACTGGCTGTTCAGCATCCAATAGAGCGTTATTTTATGGTTAGCCCAGTCACCGGCCGCGAGGTTCTCAAATTGCGCGCGGGTGTTCTCGTAGTGAGCGAGTTGCGCTTTGCGCACGAACTCCGCCACGTTGCTGGAAGAACCGTAGCGGCGGTTAACCGCTAACTGCACATCGGCGAGGGTGCTGGCGCCGGGAATCGCTCCGGCGTGAAAAAACCACGAGTCGTTGATCGGCCACAATTTGTCAGCCGGAATAAACCTTTTCAAGCTCTCCAGTGTGGGGATATGTTCGTTGTCACCCTGCTCAACAGACGACCCGCAAGATGGGACGTACTTCCCACTGAACCAGTATGTCGGCGGGCGCCAAGTGTACGGGCCTTCCATATTGATGCCATCCCACAAGTGTTCGCCTTGGGCATCTTTAGCGAAAGATGAAACGGTATCAACGACGGCATTTTGCCAACGCAACTCGGACAGAATTTTACGGTACTCGATGCGAACGGGTTCCGGTGGTCGACCATCGCTCCCGTTGGCCCAGATAAACACGGAAGCATGCGGACGGAGCATGAGAATCTGTGAACGCAGGCTTCGCGAAGCGACGCGATGGTCCTCTTCGCTCCACTGGTCCCATTTCTCCCATTGGTTGCAGCACATCCAACCAAGCATCAGAGGAATACCCTGTTCGTCCGCGAGCTCGACAATGTGCTCACTGGAGATCTTCGATTCCCAACGCAGCATATTGATCCCGAGATCTTTGACATACCGCAGGATTTCGGATTCGCGCTCAGGATCATACCGATACAGCAGGTCCGGCGTGTAATCAGCTCCGCGCACGCGGAAGTCTCG
>Ga0182024_10012505_pt1 | contig 16774 bp, 14 predicted proteins | sample P32metaG_FD_120480 | JGI IMG/M metagenome (GOLD analysis project Ga0182024, IMG submission 120480) | Permafrost microbial communities from Stordalen Mire, Sweden - P3-2 metaG (Illumina Assembly) | ecosystem: Environmental > Terrestrial > Soil > Wetlands > Permafrost | place: Sweden: Stordalen... | reverse complement strand
GCGACCGTGGTGATGGTGTTCGAGCCCAGCGTGGTGTAGGCCGCGCTGGGGTTGATGTGGGCGCTGGTGATCGTGAAGACCATCGCGGCGGGCCCGGACCGCTGCGGCTGGATGGCCGGGTACAGCAGGTTCGCGCCCTTCGCGACGACGTACCCCTGGCCGGTGACCCGGCCGTACGCCGGGTCGATCCGGAACCACGCCGCCGCGTCGGTGGCCGTGCCCTTGACCGACACCGCAGCGTCCAGCGCGGTCCACAGCTGCACCCCGCCGCCGGGCGACCGGCTGCCCGTGACCGGGGCCCTCCCCGGCCATGACAGCGCATCAGACCGGGCGGAGAACCCCCGAATCATGGCGAATGAACGCGATGATGTCCCCTCCCTGCTCAGCGGTCAAGGAACCCGCCGTCGGTCAGGCTCTGAGCAGGGCCGCGAGCTGCCGGGCGTTGGTCTGGGCGTAGTCGCGGTAGCAGTTGTTGAACAGGACATGGGTCTCGCGGGCGTCCTCGGCCAGCCCGGCGATCCTCGGGGCCCATTCCTCCAGTTCCTGGCCGGAGTAGCGGTACCCGAACCGCTCGTGGATGTCCTTGCTGTCCCACTTCTGCGAGTGGCCGTGCATGCGGACCACGGCCAGATCGGGATCGGTGGCCGCGAGCACCGGCGGGATGGAGTCCCGGTGGCCCTGCGGCATGTCCACGCCCACGTACGGCAGCCGGTGGGAGGCCAGGAAGTCCAGGGTCTCCGCCTGGTTGTCCGGCGTCATCCAGGTCGGGTTGCGGAACTCCACGCAGACCCGCCGCGGCGCGGCCTTCTCGGCGCAGGCCACGATGTACTCCTTGCGGCTGCGGCCGATCGGGAACCAGAACGGGAACTGCAGCAGGATCGCGCCCAGCTTCCCGGCCTGGTGCAGCGGCTCCAGCGCGGACAGGAACCGCTCCCACGCCTGGTCGGTGACCGCGGGGTCGAGGTCCTTCAGGTAGACCCGCTCCTTGCCGGTCTTCTCCGCCGCCGGGCGCAGGTCGGCCGGCAGCGCCGCGACCCGGGTGGGATGCTGGGTGAACAGGCTGAACGCCTTGACGTTGAAGACGAACCCGGCCGGGGTCCGCGCCGCCCAGGCCGCGGCGGTCTGCTCGGCGGGCAGCGCGTAGTAGGTGGCGTCCACCTCGACCAGGCCGAACTGCCGGGCGTAGTAACGCAGCCGCTTCTCCGGCGTGTCCGCCTCCGGCGGATACCAGCCGGAGTCGATCAGCGTCCGGTCCGTCCACGACGCCGTGCCCACCCGGACCTCGCCCATACTCGAAGCATAAGAACCCCGGCCGGCTCCCGCGCCCGGCCCTGCTACGCGAATGAGGGATGCGGGGACACTAGGTGGGCGGCCTAGGCTGCGGGCGGGCGGACCGGCATCTGCCCCCCAGGCTCTGGCCAGCCGGTCTGCGGCCCACGGACAGATCGTTAGGTATGAAAGGTGCCAGCGGTGGTGCGAAGGAGATCCAGGCGCGCCGTGACGGCCGCGCTGACGGTGGCGCTGCTCGGCACCGCCGGCCTGGCCGCCGCGCTCGCGCCCGCCTTCAGCCAGGCCTCTAACGGTCGGCCCGCGGCACCCGGGATCGCTGCAGCGGCAGGCCAGCGGGCGGCCCCTGCCAGCGGGGCGGCGGGCTGGGCCAGCCTGCTGCGCGGCGCGCACGATCTCGGGGCCAGCCGCGCCGCCACCGCCGAGGTGCTGGTGACCCTGCGCCGGGACCGGCGGCCGGCGGCGCTGCTGAGCTGGGCGGCGCGGGCCGGGCTGCGCGCCACCTGGTTCGCGGGCCAGCCGGCGGCGATGCTGACCGCGCGGCCCGCCGTGCTCGGGCCCGCGCTCGGGGTCCGCATCGACGACTTCCGGCTGCCCGGCTACGGCGTGTTCTACGCCTCCCGGGGCAGCGGCCACGTGCCCGCGCGGCTGGACGGCGAGGTCACCGGGGTCGGCCGGATCACGTCCCTCGGCCAGGTCCACCCGGCCGGGGTCCCGGCCGGGCCGGCCGTCGGCGGGCTGTCCCCCGGGGGCTTCGCGAACACCTACGACATCCGGCCGCTGTGGAACTCCGGAGACGTGGGCCAGGGGCAGACCATCGTGTTCTTCGAGGTCGACGGCTACTCCCCCGCCGACCTGGCCACGTACGCGGCGCGGTTCGGGCTGCCGGCGTTCCCCAGCCCGCTGCCGGGTACCGGGCCGGACACGAAGGTGCTCGGCGAAGCCGACATGGACATCGAGGTGGCCCACGCGATCGCGCCCGGCGCGAGCCTGGTCTACGTGAACCTGGCCGCCTTCGGCGGCCACAACGCCTCGCCCGCGGCGCAGTTCACGCAGGCGTTCTCGGCCGCCGCGCGGGAGCACCCCGGGGCGATCTGGAGCATCAGCCTGGGCCAGTGCGAGGACGTTTTCTCGCCGGCCGACGCGGCCGCCGCGAACAGCGCCATCCGGGCCGCCGAGCAGGCCGGCACGACCGCGTTCGTGGCCAGCGGGGACTCCGGCGGGCTGGAATGCCTGGGTTTCCACGACCGCGATTCCCGGATCCCCGCCGAGGGCATCTCCTTCCCCGGGGACCTCCCGCAGGCGACCAGCGTGGGCGGGACCGCGCTGCAGCTGTCTGCGGCCGGGCGGTTTCTCAGCCAGGCGGCCTGGACGGAGCCGCTGCTGTCCCAGGGCTCGACCGGCGGCCAGTCCGTCCTGTTCACCCAGCCGTCGTGGCAGCAGGCGCCCGGGGTGATCAGCTCCTCCTCGGACGGCTCGCTGTGCGGGCAGCCGGCCGGCCGCTACTGCCGTGAGGTGCCCGACGTGGCGGCGGACGCCGCGCCGTCCAGCGGCGCGGCGGTCCGGGTGAAGGGCCGCTGGGTCAGCGAGGGAGGCACCTCGCTCGCCACGCCGGTGTGGGCCTCCATGACGGCCCTGATCGACCAGTACCTGCGCAGCCGGGGCGACAACCCGGTCGGGTTCGCCAACCCGGCGCTGTACCGGCTGGCCAGCCACCCGCCACCGGCGCTGGCGCTGCGCGACGTGACCGCGGGCTCGAACGACTTCTACCCGGCGGCCCCCGGTTACGACATGGTCACCGGGCTCGGATCACCGGATGCGTGGAATCTGGCCCGCGATCTCGGCTCACTCACCGGGCGCCGGCGGTGACCTATGACCAGGCCTGACGATCCCGTGACCAGCGCCCATGAGCCGCGTCCCGGTACCGGGAACGCGGGAGCCGCGCCGCGGCCCAGGGTGATCTGCCCCCACTGCGCGGCCACGGTCCCCGACGCGCCATTCTGCGGGTCGTGCGGGGCGCATCTGGCCCACCCCGGGTCCGGGAACCCGGCCCGGAGGTCGCACGCCTACGCGGCCTACCCAGACGAGGCGGCTTTGCGCCTGTCGGTGGTCAGCTCGCTCCTGCCGCAGCTGTCGGCCCGGTCCCGCGGGCCGTTCCGGGTCGCGTTCGCGCTGGCCGTGGCGATCCTGCTGATCGTGGCGGTCGCGGGGCTGCAGGCCCCGGTCATCGCCATCAGCGCGCTGGCCATCCCGCTGCTCTTCCTGGTCTACGTGTATGAGATCGACCCGCTGGAGATCCGGTTCGCGCTGCCGACCACGATCATCTTCCTGGTCGGGGCGGCGCTCGGGGTGGGCTGGGGGCTGCTGCTCGGCCCGCTGGCCGCCGACTCGCTGCTGCCCGTCTACTCGCCGACGCTGCTCACCGGCGGGGTACTCGTGTCGGCGGTGGCGGTCCCGGTGGTCGGGCAGCTGCTCATGGTGCTGCCCGTCGCGGTGGCGCGCCTATTCCGGCCGGACCAGAGCGAGGCGCTGGACGGGTTCACCGCCGGGGCGGCGGGCGCGCTGGGCCTCACGCTGGCCGCCACCCTCACCGAGCTGACGCCGCTGCTGCGCGGCGGGAACCTCGCGGCGGGCTCGTCGGTCATGGCCCTGGTGACCCAGGCGGTGGTCCGCGGCGTCAGTGTCCCGCTGGTGGCCGCGGCCACGACCGGGTACGTGGGCGCGGCGCTGTGGGCGCGCCGCCGCCGGGGGTCCGCAGCCGGCGGGCTGTGGCTCACCTCGCCCTGGGTCGCGCTGACGTTCGGGCTGGCCATCGCGGCTGGCCTGGGCTTCGCCGACGACGCGGGCCTCCCGGACGCCGCCCTGCTGGTGATCCACCTGGCCGCGGCGGCGCTCGCCCTGCTCGTGCTGCGGGCCGGGCTGCATCATGTGCTGCTGCACGAGCACGCGGACGTGCGGGTCGGGCCGCCGCGGGTGTGCCCGCACTGCTTCCGGGTGGTGCCGGCGATGCCGTTCTGCCCGGCGTGCGGGGTGGCCGAGCGGGCCACCACGCTCAACCCGCTGCCGCTGGCCGGGGCCCGGGGGCGGGGCCGGGCCGGCGCCGGGCCGCCGCGGGCGGTGGGCGCGCCCGCGGGGGACGGGTTCCCGCTGGCCGGCCGCGAGCAGGTGACGGCGCTCCCTCATCTCGGCCACCGGCATGTCCTCACCGCGCTCATCGCGGGCCTGGGGCTGCTCACCGCCGTGCTGGTCGCGGCGGCCCTGGTCATCCCCCCGCCGCCGTCACGGCCGTGCACGTCGCTGAACTGCTTCGCCCCGTTCGGCCCGGTGCCGGTGCATCCGGCCCACGTGTACACGGCCGCGCCGGGGTGGACCGTGCGCTGGTACCCCGCGGACGCGGTGTTCAGCCAGGACCCGCCGGCCACGTCGGCCTCGTCGTCCTCGGACCAGTTGCAGCTGCAGTTCACCAGCCCGGCTTCGCCCGCCCTGGACGGCCAGCTCACGATCGCCGGCATCCCGGCCGCCGGGCGCAGCGCCGCGGACCTGGTCAGCGCGCTGCAGCGGGCCAACGCGCCCAACGCCGTTCCCGACTACGTGCTGCCCGGCCCGACCGTCGGGTACGTGCCGGGGTACGGCGAGGCGTTCCAGACCACGCCGAACAGCGGCGCCGGGGCCGCGGTGCGGTTCGAGGTCATGATCACCTGCTCGGTGCGCGGCGGCTACGGCATCTGCGCGTACGCGGTCGGCCCCCAGGTGGACCTCAACCGCATCGTGAACCACCCGACCCTGTCGGAACTCGCGCTCTCACTGTGGTCCGACCCGGACATCAACGGGGTCCGGTGGAAGGGCCAGTCCCTGCCTTAACCGGGTGGCATCCGCACCCCGCCGGACGGTACCCGGCTGCCGCCCGGCGACAGCCGCGCGCGCCGGCCGGAAAACCCCGCCAAGTCGGGAGAAATGCGGTAAACCATCGCCAGGCCCCCGCCGTCTAGTGACGGGCCGCGCATTGCGGAAGTCAGGCAGGATCACAGGGCCAAGCCCAGCAACCAGGAGGACGAACATACCCATGGCAGCCACGCTTCAGGAGCTTCTGCTCACGCCGGAGATCCAGCCCCAGCTGACCGCCGACTGCTGCACGCTGCTCGAGCAGGAACTCGCGGACAAGACGGGGGTGTCCGGGGCCGCGGTCAAGCTGGCCTACAAGACCGTGAACACCTTCAAGCCGGGCCACATCCAGTTCATGGTGGGCGACATGCTTCCCGACATGGTGGTGCAGCTGGACCCGTTCTGGGCGGACTTCCGCGCCTCCGGCGGATCCGGGTTCGGTGACTACCTGGCCAAGCGCGGCGAGGAAGTGGCGGAGGCCCTGCTCACGGTGACCGACACCCTGGCCGGGCAGTCCGAGCGCCCCACCGTCGTCAAGGCTTACAAAAGCGTCCGCGGCAGCGCCGCCAAGCACATCCAGGCCGCTCTTCCCCGCGTCGGGGACGTGGTCATGAAGTACGCGGGCTGACCACCCCGCCGGGGTCCCCCGCGACTCCGGGACCCGGCAGCTTCCGGTCAGCGGGCGCCGCGGCTCCAGGCGTCGGTGCTCTTGCTGCACGCGGCGTAGCGGGCCGCGGCGCTGACGACCGCCTGATCCGACGGCAGCCTGGGGCAGACGTCCCTCGCGCCCAGGATGCTGAGCATGAGCACGCCGAGCAGGCTGAGCACCATGACGCAGATGAGGACCGTCCGGCGCGCCGACCGGCGGACGATGACCTCGGTCCCCGGGACGGCCTCCCGGGGCGGCAGGCGCGCGAAGGCGGCGAACATCGATTTGAGCCGGGGATCAGCCGCCTGCAGAACCTGCTCGATCTGATCGAGAATCTGCTGCTGACGGGCAGGCAGGCTCATGTGGTTCTCCGGGGCAGCACGCAACGCGAGACTCTACTGGGCACGCTAGCCGGCGGGAGCCCCGGTGCCATCCCCGCTGTGGCCAGCATGGCCGTTTGATGGTGACGGCTGGCATGCTTGCTGGTGTGGCGATGCGCGTATCCAGCCCAGTCCTGGTCGGCCGGTCCGGCCAGCTTTCCATGCTCGATACCGCGCTGGCGGAGGCGGGCAGCGGCAGCCCGTCCGCGGTCCTGGTCGGCGGTGAGGCCGGGGTCGGCAAGTCCCGCCTGGTCAGCGAGTTCGCGGAGCGGTCCCGGGGCAAGGGCGCACGCGTGCTGGCCGGCGGGTGCCTGGAACTCGGCGTGGACGGCCTGCCATTCGCCCCGTTCACCTCCATGCTCCGAGACCTGGTCCGTGATCTCGGCGCCGACGGCGTCGCCGCCCTGCTCCCCGGCGGCGCGACCAGGGAACTGGCCCGGCTGCTGCCGGAGTTCGGCGCGCCGGCCGCGGGCGGGGACGCGGGCGAGGCCCGGGCCCGGCTGTTCGAGCAGGTGCTCGTGCTGCTCGAGCAGCTGGCCGACGCCGGCCCGGTGGTCATGGTCATCGAGGACGCCCACTGGGCTGACCGCTCGACCCGGGATCTCCTGGCCTTCCTGATCCGCAACCAGCGGGCCCTGGACGGCCTGCTGGTCGTCGTCGCCTATCGCTCCGACGAGCTGCACCGGTCCCATCCGCTGCGGCCGCTGCTCGCCGAGCTCGACCGGGTCAGCTGGGTCACCAGGATGGAACTCGGCAGGCTGTCCCGCCAGGACACCGGGGAGCTCGTGGCCCGGCTCATGGGCCGCGAGCCGGGTGAGGATGTCCTCGATACGGTATTCCGCCGCACCGAGGGCAACCCGCTGTTCGTGGAGGCGCTGCTCGGCGAGGGCGACCTGGGTTCCGGCCTGCCCGAGTCGCTGCGGGACCTGCTGATGGCGGGGGTCCGGCGGCTGCCGGAGGAGACCCAGGACCTGCTCCGGGTGGCCAGCGCCGCCGGTGAGCGGGTCGGGTACGCGCTGCTGGCCGCGGTCACCGGGCAGGACAACGCCGGGCTGGCCCAGGCGCTGCGGCCCGCGGTGGCCGCCAACGTCTTGCTGACCGACGCCGACGGCTTCGTGTTCCGGCACGCGCTGATCCGCGAGGCCATCCACGACGAGCTGCTCCCCGGCGAGGGCGGCCAGCTGCACAGCCGGTTCGCCGAGACCATCAGCGCCGATCCTTCGCTGGTACCGCCGGGCCGTGCGGCGACCGAGGCGGCTCATCACTGGTACGCGGCCCACGACATGACGTGGGCGCTGATCAGCGCCTGGCAGGCCGCGGCGGAGTCAGGCCGCGCCCTGGCCCACGCCGAGCAGCTCGCGATGCTCTCGCGGGTGCTGGAGCTGTGGGACCAGGTCCCCGGCGCCGGGCGGCGCATCGGCGCCAGCCAGCTGGAGGTGCTCGAAACAGCCATCCAGGTCGCCGACTTCGCCGGGGAGTTCGACCGCGGGATCTCGTTCGCCAAGGCCGCCCTGCGGCAGATCGATCCCGCGGTGGACCCAGTCCGGGCCGCCCTCGTGCTGGAGGCCCGCGGTCATCTGAAGTACCAGCTTGGCCGCGAAGACTATCCCGACGACCTGCGGGAGGCCGCCCGCCTGGTCCCCGCCGACCCGCCGACCCCGGCCCGGGCCCGGGTCCTCGAGGCCCTGGCCCACGACATCCACCACCGGCCGGGCGGCTGGGACAACGCCGACTTCCGGGCCCGCGCTGAAGAGGCCGTGGCCGTGGCCCGGCAGGCCGGTGATCCCGCCACCGAGGCGGCCGCGCTGATCACCCTGGCCTGCGCCGAGCCGCTCACCGAGGACATGCAACGGCCCCGGGCGCTGCTGGCCGAGGCCCGCGCCGTCGCCACCCGGGCCAAGGCCTACCGGCCGCTGCTGAGGGTGGCCATTACCGAGTCCGACATGCTCGAAGGCATGGGCCAGCACGAGCTGGCCGTCGCGGTGGCGCGGGACGGGATCACGGCCGCCCGGGAGTACGGGCTGGCCCGGACCTCGGGCGCGATCCTGGCCATCAACCTGGCCGAGCCGCTGGTCTCGCTGGGCCGGTGGGACGAGGCCGGTGAGGTCATCGAGCGGGCGCTCCAGCTCCTCCCGCCGCGGCTGAGCCGGTCCTCGCTGTGGCGGCTGTCCGGCGACATGGCCCTGGCCCGCGGCGATGTAGCGGCCACGGCCGAATTCGTGGCCCTGATCAGGGGCGCACTCGACCGCACCCGGTTTAAGGGCGAGCACCAGCTGCCCCTGGAGCGCCTGGACACCGAGCTGCGGCTGGCCGAGGAACGGCCCGCGGATGCCCTGGCCCTGGTGGAGGAGTCGCTCGAGCGCTTTGACGTACTGAACAGCCCCCGCTACGCATGGCCGCTGCTGGTCGCCGGGGCCCGGGCGTGCGCACCCGGGTCCATGGCCGGCGACCGGGCGCTGCTGCCCAGGGCGGCCGCGCTGCGCGACCGGCTGCGCACCGCGGCCGGCAAGCTGGTCCCGGAAGGACTGGCGCAGCAGGCTCACCAGCTGACCTTCGCGGCCGAGATGATGACCGACGGCGCCGGACCGGCTGACACCCGGGGCGCCTGGGATGATGCGGCGCAGGCCTGGGAGGCCGTGTCCCAGCCCCATCCGCTGGCCACGGCCCTGTTCCGGGCGGCCGAGGCCGCGCTGGGCGCCGGTGACCGCGACGCGGCCGGGACCCGGCTGCGCCGGGCCGGGGCGCTGGCCCGGGAGCTGGGCGCCCGGCCGCTGGGCGACGCCATCACCCTGGTCGCCCGGCGGGCCAGGATCCCGCTCACCCACGGGGACGGCGCCGGGAAGGAGCCGGCGGTGAACGGGACCAGCGGCGCGGCAAGGCCCGATCCCGCGCTGGGCCTCACCGCCCGGGAGTACGAGGTCCTCCGGCTCCTCGCGGCCGGGCGCAGCAACCGGGAGATCGCCAGCGAGCTGTTCATCTCCGTGAAGACCGCCAGCGTGCACGTGTCCAACATTCTCGGCAAGCTCGGCGTGACCAGCCGCGGCGAGGCGGCCGCCACCGCCCACCGGCTCCGCCTTTTTACCGGCTGAACGCTTTCCCGCCCGGCGGTTCTCCCGCCGGGCGGGAAAGCGTCCTAAGGGTTAATGTTGGAGCACAGCAACGGCCGGAAGAAGATCGTGGGCTGGCCGTTACTGAGAATGTCCCTGCTGTTTCCCTGGTGAATGTTGAGATACCAGCCACGCGCCGGAATCGGCGTCGTCACGCCGGTGAATACCCGGACCGCGTGCACGATCACGCCGCGGCGGTTGGCGACCAGGTCCTTCAGCATGTAGAGGACCGGTCCCTGGCTCATGCAGCTGCCCAGGTGGATGTGGGCCGCGTGGCGCCCGGGAGCGACCCCGCGGGCGTGAACGGTGACGGTCAGTGTGTGGCGGCTGCCGCTGTAGACCAGGGTGGCGCTGCCCTGCGGCGTGCCGTAACTGACCCCGTTGCGGGTGACCTCGACCGAGATGAGCCGGTGGGGCCGGCGGCCCGCGCGGAGCAGTCTCCGCGTCTCGGCGATCGGCTCCCGGGCCACCCGGCCGCCGCCCGCCCCCATGCGGATCACCAGGCGGCTCCCGGGCTGCCACCGGCCGGTGAAGTTGCTGCTCAGGGTGCTGTAGGCCTGACCGCCGCTGTTCGCGGTGACCGGGCTGAAGCGGATGACCCGGGACCGGCCGGGGACCCAGAGATCCACCGCGTGTGACGAGCCAGGCGTGAGACCGAACAACGCTGCGCGGACCATGAGGTGGTTATGGCGGTCCCGGCGGAAGGTGATCCGGCCGACCGGCATCGCCCGCAGGGTCAGCCGCGCCCGCGATCCGTACGCGCCGCCGGCAGCTGGCGACGCGGCGCGGGCCCGGGTGGCGGCGCCGGCCGGGGCACCCGTGCTCGCCCCGGCGGGCGCCGTGACGGACAGGGCTGTGGCGGCCAGGGCCGCGGCCGCGGCACCGGCGCCCAGGCGGATCCGGGCCCGCCGGGACACCGCTCCCCCGGCGCACCGCCGGGAATCATCAGCCCGCTCACCGCGATAAGCATTAGCCGGGAATCTCACGTTCCGGGTCCTTTCTGTTTCGCTGGCCTCCACCGGCGGAGCAGCTGAGCCGATGTTAATCCCGGCGATTAGCAATTCGGCGGGCTCCGCGAATACTCGTGCCGTTCCCGCGGCCTCAGCGGGGGCGCATGCTGGCCTATTTCCCCTATCCGCCACGGCAGCGGGTCAAATCAAATACGACTGGTAAAGTGGTGACATTCCGGTCGGATGTCGGGGGCCGGGCTGCGCGGGCCGGCCGCCAGCACCCGGGGAATGGTCCCCCGTGCTGAACCTGCCGGCGGCGGCCGCGATTCAGGCGGTCAGTGGTCCGGTCCAGCCGGGGTGAGCAGCCCCCGGTTGAACGCCTCGGCCACCGCGGCCGCCCGGTCGCTGACGCCCAGCTTGGCGTAGATGTGCAGCAGGTGGGTCTTGACCGTGGCCTCGCTGATGAACAGCCTGGCCGCTGCCTCCCGGTTCGTGGTGCCAGCCGCGACCAGTTCCAGGACCTCGAGTTCGCGCTGGCTGAGCGGCTCCGCTCCGGGAGTGCGGACCCGGCTCATCAGCCGGGTCGCCACCGACGGTGAGAGTACCGCCTGGCCCTGCGCGGCGGCCCGGACGGCCCGCAGCAGCTCGGCCCGGGGGGCGTCCTTGAGCAGGTAGCCGGTCGCGCCTGCCTCGATGGCGGGCAGCACGTGGCTGTCGGTGTCGTAGGTGGTCAGCACCAGCACGCGGGCGGGGATGCCGCGGCGGGCCAGCTCGGTGATCGCGGTCACGCCGTCCATGCCCGGCATCCGCAGGTCCATCAGGATCACGTCGGGCCCGAGGGCCTGGGCGAGCCGGACCGCCTCCGCGCCGTCGGCCGCCTCCCCGAGCACCTCGAACCCGGGATCGGCCGCGAACATGCCGCTGAGCCCGTCCCGGACCACGGGATGATCGTCGGCGATCAGCAGCCGGACCGGAGCACTCACGCCCGGGCCGGTCATGCCGGGGCCGGTCATGCCGGCGCCTCCGCGGGGGTCAGGGCCGCTGCGGGCGCCCCGGCCGGGGCCACGGGGAGACGGGCCGAGATGGCTGTCCCGCCGCCCGGCTCCGACTCGACCTGCAGCGTCCCGGACAGGCCCTCGATCCGCTGCCGCATCGCGGCCAGGCCGAACCCGCCCGCGCCATGACCCGGCCCGTCCCCCGTGAGCCGGCCGGGATCGAATCCGCGGCCGTCGTCGCGCACGTCCAGGGCGACCTCGTGGTCCATGTAGGACAGGGTCAGGCCAACCCGGGTCGCCCGGGCGTGCTTGCCCACGTTGGCCAGCGCCTCCTGCGCCGCGCGCAGCAGCGCGAACTCGGCGTCCGGCCAGACTGGGCGCGCCGTGCCCGTCGTCGTGACCTGGACCGCGATCCCGTGCAGGGCCGACCAGCGCTCGGCCACGCCGGTCAGCGCCTCACTCAGCCGGGCCCTCTCCAGCGGCTCGGGGCGCAGCGCCTGCACCGACCGCCGGGCCTCGGACAGGCTTTCGCGGGCCAGCCTGGTCGCGGCGGCCACGTGCCGGCGCCACCCGGCCGGATCCCCGCTGGCCTGCTCGGCCGCCTGGAGCTGGGTGATGATCCCCGTCAGCCCCTGGGCCAGCGTGTCGTGGATCTCCCCGGCCATCCGCTGCCGCTCGTCGAGAATGCCGGCCTCCCGGGCCTGGGTCAGCAGCTGCTCGTGCAGGCCCGCGTTCTCGGCCAGCGTCGCCTCGAGCCGCCGGTTGGCCTCGCGCACCTCGGCGAGGGCCTGCTCCCGCTCCGCGGCGTGGGTGTCGTTGCTCCAGTCCATCCAGGCCAGGGCGCACAGGGGGATCACGTTGACGGAGATGACGGCGGCGTACACGATGATGCCGAACGGGGTGACCCGGTCCACGCCGGATGTCTGGGCGGTGGCCGCCACGACGGCCACCGCGGCGACGCCGGGCAGCCGCCACGGCCACGGCAGGACGGCGAACGCGTACAGGTACCCGGCAGGCGTGAGGAACCCGAACCAGGGATCCCTGATCACCAGGGCCGCCATGATCACGATGAACACCGTGAAGAACACCGCCATCACCCGCGGGCGGACCCGCCACGCGGGGTGCAGGGTGAACATCCACAGCATCCACGCGGCCGCCAGGCCGCACAGGGCCAGGTCGATGGCCAGGGACCCGCCGGCCGCGTGCTTGATCGCCACCGTGGACAGGGCCAGGGCCCCCAGCAGCACGTACGGCCCGGCCAGGACCAGGGGAAGCAGCCGCCGGGCCCGGTCGTCCAGCTGGGCGAACGGCATCGGACTGGTCATCTGCGCCCTCCACATGCGAGCTACTCCCAGCGAAACAATCTAATCGCGGCCAGCCCGAATGCCACCGCGTAGGCGGCCAGGGTCAGCAGCTGCAGCGCGTGCGGCCAGTGTCCCTGGGCGCTGTCCTGCAGGGCCTGCACCGCGGCGCCGAGCGGGGTGGCGTGGCTGATGTGGCGCAGCACGGCGGGCATCTGGGCGATCGGCAGCCACAGCCCGGCGAAGAACATCATCGGGAAGAACAGGATCCCGCCGATCGCGTTGGCGGCCCGGCCGGTCGGCGCGGCCGCCGCGACGAACAGGCCCACCGCCAGCAGGGCGACCGCGGCCAGCAGCGCGGCGAGGACGAACCCGCCGAGCTGGCGCGGCAGGGCGACCCCGTAGCCGATCCTGGCCACGGCCAGGATCAGGACCATCGTGACCACGACCACGGCGACGTCGATCACGAGCTGGGCCGTGAGGACCCGGGCCGGGCCCACTGGCGTGGTCCGCAGGCGGCGCAGGATCCCCTTCTCCCGGTAGCCGGCCAGCACGGGCGGCAGCGCATTCAGGGCCAGCATGGCGATCACGAACGCGATCAGGATCGGGACGTACAGGTCGAGCTCGGTGAGACCGCCCAGGGACGCCCGGGGCCGGGTGAAGGAGGGGATGCTGCCGAAGATGATCAGCAGGGCCAGCGGGAAGCCCACGCCCCAGATCGGGCCGATCCGCTCCCGCAGGAAGAGCCGGAACTCGGTGCGGGTGAGCCGCCTCAGCGCCTCACCCCGGACAGTGGCGTGCGGCGGCGCGCCGACCGCGGTCGTCGTGGTGAATGACATCGCTGTTCCTCCAGATTCCGGCGGGCCGGCTAGTTCTCGGCGTGCTTCCCGGTCAGCGCGACGAACGCGTCCTCCAGGCTGGCCTGCTCGACCCGCAGCTGCCCGGCCACGATCTGGTGGCGGGCCAGCGCGGACGTCACCGCGTTCAGCGCGTTGTCGTTGCCGGTGACCACCACGACATCGCCCCGGTGGATGACGCTGGTCACGTCGGGCAGGCTGGCCACCAGCCCGTCATCGAACGGGACCGACGGGGCGAACTGGATCCGCTGCCCGGCCTGGACCCGGCCGGCCAGCCCGGCCGGGGTGTCCACGGCGACGACGCGGCCCGCGTCGATGAGCGCGACCCGGTCGCAGAGCCGCTCGGCTTCCTCCATGAAGTGGGTGACGAGCAGGATCGTGACCCCGCGCGACCGCACGTCCTCGATCAGCGCCCAGGTGTCGCGCCGGGCCTGCGGGTCCAGGCCGGTGGTGAGCTCGTCGAGGACCGCGATCCGCGGGCTGCCCACCAGGGCCAGCGCGATCGACAGCCGCTGCTTCTGGCCGCCGGACAGCTTGCCGAACCTGGTCCCGGCCTTCCCCGTGAGCCCGAGTGTCTCCATGAGCGCACGCCAGTCGGCTGGCTGGCGGTAGAAGGAGCTGTAGAGCCTCAGCGCCTCCCCGACCCGCAGCCGCTCCGGCAGCTCACTGTCCTGGAGCTGCACGCCGAGCTGCTGGGTCAGCTCGGCCCGGTCCCGCTGGGGGTCGAGGCCGAGCACGCTGATGGCCCCTCCGTCCGGCGTCCGGAGGCCCTCGACGCACTCCACCGTCGTGGTCTTGCCCGCGCCGTTGGGGCCGAGGATCCCGAAGATCTCCCCTTCTTCGACGGTGAATGAGACGTCGCCGACCGCCACGGTTGTCCCGTAGCTCTTGTGCAGGTTCTGCACCTCGATCACGGCTGGCATGTCCTGACCCTTCTGGCCCGTGCGGCTGAGTCCTGATGGCTGATCCCCCTCGGGGGTGCCTTCAGGCTCGCAGCGGGCACACCGCAGGCGCATCGGCCGGGCAGCCACACCTGCACGGCGGCCGGCTGAGCCTCTGGATGAGCCGGGCGGAGGAGCCCCATCCACCGATCGGCTGAGCGTCGCCCGGGGCGGTTATCGCCCTGCTCTGACCGCAATCGCGCCGTCATCGCAGGCCAGACGTTCATCATTTATCACGGCAGGAGACAGATTGCCCTCCTGACCAGTGGGTATGTCCGCAAGGTGCCGGTGATGGCGTGGATAGGGCTGGCCCTGGCGTTCGCCTCGGCGCTCGTGACGAACACGGCCTACTCTTTCGAGCATGACGCGGCCGTCGCGCTGCCGCCACTCTCGCCGCGGCGCCCGTTCCGGACGGTCCAATTCCTGATCGACGACCCTCGCTGGCTCAAGGCGTTCGGGACCGAGACCGGGGGCTGGCTCCTGTACGTGGCGGCGCTGCGGCTCGCGCCTCTGGCCCTGGTGCAGTCGGTCACCGCCTCGGGGGTCGCGGTCCTGGCCTTCGTCAGCGCGCGGGGGCATCCGTCCCGGCTGGCGCGGCGCGAGCAGACCGCCGTCATCCTCGCCCTGGCCGGGCTGGTCCTGCTGGGCCTGTCGCTCATCGGAGCCCCGCCCACCCAGAAGCACCCGCCCGTCATCGGCATCGTCATCTGGCTCGCCGCGTGCGGCGCCGGTGCCGGGCTCCTCATCGCCATCCCCACCCGGTTCGGGCGGGCCGCCTCGCTCGGCCTCGCGACCGGCCTGCTGTTCTCCATCGGCGACATCTCCGCGAAGCTCATCGGGTACGGCGGCGCGTGGCTGCTGGCCCTGGTGTCGCTCATCGTCGGCTACGGCATCGGGACCAGCGTCCTGCAGTCGGCCTACCAGAAGGGCGATGTGCTGACCGCGGCCGGGACGGCGACGATGGTGACCAACGCGGTGCCGATCGTGGCCGGTTTTGTCCTATTCGGCGAGACCCTGCCGCACGGCGTCCGGGCCGTCGCCCAGATCGCGGCGTTCACCTGCCTTATCGCCAGCGCGGTCTTCCTCGGGCGCAAGGACGCGCCGAGCACCGCCCCGGCCGCCCCACCCGCCGCCAGCGCCGAGCCGGCCGGGGAAAGCCCGCCAGGCTAGCTCCGGCTTCCGGCGGGGGTCGGCCGGGGCTGCGCCTTCCGCACTGGTCCCTGCCTGGGCGTGCGCCGCAGCAGCGAAACCCCATGCCGCCGTTCAGGCGGCTATGAATCTCCGGCCGGGTCAGTCGCGGTAGTGATAACGAGCCTTGAGGATCTTCACCTCTTTGTCGTCGGCCCGGTAAACCAGCCGGTGCTCGTCGTCGATGCGGCGGGACCAGTAGCCGGACAGGTCGCCCTTCAAGGGTTCAGGCTTACCTATCCCGGAGAACGGATCTCGCTGGATCTCACCGATCAGGCGCGTGATCCTCTTCGCCACCTTCCTGTCCGCGCCCAGCCAGTAGAGGAAGTCCTCCCCGGCATCGGGGTCGAAGTGAATGCTTCTCACTACTCGCCCGCCAGAGCCTCTAGCTCCTCCATGGTCTTGGCGACGGCGGCTTCGCCCGACTTGTCCCGGGCCACGGCTTCCATGAGCCGCCGGGCGTTGGCAGGAGATCGCAGCAGGTAGATAGTCTCCTGCCAGGAGTCGAAGTCCTCAGCGGAGATGAGCACGGCGTCCCCGCCCTTGGAACTGATCCTCACCGGCACATGGTCGTCGTTAACCTGCTGAATGAGGGGGAACAGGCGCGAGCGAGCCTCGCTGGCACTGATGGCCACTGCCACACGCTCCTTTCTATGTGGTACGGGTTAGCTGTACCACATAGGTACAGCATTTGGGTACCAGAGCGCTCCGGCCGACGGTGTCGTCCCGGGCAGCTGCGGGCGAGTTTCGACCTGCAGTGATCCACCCATCGGCGTGCGTTCCCACGTTCTGGGTGCCCTGCCCGGGGCTTACCGCTGCGCGGCGAGGAGCGGGATGGCGGCGATCTTCTCGTCGGTGAGGTCTTCCCAGCGAATGCCGGCAGCGGGCCGCTTCGCGCGGGCCGGGCGGCAGTCGATGACCCGCTCCGGGGTGACGATGAAGTCGACCGGCACGTCATGATCGGTGACCGGGATGATCCCGGCCGGGCGGACCTGCATCTCGTGCACGGTGGTGACGGTCACGGTACGCGGGCCGATCAGCCCGGCCGCGGCGGCCAGCGCGAACTCCAGGTCGGCGAAGCCGCCGCCCTTGCCCAGCCGCGATCCGTCCTCCCCGGCGGCCACGCTGCCCATCACCACCAGGTCCACCGGCGGCAGGTCGGCCAGCCTGACCTGGCGGGCGGACCGGGTGGCCCCGCTGATCGAGGACGCTTTCCGCGGCGGCTCGCTCAGGTGGG
>Ga0182024_10012504_pt1 | contig 16774 bp, 12 predicted proteins | sample P32metaG_FD_120480 | JGI IMG/M metagenome (GOLD analysis project Ga0182024, IMG submission 120480) | Permafrost microbial communities from Stordalen Mire, Sweden - P3-2 metaG (Illumina Assembly) | ecosystem: Environmental > Terrestrial > Soil > Wetlands > Permafrost | place: Sweden: Stordalen... | reverse complement strand
TTAGGAAACCTCCGCTCTATCCATCTGAGCTACAGCCCCGTCAAACGTGTTTCGGTAGTTTACATCGATTTTGGAGAAACTTGCCGAACATTCCAACCACGCAGCACTGTCCGAGTACATCAGAAACGTGCAATTTCCGAAACGAAACATATGGTTCCTGGCTGCATCCCATCGTGTGATGGAATGCCGGCCATACGCTTCTTCCGAGCCGGGAGGCCGCCTAATATGAGTGGATTCCCATCATATTGGGTTGTGATATGCTTCTGGGTAATTCGCTTGCCAGGAGGCTTGCCATGAAAAAATTATTGCTGGGTGTTGCGGTATCTTTGCTAATTAGCTTGCCCGTTTTAGCTGCGCTGAAAGTTGGCGATAAGGCCCCGGATTTTTCCGCTCGCGGCTCGATGGGCGGAAAAGAATTCGATTTTTCTCTGCAAGAGGCTCTGAAGAAGGGTCCCGTGGTGGTCTACTTTTTCCCTTCCGCTTACACCAAGGGTTGCGATCTGGAAGCGCATACTTTTTCAACGGAAAAAGAAAAGTTTGACGCTGCCGGAGCCAGCATCATCGGCGTTTCGGCGGACAGCATCGCGCGGCTCAATAAGTTTGCGGCGGACCCTGATTTCTGCGCCGGAAAATTTCCGGTAGCATCCGACGGGGACAAAAAGATTGCCGCTTCCTACAATCTGGCGACCAACGCCGTAAAGCCCGGCCAGATGGATGTGCAGGGCAACGCGATCGATCATGACTTCATCGAGCGCGAAACATTCGTCATCGGCAAAGATCACAAGATCCTTGCGGCATTTTCGTCCAAGGACGACGGCATCTCGCCCGATCAGCATGTGGCAAAAGCTTTGGCCATTGTGCAGGGGCTTTCCAAGTAGTTTTAATTGGTTATTCCGGCATAGCGGATCCCTACTGGCGAAACCAATAGGGATGCAATTTTGATTTATCGGGGCCGACAAGTATGCTCTCGAAAGAACCAAGAAAAACTTGTCGGTCCTGAAGCATTTCGCGGCAAATCCCCTTCCGTTTAATACTGTTTCCATTTGCGTTCGCCCGTTCCACGGGCAAACGCGGGGGAAACGTGGTAAAACAATAAGACCGCGTATACGATATACCGCGTGTGGGTCCGGTATTTTCATGAGCCGGGCCGAATTTATATTTTTCCTCGACTAGGGCGGAAACCAATATGGCCATCGCAACGATCAATCCAACAACGGGACAAACGGTTAAGACATTTGACGAACTCACTAATGCGCAGGTGGACCAGAAAATCCAGCGCGCGGTGGAAGCATTTCCAAAATTTCGCGCGCTCACATTCGCCGATCGCGGAAAAATGATGATGCGCGCCGCGGAGCTGCTGGAAAGCGAGAAAAATACTCTCGCCAAGCTCATGACGCTGGAGATGGGCAAAACCCTTCGCTCCGCCGTGGACGAGGCCGTGAAATGCGCCTGGGTTTGCCGCTACTACGCCGAAAATGCGGAAAAATTTCTCGCCGATGAAGTCGTTGAGACTCCCGCGAGCCGCAGCTTTATTCGTTACCAGCCGATGGGCGCCGTGCTTGTGATCATGCCGTGGAATTATCCGTTCTGGCAGGCGTTTCGCTTCATCGCTCCGGGACTGATGGCGGGCAACGTCGGCTTGCTGAAGCACGCGTCGAATGTTCCGCAATGCGCGATGAAAATTGAAGAGCTTCTGCTCAACGCGGGCGTACCTGAAGGAGTGTTTCAAACTCTTCTGATCGGCTCAGGCGCTGTGGATCGAGTGCTCGCCGATCCGCGTATCGCCGCAGCCACGTTGACGGGCAGCGAAGGCGCTGGCGTAAAGGTCGGCTCGGGAGCCGCGCAGCGCATCAAGAAAGTCGTCCTCGAACTGGGAGGCAGCGATCCGTTTATCGTGATGCCCAGCGCAAATCTGGACGAAGCAATCGCCACTGGCGTCAAGGCTCGCGTAGCCAACAACGGCCAGTCTTGCATCGCCGCCAAGCGCTTCATCGTTCACGAACAGATCGCCGACAAATTTCAAGATGCGTTTGTCGCGCAAATGAAGGCCCTGAAAGTTGGCGATCCGTTCGATGAAAAAACCGATGTCGGACCGCTGGCCAATGCCGAAGCTGTCACTTCGCTCGATGCCGATGTGCAAAGTTCGATCAAGGCCGGCGCGAAATTGCTGACCGGCGGCAAGCCAGTGGATGGTCCCGGAAGTTTCTATATGCCCACCGTGCTCACCGATATTCCGAAAAATTCTCCCGCCTATGCCGAAGAGTTGTTCGGGCCTGTGGCCTCGATCTTTCGCGTGAAAAATATCGACGAAGCAATTCATGTGGCGAATGACAGCCGCTTCGGCCTCGGAGCCAGCGCCTGGACCAACGACAAGGCCGAGCAGGAAAAATTCATGAATGAACTCGAAGCCGGCATGGTTTTCATTAATCAAATGGTGTTTTCCGATCCGCGCGTTCCATTTGGGGGCGTGAAGCGCTCCGGGGTGGGCCGCGAACTAAGCACCTATGGAATCCGCGAGTTCACGAACGTAAAAACGGTTTGGGTGAAGTAGGAGAAGCATCCCTTAGTTAGATTAAGAATCTCTCTTGCATTCGATAAAAACCACTGGTATTGTGGTCATACCATCACAGAGCTTGACCGTTGCTGTGGATTTTTGAATGTGCCTTTCAGGAAGTAACGAGCGAGGCCTAACTCTTGTATAAGGTCATCCAATCGTCGCGCCTTTACGAGCAAATCGTTCAGCAGATTGAGGAATCCATCCTCAAGGGCGAATTGACGGAAGGCAGCCAGCTCCCTGCCGAGCGCGAACTAGCCGAGCAATTCGGCGTCAGCAGGACCGCAGTTCGCGAAGCCATCAAAGCATTGCAGGAAAAAGGGTTAGTTGACGCGTTTCCGGGTCGCGGTACGTTTGTGACCAATGGAACCTCGAATTCCATGCGCCGTTCCCTAGACCGGATCATCAAGTCGGGCGAGCGGGACGGCTTGACGTATCTGGTGGAAGTTCGCGAAATCCTGGAACCTGAGATTGCGGCGCTGGCCGCGACGCGCGCCGACTACGAAGATCTCGCAGCCATGCGAGAGTGCGTTGACACGATGGACAATGCGGAGCGGGATTCCGACGCATTCATTGAAGCGGACCTCGATTTTCATCTGGCGCTGGCGGAGGCCGCGGCAAATCCGATTGTTCTCTCCTTGATCGACTCCATCGTCGGCTTGCTGCGTGAACAGCGTTTGCTGATTTCCCGCGTGGAAGGCGGCCCGGAACGCGGGCAGCGCTACCACAGAAGTATTCTGGAAGCGATCGAGCGTCACGATTCACAGGCTGCGCGAGCCGCAATGCAAGCGCATCTTTGGCAAGTGCGGGAAGATTCACGCAACACTCCGGGAAGTCAGCCGGCTGGCGCTTAATCACAAATTCGAAATTGGAGAATTCAATCGATGGCAAATCTTGGTTTCGTAGGACTCGGAGTAATGGGCGGAAACATGGTCGCCCGGCTGCTCGACAAAGGGCACACGGTCACGGGATATAACCGGACCCGCGAGAAAGCACAATGGCTGATCGACCGCGGAATGAAGTGGGCCGACTCACCGCGCGCCGTCGCCGCGGCTGCGGATTTTACGTTTTCGATGGTCACCAATTCCGCCGCAATTAACTCCATCACAGAAGGTCCCGACGGAATTCTCGCGGGACTCGCACCCGGCAAACTCCTGATCGACATGAGCACGGTCAGCCCGGCCGTCAGCCGCGCGCTTGCGGCCAAAGTGCGAGAGAAGGGCGCGGACATGATCGATTCGCCCGTTTCCGGCAGCGTGATTACCCTGCAAGAAGGAAAGCTTTCGGTAATGGTGGGCGGGAAGCGCGAAACGTTTGAGCGCGCAAAACCAGTGCTGCTGGACGTTGGTCCGAAGGTGACTCACGTGGGAGACAATGGCCTCGCACTGGCGATGAAGATTGCCACCAACTTGAGCCTTGCCGTGCAGATGCTGGCATTTTGCGAAGGCGTTCTGCTGGCCGAGAAAAGCGGCATCGACCGCGAAACAGCGGTGGACGTGCTGGTGCACAGTGTTATCGCCTCGCCGATGGTTCAATATCGCGGCCCTTTTGTGTTAAAAATGCCGGACGAAGCATGGTTCGACGTCAACATGATGCAGAAGGACATGCTGCTGGCGCTGGAAATGGGCCGGTCGCTGGACGTGCCTCTTCCAACAACGGCTGTGACCAATGAATTTTTGACTGCCTCGCGAGGCATGGGCCTGGCGAAGCAGGATTTCGCGGTGATGTTCGAGGCGTTAGCTCGAATGTCAGGGGTAAGCAAATGAAAACAGAGAGCAAAGAAGCTTTGACGGTGGCCGGATCGGGAAGCGAAATGTGGTTGCGGATGTATCGCAACATGCAAATGATTCGGTTGTTTGAAGAGCAAGTCAATCAGCTGTACACGCGCGCCGTGATGCCCGGCCTTGCGCACTTGTACAACGGCGAGGAAGCGGTCGCCGTTGGCATCTGCGAAGCGCTGCATCGCGATGACTACATCACGAGCACGCATCGCGGCCACGGACACTGCCTGGCAAAGGGCGCGGCGCCGGATCGAATGTTCGCCGAACTCCTCGGAAAAGAAGCCGGATACTGCAAGGGCAAGGGCGGATCGATGCACATCGCCGATCCGGCGAGCGGCAACCTAGGCGCGAATGCAATCGTCGGCGGAAGCGCCGGAATTGCCACAGGCGCGGCCTTCTCTGCCAAATATCGCGGCACGAAACAAGTTGCCGTTTGTTTCTTTGGCGAAGGAGCGCTTGGCCAGGGACTGCTCTACGAAGTGATGAATCTGGCGCGCCTCTGGAATTTGCCGGTGATTTACGTCTGCGAAAATAATATGTACAACGAATACACGCATTTTTCGGAGACGACTGCGGGCGAAATTCTGGCGAGGCCCGCGGCATTTGGAATTCCGGCGGAAAGCGTGGACGGACAGGATATTCGCGCGGTTCACGCCGTTGCCAGCCGCATGGTGGAACGCGCTCGCGAAGGAAATGGTCCTTCGTTTCTTTTGGCCAACACGTACCGGTATCATGGCCATCATGTCGGCGACGTGAGTCGCGAATATTACCGGGCCAAGCAAGAAGAAACAGAGTGGAAAGCCATGCGCGATCCCATCCAGGTGATGACGGAGTGGTTGCTGAAAGAAAAAATCGCCGAGCAATCGCAGCTCGATGAAATCCAGGCGAAAGCTAAATCGGAAATCGACGCCGCTGTTGCGTTTGCTTTGCAAGCCCCGTATCCGGGAGTGGACAAGGTTGGGGAGGACGTTTATGCCTGAAGTAGCCGTACGTGAATTAACCATGGCGGAAGCAGTTCGTGAGGCGCTATCCGAAGAAATGCGCCGCGATCCAAGCGTTTTCATCATGGGCGAAGATGTTGCCGAAGCGGGCACGCCGTTCAAAGTGCTTTCAGGAATGGTGGAAGAATTCGGGAAATCGCGCGTGATCGATACGCCGATCTCGGAACCGGGATTCACCGGCGTCGGCGTGGGCGCGGCAATGACCGGATTGCGTCCCGTCGTGGACATCATGTTCGGAGATTTCCTGACGCTCATCATGGACCAACTGGTGAACCAGGCCGCGAAAGTACACTACATGTCCGGCGGCGCGTGGAAAGTGCCAATGGTTTTGCGCACCACGCTCGGAGCGTCACGGCGTTCCGCCGCGCAGCATTCGCAATCCCTTCAGGCGTGGCTCAGCCATGTGCCCGGCCTGAAAGTTGTGTTGCCATCGACTCCGTACGATGCCAAAGGCTTGCTGAAGACAGCCATTCGCGATGACAATCCGGTCATCTTTTTTGAAGACAAAATGATGTTCCGCCAAAAAGGTCCCGTGCCCGTTGAGGACTATACGATTCCGTTTGGCGTTGCCGACATTAAACGCGAGGGGGATGACATCACCCTTGTGGCGACGAGCAGCATGGTTCAGGTGGCGCTGGGCGCGGCAAAAATGCTCGAGGAAATTGGCGTTAGCGCGGAGGTTGTGGACCCGCGGACCACATGGCCGCTCGATGAAAAAACTCTGATCGAATCGGCGCAGAAAACTTCGCGCGCGATTGTGCTCGACGAAGGCTACGAAAAGTACGGCATCACCGCGGAAATTGCTTCCGTGATCGCTACGGGCGCATTCTACGATCTTGACGCTCCGGTGAAGCGCATTGGCGCTATGCATGTGCCGATTCCGTTTTCTCCACCGCTGGAGGATGCTACGATTCCGACGGAGAAAATGGTCTTTGAAGCGGCGCGCGCGATGTGCAAGCGATAACAGAATTTTGTAGCGGCCGCCTTCAGGCGGGCATCTGCTCGAACGAACTAAAAATGCCAACCTGAAGGTTGGCGCTACATTTGTTTTCCAGAAATAAAAATCTAAACACACAGGCTGAAGCCTGTGCTACTTCTGGCGGGGGGTGCATCGTGGGACTACCGACATACGGAACGATGGCGGTCGATTGGGAGCAGCGAGTAGATTTTGAGCGCTTGCGGCGCGAGCGTTTGGCGCGCGCGAAAAAACTTCTCGCCGAATCTTCCATGGGCGCGCTGCTCTGCTTTGACATGAACAATGTGCGCTATATCACCGCGACGCATATTGGCTCGTGGGCGCAGGACAAGAACAGCCGCTTCACATTGCTGCCGCAGAATGACGAGCCGCTGATGTGGGATTTCGGTTCCGCCGCAAAACATCACCGTTTGCATTGCCCGTGGATGGGCGAGCGTTCGCAGGCGGGAATTCCTCTTTTGCGCGGCGCGATGTCTCCGGAGATGGGGCGCGCGGAAAATGTCGCCAAAAAAATCCGCGTCGAACTGGAAAAGCGCGGGCTGCACAAGGAACCGCTCGGAGTCGACATCATCGAGCCACCGATTCTTTTTGCGCTGCAGCGCGAAGGAATTACCGTCGTGGACGGACAGCAGATCATGTCCGACGCGCGTGAGATCAAAACGCAGGATGAAATCACGTTGCTGAATACGTCGGCGATGATGGTGGATGCCGCTTACCATGATCTGTATTGCGCGATGAAGCCCGGCCTGCGCGAAAATGAAGCTGTTGGCCTGGTCAGCAAAGTTCTCTACGATTTGGGATCTGAATACGTCGAAGCGGTGAACGCAATTTCCGGCGAACGCTGCAATCCGCACCCTCACGTATTTTCGGATCGCGTGCTGCGCCCGGGCGATCCTGTGTACTATGACATTTTGCATTCCTACATGGGCTACCGCACTTGCTACTACCGCACATTTTCCATTGGTTACAGCTCGCGCTTGATGGTCGACGCCTACAAACGCTGCCGCGATTATCTCGATGCGGCAATCTCTCTGATTCAACCGGGACGCACCACGGCGGAAATTGCATCCGTGTGGCCCAAAGCGCAGGAATTTGGCTTCCCCGATGAAGAAGCGGCATTCGCGCTGCAATTCGGGCATGGCATTGGCCTGGCCATTTGGGAAAAGCCGGTGATCAGCCGTCTCGTATCGCTGGAACATTCGCATGTGCTGAAACCGGGAATGGTTTTTGCGCTCGAAACATTCTGGCCTGCCAAGGATGGCTGGAGCGCAGCGCGCATCGAAGAAGAAATCGTGGTCACGGAAACCGGGCACGAAGTCATCACGCGTTTCCCGGCGGAAAAACTTCTCGTGGCCGGAGCGCCTTATGTGACCGTCGACGGGCCGCTTGAAACGACGCGCGAACACGATGGGCCTCCGAACAAGGACGTCGTGAAAATGGTCGCGGCAAGTTCCAAGGCGCTGGGAAAAAAACCGCCCAAGGCCAAGCGTTCGAGCCGATAAATAAACCAAAAGCAAAAGAAGGCACACATGGCCCACAGCATCGTTATGCCCGCGCTCGAGATGGCGCAGGAAACTGGCAAGCTTATTTCCTGGCGAAAAAAGGAAGGCGAAGCCATAGGCAAGGGCGAGCCTCTCCTGGACGTTGAGACCGACAAAGCCGTCGTGGAAATCGAATCGCCGGCAGAAGGAATTCTCGTTGGCGTCAAGGCGCACGCGGGCGACGTCATTCCCGTGGGCCAGACGATCGCCTGGATCGTGAATCCCGGCGAGGAAATCCCGATGGAAACCGCGTCTGCTTCAGGACGCCGCATGGACACGGCGACCGCTTCCGCACCTGCGGCACCAGCACAAGTATCCGCACAGGCGTCTTCTGCGCCAACTTCGAATGCGAGAATTTCTCCGAAAGCTCGGCGCCTCGCGCGTGAGCATGGCGTTGACCTTTCTCTTGTTCGCGGCACTGGCGGCGAGGGAGAAATTCAGGCGGAAGATATTCTTGCGTTTGTGGCTTCGGGCGGGTCTTCGACTGGTGCAGCAACTCCAACCAAAACCGTGCAGGCTGAAGCCCGCACCACGCAACCCCTTTCTCAAGTGGCTCGATTGATGGCCGAACGCACGACGCATAGTTGGACTACCACGCCGCATTTTTTTGTAATTCGGGAAATCGATGCGAGCGCTTTGCTTGCGGGGCGAGTAAAATTCGGGCTGGCGATCGAAAAAGAGCGCGGTGTAAAACTCAGCCACACCGATTTGCTGATTGCGGCGGTGGCGCACGCGCTCGCCAAGCATCCTTTGGTGAACGCAAGTTGGAACGGCAATGGCGTTCAGCTGAATTCCGAAATTAACGTGGGCGTCGCCATGGCCGTGGAGGGCGGCGTGGTGGTTGCCGCGATCCCCGCCACAGACAAGAAAAAACTCGCTGAAATTGCCGTGATGCGACGCGACCTGACGGAGCGAGCGCGCAGCGGAAAATTGCGCCCTGCTGATATTACCGGAGCTACCTTCACAATCAGCAATCTCGGGATGTTTCAAGTCGATGCGTTTACCGCGATTATCGTCTCGCCGCAAGCCGCGATACTGGCCGTCGGGCGCATCGCCGATCGCGTAGTGCCCGTCGATGGAAAACCAGGGATTCGTCCGATGCTCACTCTCACTCTCTCCTGCGACCACCGCGTCCTGGATGGGGCGCGCGGCGCCCTCTTCCTGAACGATCTGGCTGCTGCCATTATTGAACCGGAAAAAACGCTCATCCAATGATAGACTCCCATGAACCGGGCGGACCTAATCACTGACTTAATTTGAATTGAGGCCCAACAGGGCTTGTCAGAGGCACTCGACTCAAGGAGAATTTAAGATGGGCCCAATATCCACGCCAGATCAAACCACAATCGTTGCAGAACCCTTGCAGCCGAAAAAAAAGACTCCGTTTTATTTGACTCTATGGGGCCAGGTGTTGATCGGCGTGGCCCTGGCAATTATTTACGGATATTTTTCGCCAGCATCCGCGGCAAAGATGAAACCTCTCGGCGACGGTTTCATTCGCCTGATCACCATGGTGATCACCGTAATTATTTTCTGCACGGTGGTCACGGGCATCGCGGGCATGGAGAATTTGAAGAAGGTTGGCAGGATCGGCGGAAAAGCGCTGCTGTATTTTGAGATCGTCTCAACACTGGCTCTCTTCACTGGAATGCTTGTCGGCAACGTGACGCATCCTGGTTCCGGCTTCAACATTAATCCCGCAACGCTCGACGTCAAGTCCGTGGCCGATTATGCCGGCGCCGCCAAGCAGCAATCCGTCACAGAATTTTTGATGAACATCATCCCCACAACAATGGTCGATGCGTTCGCCAAAGGAAACATTCTCCAGGTTCTTCTTGTCGCAACATTATTTGGATTCGCGCTTTCAATCGTGGGCGAAAAATCGAGGATGGTTGTGGAGTTATTCGACGCCATGACTCATGCCGTGTTCGGCGTGATCAACATCGTAATGAAGTTGGCGCCCATCGGCGCGTTTGGCGCCATGGCATTCACCGTGGGCAAGTACGGAATCGCTTCTCTGGGTCCTCTTGCCAAATTGATCGTCATTTTTTACGCCACTTGTATTTTCTTTGTCCTGGCCGTTTTTGGCGCGATTGCCTGGGTATCGGGATTCAGCATCGTCAAATTTCTTACCTACATTAAGGAAGAAATTGTTGTCGTGCTGGCCACCAGTTCGTCGGACCCGGCGTTACCCACGCTCATGGCCAAGATGGAAAAACTCGGCTGCTCGAAGTCCTTGGTTGGGCTCGTCGTTCCCACAGGCTACACATTCAACACAGACGGCAGCAGCATGTACATGACCATGGCCGCGCTGTTTGTCGCTCAAGCCACGAACATTCACCTGACCATCGGACAGCAGCTAACCATTTTCGCCGTCGCCGTGCTCACTTCCAAAGGAGCGAGCGGAGTAACCGGAGCGGCATTTATCGCGCTCGTTGCCACCTTAATGGTTATCCCCACAATTCCAGTCGCGGGAATGGCTTTGCTCATCGGTATCGATCGGTTCATGAGCATGGCTCGTGCCTGCGTGAATATGATTGGAAACGGTGTGGCAACCCTCGTCGTCGCGCGCTGGGAAAATGAACTCGACAAAGACACGCTACGAAAAAATCTGGCCTGATTTTAAATTCAATCGGGAAAAGTTTTCGCAGTGTGGCTTTTGCACGTCCAGCCGGACAGGAAATGACAAGAAAAGTGGTGCGGGCGGTGGGAGTCGAACCCACACGGGCCTTACGACCCTGCGGATTTTCTTACCGGCTACGGCTTTCGCCGCCCTGACAACGCAGGTTTGCGGTCTGGACTATCCCTTCACCTTACTCCGCAATACGGGAGGTTAGGCGCTGCCCGTCTAGTCTCTACACCTTCCTGAAACACTTTTTCAATGTTTCAGGCTTGGCTCGGGATCGCCAGTTAAGGTTTCCCCGAATTTGAGCAGTTCTGCATCGCAGGTTTCCCTACGAGCACTCAAGGTATTTTAAGTCCGCTGCGTATGCCATTCCGCCACGCCCGCACTGACTGAGCGACGCACAAAAGAATACCACGATCCACGGCGGACCCGAAGCAAAGCCAGAAGTTCCGGTCTGGTTGTAAGCGAGTGTCAAAACGATTTAGGAGCAGATTATCGCGCGCGCAATTGAGCTTCTAAGGAAAGGATGGCTTGCGCGCGTGCGAGCACAGGGCGATCCACCATTTTGCCATCCACGGAGATTGCCGCGCCCGGAGCCCCCGCGGAGGCTTCCACGACTCGCTGGGCCCACGCAATTTCTTCCGAAGTAGGAGCAAAACATTCATTGACCACGGGCACTTGTTTGGGATGAATGCACATTTTTCCGCCAAAGCCAAGACGTCGTGCACGCAGCGTATCGATGCGTACGCGATCCGGTGAATCTATATCCGTGGTGACGCCATCGATCGGTGGGAGAATTCCAGCAAGCCGAGAATCGAGAACGATTTGCGAACGGAAATATAGAAGTTCGTCTTCTTCCGCCAGCATTCCAAGATCGAGTTGGAAATCGATGGACCCAAATAACAGGCGCTGCACATTTTCGGCGCCAGCCAGGGCCGAAACATTCCGAAATCCACGCGCAGTTTCTATTTGCGGCAAAATCGCCACGCTTGGACCGAAACTTCCTATTACCATCCGAATCTCTTCCTCCCGTTCCGCCTTTGGCAACAAAATACCAGTAATTCCGGGCCTATTTGCCAGAGTCAAATCGTCTCGAAACCATTCGCTATCTGATGTATTTAAGCGCACCATCACCGGCTGCGCCGCAGTCAGCCACTCGGCAATTGCCGCGCGCGCCTTCCCTTTCTCCGCAGGAGTGACGGAATCCTCCAGATCGAGAATCACCACGTCGGCTCCCGACGCGCATGCCTTTGGAAAACGGTCAGGCCGAGTACCTGGAACAAACAAATAGGATCGGGGGATCAGCAAAGCCATTTGAAAACTCCAAATTCAAAATTTTCCTTCCGTGATTGACTCACGTCAGGCCTGCGTGTCCAAGCCTACTCCACGGCATCGTCCGTCGCAAGATTGGTTCGGAAGATTCCATGCGTAAAGAAAGAAATTTGAAATCGACGAGATAAAAAACGCATTGGCAAAAAAAACGCACCCTTGAACAACAAGAGTGCGCCGCTGCTGCTATTTTCCCATCACATTCTTGGACAACAAAGTGCGGGCCCAAATCGTCCAAACGCGCATTGCTGCTTTGGCCGCTGGGTGGAGCGGCCAAAGCAGCATGTAGCGCTTCCCCCGTTAAAACAACAGTTTGAGGCCGAGCTGCAGGTCGCGAGCTCCGCCGGAACCAAGGACCGGATTTTGCGCGGCCTGGTCAGGCGTTGCGCAACCGCAGCCCATTCCGAAGCCGGCCGAAGGATCGTTGTTTGCGTATCCGTTTGCTCCGCCGTATGGATTGGCGAAGTTCGGATGGTTGAGGACGTTGAAGAACTCAGCACGGAACTGTGCCTTGATGCGTTCTCCGAATCGGAAGTTCTTGTAAACCGACAGGTCCCAGTTCATGTAACCCGAGTCGCGGAACATATTGCGGGTCATCGTGGGCAAAGTTCCCTGTGGCGGAGGAGTCATGATTGACTTTCCACGCAAGTAGCAGCCATCTGCTGCCAGATTACTATTGCCTGCGGTTGCCCCATTTGCTGCATCCGCCGTAATGCAAGAGGTCCACATGGTCGAGGCCGTCGCCGCTGGGACATTATTGCCGTATTGATCGGTACAGCCACCATTTGCTGAGCCAAGCCCGCCCGGACCAGTGCAAAACGGAATACCATATTGATTCGAACTGAAGTCACTCGGAGTTCCCCTGAAATCCCAACCCGCATCGAGAATGGCTGGATTGAGAACCTCAGCGTTACCGGCGAAGTCGTTCGACGTATCCTGGGGGTACCAAGGCGCGCCCGACTGAAGTGTGACCAAGGAATTCAGCTGCCATCCTTCCAACATTTGCGCATACCCTTTTTTACTGGGGATCGCATAGGTAGTCGTCAGAGTAAAACGATGCCGGATGTCAAAGTCGCTGGGGCCATAAAGGAATTTCGCGTAGTGCAGGCTGTCCAGAGGGACACCGGTGTTGCCCAGACCGAAGTTGTCAGACACGTCGTCTAGAGCATGGGAGTAGGTGTAACCGAGCGTAAACGACACGCCGTGGACGGGCCGTTCGGTCAATGCTACTTGCAAGCCGTTATAATTGGACTTGGCTACGTTCGAAAGAGAGTCAATGTAAGCCAAGTATGGATATTTGGTGCAATACGGTCCACCGGGGCACTCCGAACCGCTGCCGTTAAGAGGTCCTTGGTTGAGATCTGTATTTCCCAGCAACTTTGTGCCGTGGTTGCCTACATATGCCACGGATAGGGAAAGGTTGTTTGTGATCGCACGCTGAAGATCCAAGTTCCATGAGCTAACGTAAGGGGTACGTAGGTTAGGCTGCACTGCGAAAATTGTGCAGGGAGTCAGAGCGCAATTCAGTTGCTGAGATATTGGAAAGATACTGGTTCCTCCGACCGAAGAGCCATTCCAGTTCAGCGCACCGTTCCCAAAAACCAACGGGGCATACACGAGATTGCCGCCAGCCGTTGCACACGGAGTAGCTGTATTGAGGCAAGCCCCGGTGGGAATCGATCCCATGCCAAGGACATTGCCCAACGCCAGGAACGATTGCATTTCAGTCAGTTCCTCGTAGTAAATCCCGGCTCCCGCGCGGAGTACTGTTTTGCCATCTCCACCGATGTCCCATGCAAGACCCAGGCGCGGCGCGAAATTGTTATGATCGCCGCTGTATGGAGAACTGATTCCCATTCCGACTTGCGCCAATCCCGTCGGGGTACCCGGTTCGAAGTTGCCAAAGAGGTTGTTCGCTTCCTTCATGACAGTTGCCATTTCCCAACGCACACCGAGGTTCAAAGTGAGTCTCGGCTTGATGCGCCAGTCATCTTCAGCAAACACAGCGTATCCTTGATCGCTCACATTCCGGGTGGGATCGCCCACCAGAATCTGAGAGTTCTTCTTCGTATTCCCTTCGAAGAATTGGGTCATATCGTTGAATCTAATTTGTCCTTTTGCGTTCGCCGTGATGGACGATGTGTCCTTGTTCGTCAGTATTTCGCCGCCGAACTTGAACGCATGATTGCCGCGCAGGTACGAAACGTGGTCGAGAACTTGTATCACGCCGTTCGGACCAATCACCTTGGGCCAGTTGCCTCCCAGCCGGAAGTTAGCCGAGTTGAAATTAGCGAAACGAATAATCGGGAAGCCGAATTCCAGTGGAAGAGTTACACCGGTGTTGAGGCTGTAATTTACGCCGTTGATCACATAATCCTGCGGATTCATGGCGTTATCGGCCGACAAGAAGGATCGGTCAAAACGGTCGTATCCTGCGCGCACCTCATTTTGCCAAGCGGAAGTGGGGGTATATACCCAGCTTCCTTCGGCCACTCCGACCCACATATTCGCAACCGTCAACCATTCCGGCTGCACCTCATAGGCCGCGTCCATATAGGTTCCAGCGCCACGGCCGATGAACGTGGTGGCGTTGATATCGTTATGGTCGTTAATGTGGTAGGTGATCTTTGCCATTCCATTGTCGCTTTGTTGAGCACTCGTCGCGCTGCTCACAATCTGGTTAATCAATGGGGTCGCCGTATTGTTCACTGGGAAGAGGCCCGGATAGTTCGATGCCGGCGTACAGTTTGCGTTGAGGCCTGCAAGCTTAAGACTGTTCGCGCTTACGGGACCCGCCGACAGAGCCGCCTGGCAGCCAAGGATGAGGTTGCTCGTCGCATCTCCACCCGTGAGGGACGTGCCCGGAGTGTTGATGTTGTACGAATTCCCCACTGAATAGCGCTGATCTTCATAGCTCGCGAAGTAAAAGAGCTTGTCTTTCTTAATCGGTCCGCCTACGGTGGCGCCGAACTGCTCCAAACCAACGGGCTGCATAGGCTGCGACACGGGGTTGAAGTAGTTGCGGGCGTCCATCGCTTGACTGCGTCCAAACGCGAAAGCCGTGCCATGAATGTCGTTAGTACCTGACTTGATACCGATGCCCACAACTGCACCGGGTTTCCATCCATATTCCGCTTTGGGATTTTCTTCGGTGTTAAATTCCTGAATAGCGTCGATCGACACCATCGTTCCCGTGTCGCCGGCGAGGTTCGTTTGATTGACCATGTTATAGCCGGTAAAGGGTTCGGTGTTGTTCAGCCCATCCAGCATGTACACCTGGTCTTCGGGACGAATTCCATTGCTGCTTTGCGTTCTCGCTCCGCCTCCCGGGTAGGATGTCACTCCGGGGCGCAGGGACATGAGGTTTTGGAAGTTGCGACCGTTCAGAGGCAAGTCATTGATCGCCGAATTGCTCAGCGTGCCGCCCATCGTGGCGTTGGTCGTTTCCACCATCGGCATTTCTTCGCTGACGATGACCGCCTGCGTCTGCTCTCCGGGCTTCAGACTGAAATCGACGCGGAGTTCCTTTCCAACTTCCAGCAGAATGTTTGGGCGCTCCACGGGTTGAAATCCGGTGAACTGAGAGCGGACCGTATAGGTCCCCGGTGTCAGACCCGGCGCGTTGTACTCTCCGGCGTCGTCTGTCGTCAATGTACGCGAAACACCGCGTGCCGTATCCGTGAGCGTAATGTTCGCGCCTGAAATCACGCTTCCGCTCTGGTCCGTAACAGTGCCCCAGATTCGGCCGGCATTAAGTTGTGAGAAAGCTGGATGACTAACCAGCAGGACCAGCACGCTCGCAACCAGTGTTGTTAGTAAAACTTTTCTGACATCCGCAAACCTACCAGCAAACGGCTTTCTAAAATTCATGGACCCGCCCCCTTAAAAATATTTGGCTAACCACTTTTAGAAAAGTTATGGTGCAAATTCAGTTTCGATTTAAGGCATGTAAATAGAAAGTTATGACTGCCCTGACACGCCCCGCAAAGATGCTATCGCTAAGATAACTGTAAAAATAGTTCCTGAAAGATGCCACCGGACACTCACTGACGTCAGTGCTCCGCGTCACTGGTACGTGAGTCACAGATCACAATTTCGGACGCCGCCAAATGGACACACGTTTGGCGTGATGCTGAGATTGCGGCGCCCAGCCTTTCATCCTTTCTAAATGAAAAATAATCACGTATTTTCTTCGACGAAGTGGACGAGGAATTGGTTTCAAAAGAAAAAATAAACCCGAATCTTCAAGTAAATAGACTGACGCCAAGAAAGCTCACATCGCTGAAATCAAAAATGCTGAACTAGAAATTGAAAATTGCGCGAAGACGTGGGAAGCGGCGAGCTTCAAATGTCACATTATTTCGTATACGCAGCAGGGGCAGCCTTAATCTGCGTTTCCGCTCCCGCTACCAGTTTCCACTCCCCATTTCGCCTGATCCAAACTCGTGTAAAGTGATGTGGTTTCCCGCTTTGCGGTTGATGTATGGCTTCCATCACCACGGCATCTCCAAAATCAAAAAATTGCGCTGCCAGCAATGGAGCGGGAGTCGGAAATACGTTGGCTTCTTTTTGTTTTTTGATGGTGGAGATGCGGCCCGCCTTCGTAACCAGCACGCCGGGCGTAATACCAAAATCATCGTCGCCAATTTCTTTTGCCCAGGCGTCAGCGTCAGAGTGCGAACCTGCCACATTCATCGCCTCGAATGCAGCGATCACTTCGCGATCCGCTTGCGTTGTGGGTTTGTACGGAATGATCGTGCATGGGTTTTCGCATCGAGCAGGAGTGGCGCTGTCGCTCGCGGCTGAATACGGCTGCGAGGCTTCTCCCTGTATGGGAACCTCATGGTAGCGCAACAATTTCCAGCCTTCGGCACGCTTCACCCAAATGCGCTCGAATCGCACCATTCCGTGAACACCGAAAACGCCACCGACCTGACCATAGTTGTACGTCTTAAGATAGTTCGCG